>Ga0193753_10002805_pt1 | contig 13394 bp, 9 predicted proteins | sample H1c2metaG_FD_144925 | JGI IMG/M metagenome (GOLD analysis project Ga0193753, IMG submission 144925) | Soil microbial communities from a riparian zone of the East river system, Colorado, United States - H1c2 | ecosystem: Environmental > Terrestrial > Soil > Riparian zone | place: USA: East River... | reverse complement strand
CTTCGCCTCCGAGAGCGGCGTGATCGGTTGCGCCCAATAACTCGGCAGTTGCCCGATGTGACTCGCCGGATAGGCGTGCCGGCCAGTCAACAAGAAGTACGCGAGGCAGCCGAGCGCATATAGATCAGCGCGATGATCGAGCACACCCGACTCGAGTGCTTCCGGCGCGATGCACGGCGGCGTACCGATTACACTGCTCGGCTCGCCAAATCCGATCAGCGCGCCGAAGTCGATCAGCTTGCACTCACCCTCGCGCGTCACGTGCACATTGCGCGGAGACACGTCGCGGTGGACGAGACGCCGCGCGTGCAACAAGCCGAGCGAGGTCGCGACGTCGCGCAGATAGCGACAAGCGCGTTGATACGGCATCGGCGAGAGCGCCGACAGGTCGCTGCCGTCGAGCAGCTCCATCGTATAGAACATCGCTTCGGCGTCGCTGCCGTAGTCGTAGACCTCGATGATCCGCGGGTGCGACAGCTGCGCGAGCGTCGCGTACTCGCGCTCGAACGACGCCGAGAGCGCGGAGCGACTGCCGCGACCGACCGCGAGGCGCTTCAGCGCAAGCACGCGTCGGTCGTACCGGTCCCGCACGCGGTATACCGTACCCACGCCACCTTTGCCGAGGACGGCATCCACGTCGAAGCGGCCGGCGATGAGTTTGGGTGTCGTGTCGTCTGCCGTCGACAACGGAGTCGGCGGAACCGCCATGGATCAAGAATAGCAACTCGGAGAGTCGGGCTGCCATGTGCGAAGGTACTGCACAGCAGCAGCCATCAGCGGCGATCGGAGCCGCCGTCAGGTGCCGATACGCCCGAGATGTCCGCGATCCGGTGCGGCGAGCGCACTCTGGAACACCCGGTCGAGCGACTCTACGAACCGTTCCTGGCTGTGCTCGCGTGCGACGTATGAACGCCCGGCTGCGGCGAGAGCCGAACGCCGCAATTCAGCAGCTAGAAGCTGCTGAATTGCATGTGCGAGCTCAGCTGCGCTGTCACCGCGGGCGCGCTCGACGATTCCGTCCAGCGCGAGTCCGGCACACGCGCGCGGCATCACCGCGCACGGCACGCCTCTAGCGAGCGCGTCGATCAGCTTGATCGGCAGCCCGCCCGGCGCAAGCCGCGGAACGATTGCGAGATCCGCCGCGGCATGCACTTGGCGGCGCACTCGCTCGTCGCCGAGCACGACGTGGTGGAGCGGGACGCCCAGCAGCTCACAGCTGCGAATGAACGCTCGCGCATCGCTCTGCGTCGCGAGCAGCAAGCTCACCGGCACGCCGTTGCGGCCAAGTGCGGACAGCGCACGCGGGATCAATTCGACGCCCTGGTACGCATCCAAGTTGCCTGCGTACAGCGCGACCTTCGCACGCTGCCCGATACCGAGGCCGAGCCGGCTCGTCGCACGTTCGCGCGCGCGGATCGGCTCCGGCACTTCCCACGGCACCGGCACGAACTGCACGTCCTCGCGCAGTTCCGAGAGCCGAGCCCGCAGCGTCTCCGAAATTGCAGCGACAGCGCCAGCGCGTTGCACGAGCAAGCGGTCCAGTGTTCCGCCGGCGCGCCGCAGTGCAGCCGATAGCAGCGGATGCGCGTAGACCGGAAGCTCTTCCGCGAGATCGGTGTGCGCGAAGAACACCAGCTTCGGTTGGCGCAAGCAGAGCGCGAGCGCTGCTGCTTCCACGTGATGTGCGACGATTACACTCGGTTGCAGCTTGTGCACGAGCGCTTGAAGCTCGAACAACATGCGCGCATCGAGCACGAGTTTACCGAGGCTCGGGCCGGAGCGCAGCGAGCGCAGGCGCGGTAGGTCGCCGACGCGATGCACCGCAAACCGCGTCGAAGTCGCGTAACCTTCGGTCGCGTACGTAAACAGTGCGGCCTCGGGATCGACCCGAATCGACGCATCGAGCATCGCGCGGATCGCGGCTTGTGTGCCTTGATAGGTCGGAAACGGTAACGCTGCGACGTGCAGCGCGCGGCGCGGGCGCAATGCTTCCGGCCGCAGTTCGGTTTCGAGGTGTCCCGTCATTCGATATAGCCCAAGCGTCGTAGGCGTTCTTCGACGCGAGCTTCAGCGACCGCGCCGGGAGTCGGTTCAGTTCGCTGCGCGGGCGCAGCAATTGCAGCCTGAGGCTGCGGCACGGTGGCCCGAGAGCCATCCGTCAAGATTTCGTCGAGCGACCGCCCGTCACATGCGTGTAAATGCGAGAGCTGCATGCGTGCGAGAAGGGTGGCGCTGACATCGGCCATCGCGGCATCGATCTCGCCGACTGCTCCGACGCTCGGACCGCAGCCGATGAACAAGCCGCGAGGCCGATGTGAACCCGGCAAGCTCCGACCTTTACGGCCTAGATACTCGTGAGGCGAAAGCTTTCGAAAGGCCGTGTCGCCAGGCGCGCTCGCGGACGGCATGAGGTTGTACGAGTACCCCGACGCCAGCGAGAGCTCGAGCAACAAGTCCGGCGCGCGTTCCACCACTGGTCCGTGAAACAACGCTTCGCGTGGCCACAGCTGCGTGACGACGCGTTCACCCGTCCAGGGGTCGCGCAGGTTCTCGAAGAACGCTTCGAGCTCGCGCAGCACGCGTGGCACGTCACTCGGCGCGAGCTGCCCCTGGGGCTCGCGCCCGCGCAAGTTGAAGTGCAGCGCCGGAAAGTAGTTCAGCTCGTCGCTGAACACCGTCGTGTGCTGCATGTCGATCGCGGCAAAGCGCGCGCGCGACTCCACCAGCCCCGGCAAAACCGCTCCAAAGCCACGAAACAACTTCTCGCGAACGCGCGGCGGCAGTCGCGTGAGCGCGAGGTCTTTCGCTCGCGCGACGGCGCTCGAACCAAACCGCTTACCGCGCAGGTGCAGAAACCCTGCCGAGGCGAGCGCACGGTTCAAATAGAACACGCGATCGGACGATCCGCCCGAGCCGTGATCACTCACGATCGTCAGCTCGACGCCGTCGCCGCCCGCAGCTGCCAGCAACTGGCCGACGGCTGCATCGAGCGCTCGATACACCCGTGCGAGTCCCGATTGCGTTTCGCTCGACACCGCCTCGGGCCGGCGTGGCGATTGCGGATCGTGTAGCGACCACAAGTGATGCGCCGCCGTATCACTCTCCCCGAAATAGATCGCGAAGAAGTCGAACGCGTTTTCGCGCAACAACCACGACCCGAGCTCGGCGCGGCGGGCGATGCGAGCGCACAGCGCGTCGGGCAAGCGCTCGTGAAAACCAGCCGAGTCCGCATCGAACTCGTCGACGTCGTCGAACCGCTGAACGCCGAACCGCGACACGATCGCGTCGTACGCGCTCTTCGGCCAGACGAACGACCGATCCGCTTCGAACGCGACCGGTGAATCCCAACCGCTCACGAAGATGCCGCGCTGTAGGCGCTCGGGCGGAAACGTCCCTGGAAAAAACAGGCACGCACAGTGCAAGCCCGCGCTGTCCAGCCGCGCCGCGAGGGTCGGCGTTTCGCGCACGCTTCCTGCCGTAAAGTGCACGCGGTATCCCGTGCGCGTCGTGAAGTCGAACACGCCGTGTTTGCCCGGATTGTCGCCGGTGAGCAAGGTCGTCCAGTTTGGCAGCGTTGCCGGTGGCTGCACCGAACGCAGCGCAGCGCAGGCACCTCGCGCGAGACACGCCTGCAAGTTCGGCAGTTCCGCGCCGAGCTCGCGCACGAGATCGAGCCCCGCACCATCCAGACCGATCAGCAAATGTTTGGCGCCGGACTTCACGCTCCGCTCCAATCGCGCCCGAGCAGCGCGGGATTCGAGAGACCGAACGAACCGAGGATCGTCTGCGCGACGTCGTAGATCTTCAGACCACTCACCGCGCCGCGCGCAGGCACTCCCGGCCCCGCGAACACGAAGACTCCGTTCCAGTCGTGGTTGCACGCGTCAGGACCCGTGTCGTTCGTCCGACTGTAGATGCTGCCGTGGCCCACCGATCCGATCGCGCGATAGTTCAAGTCGTCGAAGAACACGAGGAGCTCCGGCGGCAACCCGCGCGTCTCCCGATACGCGAGCTCGGGCATCACGACACGATGCGAAAGCTGCTCCCCGCGCGGCCCGGGGATCTCCGCGAGCTCCCGCGCCAGCTTTGAACGCACCTGCACGACGTCTGCCGGTGCGACGCAACCCTCGGGCTCGCGTCCGATCACGTTCAAGCACACCCGCGCGTGATAGCCGCCTTCGCCCCAAGCGCGCGTGCGACCCCAGTCGACTTCGAGCTTCGAAAACGGCGTAACTCGCGAGGGCTTGTTTCGCAGCACGAGGTATCCGCGTTCGATCAGCCACTCGTTGATACAGATTCGTCTGTGCAGCGGCCGCGCACCGTGATCGCTCACCAGCATCACAGACGTGTCGCTCGGAGCGGCAGCGATCAACCGACCCACACACCGATCGAGATGCTGGTAGTACGCGAGGCCGTCGCCGGCGTACGGCCCGTGCGGATCGTGGCGCGGATCATCCGCATCGAGGTGCGTCCAAAACGCGTGATGGAATCGATCGAGCCCGATGTCGACGAGCGCGAGAAAGTCCGGTTGCCGGCTTCGCAGTAAATACTCCGCGATGCCGAAGCGCTGTGTGCTCTGTCGATACACCGCGTCGCGCAGTGCGGCGAGATCCTCCGTCCGATACTCGTCGACGTCCGGCTCGTAAGCGCCAAATCGCGCCGCGAGCTCCGCCGCGACCTCGTGCGGATGCGTGTGCGGATGCGCTGCATCCGGAGTGAGAAAACAGGAAACCGCCTCGCCGTGGACACTGCGCGGCGGATAACTCGGTGGGACGAACAGCACGCACACGCGGCGACCGGCAGCTCCGAGCGTGTCCCAAACCATCGGCGTTTGCAGGTCTTCTGAGCTCGCGAGGCGATCTCGTACGAACCGCGCACGCGCTGCCGAAAGCCGTACAAACCGAGCTCTCCCGGATCGCGCCCGCTCAGCATGCTGGCCCACGCGGGCACTGTGATCGGCGGCTCGGTCGAGCGCAGTGGCCCCCACGTGCCGGCCTGCATCAGCTTCGCCAAGTTCGGCAAATCTGGGCGGTACCGATCGAAGACCAGCTTGGGCGCTGCGCAGTCCAAGCCGATCAAAAGTAGCCGCGCCATTCGCGCGGCAAGTAGCACGTCGTAGGCCAACTGCCAAAGTCCCCCATAGCGCTCGAAGAGGAGGGCTAGCCGCGCGCGACGCCACGTGTAGACTCGGCCCCCGTGCACAGCTGGTGGTCGTTTTCCCCTGAGCTCGTCTGGGGCCTGTTTCAGCGCAGCCTCGGCGTCGTCTTTCTAGTCTCCTTCGTCTCGCTTGCGGGCCAGAGCGTTCATCTCGCCGGTTCGAAGAGCGGGATCGGAGTGATCGCGCGCCGCCTCGCGAAGATCCGCGAAGACTTCCCGACCTGGCGCCGCTACCTCTACTTCCCGACGTTGCTTTGGCTCAACGCGAGCGACGCGATGCTCGCGGCGTTACCGCTGGTCGGCATGACAGCCGCCGTCGGCGTCATCTACGGAGGCCCGATCGCGTTCTGGTGTTTGCTGATCTGTTACATCTGTTATCTGTCGCTGGATCTCTCCTGCGCCCTGATCTTCCCGTGGGACTGCGTGCTGTTCGAGGCGACTCTGCTCGGCTTGTTCCTGCCGGCGACGCTGCCGCTGCCGTACCTCGAAGCCGTCGCAGCCCCGGCGCCAGCGCTCGCCTGGGCGTATCGCTTGCTCGTCGTCCGCGTGATGCTCGGCTTCGGCAAACAGAAGTTCATCGGCAGCCGCAAGGAAGACCTCGCCTACTTGAAGAGCTTCTTGGTCAACCAACCGCTGCTGTCGCCGCTCGGTTGGTGGAGCCAAAAGCTACCGGTGTGGGCGCTTCGCGGCGGCGTGCTGTTCATGTTCTTCGCGGAGATCCCGGCGCCGTTCTTCGCGTTCTTTCCGGGCCCGCTCAGCCTGGTGTTCGCCGCGAGCACCGTGTTCCTGATGATCGGCATCCAGGTCATGGGCAGCTTCGGCTACTTCAGCCTCGTGACGATCGTCTGCTGCCTTCCGCTGCTCGACAACGTCACGCCCACGCAGTTGTCGGTCGCGCACTACTTCGCGGCCGGACAACCGCTGCTCGCCAACACATTCGTGCTCGTGCACACGATCGGCGCGGGCGTCGTGTTCATCTTCAACAGTTGGGTCGGCCAGAGCTGGAGCTTGTGGGCGTTCTGGTACCAGCTGCCGCGATGGGTCCAGATCCCGCTCGATTTCTTCCGCATCCTCCATCCGTTTCGCTGGTTGCATCCGTACGGCGTCTTTCCTCCGAACAACCAACCCGCAGTGAAGATCACGCTGCTCTTGGAAGTGACGTGGGACCGCACGCGCTGGGAACCGATCGAGTTTAGTTACTCGCCGACCCACCCGGGCTCGCAGCCGAAGTTCATCTCGCCGCATCACCCGCGCGGCGATCAAGCGGTCATCTACGACACGTTCGGCTTGAATCCGACGAGCCTCGTCAGTGCGATGCTCGGTCCGTTCGATCCGTACTACTTCGCAGCGCGCTTGCCGGCGCTCGCGTTTTGTCAGGCCATCACGGAAGGTCGCGGCCACGAGTTGACGAAGCCCGGCCCGCTCCAAGCGCACGCGACGCCGCCGATAGCTGCGCGCATCACTACGATCATGCTCGAGCCTGCGAGCATCGAAGAGCACCGCCGCACCGGCAACTACTGGAAGCGCACGTACATCGGTCCCCACGTCGCCGCTCACGAACACGATCCCGAGTTTTGGCAGGACACGCTCGGCGAGCCCGAACTCTGGCACTTCGAAGCGATCTTCTGGCGGCGCCGCTCCAAACTGCGGCCGCTGATCGATCGCGCGCAACAAGGCGATGCCGATCCGAACGAGCTGGCGATCTTCGACGACGTGCTCTCGAAAGAAGACGTCCGGTGTTTCTGGGACGAGTTCGTCCCGATGATCGGCGGCGACATTCGCACGCGTTTCGACACGCTCCCGGAGTTGCGCGAACGCTTCCGCGCTCGGTTCACGCGCACGCAGCAGCGCGCGCTCTACCGGTTGTTGGGTCGGTTCAGCCTGATCCTCGTCTCCCAGCTCGAACCGATGTACTTGCACCGCGGCAGCAAGCCCGAGATCCCGGTCAACACCTATTTCCAACTCTGGATGCTGGCGCAGCACATCATCGGCCTCGGAGAGAGCGCGTACCTCGCTGCCACTGCGGAGCCACGGTCGGTCCTGCAGCACCTCCCCGCGATGACCACGCAGACCGGTTTGTACGCGCTCGCGCTGTTCCGCCTCGACGAACTGACATTCGAAGCGCAGAAGCTCCGCTTGATCTCCGCGTTCGTGCACCCACACGACCCGGCCAAGAAGCAGCTGATGGCGGAGAAGTTCAAGAACCGCGACCTCGCGGGTTTGCCCAAGCCCGACCAGTTCTTCGTCCGCGTCGTGCAACGCGTCAGCGGCTTCTACAACATCGTCTCGGACTTGCGCGACGAGTTCTCAGGCCCGGCGTTCGACCGTGGTTATCCCGAACTCTATCCGACGTTCGAGGAGCTGCCGGATGGCAACGTCGTCCTCAAGCACTACGCGCCCCGCCCGACGGATCGTCCGCTCGCGATCGACTTGAAAGATCTGCCGCCGACGGTGCAAGGCGATCCCAAACAGGCCAAAAGCGAATCGCGCGCGGCCGTGTCGACGCAATCGACGCCTGCGTCTTCGTAGCGTGCGAGCGATTCGAGCGCGCTCAGCCGGCGGTCTAACGATTCTTCCCGATGATCACCAAGGTCCCGCAGGACTGAACTACGCCCTGCGCCTGCACTGCGACCGGGCCACCGTCTGAGTCAGCCGGCACCTGGACCGAGATCCGATCCTCGCGCCGCTCGATCATCCGCACCGGCTTGCCCGCGACGCGGACCAGCGGCGACGGCCCAAACCCTGTGCCGATCACGTCCAACCGACCGCCCCGCGGTTGCTCGGGATCTTCCAGAGAGCATTTCGGGGCCGGCTTCGCGGCCGCGACTGGCGCTGCGGTCGGCTTCGGCGTGCCGCCTGTCCCAGGGGCGGGACCGGTAGCTGCATTCGGGGTTCCGCTCGCGGCGGTCGCGGGAGCGCTCGGCGTGCCGGCCTGCTTCGCCGGCGAAGTCGCAGCCGCTGTGCCCGCGGCCGGCTTGCTGCTCGGAGCCGCCGGCTTGCCCTTTGCCGCAGCCGGCGGACGAGTGGACTCGGCAGCTGCAGTTCCAGCCGGAACGGGGGGCTCAGCCGACGCGGCCGGCTCGGCCGCTTTCGCCTTGGGCTTCTTCGCTTTTTTGGCTTTGTGCGTCGCTTGCGGCGCGCCGCCATCCGCTGCAGCCGGCTTCGACTTGCCGCTGGCGGCGGCAGGGCTCTTGTCCGCCGCTGGTTCGGTTCCCCCGCTCTGGGCTGCTGCGTCGTTCCAAGCAGCCGTGGCCACCAGAGCTCCGATCCCCAACCCCATGAGTGCGAGTGACGTGCGAGTGCGAAGCATCAGACGGACCTCCAGCAAGCGTGAGTTCGCGAAGAGTACCAACAGCTTCGAAACCGCGCAGGTTCGAGGTCTTGGGCGCTCCAGGTCGGTCCGACGGGCGACCGGCGGGTTTCTTCGCCGGGTCCCACGCCCACCCTGCTAGCTTCCGGCTCCGTGATCGGACCCGTTCGGCGCTGGCTCGCTGTCCCGCTCGGCATGGCCTCGGCGCTCGTGTTCCAGGACGCCGTCGTCTGCTGGGTCGTCGGTGCACCCGCTAAGGCCTGGGGTCTCGTCCCAGTCAGCCCGATGCGGCTCGGGTCCTCCGTCGCACTCGCCTGCGTACTCGCAGCCGCGATGTGGGTGTGTGCGAATGGGATCCCCCAGCGCTGGCCCGGCCGGCTCGCCGTCTTCGGGCTCCTCGTCCTCGGCGGATTTCTCGGCAACGGCCGCTACATCGGCTCGAACGACGTCGCGGCGACGCGCCTTTTGCCGTTCGTGCTCGGCCGCGAAGGACGCTTGAGCTTCGAGAGCTCGCCGAACCTGCCGCTCGATTCCGCCGCGCCGCTGCCGTACTGGTTCGTGCCGGCCGGTGACCACATCGTCTCGCGCTATCCAGTTGCGACCGGTGTCCTCGCGCTGCCGGCCTACGTTCCTGCGCTCGTCGGTAGCTACGATCCGACGCGCGAGCGCGTACAGGAGCTCGAACGCATCGCGGCAGCCGTGCTCGCGCTGGCGAGCGTGTTGATCGTGGCGGCGATCGCGCGCCGTTTCTTCGGCGAAGAGCACGACGGAGCCGCGCTCGCGATCGCGGGCGTGTATGCGTTCGGCACGAACGTCGCGACGGTGCTGTCGAAAGCGCTTTGGCAACACGCCGGCGGTGCGTTCGGGTTCGCACTCGCGCTCGCAGGGTTACTACTCGCGCAGCGCGCCCGCAGCCAATGGCTGCTGGTCGGCGCCGGCCTCGGCCTCGCGATCGCAGCTCGCACTACCAATGCAGCGCCCGCGCTGCTCGTCTGGCTCGCCGCCGGGGTCGCGCTCGGTCCACGTGCGGCGTTCCTGTCCGCCGCAGTCGCGCTCGTGCCGATCGCGGCGCAGCTCGGCTATTCACTCCACTACTTCGGCTCGATTACGGGCAACGGCTACGGTCGCGAGGCAATCGACGGCTGGACAGGAACCGGTTGGCTCGGCTTGCTCGCAAGTCCCGGCCGCGGCCTCTTGCTCTATTCACCGTGTCTGGCGTTTGCCGCGGCCGCGCTGTTTCGCGAGCGGGAGCAAATCGACCGCCGGGTGAGCTTGCTGCTTCTGGCGGCCATCGCGGTGTTGCTGCTCGTGATGGGCAGGTGGTGGTGCTGGTGGGGCGGCGGCAGCCCGGGCGAGCGCATGACGAGCGACGCCACGCCGGTCTGGGGCGTGGGCCTCGCACTCGCACATACCCGGTTCGGAAGCACTTCGGGCTGGCGCTGGGCCTGGTTCGTGAGCTGCGCGTACGCCTGCGCGGTACACACCATTATCGCATTCGTCCGGCCGGGTGGATTCGTTACGGAGCAGTTTTTTCGCGTAATGAGCGGGCCATGGGCATGGCATGCGTATGCGCCGGTGACGTATGTCCTCGGCCTGTTCGGCCGTTAGCGCAGTTGTAGCCGTACAGTGAGGCGTGAGTTGGACCCCAAGTATCGCAGTCTGATCCGAGCGCTGAGTCCGTGGTTCTTCGCGTGGCTGCTGAACGTATTGATCTTCGTTCCGGCCTACCTGTTTTCGCAGCCGAAAGCGGCATTTTTTCCCGACATAGCGCTCGCGCACGCCAGCTTCTCCCACGGCTTCCTTCGCCCGCTCGCGTCATTTGTCCTGCGCCGCGATAACCAGGACGTCTTTCGCGTCTCGTTCGACGTGGTGTTGCTCGTGATCTTGGCGGTGGCGAGCGCCGGCACGCGCTGGCGCGCCCCGCTGCGCGGGCTGATCGTCGCAGTCTACCTGTGGCTGCTGATCTTTCTCGCCTACCACCACGCCGTCGCGTTTTTCTTCGAGCGCGCACCGGCGCTCGGTGAGGACTGGCGCTTTTTACTCAACCTGGGCCACTTCCTCGCCTCGGTGATGTCGCCGCGCTGGGCGGCCATCCTCGCCGGCGTCGCGGCCGGCCTGATCGCTGTGCCGCTGATGGCGGCGTACACCTTCCGCGCGATCCAACGCGCGACCGCGGACTGGTCGTGGCGCCGCCGTGTGATGCTGGTCTCGAGCGTCGCCGTGCCGTGCGCTGCGATCTTGTTGTGGCTCGGCGTGACCCGCGACACGCCGCTCGTGCAGGTCAACAGTAAGCGCATCATCTACAACTGGCGCAGCTCGCAGATCGAAGCCGCGCGGCTCGCCGAGCTGAAAGAGCCGGTGCCGGATCGCCGCTACGATTCGTTCTTGCAGCTCAAGCTCGCGACGAAACCGAACTTCTACTTGATGATGGTCGAGGCGTACGGCGAGGTTCTCGCGACGTGGGATGCCGACCCCGCGTATCGCGCGCTGATGAAGCGCGTCGAACAGCGCCTCGCAGCCGCAGGTTATTCCGCGCGCACGGCTTACAGCTCCTCGCCGGTTCACAGCGGCACGTCGTGGCTCGCGATCTCGACCGTGCACACGGGCACCTTGATCGATCGGCCGATCCCGTACAACGCGCTGCAGCTCGTCGGCGCGCGCGTTCCCTCGATCACGCGTTTCTTCGAGAAGCAGGGCTACCGCACGTATACCTTGCAGCCAGGCAGTAACGACCACGCCGGCTTGAAGCGGCTCGACATCTTCAATCACGACGTCGTCGTCGATGCGGTGAACTTGGGTTACGCCGGCCTGCAGTACGGCTGGGGCATCCTTCCGGACCAGTGGTCGTGGTGGCACTTCCGAAATCGCGACGGCTGGTTCAAGAACCCGCCCGAGCCTTATTACGTCTACTCGATGTGCGTCTCGACGCACTGGTCCTGGGACGGCGTGCCTCCGTACGTGCGCGACGTGAGTGTGTTCGATCAAAAACAGAAGCGCATTACGGAAGAGCCCGATCCGAGCTGGCCGCCGTTTCCCGAGGTCGCGAGCATCGCGACCGAGACGCGTCGCAACTACTTCAAGAGTGTCGAATACGAGTGGCGCGTGATGCTCGACGTGCTCGAGGCCGACAAGTCGAAGAACATCGTCGTCGCGGTGATCGGAGACCATCAGCCGCGACTCGAGGCAGACGTGCCCGGCGGCGTCACCATGAACACGCCCGTGCACATGCTCTCGCGCGACCCGGCGTTCATCGAGAGCTTGGCCGACGCCGGGTTTCAGCCGGGCTTGTACGCAAAGGCGCACGTCGCGAAGCCGCTCTGGCACGAGGGCCTATTCTCGCTCTGGGTGTCGAAGCTCACGGCCCGCTACGGTGTGCCCGGTAGCCCGAAAGTCCCGGTACATCCAAAGGGAATTCGGCTATCCACGATCAGTCGCTGAGTCGGTGTAATAGTTCTGCTGCTCGTGCGTCGGCAGATGAAACGGGCTTCGAGCCCACAGCTGGAGAGCGACATGACCGAACGAAACGAACCGATGAGCGCGACGAACGTGAGCTCCGATGCCCGCGCAAAGGCAGCTTGTGGCTGCGCATCCGCGGCTCCGCTCGCGAGCGGCGTCGACCGCGGTTGTCCCTGCGGTGACGCGTGTGATTGCGGCGACGCGTGCCAGTGTCCGGTCGGGTGCAGCTGCGGCACGCGTGCGTGACGCAAACGCAAAACCAAGCGAGCGCTCCGTTGCAGTACACGCAGCGGAGCGCTACCGCTTGACTGAGGCGCTACACTGACCGTCATGTCGACCGACACGAGCCAAACAAGCGACACACAAACGCTGACGCCCGATGCGATCGGGCGGCTCGTCTCGAGCCATGCGCGTTTCCTCGCATTTCTCGAGCGGCGCGTCGCTTCGCGCGAAGCGGCCGAAGACATTCTCCAGGAAGCCTTCGTGCGCGCGCTCGCTCGAGGGGACGCTCTGCGAAGCGAAGAATCCGCGCAAGCCTGGTTCTATCGCTTGCTGCGAAACGCGATCATCGATCACTACCGAAGAAACGGCGCGGAACAGCGTGCCAAGCGCGCCGTCGCGTCCGAGCCCGAGGGTGAAGCATTACCCGCCGACGCCGCGCTTCACGGAACGGTGTGCGCTTGCGTGACCGAGTTGATCGAAACGCTCAAGCCCGAGTACGCGCAAGCGCTACGCGAGGTCGATCTCGCCCAGATCGATCTCACGAGCTACGCGAAGGGCCTCGGCATCTCGAACAACAACGCCTCGGTACGCTTGCATCGAGCGCGTGAGGCGCTGCACAAGCAGCTCGTGTTGAGTTGCGGCACGTGTGCGACGCACGGTTGTTTGGACTGTCATTGCGACCCGAGCGGCATCAAACGCCACTGTCAGCCGTAGCATCGCTCGCGTTTGACCCGAAAGCGCTCGACGCCTGCCACCACACTCCCGAAACCGCGCACTCGTTTTTAAATCGCGCGGTGACTCTGGAGGCCCGATGCTTGGTGCGCGCGCTCTGAATGGTTTCGTCTTGCTCGCGGTTTGCTCATTTGCATGTGCGAGTGACCCGAAATCGACTGATGATCCGACACTGCTCGCTGGTGCGGGTGCAGTCCCGCCCACGACGAGCGGCACCGGTTCACCGACTCCGATCGCAGGCACTGGATCGGCCGCAGGCGCCACGAGTGTGCCCACTGCGGGTGCGTCCGGGGCCCGTGCAGGCCAGGGCGGTACGACGCCGCCGGCGACTGCAGGCGCGAGCGGCAGCGCGAGCGGTGCTGCTGGGAGCGGCGGTGCTCCGACGAGCGGAGGCGGCGCGTACGTGACGATGGGTGATTGGCACGGCTACGGATTTACGAGCGCGAACGGGATGGGCTCCACGATCTCGCCGATGAACTTCGACGCGCTCATGCCCGGACAGCCCCTGTGTGCGAAG
>Ga0193753_10002804_pt1 | contig 13395 bp, 11 predicted proteins | sample H1c2metaG_FD_144925 | JGI IMG/M metagenome (GOLD analysis project Ga0193753, IMG submission 144925) | Soil microbial communities from a riparian zone of the East river system, Colorado, United States - H1c2 | ecosystem: Environmental > Terrestrial > Soil > Riparian zone | place: USA: East... | reverse complement strand
CCCGACCACCCCAGTTCCCCACTCAACGATTGCCGGGAATGGACGATATCGATCTCGTATGCAGCTCGGTCGGAACAGGCGAATCATGCGTGAAGCAGGTTTCCTCGCGAGCGCCATGGTGCTCGCGGGCGCCACGGGGTGCGGTGGCAGTGAGGAGCTGTACGACGGGATGTTCACCGCGGCCGAGGTCACCAAGCTGAATGCGCTCGGTCCGCTGCCCACCCTGCAGCCGGATACGACGAACAAGTACGCGGACGATCCGCTCGCCGCCGCCCTCGGCCAGCGGTTCTTCTTCGAGAAGGGCTACTCGGGGCCGATCGTCGTCGGCGACGATGGTCAGAACGGCGGCCTGGGCACCGTCGGCGAGACGGGCAAGGTCTCGTGCCGCTCCTGCCACCTCGAGGAGTGGTTCGTCGACACGCGCTCGCGGCCGAATGGCACGTCGCTCGGGGTCGACTGGTTCTTCCGCAACAGCCCGTCCATGATCAACGTGGCCTACTACAAGGAACAGTTCGGCTGGAGCGGCTTCAACGACTCGCTGTGGGCGAAGAACCTGATCCCGGCCGAGTTCGTGATGGGGATGGATCGCTCGAGCGTCGCGCACTTCCTCTACCAGAAGTACAGGGACGAGTACAACGCGGTGTTCGACGACACGCCGATGCCCGCCGAGCTCGATCCAGAGCACGCGGAGGCCGCGCGGTTTCCGGCCACCGGGACGCCGCTCGCACCCGAGGGCCCGTGGCAGGACATGACGCCGGCGGATCGCGACGCCGTGAACCGGGTCTACGCAAACTTCGGCAAGGCGCTCGAGGCGTACCAGCGCCTGCTGATCAGCGTGGGATCGCCATTCGATCGCTACGCGGACGGCGACACGACCGCGATGACCGACGCCGCGAAGCGCGGCCTCAAGCTCTTCATCGGCAAGGCCGGGTGCGATGCCTGTCACCTGGGCCCGACGATGACCGACGAGAAGTATCACAACACCGGCGTACCCCAGAACGGCGACCACGTGCTCAAGGCGCCCGACTTCGATCCGGGGCGCTTTGCCGGCATCGACGTCTATCTCGCGTCGGACTTCAACACCTCCGGCCCCTACAACGACGATCCCAGCATCGACCGCACCGTAGGCGTTGTCGCCACCGACAACCTCGAGGGCGCCTTCCGGACCAAGTCGCTGCACAACGTGGGCGAGACCGCGCCGTTCATGCACACCGGCGGGCTCGCGACCCTGAGGGACGTCGTCGAGTTCTACAATGAAGGCGGCGGGATGTCGGAGTATGCGGGCGTGCGCGATGAGCTCGTGCAGCCGCTCAACCTGAGCGGTGCCGAGATGGACGATCTGGTCGCGTTCCTCGAGAGCCTCACGGGAGATCCTGTTCCCGCCGAGCTGCTCGTCGATACCTCCGGTTCGTGACACGAGGATTCCGATGAATGACTTCGTGGCAGGAGATCTGAGGCTGGCTGCCAACGGGCAGCGTTCCGACGTCATCGAGCTCACGTGGATCGGACGCAGCAACGAGCGCTACCCTGGCAAGCTCCTCATGCCGTACTTCCAGGGCGTCCTGGCCGAGGCCGTCGAGCGAGGCGTGCCACTCGAGCTCCACTTCCAGAAGCTCGAGCACTTCAACTCGTCAACCATCACGATGATCATCCAGCTCATCCAGGAGGCCCGCGCGAGGGGTGTGCGGCTCGTGATGAGCTACGACCAGGCGCTCAAGTGGCAGAAGATGAGCTTCGACGCGCTGCGCGTGTTCGCCAGGGACGATCTCTTCCAGCTCAGGCCCATCTAAGCCATGCAGCCCTTCACCTTCTCGATCGACCTACCGGTCCAGAGTCACTGGCGCAACGTGGACCTTCTCCGCACCTCGGTGCACAGCTGCTTCATCGCGGTGTTCGCCGACGTCGATGGTTGCAACGCCATCGCGATGGTGACGGGCGAGCTCCTCGAGAACGCGATCAAGTACGGCCACTGGGCCGGCGACGACAAGACCCTGCGCCTGCGCGTGAACGGGCGGCGAGGCTCCGTCACGATCCAGGTCGAGAACCCGATCGATCCAGCCAACCGACAGGCCTCCGAGCTCGAGGAGTGCCTCAGCTGGATCGGCCAGTTCCCGAACGCCGAGGCCGCCTACAAGGCGAAGCTGATCGAGATCGCCTCCCGGCCGCGCACGTCGTCGGGCCTCGGCCTGGTGCGCTGCGCCTACGAGGGCAACTCGACGCTGAGCTCGGAGACCGTCGGCGGCAACGCGCTGCGCGTCACCGCCGAGATGACGTTCTAGCGCCGATCCCCTCTGCGACCCGCCAGTTGCACGGAGTTTTCCCCCGGTTCACCGGCCGGAAACACGGCACGGGTAGCGTGAAATCATGCTGCTTCGCGCCATCCGTCTGGCCGAGAACCTGGCCATCCTGTCCCTCCTGACCGGCTCCGCCGTCGCCATGCGGGTCAGCGCGGCCCGCGCTCGCCGCCCCGGCCGACGTGACGCGGCCGATCGCGTCCTCCCCCCGGCCGGCGAGTAGACGGCCGAGCCTGTCACCAGATCGGCGTCGGGAACTCGGGGCCCGGCCGCGCGAACAGAAATCCCTGAAGGAGCTGGCAGCCGTCGCGCCCGAGCGCGTCGCGCTCGCCGGTCGTCTCGACGCCCTCACCCACCACCTGGATGCCGAGCTCCTCGCCGCACAGGCGCAGCATCGAGCGAACCACGCTGCGCTTGCGGTTGCTGCCGTCGAGCCCGGTGACCAGCGCCCGGTCGAGCTTGACGAAGTCCGGCTCGAGCTGGGTGAACGTGGTCAGCCCGGCGTAGCCGGCGCCGAGATCGTCCAGCGCGATGCGGAAGCCGAGCTCGCGCAGCCGGAGGATCCGGCCCTTCAGCCCCTTCACCCCGTCGAGCGGCCACCGCTCGGTGACCTCGAGGATCACGCGGGGGGCGCAGCGCGACAGCGGCGACGTGGGCTGGTAGAGCTGCTCGTCGTCGAGGTCGAGCCCGTGCAGGTTGACGAACAGCTGCGCGTCGTGGGGGACGTGCTCGGCGGCACGCGCCACCTCGCCGCGGACCATCCGCCCGAGCTCGTGGATGCGGCCCAGCCGCTCGGCGGCGTCGAGAAGATCGACCGGCGTGGCCAGGGTCGACTCGGCCGAGCGCACCAGCGCCTCGTACGCGAACACGCGGCGCTCCGGCCAGTTCACGATCGGCTGGAACTCCATGTGCATGCGCGCCAGGGCGCTCTCGAAGCGCGCCTCGAGCGCGACCCGATCGCCCAGCCACTTGCCCTCCGCGCCGATCGCGGCGAGCGCCTCGCGCTTGAGCTGGGCCAGGCGGAACAGCTTGATCGCCTTCCTGACCGTGTCGGTCAGCTCACCGAGCGTGATCGGCTTGATGAGGTAGCGGAACGCGCCGTACTCGACCGCCTCGACCGCGGTCTGCAGCATCGGGTCCCCGGTCACGAGCACCATCGGCACGTCCAGCTCGCGCTGGCGCACCGCGCGCAGGAACTCGATCCCGCTCACCCCCGGCATCGAGATGTCGCTGACGATGACCGAGTACTCGCCGGACCCGAGTGACTCGATCGCCTCGCGCCCGTCGGACGCGGTGTCCACCCGCCACCCGGCCCGGCGCAGCGCGCGCGCGTAGTCGCGCCGGACCGCCGCGTCGTCGTCGACCAGGAGGATGGTGACGGCCTCGCGCTCCTCCGGGATCTCGGGCCGAGGCACTCGCGCTCAGCGGACCTGCGCGTTGATGATCGCGCGCAGGTGGATCGCGTCGAACGGCTTCTCGATCAGCTGATTGCTGGTCCCGTCGATGAAGGCGCGGGCGCGCGGCGTGAAGGCGCCGCCGGTCAGGAAGATCATGCGCGCGGCCTGGTCCTCGGCGACGCGGAGGAGCTCGGCGTACAGGTCCATGCCGGTCATCTGCGGCATCATGAGGTCGCAGAGGATGACGTCGAACCGCTCCCCCTTGGCGATGTGGGCCAGCGCCTCCTCGGCGCTCGACAGGGCCAGGATGTCGTGGTCCTTGGACAGCGCGCGCTGGACGGTGCGGGTGATGAGCGGCTCGTCGTCGACCACCAGCACGCGGCCGCGTCGCCGCGCGGCCAGCTCGGCCAGGTTGTCCACCTTGGGCGCGTCGCGCGCCTCCTCGCGCGCAGGCGGCAGGACGATCTTGAACGACGTGCCGCGCCCGACCTCGGACCAGAACTCCATGTGCCCGTGCAGCTCGTCCACGATCTGGTGACAGATGGCCAGGCCGAGGCCGGTGCCGATCCCGATCGGCTTGGTGGTGAAGAACGGCCGGTAGAGCTGATCCTGCACCTCCTTCGGCATGCCCGCGCCGGTGTCGGAGATCTCGACCACTGCCATGCCGGCCGCATCGGTGCTCAGGCTGACCCGGACCTGGTTGTGCTCGGCGTCGCCCTCGGGGATCGACTGGGCCGCGTTGACCACCAGGTTGAGGAACAGCTGGCCGAGCTGCGCCTCGCTGGCCTCGACCAGCGGCGCCGGGGAGTAATTCTTCACCAGGCGGCCGCGGTGGCGGATCTCGTTCCACGCCATGCGGGTGGTCGACTCCAGGATCCGCTGCACGTCGACCAGGCCCTTGCGGTCCTCGCCCGAGCGCGAAAAGATCTTGAGATCACGGACGATGTTGCGGATGCGCTCGGCCCCCTCGCGCGCGTCCTGCAGCTCCTCCTCGATGACGTCGAGGTTCGGCGACGCGCCGACCTGGGCGGCCAGCTCGCCCATCCCCTGGACGGCCAGCTCCAGGTTGGCCATGACCGACGCCAGCGGGTTGTTGATCTCGTGGGCCACCCCGGCCGCCAGCGTGCCCATCGACGCCATCCGGTCGGAGATCATCAGGCGCTCCTGCATCTTGCGGCCCTCGGCGCGCACCACGGCCTCGCGGAGCTCGCGCTCGACCACCGGGACCAGGCGGGCCAGCTTGTCCTTGAGCAGGTAGTCGTGCACGCCGCTCTTCATCGCGGCGACCGCGGCCTCCTCACCGACGGTGCCGGACACGATGATGAACGGGACGTCGAGGCCACGCGCCTTGACCATGGCGAACGCCTCGGGCGCGCTGAAGCGCGGCATCGAATAGTCGGCGAAGATGGCGTCCCACTTGTCCTCGACCAGGGCGCTGGCGAAAGCCTCTGGCGTATCGACTCTCGACCACCGGGGATCGTGACCACCGCGGCGGAGCTCGCGCAGGAGCAGCTCCGCGTCGTCCTCCGAGTCCTCGACCAGAAGCACGCGCAGTGCTCCACTCATGCGATCGCCTTCACGCGCTCGCCTCCCACCTTCGAGACGGTCCCCATCCGGGTCTCCGCCTTCGCGACAATTGCCCACTCTCGCCAGCATCGGCTCGCCCCCCCGGGCGATAGGTCACCGTCGACCTTACCCGGATCGCCAGGCGCGTACATTCCGCCCTGCGGGGTGCAGCCGCGGCGGTCGTGGGTCACCGCACCGCCATGGGCTCGCCTGGCGTGGGTGATGCTGGGCGACTCGCCGCGGACGCCGGCGCGCTACGAGTCGTGGATCTGCTGAGACAGATAGTTCTCGAGGCCGACCTGGTCCACCAGGGCCAGCTGGGTCTCGAGCCAGTCGGCGTGCTCCTCCTCGCTGACCAGGATGTCGGTCATGAGCTCGAAGGTGCCGTAGTCGCCGAGGCTGCGGACGGTCTCGATGGCGGTCTGGAGGAACTGGATCGCCCCCTTCTCGAGGTCGAGATCCAGCCGCAGCTGCTCGTTGACCGTCTGGCCGACGTTGATCTTGTTCAGGCGCTGGAGGTTCGGAACCCCATCGAGGTAGAGGATGCGCGAGATGAGCTGGTCGGCATGCTTCATCTCGTCGATCGACTCCGCGCGCACCTTCGAGGCGAGCCGCTTGTAGCCCCAGTTCGCGCACATCTTCGCGTGCACGAAGTACTGGTTGACCGACGTCAGCTCGTTGGTCAGGAGATCGTTCAGAATCTCGATGACCTTCGAATGTCCCTTCATGCGGCTTCCCTCGAATCTCTGGTGAGCGCCAACGCTACCGAGATCCGAGGGCGTGGGCAATCCGCGCAGGCACTCCCTGCGCGTTCGCATCCGCGACCGGCCGCTTCCAGCATGTCGTGGATCTGCCCGCGGCACGCGCCGCAACCGGTTCCAGCGCCGGTCATCTCGCCCACGTCGTCGACGGTGGTGGCGCCGCGGTCGATGACCCGGCGGACTTCGGAATCGGTGGTGACGTGGCAGAGGCAGACGAACATGGTGAGCCTGTAATTGAAATTAGTATTCAAATCCAAACCGGTCAAGAGTGATTTGAAAGTGCGTTTCGAAAGCGACGGAATCCGCGCACTTTCGCGCACATGGGCGAGTCATGACCGAGCAATTTTCGGCCCTTGCCAGGCGCGTGTACGATCCACGCTGGTGGCTCGATCGAGGCGGGGAGCGGATCGGAGCGCGCTGGTCGCGCGCGCGCTGGCGTGCTGGCTGGCGCTCGCCCTCGGATGCAGCGCGGAGACCAGGCCGACCGCGCCGCCCGGCGTGGTCCTCAGCCTGCTCGAGAGCGGACGCGAGCCGCGTCAGGCGCTGCGCTATCCGTCGGCGCCCACGCCGGCGCACAGGATGTCGCTCAGCCTGCGCCTGGCGATGAAGATGGAGGTGCCGGGCAGCCCCGTCCCTCCGGTCGCGATGCCCGGGCTCCGCCTCCTGTTCGAGGTGGAGAGCGCGCGGGACGGGGCGGCCGTCCGCTACCGGTTCAAGGTGAGCGACGCCGATCTGACCGGCACCGACAGCGCGCACCCGAGCCTGCTCGCCGAGATGCGCAAGGGCGTCGATCTCCTGGTCGGCGCGTCCGGTCAGCTGGTCGTGGAGCCGCGCGGATCGGTGAGCGACCTGGCGCTGGCCCAGCCGGCCGGCATCGGACACGAGCTCGCCCAGTTCATGAACAGCGCGCGGCTGGCGATCGGCGAGATGGTGGTGCCGCTGCCGGACGAGCCGGTCGGGATCGGGGCCAGGTGGGAGGTGGTCGAGACGGTGACCCAGGACGGCATCAGCGTGCGCGAGAAGACCTACTTCGAGCTGGTCGCGCTCGACGGGCCGCGCGCGCTGGTCCGCACCCGCACGGTGCAGACGGCCGACAAGCAGCGCGCCGCGCTGCCCGGGCTGCCCGACGGGGTCAGCGCGGAGGTGGTGTCGCTGCGCGGCTCCGGCACCGGCGAGATCGAGCTCGACCTGCGCCGGCTGGTCCCGGGCAACGCGCGCGAGGAGGTCGAGACCGACGTCTCGTTCGTGGTGCGCCAGGGCCAGACCGAGCGCGCGATGTCGCTGACCGCCGACTCCGGCCTGGAGATCCAGGCGCTGTGATCGCGCGCGCGCTCAGCTCTTCGGCTGGCACGGGGCGCCGAAGCGCTGACAGCGGCCGTCGCTGACCTGATCGCAGGTGCGGGTGAGCCCATCGCGCGGGTCGATCATGCAGCGACCGGCCGGCTCGCACGCGGCGCCGTACTGGATGCAGTCGCCCCCGCGCGCCCGGGTGCACTTGCGGTACTGGGCGCTCTTCGCCTCCAGCATGCACTGGTCGGACGGCTCGCACGGCGCGCCGAAGTGGAAGCACTGCCCGCCGGCGGCGTACAGGCACAGGTGATAGCGGCCGCGCCCCGGGTGCAGCATGCAGGGAGCGGCGGTGCACTCGGCAAAGGCGATCGGACCCGACGGCGGCGCCGGCGGCCGGGCCCGGCCGGTCTGCCGCCGCACCGGCGGTCGCGCCCCGGTGGCCGGGCCGCCGCCCGCGCCGGCGCCGCCCGAGCAGGAGGCCAGCAGGATCGAGGCGAGCAGCGCGGCGCGCCGGATGGCGTGGGTCATCACGGGCGCGGCGGGTTGGCGTCGATGACCGTGGTGTCGAAGGTGTCGCCGGCCAGGTTGACCGCGCGAAGGATGAGCCGCTCCGGCTCGACGTCGATGAGGACGTAGTGCGGCTCGGTGCGCGCCTCGGCGGTGAACCAGCGCGGCCGCACCGGCCGGATCGGCGCGCCCGACGAGCCGGACACGAGATACGTGGTGCCGTCGATCGGCTTGGTGCGCTCGTAGTCGTGATCGTGACCGGCGACGACCAGCTCCACCCCGTGGCGGCGGGCCAGGGCCGAGACCGGCCCCTGGACGTCGGAGCTGGAGCCGTGCTCGCCCGACGAATAGGGCGGGTAGTGCATGGCCATGACCATGAGCTGCCCGCGCCGCTCGCCCTCGGCCAGCGCGCGCTCGGCGAAGTAGTACTGGCTGCAGCCCTCGCGGCACTCGATCCCGCTGTCGACCCCGACCACGCGCAGGTTGCCCCAGTCGCGCACGAAGTAGTGCTCGTTGTTCGACCACAGCGCGTGCAGGAAGTAGCGGCGGAAGTAATCGCGGCCCGACACGTCGTGGTTGCCGACCAGCGGCATCATCGGCACCTCGGCCATGAGCGGGCGCTCGATCTGGAAGAAGCGGGTCCACTGCTCCTGGCGGCCGCCGCGCTCGACCATGTCGCCGGTGTGGATGGTGAAATCGACGTGCTCGCGCTCGATCGCCTCGATGATCGAGCGGTGCACCGTGTGACCGCTCCGGGTGTCGCCGAACACGGCGAAGCGGAACCGCTTGCCCTTGGCGGCGCCGGTGCGGAACTTGTGATCGGGGGTGGTGCCGAGCGCCGACTTCACCCGGTAGTGGATGTCCGGGCCGCTCGGCAGGCCGCGCAGCTCGGTCACCCAGACATCGTCGGAGCGGCGGGCCGTGGCGGTCCGGATCTGGCCGGCCGCCTGCGGCCGCGGCTGATCCTGCGCGGTGGGCGGGGTGGCGGCGAACAGATCCGGCGTGGCCACGGCGGTGTCGGCGGAGGAGGTCGGCCCGGCCGCGTCGTCGCCGCCGTCCTTCTCGATCCACCACTCCACCGTCGGCGCCGGGATGCCGTCGGCCTTGAGCGCCACGTAGGCGGTGCCGTTCGGGCCGAGCAGGATGTACGGACCGGTCGCGAACAGGCCCGGGTCAGGCTCGTCCCAGTCGCCGGAGCGCTCGACGCCGGACGGAACCCCGCAGCCGGCCACCAGGAGCCCCAGCCCGACCCCACCAGCCGCGAGAGAGCCGATGCGCAGGCGACCCGGTGTGGCAACGGTGGGAGAGGAACGGGCTCGCGACATCTCGCATTACCTTATCACTGGCTGTGCGATCGGCAAGCCACGAGAATCACGCGCACATCGGGCAGCGCGGTGTGCGCTAGGGACGATGGGCCTTCAGCCACCCGGTCGCCTGGCGCGCGAGCCGCTCGTCCTCGCCGTGGGCGCCTGCCAGCGCGCTCGCCGCCGCCGCGGCCAGCTGGCGCGCGCGCCCTCTCGCGGCCGGATCGGGCCAGAGCGCGCGGGCCAGCCCGAACTGCGCCCGCGCCAGCGCGATCGGGTCTTCACCGGTCTTCTCCATGGTCGCCATCGCGCGCTCGAGCGGCGCCCGCGCGGCGGCGGCCCGCCCGAGCCCGAGCTGGTCGAGGCCGAGGCCGAGCTCGGCGTGGGCCGCGTACACGTTGTCGAGGCCCATGCCGCGCCCGAGCGCGGCGAGCGCGGCCTGGTCCTCGGCCAGCGCGTCGCGGTGGCGTCCGGCGTGGCGCAGGCCGTCGGCCAGGTTGATCCGGGCGCGCACGGTCTCGGCGTGGTCGCCGCCCAGCGCGGCGACAAAGATGTCGAGCGCGCGGCGCAGGCGCGGCAGCGCCTCGGCCAGGTCGTCCAGCTCCAGGTACACGCCGGCGATGTTCTCGAGCGACGAACCGACCATCTGGTGATCGGGGCCGAGCTCGCGCTCGAAGATGGCGAGCGCGCGCCGGTGGTGGTCGAGCGCCTCGGCGTAGCGGCCCAGGTGGCGGAGCAGCTCGCCGACGTTGTGCAGCGCCTGGGCGGTGTCGACGTGATCCGGGCCGTTGGTGCGCTCGCGGATGGCGAGCGCGCGCTGCATCTCCTCCAGCGCCTCCTGGTGGCGGCCGACCAGCATGAGCGTGCTGGCCAGGTTGCTGCGCGACAGCGCGGTGTCCGGGTGATCGGCGCCCAGCATCGCGGTCCGCGCGGCCAGGACCCCGCGGTTGATCCGCAGCGCGTCGTCGAGCCGGCCCTTCTCCTCGTAGACCAGCGCCATTCCCTCCCGGGCGGACAGCGCCTCGGCCGCCTCGCCGGCCTCCTCGAACCCGCGGCGCGCGGCGGCGAAGTGGACCAGCGCGTCGTCCGGGCGCGAGCGAGACCAGTCGAGGATCCCCATGTGGTGCTCGTACTGGGCCTCCAGGCGGGTGTGATCGCCCAGGCGGTCGAGCGCGGCCCGCGCGTGCTCGGCGTACTCGGCCGCCCTGGCCAGGTCGCCGGTGCTCTGGGTCGCGGTCTCGATGAGGAGGATCCACGAGTCGGCGGCGAGCTGATCGTAGCGGCTGGCCTCGGCGGTGTGGGCGGCGCGGCGCAGGGTGGCCTCGGCGTCGGCGGCGCGGCCGGTCGACGCCTCGAGGTTGCCCAGGTAGTACAGCACGTCGGCGATGAGCGGGCGGTAGCCGACCGCCTCGGCGCGATCGCGCAGCGACTCGAGCAGCGCGCGCGATTCGCGGTAGCGCCCGGCCAGGCGCATCACGTCGGCGCGGAGGAGCTCGCGGCGCAGCGCGTCGACCCGGTCGCGCTCGGCCGGGTCGTCCGGTATCGGCGTGCGCGCCTCGACCACCTCGACCGCCGAGCAGCGGGCCAGCGGCGGCAGCCCGTCGACCGACTTGATCGCGTTGTCGGCCACGAGCGGATCGGTGGTGTCGAGCAGCACGACCACCTCGTGCAGGTCGGCCAGGCGGGTGTCGAGGCAGTGCGCGCGCAGGTCGCGCAGCTCGCCGGACTCGTCGCCGCGCTCGCCGGCCTCGCACGCGCCGGTGGCCATGCGCACCCATCCGCGCGCGTAGCGATCGAGCGCCTGCTCGATCAGCTGCCAGCGAGCCTGGCCGACCGGCGTGGCGGCCAGCGCGGTGCGCAGGGCGGCGCGGCGACCGTCGTTCCACACCGACTCGACCCGGCTGGCCTCGCCGGCGCATGCGCGCGGCTCGCCGCCGCCGAGGTCGGCGCCGGTGGCCGCGGCCAGCGCGATCCCTCCACCGACGGCGAGGAGCGCGGCCGCCGCCGCGGCGATGAGCGCGCGCGAGCGGCGCGGGCGTATCGCGTCGAGCAGCGCGCGCATCGACGGGAAGCGCTGGTCGGGGCGGAGGCGCAGGCCGCGCAGGAGGGCGCGGCGCAGCCAGCCAGGCAGGCGCGGGCGGCGCGGCAGCGGGCGGAGGCGGCCGTTCACCACCTGCTCGGCCAGCGCGAGCGCGGTGTCACCGGCGAACGGGCGCTCGCCGAACAGCGCCTCCCACAGCGCCACGCAGAAGGCGAACTGATCGGTCCGCTCGTCGGTGGCGAGCTGGGCGTGCTGCTCGGGGGCCATGTAGGCCGGCGTGCCGATGGTCGCCCCGGTCAGGGTCAGCGGCACGCGCGGATCCGGTTCGCCCGATCCGGCGTTGGGGCCCGGTCTCGCGGCGGCGTCCGCCGCGCCCGCCGCGTCCCCCGCTCCGGCCCGATCGCCGTCGACCAGCGCGCGGGCCAGGCCGAAGTCGGTGACCCGGACCCGGCCGGCCGGATCCACCAGCACGTTGTCCGGTTTGAAGTCGCGGTGGACGAGCCGGGCCGCGTGGGCCGCGGCCAGCCCTTCGCCGGCGGCGCGGAACACCTCGAGGACCTCGCGCCACCGGCGCGGGCGCGCCGCCAGCCACGCGCGCAGCGTCCCGCCCGCCACCAGCTCCATCGCGACGAACACCTGGCCGCCGGCGTGGCCGACGTCGTGCACCGCGATGACGTTGGGGTGGGCGACCTGGGCCATGGCGCGCGCCTCCCGCGCCAGTCGCGCGGCGACCACGTCGCCGTACGCGGCCAGGCCGGGCCGGATGACCTTGACCGCCACGCGGCGGCCGAGCTCCGGGTCGCGCGCGGCGTAGACCGCGCCCATGCCGCCCTGCCCGAGCAGCTCCTCGATGCAGTAGCGGCCGAGCTGGTCGCCGGGGCGGAGCGGGCCGCCCTCCCCGCCCGCGTCGGCCGCCGCGTCGTCGCCGGCCCGCGCGTACCGCAACCGCTTGCCGAGCTGGCTGCGGGTCATGTAGCTGCGCGCCATCACCGCGACCAGCGCGCGGCAGCTATCGCATCGGTCGACGTGCTGGCCGAACGCGGCCCGCCGCTCCGGGGCCAGCTCGGCCTCGAGCAACTCGACGACCGTGTTCTCGCCGGGACAGCGCCCGGGATCCGCGTGGCCCGCCTGCATCGAAGCCCTGCCTGGAGCGTGGCGGCCACACTCTAGTGCACCGCCGCCGATATGACATCAACGATCCGGTGCGCCTCACCGCCGATCGCTGCGTTGCAACTCCTCGAGCTACGGCGAGTAGCCCGTCGTCGTCGCGCCTTGCGCTCGACGGCGATCCACACCGCCTCGTTGACGCCATATCGGCGGCGGTGCACTAGGCCGATCCAGCTACAGGCGCGCGCGGAAGAACGCCAGGATGCGGTGGTAGAGCGCCTTCTTCACCGCCGGGTCCGGCACCATGTGCGTGAAGCCGGCCAGCGGCAGCATCTCGAACGGCTTGCCGGCCCGGAACAGCGCCTGGCTGAGCTTGAGGCTGTGGGTGAAGTAGACGTTGTCGTCGGTGGTCCCGTGGATGAGGAGGAGCGGGCGCTCCAGCTCCTCGGCGTGGGTCAGCGCGCTGGTCGCCTGGTAGGCCGGCTCGGCGGCGGGCAGGAGGCCCATGTAGCGCTCGGTGTAGTGGGTGTCGTAGTCGCGCCAGTCGGTGACCGGCGCGCCGGCCGCGCCGGCGCGGAACACGTCCGGGCGGAGCAGCACCGCCATCGCCGACATGTAGCCGCCGAACGACCAGCCGGTGATGCCGACCCGGCCGAGGTCCATCTCCGGCCGCCCGGCGGCCAGCGCCTTCAGCACCGCGACCTGATCCGACATCGCCACGTTGACCAGATCGCCGCGGATCGCGCGCTCCCATTCGCGCCCGCGCCCGGGCGTGCCGCGCCCGTCGGAGCGCACCACGACGAAGCCGGCGTCGGCGTACCACTGATCGGTCAGGTAGGCGTACGGCTCGAGCTTGACCACGTTGCTGTGCGGTCCGCCGTAGACCGAGACCAGGACCGGGTAGCGCCGCCCGCGCTCGAACGCGCGCGGCCGGATGATCGCGGCGCGGTACTTGCGCCCCTCGACGTCGACGGTGACCAGCTCCGGCTCCGGCAGGTGGGCCGGCTTCTCGGCCACCGACTCGAGCGCGCCGATCTCCTCGCCGTCGGCGCGGCGCACCACCTGGCGCCGGCCGCCGGCCGCGTCGCGCAGGACCAGCACGTGCACGTCGCTCTTATCAAAAATAAC
>Ga0193753_10002803_pt1 | contig 13400 bp, 8 predicted proteins | sample H1c2metaG_FD_144925 | JGI IMG/M metagenome (GOLD analysis project Ga0193753, IMG submission 144925) | Soil microbial communities from a riparian zone of the East river system, Colorado, United States - H1c2 | ecosystem: Environmental > Terrestrial > Soil > Riparian zone | place: USA: East River... | reverse complement strand
GGAAGCGCTCCAGCAACTCGGCCGCCTCGACGGCCAGCGCCGACGCCAGGTTCTTCGGGCTGTGGTACTGGTCCCAGTCGCGCTCGGCAGCAAATTGCCGCAAGGCGTCGCGGAGCTGGGTCAGGCCGTGGGGATTGGGTGCCGTCATGCCGCGTGAGACTACAACAACCCGTGATCGAATCGCGCTTTGCGCCGGCTCGCCCGGCGCTATCCTTTTGGACATATGCGCAGCCCGTTCTGGTCATCGACCGTGCTCCTCGCCGTGCTGTCCCTGCCCGCCGGCGCTGGCGAGGCCTGGGATGCGCCCGCATTCACCGTGCCGGCCCGGGACCTGCTGCAGGCGGCCACGGCCGTCAAGCGCGAGCACGCCACCGCGGTGGTGGTGCTGCTCGACGAACGCAAGTTCGTGCTCGATGAGCAGCACCGTCTCACCAGCATCTCGCGACTCATCTATCGCATCGACTCGCCCGATGGCGTCGAGCGCTGGGCCGCCAGCACCGCGCACTGGCAGCCCTGGCACCAGGCGAAGCCGACGATCCGCGCGCGTGTCATCACGCTCGATGGCCGCGAACACCAGATCGACCAGAAGCTGCTGACCGACGCCGCCAACCGCAGCGAAGACAACCAGATCTACGACGACTCGCACACGCTCGAAGGACCGCTGCCGGCGGTGGCCATCGGCGCGGTCATCGAAGAAGAAATCACGGTGCGCGACGAGAAGCCGTTCTTCACGGCGGGCTCGGTGTATCGCGAGTACATCGGGCGGCCGATGCCGGTGCTGCGCACGCGCATCTCCATCGATGCGCCGGAGTCGCTGCCGCTGAAGCACCACCTGCAGTTGCTGCCTCAGGCGCAAGTCAGGGAAGTGCGCGCCAACGGCCGCGTCACCTGGACGCTCGAGCACGGCGTGATCGACGAAATGGACGTGATGGACTCGAACCTGCCGCCGGACGCGCCGTCGTGGCCCACGGTCGAGTTCACATCGGCCACGTCGTGGGAAGCGGTAGCCGCCACCTATCGCGACATGACCGAGGCACGAATTCGCAATGACGACGCCAGGCCGCTGATCGCCGGCCTGAAATCGCCTTTGCCCAACAACCCGACGCGCGACTACATCGCGAAAGTGGTGGAACGCCTGCATCGCGAGGTGCGCTACACCGGGGTGGAGTTCGCCGACGCGCGGCTGGTCCCCGAATATCCCGCCGAGACGCTGCGCCGGCGGTTCGGCGACTGCAAGGACAAGTCCACGTTGCTGGTCGCGGCGCTGCGGGCGGCGGGCATCGACGCCTACCTCGCGTTGCTCTCGGCGGGCGATGATCAGGACGTGTCGGAGGACCTGCCCGGCCTCGGCATGTTCGATCACGCCATCGTCTACGTGCCGGGTGCACAGGACCTGTGGATAGACGCCACCGCGGAGTACACGCGCGTGGGCACGCTGCCGGCCGCCGACACGGACCGGCTGGCGCTCGTGATCCGCGCCGGCGAAAAAGCGCTGATGCGCACGCCCGCGATGAGCTCCGCCGACAACCGCCAGCTGGAAACGCGCGACGTATTCCTGGCTGAGTATGGCCCGGCGCGCGTCATCGAAACCACGGAGACCCACGGCACCATCGAAGGCGAATTCCGCAGCTGGTATGCGGCCGCCGACAACAAGGCGCGGCTCGAGGACCTGACGAGCTACGTGCGCAGCGCCTACCGCGCCAAACTACTGACGAAGTACGAGCACAGCTCGAGCACGGATTTCTCGAAGCCCTATTCCATGAGCCTGGAAATGAAGGACGCACCGGTGGGATTCACCGACCTGCATACCTCGGCCGTCGGCATCAAGGTGTCGAACATCACCTCGAGGCTACCCTCCTACTTCGACGATCTCCTGGCCGACGAGGCGAAGTCCGATGCGCGCGCTGCCGACGTGGTGTTCGAGCCTTTCATCACGGAATGGCGCTACCGCATCCGCCCGCCCGTGGGCTTCCAGGCGCGCAAACTACCCGCGGACGATGTGCAGGCCCTGGGTCCCGCGAAGCTCACATCCGAATTCAGGCTCGCCGCCGACGGCGCCGTCGACGCCACCTGGCGTTTCGACACGGTCAAGCGCCGCTATACGCCGGCCGAAACCCACGCGCTGATCGCGGCGCTTCGAGAACTCCAGGGCACCGAGACGCAGCTCGTCTCGTTCGACCAGGTGGGCGTCGCGCTTCGCACCGAAGGAGACTTCAAGGGTGCGCTGCGCGCCAACGACGAACTGGTGGCGAAATATCCGCGCAAGGCCGTGCACCGGCTGCGCGCCGCCACGGCGCTGCTCGAGGCGGGGCTTGGCACGCGGGCGCAGAAGGAAGCGTTGGCCGCCACGAAGCTCGAGCCCAGATCCGCGCTCGCGTGGAAGACGCTGGGCTGGATGCTGCAACACGATGCCGTGGGGCGACGCTTTGGCGATGGATTCGATCGCGCCGGCGCACTCGCCGCGTATCAAAAAGCGCAGGGGCTCGAGCCTGAGAATGCCGATATCAGCGCGGACCTCGCGGTGCTGCTCGAACACGATGCCTACGGCGTGCGCTACTCGCCCCAGGCGGATCTGGACGAAGCCATCAGCAAGTACCAGCAGCGCCGCGTGCGCCTGAGCGAAGACGACGCCAAGGACGACGACTACGCCAACAACCTGCTGTACGCGCTGCTCTACGCGCATCGCTACGGCGAGTTGCGGGAAGCGCTGCGCAAGCTGCCGCCGGGCATCACGCAGCGCGCGCTGTCGCTCGCCGCCATCGGTGCCGAGAGCGGCGGGCCCAAGGCGCTCGAGTTCGCGCGCGGGCTGTCTACCGACGAATCGGACCGGCGCACGGCGCTGGCGAGCGCGGGCAACCTGCTGGTGCGGCTGCGCGAGTATTCGAGCGCCGCGGATCTCATCGAAGCCAGCACGCGCGGCCAGACCACCACCGCTGCCAGCACCCAGCGCATCGCGATGCTGCGGAAAACCCAGCGCAACGACGGCAAGGCGATCGAGCCGGTGGATCCGCGGGGCGTGGTATTGCGCTGGTTCGTGGAACTGCTGGGGGCCGAAGGGAATGAAGACGGGCTGCGCAAACTGCTGGCCCCGGGAAGCGAGTTCGTGGTCGACAGCCCTGACTTCGTCGCCGCGCGGCGCGGCATCGTCACGAGCCTCCGAAAACAGGACCTGCCCCACGAAGTCACCGCGGACATCCTGTTCAGCAATGTGCGCGTGAACGTCGAAGGCGATGACGCCGGTGGCTACCGCGTGCAGCTGCGCATGACGGGCGAGACACAGACTTTCTACGTGGTGAAGGTGGGTGGCGACTACCGCATTCTGTCGGCGGAGGCGCTGCTCGGTCCGGTCGCCATCGCGGCACAGCAGCGAATCGACGTGGGGGATTTTGCGGGTGCACGACGCTGGCTCGACTGGGCGCGCGTGGAGCAGCGGCCGTCGAACACCGACGATCCGCTCGCGGGGCCGAGTTTCTCGCGCGCCTGGACCGTGGGCGTGGAGACGGATCTGGCCGCGGCACGCGCCGCCACGGCGATGTTGTTAGCCGACAGCGGCCTTCCGGAACGCGCGGTGCCGCTGTTGATCGCGGCGCGCGGCGCGGATATGAGCGCCGCCGACAAGCTCAGCGTCGATCTCGCGCTGGCGCATGCATATCTCGATCTCGAGCGGTGGACGGATCTGCGCGAAGTCGCCACGCGTCTGGTGGCCGCGGTCCCGAATTCAGCGCAGGCCGTTCGTTACCAGCAATGGGCGTTGATCCAGCTTGGGCAGTGGGATGCGGTGGAGAAAGCCGCGCGCGAGCGGCTCGCGCGTCTGCCCGACGATTCACTGGCGCGCGAAATCCTGGTGCGCCGCGCCGAGGCGCGCGGTGAGTTCCGCACGATCTCGGGCATCATGCAGCCGCTCATCGACAGCGGCCGCGCCACGGCGTCCGACTACAACCAGTACGCGTGGACGTCGCTGCTGACGCAGCCTGTCGACGAGCGCGCCGTGGATGCGGCGCGCATGGCGTACGACGAGACGCAGGGCAAGAGTTACGCCATCGCGCACACGCTGGCCTGCGTATACGCCGCGACGGGCAAGCCGCGCGAAGCGCGCGATCTCTTGTTGAAGGGCATGGAGATGGTGGGCATCGACCGGCCTGACAACTCCGCATGGTATGGCTTCGGCCTCGTGGCCGAGGCGTACGGCGATACCGAATCCGCGCGCGGTTACTACGCGAACGTGGAGAAGCCGAAGAAGGGGATGATCGAGCCGAGCAGCGTGTACGCGCTGTCGCAAGCGCGGTTGTCCGCGCTGGGCGCCAGAAATTAATGGGGACATTCCTCGTTTCCTAGCAAACGGGGACGCACCTCAATGTGGAGCGTCATCTCGTGACCGAGAGGATCCCAGCCCTGTCCCCGTTTGCTAGGAAACGAGGAATGTCCCCATTAAATGGATTATACGAGCGCCTCTTCGCCCAGGGGCTTCTTGCGCTTCACGCGAATGCTCTCGGCCCACTCGCGCGCGAAATCGCGCTGCATGCGGCGGTTGATCAACGCGGTCACGACCATGGCGATCAGCGCGCCGAGCGACGCCAGCGCCATGTCCTTGTGCGCATCCCAGATGTCGCCCTGGGTGCCCAGATAGGCCGCGCCGAGATCGCCGCCCAGCACCACGGCCGCACCCCACTCGATGAGCTCGTAGAGCATCGACGTGGACATGGTGAGGTCGAGCGGCAGGAAATAACCCCAGAAGCCGCGCACGTTGCCGATGCGCAGGAACATCTCGCGGATCGGGTACGCGAGCAGCAGGCCATAGAGAAAATGCACCAGCCGGTCGAAGTGGTTGCGCCCGCCTTCGAGGAACGGCAGCCACTCCTGGTACGGCACTTTCGCGTATGTGTAATGCGCACCGAGCGCGTGAAACATCATGAACACGAAGATGCAGGTATACGACACGCGCGACAGCGGAAACGACTTGCGCGTGAAGAACAGCAACCCCGCGGCAAACACCACGAGCACGTTTTCGACGAGCCAGTCGCCGAAGTCCAGAGGATTGATCGCCATGATCACCCACCAGGCCGCATACACCGCGCCGAGCATCCACAGATATGATTTACGCGACATTCACTTTCTCCGGCACGCCCTTCAGCACCACCCGCTGCCAGTAGCCGGCGAGATCCGCGCGCAGCTCCGGCATCAGTAGATAGATGGCGAGGATATTCGGTATGGCCATGCAGAAGCTGCAGGCATCGACGATGTTGACCACCTGGTCGAGCGGGAACGTGGCGGCAATGGACAACATGCTGCACAGGAACACGCGAAACGCGACGCGACTACGCTGGCTCTCCGAAAACAACCACATCCAGGCTTGCTCGCCGTAGTAACCCCACGCCAGCACGGTAGATAGCGCAAACAGCACCGCCACGACCGCAAGCACGGCCGGGAACCAGGGGACCACGGTGGCGAATGCATCGGAAGTGAGCGCGATACCGACATTGTCGCTTGTCTGGTTGACGCCGCTGACCACGATCACCAGCGCGGTGAGCAGGCAGATGATGATGGTATCGAGGAAAGGCTCCATCAGCGCCGCAAAACCTTGCGACATGGGCTCGTTCGTACGCACCGTGGCATGCGCCATGGGCGCGGAGCCGACGCCGGCTTCGTTCGCGAACGCCGCGCGCCGGAATCCCTGGATCAGCGCACCGACGACACCGCCCGCGACCGCGCTCGGCGCGAAGGCTTCGCGCACGATGGTGGCGAACGCCGGAAGTATGTTGGTGTAGTTCACGGCGAGCACGACCAGGCAGGCGACGATGTACAGCAGGCACATGAACGGCGAGAGCTTGTCGGTCCAGTACACGATGCGCTTCACGCCACCGAACAGCACGATGCCGATCCAGATCGCGACCATGAGACCAAACAGGAAAGCCTGGTCGAAGCCCGTGACCTCGCGCACCTGCGAATAGGCCTGGCTGACCTGGAAGATGGTGACGGAGCCGCCGATGGCGGCCACGCAGAAGAACCCCGCGAGAAATTTGCCGAGGCGCGGCATGCCAACGCGGCCGAGCGCCTCGGGCACGTAGTACATCGCGCCACCGGTCACCGTGCCGTCGGCACGGACGCGCCGGTATTTCACCGACAACGTGACTTCAGCGAACTTCAGGCTCATGCCGAGGAAGCCGGCCAGCATCATCCACAACGTGGCGCCCGGCCCTCCCAACGTTACCGCCACCGCGACGCCGCCGATGCTGCCAAGCCCAACGGTGCCGGATACCGCGGTGCTCAGCGCCTGGAACGGCGAGGCTTCACCGGGATGTGCGCGGCTGGAGTAATCGCCGCGAATGACTCGCGCCGAATGGCGAAAGCCGCGCAGGTTCACGAACTTGAATGCGAGCGTGCAGACGATGCCGCCCATGATGAGCCAGACGACGATGAGTGGGAGCTGCGCGCCTGCTACCGGCACCGAGAAGAACACAACCTTGCCCAGCCAGTCGGCGATGGGCGCCAGGAACGCGTTGATGGTTTGATCGACGGTCATGTTGTTCTTCGCTTACCCTGACGGCGCAGTGTATCGGGGGGGAACTTGCTTGTGCATGCACGTTTGGCATCAGGTCTGGCATTTTTCATGCTCGCGGCCAGCGCCGCGAACGCCGACAGCCATCAATGGCAGCGCGTGCTCTCCGGTGAACGCAAAGTGGGGCAAGTCGAGATCACGCGCCAGGAAGTTGAAGGGCGCGTTCTTGAATCCGAGACGTTCTTGCTCGAACTGGGTGCGCCCGGGCGTCGCGTCACCTATCGAGTCCATCAGCTCACCGAGAGCGCGGCGGACGGCTCACTGTTGCACTCGGTGCGCGAGGTCAAGACGAGCGAAGGCCACTTCCTCGTCGAGGCGCGCGTGGTGGACGAGGACTTGCAAGTCGCGACCGGCGCCGGGCGCACGAGAAGTTCCCGGACGCTCGCGGGTGCGGGGCGCGCGCTCAAATCAGATGGCTTCGCGCAGTCCTGGCTTGCGGCGGTGGGACGAGGTGAGAGTCCCGATCCGCTCGTCTATCAGGCCTGGGATCCAGTAAAGCTGACAGTCGTCGAAGTCACTTTGCGGCGCCTTGCGGATGCGGATGCCCGGCTCATCGAGCGTCGCGTGCGTTCTTCAAACCAGGTGACTGCCTCCACGCAGCAGCTCGATGCCGCGGGTCACGTGGTGCGCGAATCCATGCGCCTGGGATCGCTCACTCTGACAATCGTCGAAAGCACCGAAGCCGAGGCACGCGCAAAGAATGAGGTTCTCGATCACGTCGCGCAGCAGCTTCAAAAGGCGCCCTATCGCATTCCCAAGATACGCTACGGCTTCGACAACCACGGTACCGCGCCGCAATTGCCAGCCGGTGCCGGCCAGCGCACCTGGACCGACGGCCAAACTACCTTCATCCAGGTATGCGCCGATTGCGCACTCGATCCGTTCGACCTGTCCCCCGAGGATCGGGCGAGATCCCTGCAACCCACGCGCTGGCTGCAATCCGATGACGCCACGCTGTCGCGGCGCGCGCGCGGAGTTGCAACCGGCGCAAGTGACGACGTGGCGAAGATGAAACGCCTGACCTCATTCGTTCGCGGCCACATGTCGGTGGAGCGCATCGACATGCTGGGCTACGGCACGGCGATCGAGGCTCTCACCACCCGACGCGGCGACTGCACCGAATACGCCGTGCTGCTGGCGGCGATGGGGCGCGCGGCCGGCATTCCCACGCGCGTGGCCATCGGCAGCGTGTACGCGCGGAATTTCGAGGGCTACCGCCATGTGTTCGTGCCACATGCCTGGGTGCAGGCGTGGACAGGCACCGGCTGGCAGAGCTTCGATGCCGCGATTGGCAAGTTCGACAGCACACACCTGGCGTTCGCGGTGAGTTACGACGGCAGCCCGGCGAATCATTTTGCCGGCGCCGATCTTGCGCATGAGCTGAAGCTCATCAGCGCCGCGCGCGTGGTACCGCGCAAGAGCGCGGCAAACTGACTATCTTCCGTCGTCTTCGATGACGGGAAGCTCGGGCGGAGCGTCTTTGCCGTCGTCGGCCCACTCGGCCTGATCGCCATGTGAAACACCTCCGACGATGACCATGTCGAGCATGTCATCGCAGCCCGGCAACGGGTTCGCGGTGCCCGCGACCGGTGACATGCCTAACACTGGCGACTCTTCCGCCGCGGCGAGCGGGAGGCTGACCATGGCGGCGACGGCAAGTGCCGCGGAAGCGAGGCCGCGACTGCGCAGACTGCTGACCGGCACCCGAACGGTGTACGCGACACAGACTTTCCCGCTGCAGGAGCTCATGAACTCGACCCGTTCACGCGCATTCATGCGATCCAGGTTGTGCACCGAGCGGTCACACAGCGTGCAGTGCTCGGTGGATCCTTGTGGAAGCTGTTTGCCACCGATGGGACAGGGAGATTCGACGACCGGTACTCGGGCCATGCGCCACCTCGTGTTGTGAGGCAAAACTACGCCCGTCTGGCGCCGTGGCGCAAGAAGCGTGTCGCAACCGCATGTTTTCATGACGCGCAGGTGACGCGATTCGGGCGGATTGTCGTCGTCAAAACGCGCTCGACCTGACAATAACCACGCCGGACTTGGCGAAAGGCCCACGAGGGCGCTTTCCCCTATTGCGGGCGTGGCGCGCTCACTCCTAACCTGATCGCCACGAAAAACCGGCGAGGTCGTTCGATGATCCGTGAGGGTCGAATGTTCGGGTTCGCGCTTGGCCTGTTAGCCACCTGCCAGCTGGCCACGCCATTGCGAGCCACCGCCGGTGACAAGACGCGCGATGCCGTGAATACCACCGCGGCGCCGCTCGCGATCCCGCACACCACCGATCTCGAGCTCGCCGCGCGCGCGAACAGGAAGCGCTCGCCCGGCAACATCGAAAAGCCCGATTTCCTTGAGCCGACTCCGGGTCTGAAGCCGCTGACCTTCCCGAAGAACAGCGACGTGCGCGCGCGAATCCTGACGCCTGAACTACGCCGCACTCCCTTGGTGGGCTGGATTGCCACCAACCTTTATCGCGACAAGGACGAAAAAGGCTGGTGCCTCGAAGCGGACCCGGGCCAGGGCGAGTACATCGTCTTCTATCGCCTGCACCTCAAATAGGGGGCAGCCCCCATTTCACGCGCAGGCGCGATACACCTGCGCCACTGAATACGAACGCGCCTCCGTTGCACTGAGCTTGCCGCACGCGCGCGCGGCCGCTTCCGCATCCACCCCGCAGATCTTTTCCGCCAGCCGCAACGCTTCGCTCAGGCAGAGGCTGCGCAGGTTCTTCACCGCGTAGCATCGCCCCGGCCGCAGCAACGCATCGTCGATGTCGTTGATGTTCGGCAGGTTGGTCGTGAAGATCACCTTGCGGCTCTGCGCGCGCACCACGCCATCGGCGATGCCGAGGAAGCGATGCAGTTCGAAGTTGCCGCTGGTGCGCGCCTTGAGCAGATGGTCGGCGTCTTCGATCACGAACGCGTCGTGCGAACCCGTGATGAAGTCCACGAAGATCTCGTCGTTCTCGAGCGCACGCTTGTCGGCGGTATACATGATCTTGGCGCTCTCGCCCTTGCGTCTCGACATGGCGGCCAGGATGGCGCGCACCAGGCGCGTCTTGCCCGTGCCCGGCGGGCCCTGAAGGATCAGCACGGTCTCGCGCGCATGGAGATAGCCGTCGACGAACTCGCCGACCGACCTGCCCAGCGACGGGTACGCCTCCTCCAGCAGCAGGTCGTCCGCGATCTCGTCGAACGACGTGCTGATGAGCGTGCCGCGTGAATTGCAGAAGTTCCAGTCGACGACGAACATCTGGTCGCGCAGGCGCTGGTCGCCGATCACGCGGAACAGCCGTTGCCGCACTTCTTCGAGGCGCGCGAGCGAGTCCGTCCACACGCGGAACGTGCACGATACGTACTCGCCCTTCGAGTACCCCTCGCCGCCGATGAACACTCCGGGACCATCGAGCAGCAGGCTGCCGACGCCCATGCGTTGCACGGCGCATTCCATCTGCAACGCGAGGTCGTCGAACACGGGCCCGATCTTGCGTTGCACCGCGCAGCGTACGATGCGATGAATCGGATATGCCTTCGCGGCGTGGTCGAACGCCTGGATCGCGCGCGTGCGCACGATGGCATCGCTGATGTCGTAGAGCTCCTGCGTCAGCGACAGCTGCACGCTCATCGGCGATGCGCCATCCGACTTTTCAGGCGCTAACTTGTGAATCGTCATTGGTTCTTCCAGTCTCGAGCGCTGGGGCCCCGCCCCAAATGACGAGGCCCCGGTGGCGGCAGCCGACCGGGGCCTCGTTGGAGACTTCCCGGAGAGCAGCCGAATGCCGCCCTCCGCGATGAAGGGCTAGCAAATCAGGTGATCACGATCACGGCGCGGGGGAGCCGCGCACGCGTGCGTGAATTGCGGATTTAGGTAGTTAGGGTGCATAGGGGCGCGCATTCTAGGCGCGATTGCGCCGGTGTCAAGCGGGCAACCGAGAAATTATCTAAGGCCCGATCCACTTGCGAGGCTGGCGCATCGCTACGCCGTGCGACATGAGCCATTCATAGACGCCCTCGGTTGCCGCCGGGTCGATCCATGACTTGCCGTGGATGTAGAGAGCGGTCACGCGATCACCGCTGAAGATCTGCACCTGCGAATAGCGGCCCATGCGCTGCAGCGCCACGCCGTCCATGTTGTGCAGCTTGAGCTGCAGCTCCGACATGAGGTACCCGTCCTCGAGGCTGAAGAGGTTGAGGTCCTTGTCCGTTTGTACATAAACGCAATCGAAGAACTCGGGCGGGTCGTCGGTTTCGATGACGGCGGCCGAACACTGCGCGCGCAGTTGCGCCTCGGCGGGCGTGACGCCGGCGCTCTCGAGCATCCGGTCGTCGGTGACGGCGCGTTGCACGTCGCGATAGTTGGTCGCGGCGGCAAGGCCGGAGACGAGGCAGAGGGCGGAGACCAGGAGTGCACGCATTGCTGGAAGTTATGCGCCCGCGCGGCTGCGCGGTGTCAGACGGCTTTACCTCACCGTATGAGGCGCGTCCCCTTTTGCTAGGAATCGAGGAATGTCCCCATTTAAAGGCCCATTTCCATTGGGCAAAAAAAACGCGTACAGGCCCTTCCGTTCCTGTACGCGTTCTGTCCAGCAAAAAGTCTCACGAGGGGGGAGGAGAACATTCCGCAGACGATCTAGATAAAGCAATCTGCGTGCCAACTCGCCACGGGCGAAAAAAACGATTCGGGCGCGTAAATCCGGCGTCTGACAGCCCGTCTGGAAAGTGACATCCCAAGACGGGTGCATGTGACCCGAAATCGCTTCGATCCGGTGCAATCGGGGGGCGCGGCCCTAGGGCGCGGGCGCCAATCAGTTGATCCGCACCCGGAACTGCATGGTGAACGACGGATTGCCCGAGCCAGCCGCACTCATGACGCCCGCCGGCGAGATACGCACGGCCCGGACCAGTGGGTCGAAGCCGTTCGCGTCGGGCAACGGGGTGTAGAGCCAGGGGCCGCTCACGCCAATCGAGGAATAGGACACGTGTGATGCGTACGTGAACGTGAGTCCACTCGCCGTTGCGCCAGGAAGGAACTCCACCGGGCTGCCCGACGCGGTCGACACGTACATCGCGGCGTTGGCCGGAATCGGATCGGTGATGACCAGCGTGCCTGCGTCCACGGTGCCGGGCCCGCTGTTGGTCACACTCACGTCGTAGCGCACCACCGCGCCCGGAATGCGCTTCGGATTCGTGGTGTTGTTCACCGGATCGGAAAGCACGGCCGATGTCTTGAGGATCGTGAGCGAGGGCTGCGGGATGGCGACGGTGAAACTGCCGACACCGACGTCGGTGACCGTGCCCTCCGTGCCCTCGTTGGCGGTGATTCGTATCGTCCAGCTACCGAGCGCAGGCGACGCCGGCAGGGCGTGCTGGTACTGAAAGATGCAACTCGCCGCGCTCGTGGAATTGCAGGTGGCCGGTGCGGCCTGGGCGGTCATGGGCTGGTTGTTCACCTGCGTGACGTTGGCCGGATCGATGAGGGTGATGCGCGCGCTGCCGATGTCGAAGCTGCCGAACGGATCGCTGATCTGCGTACGCACGAACACGTTGGTGCCCGGGTAGAACGTGCCCTGCGCGACGCCGCCGTTGAACGCGGCGCTGTACGTGGCAATGCTGTCGACGTTGATGACGGTGGTCGCCGGGAATTCGATGCGCGAGTTGTTGCCCGCGTTGCCATTGCCGTTCGGCCAGACGGTGATGTTGTTGCTGCCCGCATTCGCCACGGTCAACGTGAACGTGGTTCCCGCGGGGAAATTGCGCACCACCGCGTTGGGCAGGTTGAAGCTGAACAAGGTCGGCGTGGTGGTCGAGTTCGGCGGCGTGATGCTGTTGGCGATCGTCGTCGTGTATCCATTGCTCGCGGTGAGCGTCACGGAAACGCTGCGCGCGCCCGGGGTGTTGCTGCTGCGCGTGAGCCAGAGGCGCACGGGAATCGCATTGCCGGAGATGGCGAACGCCGTCTGCAGCGCCGGGGTGATGGTCCAGGCATCCGGCGTGCCGTTGGCCACGGCCTCAGTCGTGTCGGCCGACGTGGGCACCACGCGCGACAGGGAGCGTGCGCCCGCTGCCGTGCGATGCAGGTAGACGAACTTCGTGCCGGTGCTCGGGATCAGCGACGGGTTCACCACCACCGTGGGCGCGGACGGGTTGTTCTCGGGTCCGTTCGGGTTATTGAGCGTGGCGGTGTTGTTGATGTTGGTGCCGGGCAGCGTTCCCGCCACCACCGTCACATCGAACACCACCGTCACCGAACTGCTCGCGGGCACGTTGATGGCGGACACGTTGACGATGCCATTGCCATTCGCGCCCGCGGGCGCGGCGGTAAATGAGCTGGTTGCGCCTGCCGGAATGCTCACGAAACCGGCGAACGTCACGTCGTCGGGCACATTGTCGGTCAACGATACGTTGCGCGCCTGGCCGCCCGCGCTCTCGGTGAGCGTGATGGTGTATCGCAGGATGTCACCCGGCGAGGCTTCGCCACCATTCAGATCCGCGACGGACTTGGTGGAAGTCGAGACGTTGGGATCAAGCGTAGCCGTGAGGTCCGTGGCCGTGTTGTTGGACGTCACCAGCTCATAGCTGGGCGTACTCACGGTGACGGTGTTGGGCGCAGAGGCGATGGCCGCTTCAGCGACATTGACCACCAGCGACAGCGGAGGTAGCGACGCACCGGGGTTGATCGTGGGCGCGTGCGTGCAGGTCACCACCTGCCCCGCCGCGCTGCAGCTCCAGCCCGTCCCGCTCGACGCGTTGTATGTCAGGCCCGTGGGCAATGTGTCGGTCACCGTGACGGTGTTGTCCTCGCGCTCCAGGCCGGCCGCGTTCGAGACGGTGATGGTGTAGGT
>Ga0193753_10002802_pt1 | contig 13406 bp, 10 predicted proteins | sample H1c2metaG_FD_144925 | JGI IMG/M metagenome (GOLD analysis project Ga0193753, IMG submission 144925) | Soil microbial communities from a riparian zone of the East river system, Colorado, United States - H1c2 | ecosystem: Environmental > Terrestrial > Soil > Riparian zone | place: USA: East... | reverse complement strand
CGCCGCTTGTTCGGCGCCAATCCAAAACGCACCGAGCCCGAAGTGCTCGAGCATCGTGCGTCCTGCCCGGAGTGCGCGAAATACGCGGCGGACATGCAGCGCATCGACCTGATGGTGTTCGGCGCGCTCGACGTGCCGGTTCCCAAGGCTAGTCCTGCGCCCTGGGAAGTCGGACGTCGCATTCCCTGGCTCGCGATTGCCGCCAGCGTGCTGGTGGTCATCGCCGCCGGCGCCACGATGTGGGTGGGGCAGCGCCGCGACGCGCTGATCGTCGAAGTCGTCAAACATGCCGATGGGGAGCGCGACGTTCTCATCGTCAGCGACAAGCGCGTCGCCGAGGAAAAAGTGCAGCGCACGATGGCCAAGGCCGGCGCGCACATGGCCGGTTCGCTGCCCTTTTCCATTGCACGCACCTGCAAGATCCGCGGCGTGGTCGCACCGCACTTCGTCATGCAGACCTCGGACGGGGCGGTGGCGATCCTGCTGCTCTCGAAGGAGCGGGTGCTCACGCCGCATTCCTTCCAGGAACTCGGCTACCAGGGAGAAATCGTGCCCATGGGCAGCCACTCCATCGTCGTCATCGGCAACAGCAAGAAGGCCGTGGAACAGGGCAGCGAGCTCGCCAGCCGCTCCATCGAGTGGGTCAACTGACCATATTCCCCGGGCTGATTCCCCCGCGGTAAGGTTTTTTCCTTCCCCCCGGTCTGTGTTGGCAAGCCGGTTGATACCGGTGTCATCTGGGGGATTTCCATGTCGGCGTCAATTCGTTACGGGGTTTTGGGTGTGCTCGCGGGCTGCGGCACGGCGTGGTCGGTTCAGGCTCAGGACGCGCAGGCGCAAGCCGGCGCACCACAGGAGGAAATCGAGGAAGTCGTCGTCACGGGCTTTCGCGCGAGCCTGAACGCGGCACTCGACGACAAGCGTGCTTCGGCGTCCGCGATCGACAGCATTCACGCCGAGGACATCGCGAAGTTTCCCGATGCGAATCTCGCCGAATCCGTGCAGCGGATTCCCGGCGTTTCCATCGCGCGCGACGCGGGCGAGGGCCGCAACATCAGCGTGCGCGGGCTCGGGCCGCAGTTCACGCGCGTGCGCATCAACGGCATGGAAGCGCAGAGCACCACCGGCGGCACCGACAGCTCCGGCGGCTCCAACCGCAACCGCCAGTTCGATTTCAACGTGTTCGCCTCCGAGCTGTTCAACAGCATCACGGCGCGCAAGACGTCGTCGGCCGAAGTGGAGGAAGGTTCGCTCGGCGCCACGGTCGACCTGGCTACCGCGCGCCCATTCGATTACCACGCGTTCACCATGGTGGGCGCGCTCAAGGGTGCGTACAACGATCTGTCGGAAGAAGTGGATCCGCGCGCCAGCTTCCTCATCAGCAACACGTTCGCCGACGAGCGGTTCGGCGTTCTGTTCTCCGCCGCGTACTCCGCGCGCAAGGCGCTCGAAGAAGGCAGCAGCACGGTGCGCTGGGACCAGGGCAGCAGCGTCGGCGGCTTCAGCACCACCTCGACGCCCACCGGGATCACGCTGGCCGAGGCCAATGCGACCACGACATTCCATCCGCGCATTCCCCGCTATGGGCGCCTCGCGCACGAGCAGGAGCGGCTGGGCCTCACCGGGTCCATGCAGTTCCAGGCGAACGAGACCAACCTCATCAACCTCGACGTGCTGTATTCGGACTATCAAGCCGAGCGCGACGAAAGCTACATCGAGGGATTCTCGTTCAGCCGTAACGCTTCGCAGGGCGGCAAGCCGGCGACGCGAATCGTCGCGGGCGAGCTCGCCCCCAATGGCACGCTGGTGTACGGCCTGTTCGACGACGTGGACATCCGCTCGGAATTCCGTCACGACGAATTGCGCACGAAATTCTCGTCGTACACGTTGACTGCGACGCACGAGCTCAGCTCGCGCTGGACACTGAGCGAGCTGGCAGGCTACTCGCGCTCGGACTTCAACAATCCGATCCAGACCACCGTCACGTTCGATCGCGCCAACACCGACGGGTACTCGTGGGACTTCCGCGGCGATGACCGCCTGCCGGCATTCGACTATGGCTTCGACGTGGAGGATCCCGCGAACTGGACCTTCGGCACCTTCCCCGGCGGCTCGTCGGAGATCCGCATTCGTCCGCAGGGCGTCGGCAACACTTTCCAGGTGGGGAAGATCGACCTTCAATTCGCGGCCACCGACTCGCTGAAGCTCAAGGTCGGCGTCGACTACAAGAAATATGATTTCGTTTCGTTCGAATCGCGTCGCGCCTCCGAGACGCTCGTGCCGGCGCTGCCGGCCGGCACCACGATCGCGGACCTGAGCACCACGATCGGCGGCTTCGGCGCGGGCCTCGGCGTGCCGGCGGGCACCGCAACGGCCTGGACGATTCCGGATCTCGCCGCGTTCGAGCGCACCTTCGACATCTACAGCAACACCGGCATGTTCGCGCTCGGCAGCATCACCAACGCGACCGCGCGCGGCAACAACCGCAGCGTCACCGAGGAAGCCATGGTGCCTATCTACAGGCCGACTTCTCGTTCGACACCGCGATTCCGCTGCGCGGCGACATCGGCGTGCGCTACGCGCACACCGAGCAGACCTCGCAGGGCTATCTGCCGGCCGGTGGCGCGCCCGTGCTGCAGACCAAGGTGCATGAATACTCCGACGTGCTGCCTTCTTTGAACCTGGTCGCGGAGTTCACGCCGGATCTGCTGGTGCGTTTCGCCGCGGCGAAGGTGATGACGCGTCCGGCCCTCGGCCAGGTGACCCCCGGCGGTACCACCAGCCTCGTGGGCAATCTGGGTGTCGCGACCGGCAATCCGTTCCTGGAACCGACGCGCGCCAACACCTATGACCTGGCGGCGGAGTGGTACTTCGACGAAGGCTCGCTGTTCTCGGTTGCGCTGTTCTACAAGGACATCAATACGTTCGTACAGACGCTCGTGGAGTCCATGCCGTTCAACCAGTCCGGCTACCCGATGGAGTTGCTGGCCAACACGTCGCTCAACGGCACGGAAGTATTCGCGTTCAGTCACCCGGAGAACACCGAGGGTGGTCCGCTCAAGGGTTTCGAGATCAATTACCAACAGCCGTTCAGGTTCCTGCCCGGCGCGTGGAGCAATCTCGGCGTGTTGCTGAACTACACGTTCGTCGACTCGGAGATCGACTACATCACTTCGGCCACCGGCGCGACTCCGCCCGTGACGAACGATCTCATCAATCTCTCGCAGAACGCGTGGAATGCAACGCTGTACTACGAAGCCGGCGGATTCAGCGTGCGCTCGTCCGCGTCGTACCGCGACCAGTATCTGACGCTGGTGCCGGCCACCAACGCGCCGACGATCCAGGACGCGGAAGGCACGAACGAAACGCTGAACGTGGATTTCTCCGCGTCCTACGCACTCAACGACCACCTGACGATTTCGCTCGAAGGTCTCAATCTCACCGACGAGGTCAACGATCAGTTCATCGACACGACCACGAATCGTGTCGTCGTGTACACGCACACGGGTCGACAGGTGTTCCTCGGAGCGCGCTACAAGTTCTGAAGTTCGATGTCGCCCCTGACCCTCTTCGGGGGCGGGCGCCGGGTCGAGTCACGCCTTTCGACCCGGCGCCGTTTTGTGCGGTGGTAGCGATACCGTGGCTAACTTGTCGTGGGACTTGTCTGGCTTGTCTCGTCGCCGGTGTCGCATGTCCTCGATGTCCATCGACGAATGTGGTGGAAAAAACACCTAATAGTTAGGCGCTCTCGATTACTATCCCCGGCGGTTGGTGAAGGGGTGGATCGCATCGGGGCGCGTGTGTACCCGGAGCGATGCCAAAACTGCGCGGACGAAAGTCGCACAGCGATGAGGAGCATCAACAAATGAAATCGGAGAGGGGACAGGTTTCGAATTCAGAACTGAGACGCGCCATTCGGGCAGTACTGCAGTGCAAGCAACATGCGCTCGTGGGACTGCTGGGCGGCGCAGCATTGATCGCCGCCAGCCCGGTGATCGCGCAGGAAGCGAACTCGGGCGATGAGCTCGATGAAATCGTCGTCACCGGCTTGCGCGGCAGCTTGCAGGCGTCGATGGCGACCAAGCGCGACTCGATTGGCGTGGTCGATGCCATCAATTCCGAAGACATCGGCAAGTTTCCGGACAGCAATCTGAGCGAGTCCTTGCAGCGCATCACGGGCATTTCGATCAGCCGTCGTGATGGTGAAGGGTTCCAGATGACTGCCCGCGGGTTCGGCGCGCAGTACAACATGATCACGTTGAACGGCCGCATGATGCCCGCCGCGGATGCATTCGCGGGCAATGGCGGAGTCACGCGTGCCTTCAACTTCGCCAACCTCGCCTCCGAGGCGGTGAGCCAGGTCGAGGTCTACAAGACGAGCAAGGCCGAGATCGCCACGGGTGGCATCGGCGCCACGGTGAACATCAAGACTGCGCGTCCGCTCGATGGCGACGCCGGTTTCACCGGCAGCTTCGGTGCGAAGGCCGTGCACGACACCACCGCCGTCGTCGGCGACGATGTCACGCCGGAACTGTCCGGCATTTTCAGCTACGCGAGCGACGACCAGCGGTTTGGCGTCGGCTTGAGCGGCAGCTACCAGGAACGCCAGAGCAGCGCCGCCACGGGCGGCGTGGGCGACTGGCGTATCTACCATTGGGCAGCCCCGGGCTCGGCGGGTGCCATGGAGTTCGACACCGGCGCGCCGATCCAGAACGCGCCCGCCGTGGGTCAGCTCTACGGCCTGCCTAACAACCTGGGCTACCAGTTCAATGATCGTGAGCGCGAGCGCACCAACGCGCAGCTCACGATGCAGTTTGCGCCGAGCGATGCGTGGTTGCTGACGGCGGACTACACCTACGCGGAAAACCACCTGATTCAGCATCGTGGCGATGCCTCGCTGTGGATGCAGCGCCGCGCCAGCGCCGTGACGTTCGACACCGGCCAGGACGTTGCGACGCCGACGATGATTTCCGAGAACGTGCCGCAGGGCAAGGACACGAGCTACTCGCAGGAACTCGACGACCAGACCAATACGCTGAAATCGGCGGGCTTCAATGCCAAGTGGCAGGTCAACGATACGTTCTCGCTGGCCCTCGATTTCCACGATTCGGAGATGGAGAGCCTCCCCACCGGCTACGGCGGCGGCGGTGGCCTGTCGTTCGGCATGGCCGGCGCCGTGACCGACACGCAGACGTTCAATTTCGGTCATGCATTTCCCGAGTTCGCGTTCACCGTCGACGACACGCAAATCATGGGCATGATCGACGATGACGACGACGAGGACACGCCCGACGTCCCGGGAGTGGTCAAGGACCTGGGCAATTCCAATGGCGTGCTCGACGTGCCGGATCTCGGTAGTCAGGTCATGCGCATTTTCTACCAGGACCAGATAACGGAAATCACGCAGGCACGTCTCGATGGTGCGTTCCAGTTCGAAGACAGCCGCCTGCAGTTCGGCGTCGAAACTCGCGCGATGGACATGACGCAGAAAGGATCCGAAGCCTACTTCCCGAACGGAGACTGGGGCATCTCGAATCCTGGCGAAGTGCCCGACGATCTCGTGCAACCGTTCTGCACGTCCTGCCAGTTCGATGACTTCAGCATTGGCGGTGCTTCGCAGGTCGGCTTCAAGGGCGACACCGTGGCGCTCGCGGAATGGGCGGCCGATGCCTACAACTTCGATCCGGTGGCGAACAGGAACTACCAGGATTTCCACACCGTCGAAGAAGACACGCAGGCGTTCTACGTGGAATTCGGCTTGAAGGGCGAGTTCGCGGGCCGGCCGACGAACACACTCATCGGCGTGCGCTACGAAAACACCGACGTCACTTCCATCTCGCAGATGCTCGTGCCGACGGAGATCACCTGGCAGGACAACAACGACTTCCGCGTGGAGCGTGAAACGAACATCACCAATATCACGCAGGAGAACAGTTACGACCACATCCTGCCGAGCCTGGACTTCGACATCGGTCTGACCGACACCCTCAAGGGGCGCTTCTCGTACAGCAAGACGATCGCGCGGGCGCAGTACGATCAACTGCGCGCGGCCATCAACATCAACGGACCCACGGGTCCCACGATCACGGGCGGCGTGCCCACGGCGGGCGTTTCCAACCCGTCGCTGGTGCCGCTCGAGTCCGACAACCTCGACCTGAGTCTCGAGTGGTACTTCGGCGAATCCAGCTACGTGTCGGTGGGCTTCTTCGACAAGAAGGTGGCCAACTTCATTGGCACCGAGCAGGTGGCCGAGTCGTTCTTCGGCTTGCGCAACCCCACCGCGGGTCCGCGCGCGCTGGTGGCACGCGATGCCGTGTTCACGATCACCAACCCGGCCATTCGCGACGTGGGTACGCCGGTGAACGAGACCGAGTTGTTCCTCATGACGGTGATCCTGGACAACCCGGACGACTTCCCGGGCGGAGCCTCGGAGTTCCTGGGTCACCTGGACGACAGCCAGGCCACGACCATCCCGAGGGACTACGACGTTCATTTCAACGCCGACGATCCGCTGTATGAGTTCCAGACCGCTCGGCCTATCAACAACAAGGATGCCGAGTTGTATGGCATGGAGATCGGCGGCCAGCACTTCTTCGGTGACAGTGGATTCGGCCTGCAGGCGAACTACACCATCGTGAAGGGCGACGTCGGGTTCAACAACAGCGCCGATCCGAGCGTCAACCAGTTCGCGCTGCTCGGACTCTCGGACTCGGCCAACGTCGTGGCCATGTACGAGAAGTTCGGGTTGTCCGTGCGTCTTGCGTACAACTGGCGCGATGAGTACCTCACGGCGGCCAATCGTGGCGAGGGCAGGAGTCCTGAGTACACCGAGGACTACTCGCAGATCGACATGAACGTCGGCTACGACATCACCGACCACCTGTCGGTGTCGTTCGAAGCGCTCAATCTGACCGGCGAGGACATCCGTAGCCACGGCCGTTCCGTGCGTCAGGTGTGGACCTTTGAGGAGCAGGGGGCACGTTACGCGCTGGGTGCGCGCTACAAGTTCTGAGCTCGGCCCCGTGCGGGGGGCAAGCAACGGAGAAAGGCCGCTGGAATCAGCGGCCTTTTTCTTTGGCGGGATCGGGGCCCCCCGATCGCTGCTGGGCTCGCCCGCCGAGCGCCCGCAGGCAGGGTTTGGCGCCCGAACGCCGGGGTATGGCCGGGCCGCCATATATAAGAGGGGCGGAATCCCGTGTCGCAGCGCAGCAATGCGTTGACACCCCCCGGTCACATACCTAGAATCGCCGGCCTTTGTCGCCCCACCCCTATACCGGGGAAGGCGTAAATAGCGGATTCAAAGCACCGGGCCGACCTCTCCAAAGAGGTCGGCCCGGTGTTCATTGGTCCGCGCAGTTGAACAAGAACTTTGGAGCAAGAATGGTTACGACGAGCCAGTTGATTGCGAAACCGCGTCGCGTCAACAAAGAGAAGACGAAAGTCCCCGCGCTCGGCGCGTCACCGCAGAAGCGTGGCGTATGCACGCGCGTTTATGCGACGACACCGAAGAAGCCGAACTCGGCCATGCGCAAAGTGGCGCGTGTGCGTCTCGTCAACGGCTACGAAGTGTCTTCGTACATCGGCGGCGAAGGCCACAACCTCCAGGAGCACTCGGTGGTGCTCATCCGCGGCGGTCGCGTCAAGGACCTTCCCGGAGTTCGTTACCACACGGTGCGCGGCACGCTCGATTGCGCTGGCGTTGGCAATCGCAAGCAGAGCCGCTCCAAGTACGGCGCCAAGCGCGCGAAGAAGTAAGAGGATTATTCAATGTCACGTCGCACAGCAGCGCCCGTCCGCCACATCCTGCCGGACCCCAAGTTCAACAACGACATGCTCGCCAAGTTCATGAACGTCGTCATGAAGAGCGGCAAGAAGTCGGCCGCCGAACGCATCCTTTACGGTGCCATCGATCGCATCGTCGAGAAGTCCGGCAAGCCGGCTGGCGATGCCGTCGCCATGCTCACGACTGCGCTCGACAACGTGAAGCCCGTGGTCGAAGTGAAGTCGCGCCGCGTCGGCGGCGCCACCTACCAGGTGCCCGTCGAAGTTCGTGCGCAGCGCCGCCAGACGCTCGCCATGCGCTGGGTCATCGAAGCCGCGCGAGCCCGCAGCGAGAAGTCGATGGCGTTCCGCCTCGCCCATGAGCTCATGGACGCCGCCGAAAACCGCGGCGCCGCCGTGCGCAAGCGCGAAGACACCCATCGCATGGCCGAAGCCAACAAGGCATTCGCTCACTACCGTTGGTAAGCCTTCGGGCCGGTAGATAGCTCCATGCCTCGCAGTACGCCCATCGAGCGTTATCGGAACATCGGCATTTCCGCGCACATCGACGCCGGGAAAACAACGACGACCGAGCGCATCCTGTTTTACACGGGCGTATCGCACAAGATCGGCGAGGTCCATGACGGTGCGGCCGTCATGGATTACATGGAGCAGGAGCAGGAGCGCGGCATCACGATCACGTCGGCCGCCACCACCTGTTTCTGGAAGGGGATGGATAAATCCTTCCCCGAGCACCGCATCAACATCATCGATACGCCCGGGCACGTCGACTTCACCATCGAAGTCGAACGTTCGCTGCGCGTGCTCGATTCGGCGGTAGCGCTGTTCGATTCGGTTGCCGGCGTGCAGCCGCAGTCGGAAACAGTGTGGCGGCAGATGAACCGCTACAACGTGCCGCGCATCGCTTTCGTCAACAAGATGGATCGCGCCGGCGCGGATTTCCTGCGCGTCTGCGACATGATCCGCGCCCGCCTGCGCGCCAACCCCGTGCCCATCCAGCTGCCCATCGGCGCCGAAGAGACTTTCGAAGGCGTCATCGACCTCATCAAGATGAAGGCTATCTACTGGGACATGGAAACCCAGGGCATGAAGTTCGAGTTCCGCGAGATTCCGGCGCCGTTGCGTGCGCAGGCCGAGGAATATCGCGCCAAGATGATCGAAGCCGCCGCCGAAGGCGACGATGCGCTCACCGACAAATACCTGGGCGGCGTGGCGCTGTCGGACGACGAGATCAAGCGCGGCCTCAAGGCGCGCGCGCTCAAGAACGAGATCGTGCTGTGCATGTGCGGCACCGCGTTCAAGAACAAGGGCGTCCAGGCGCTGCTCGATGCCGTCATCGAGTTCATGCCCTCGCCGATCGAGCTTCCGCCCACCAAGGGACTGTCCGAGCGTGGCGAGAGCATCACGCGTACCGCGCGCGACGACGAGCCGTTCTCGGCGCTGGCTTTCAAGATTCTCAACGACCCGTTCGTCGGCAACCTCACGTTCTTCCGGGTCTACTCCGGCACGCTGACTTCCGGTGATACGGTCTTCGTGCCGTCGCGGTCGAAGAAAGAGCGGATCGGGCGCCTGCTGCAGATGCACGCCAACGAGCGCAGCGAGATCAAAGAGGTGCACGCCGGCGACATCGCCGCGGCCGTGGGCCTCAAGGACGTCTACACCGGCGACACGCTCTCCGATCTCGAGAAAGTCATCACGCTCGAGAAAATGACCATCCCGATCCCCGTCATCTCGGTGGCGGTGGAGCCGAAGACCCAGGCTGACCAGGAAAAGATGAGCCTGGCGCTGCAGCGTCTCGCCAAAGAAGATCCCTCGTTCCGCGTGTCGACCGATGAAGAGTCCGCGCAGACGATTATTTCCGGCATGGGCGAGCTGCACCTCGAAATCATCGTCGACCGCATGCGGCGCGAGTTCAAGGTGGAAGCCAACGTCGGCAAGCCGCAGGTGGCTTACCGCGAAACCATCCGCGCCAAGGTCGAGAGCGAAGGCAAGCACATCAAGCAGTCCGGTGGCCGCGGCCAGTTCGGGCACGTGTGGCTCAAGATCGAACCCAACGAGCTCGGCAAGGGCAACGAATTCATCAATGGCATCGTGGGCGGCAGCGTGCCCCGCGAATTCATTCCCGCCGTCGAGAAAGGCATCAAGGAAGCGCTCGACACCGGCGTCATGGCGGGCTATCCCATCGTCGATACCAAGGTGACCTTGTTCGACGGGTCGTACCACGATGTGGACTCCGACGAAATTTCCTTCCGCATGGCCGCGATCTTCGGCTTCAAGGACGGCTTCCGGAAGGCGAAGCCGACGATCCTCGAGCCCATCATGAAGGTCGAGGTCGTGACGCCCGAGGATTACATGGGCGACGTGATCGGCGACCTCAATCGCCGCCGCGGCCAGATCCAGGGCATGGAAGACACGCCGGCCGGCAAGACGGTCACGGCGGAAGTCCCGCTTTCGGAAATGTTCGGTTACGCGACCAACGTGCGCTCGATGAGCCAGGGCCGCGCAACCTTCACGATGGAATTCGCCAAATACATGGAAGTGCCGCCGAATATTGCCGACGGCATAATTAATCGTTAACTAGTTAGGTAGTTTTTCAGGAGCTCTCTGTCATGTCGAAGGAAAAGTTCAACCGCGATAAACCGCACGTCAACGTCGGCACGATCGGCCACGTCGACCATGGCAAGACCACGCTCACGGCTGCGCTCACGAAGGTGATGGCGGACACGAACGGTGGTGCGTACATGGCGTACGACCAGATCGACAAGGCGCCCGAAGAGAAGGCGCGTGGCATCACGATCTCGACGGCGCACGTGGAGTACCAGTCGAAGAACCGCCACTACGCGCACGTCGACTGCCCCGGGCATGCCGACTACGTGAAGAACATGATCACCGGTGCCGCGCAGATGGACGGGGCGATCCTGGTAGTCAGCGCCGCTGACGGCCCGATGCCGCAGACGCGCGAGCACATTTTGCTGGCGCGCCAGGTCGGCGTGCCCTACATCGTCGTGTTCATGAACAAGGCGGACATGGTCGATGACAAGGAGCTTCTGGAGCTCGTTGAGCTCGAAGTTCGCGAGTTGCTGTCGGTGTACAAGTTCCCCGGCGACAAGACCCCGATCATCATCGGCTCGGCGCTGAAGGCGCTGGAAGGCGATCAGAGCGACATCGGTGTGAAGGCCGTGATCAAGCTCGTGGAGGAGATGGACAGCTACATCCCGGTCCCGAAGCGCGAGATCGAGAAGCCCTTCCTGATGCCGGTCGAAGACGTGTTCTCGATCTCGGGTCGTGGCACCGTGGTCACGGGTCGCATCGAGCGCGGCATCGTCAAGGTGAACGACGAAATCGAGATCATCGGCATTGCCCCGACGCAGAAGACGATCTGCACGGGCGTTGAGATGTTCCGCAAGTTGCTGGACGCGGGTGAAGCGGGCGACAACGTGGGCGTGCTGCTGCGTGGCACCAAGCGCGAAGAAGTGCAGCGTGGCCAGGTGCTGGCCAAGCCCGGTTCGATCAACCCGCACACGGATTTCGAGTGCGAGGTGTACGTGCTGACGAAGGAAGAGGGCGGCCGCCACACGCCGTTCTTCAAGGGCTATCGCCCGCAGTTCTACTTCCGCACGACCGACGTCACCGGCACGATCGAGTTGCCGGCCAACACCGAGATGGTGATGCCGGGCGACAACATCAAAATGGTGGTGCAGCTGATCAACCCGATCGCGATGGAGGAAGGCCTGCGCTTCGCCATCCGTGAAGGTGGCCGCACGGTCGGCGCCGGCGTCGTTGCGAAGATCCTGAAGTAAGGAAGTACAGACTAGGCCAGTAGCTCAATTGGCAGAGCGGCGGTCTCCAAAACCGCAGGTTGGGGGTTCGATTCCCTCCTGGCCTGCCATCTGTGGAATATGAACGACGAAGTTAAACAACAAACGGCGGTGCCGGCAGGCGCCGACACCGCCAAATTGATCGCCGCCATCGTTCTGGTGGTCGGCGGCATTGTGGCGTTCTACGTCCTCAAGAGCCGCCCCGAAGTCTGGGCGAGCTGGGTGGCGCTGTTCGGCGGGTTCCTGCTGGGGCTCGTGGTATTCGCGCTCTCGCAGTACGGCCGGAATTTCTGGCAGTTCGTGCTCGAGTCGCGCATCGAATTGCGCAAGGTGTTCTGGCCGAGTCGCCAGGAAACGTTCACGACGACGCTGGTGGTGCTGGTGTTCGTGGTGATCGCGAGCTTGTTCTTCTGGGTGCTCGACTTGCTCTTGGCTTACACGACGAAGTTCTTTACGGGTACGGGAAGCTGACATGGCATTACGCTGGTACGTGGTTCACGCCTACTCGAACTTCGAGCATCGCGTTTCGGAGGCGCTCAAGGAGCGCATCAAACGCGACGGGCTCGAACACAAGTTCGGCGAGATCCTCGTGCCCACCGAAGAAGTGGTGGAAATGCGTGACGGCCAGCGCCGCAAGAGCGAGCGCAAGTTTTATCCCGGCTATGTCCTCGTGCAGATGGACATGGACGAGCAGACCTGGCACCTGGTGCGCGACGTGCCCAAGGTGCTCGGCTTCATCGGTGGCTCGCCCGACAAACCGGCGCCCATCACCGAGAAGGAAGCCAACCAGATCCTGCGTCGCGTCGAGGAAGGCGTCGACAAGCCGCGCCCGAAAGTGTTGTTCGAGCCCGGCGAAGTGGTGCGTGTCACCAACGGCCCGTTCAACGACTTCAACGGCGTCGTGGAAAACGTGAATTACGAGAAGAGCCGGCTGCAAGTGGCCGTGCAGATTCTCGGCCGCTCGACCCCGGTCGAGCTCGATTTCTCGCAGGTCGAAAAGGCCTAGAGAGATCTGAAGATGATTTTTTCGCTCGGGCAGGAAGCCCGGGTGCAACGGCAAGGACGCGCATGGGGAGTCGCTGTAGTTAGTTCTACGGTGACGCTGGCACCCAGGAGGAATTGGACATGGCAAAGAAGGTAAACGGCTACGTCAAGCTGCAGGTCCCTGCAGGTGCGGCGAACCCGGCGCCCCCGATCGGGCCCGCGCTCGGTCAGCAGGGCGTCAACATCATGGAATTCTGCAAGCAGTTCAACGCTGCCACGCAGAAGCTCGAAAAGGGCCTGCCGATCCCGGTGATCATCACCGTGTACTCGGATCGCAGCTTCACTTTCATCATGAAGACGCCGCCGGCGTCGGTGCTCATTCGCAAGGCGCTTGGCATCGAGAAAGGCAGCGGCACGCCCAACACCGCGAAGGTGGGCAAGATCACGCGCAAACAGCTCGAAGACATCGCGAATACGAAGACACCGGACCTCACGGCCGCCGATCTCGATGCCCGGGTTCGCACGATCGCAGGCACCGCCCGTTCCATGGGCGTGGACGTGGTGGAGTAAGTCATGGCAATCGCAAAACGTGAAAAGGCTTGGGCGAACAAGATTCAGCCCGGCAAGCAGTATTCGATCGACGACGCGCTGAAGATGGTCAAGGAATTCGCCACCGCGAAGTTCAACGAGACCGTCGACGCCGCGGTCAATCTCGGCATCGACGCCGCCAAGTCCGACCAGCAGGTTCGCGGCTCCACGGTCATGCCGCATGGCACGGGCAAGACGCTGCGCGTCGCCGTGTTCACTTCCGGCAAGAACGCC
>Ga0193753_10002801_pt1 | contig 13414 bp, 15 predicted proteins | sample H1c2metaG_FD_144925 | JGI IMG/M metagenome (GOLD analysis project Ga0193753, IMG submission 144925) | Soil microbial communities from a riparian zone of the East river system, Colorado, United States - H1c2 | ecosystem: Environmental > Terrestrial > Soil > Riparian zone | place: USA: East... | reverse complement strand
CATGGCGCGCTACGGAAGCGAGCGCATTCGTGGACACGGTATTCCGGAAGCTATTGAAGCGATTCTGATGAACGGCAGCCGGGTGCATCCGCGACTGGCGATTCTGAAGCCAATCTCGGCGGCGGTGTCGATTGGATCCGGCGGACCATTTGGAGCCGAAGGTCCGATCATCATGACGGGCGGCGCTTTCGGTTCGCTCATCGCGCAGTTCTTTCACCTGACGAGCGCCGAGCGGAAGACGCTGCTGGTGGCGGGCGCGGCAGCCGGCATGTCGGCCACGTTTGCCGCGCCGCTTTCGGCCGTGCTGCTCGCGGTCGAGTTGCTTCTTTTTGAATGGAAGCCGCGTAGCGCCATTCCGGTTGCGCTTGCTAGCGTCGCCGCCGGCGCCGCGCGGCGTTACATCTTGGGCGTCGGACCGCTGTTCGCCGTGCCGGCACATCCGGTATTCATCGGTCCGGCCGGGTTGCTGGGCTGCGTTTTGGTCGGCTTGGCGGCAGGCGCGCTCTCCGCGATATTGACGGTGGGCGTGTATGCCGCGGAAGACGCTTTTCAGAAACTGCCGATTCATTGGATGTGGTGGCCGGCTATCGGTGGGCTGTGTGTGGGCCTTGGGGGACTTATTTTCCCTCCGGCGCTGGGTGTGGGCTACGACAACATTCATCTGTTGCTGCGCGGCGACGTGGCGGTGCATTTTCTACTCGGCGTACTGCTGGTGAAATCTTCCATTTGGATGATTTCGCTTGGCTCCGGCACCTCCGGCGGAGTTCTGGCGCCGCTCTTGATGATGGGCGCCGCTCTCGGCGGGGTCGCCGGGATATTTCTTCCGCATTTTGGCATGGGTTTTTGGCCGCTGGTGGGGATGGGCGCGATTCTCGGTGGCACCATGCGGTCGCCCTTCACCGGCATCGTTTTTGCGTTGGAACTGACGCACGATTTCAACATGCTGCTGCCGCTCATGGTCGCGAACTTTCTGGCGCACGGCTTCACGGTGCTGGTGCTGAAGCGCTCGATCCTGACGGAGAAGATTGCGCGGCGCGGACTTCATTTGAGCCGCGAATACGCGACCGACCCGTTGGAGATTCTTTTCGTGCGCGAGGTAATGGGCCCGGCTCTCGATCGCGAAATGACGCCCGAGGAATTGCTGACCGTCGCTCATCCCGGGGAATCTCTGCGCGTAGTTGTCTATAGAATGGCTGAGACCGGCTCCACGCGTCTCCCGGTTCTGGATGACAGTGGAGATATGGTCGGAATAGTTTCTCTCGAAGATCTGCTGCACGCGCGGACGCGCCACCTCGAAGAAGAGCGAACCAGAGAGCGGGTGCTCCGTCTGTGGCGGCCAGTGAAAGGAGCAGCGTGAAGAGTCATCGCAAAGAACTTTCATTTGAGGTGCCGTCGCGCCGCGCGTTCGTGAATATCACGGCGCAAGTCCGTGAATGTTTGCGCGAGAGCAATATCTCCGAAGGGCTGGCGTTGGTCAACGCGATGCACATTACCGCCTCGGTTTTCATCAACGACGACGAGCCCGGATTGCACCAGGATTATGACGACTGGCTGGAGCGCCTCGCGCCGCATGCGCCAGTATCGCAATACCGCCACAATCGCACCGGCGAAGACAACGGCGACGCGCATCTGAAGCGGCAGGTAATGGGCCGTGAGGTGGTGGTCGCCGTCACCAAGGGGGCCTTGGATTTCGGACCCTGGGAGCAAATTTTCTACGGCGAATTTGACGGGCGGCGGCGCAAGCGCGTGCTGGTCAAGATTATTGGCGAATAGGCGCAGTATCTTGTAATAGGTATGTCCGACGTCGATGGCAGAAGCTATTGGCTCGCGCGTCTGCTACTGGAGCGCGGCGTCGGCGTTATTTGCCTGGCCGCGTTTCTCGCCGCCGCGAATCAGTTCAAGCCGCTGCTGGGCTCGCGTGGTCTGCTGCCTGTGCGCGTCTTCGTCAAACAAGTGCCGTTTCGCGAAGCGCCGAGCCTCTTCTATCTGCTCCCGCGCGATGGCGCTTTCGCGGCCGCCGCCTGGCTCGGCGTAGCGCTCTCCTGCCTCGTCATCTCCGGCTTGGCGGCTCGCCACACCTGGTTGTCGGCCGGCACCTGGCTCGCCATCTATCTGCTCTATTTGTCGTTCGTCAACGTGGGCCAGACATTCTATGCCTTCGGCTGGGAATCCATCTTACTCGAAGCTTGTTTCTTTGCCATCTTTCTGGGCGGCGCCAAGACCGTGCCGCAAGCCATACCGATGTGGCTGTTCCGCTGGCTACTTTTCCGCATCATGTTCGGCGCGGGGTTGATCAAAATGCGCGGTGATGCGTGTTGGCGCGATCTTACTTGCCTGAACTATTACTACGAGACCCAGCCCATGCCGAATCCGCTGAGCTGGTACTTTCATTGGGCGCCGCAGTGGCTGAATAAGGGCGGCGTGCTGTGGAACCATTTTGCGGAATTGCTGGTTCCCTTTGCTTACTTTCTGCCGCAGCCTTTTGCCGGTATCGCCGGAGTAGTCACCATCGCCTTCCAATTGACGATTATCGCGAGCGGTAACTTATCTTGGTTGAATTGGCTGACGCTGATCCTCGCGTTCTCGACTCTCGATGCCAAATTTCTCAACGGGCTCGTTTCCCTGCGCGCGCCCACGCTGACGGCGCCGCACCCCATGCTCGAATGGTTTCACTATGCTATTGCCGGATTGGTTGTGCTGATGAGTATTCCGGTGGTTACTAACATGGTTTCGGCGCGCCAGGTCATGAACACAAGCTTCAATTCACTTCACTTGGTCGGCACTTACGGCGCGTTTGGCAGCATCACGCGGCCGCGTTATGAGGTCATCGTCGAGGGCACGGAGGACGACGGCTTGCTTGCTTCGGCGCGTTGGCGCGAGTATCAATTCAAAGGAAAGCCGGGCGCACTGAACTACCGGCCCGCACAGATCGCGCCCTATCATTTGCGGCTCGATTGGCTGATGTGGTTTGCCGCCATGTCGGACTATCGTGACTATCCGTGGTTTGTAAATCTTATGGAAAAACTCCTCGAAGGCGACGCCGAGGTTTTGGGCCTGCTGCGCGAGAATCCGTTTCAGAGCCATCCGCCGCGCTATGTGCGCGCCACCTTGTACGAATATCACTTCACAACGCCCGAAGAGCGCCGGCGCAACGGCGACTGGTGGACACGAACGATGACGCGGCCGTATTTGCCGGCGGTTTCTCTCGAGACACTTGGATTGTCAAGATGAGTTGGCGCGAACCGGTCACCGAGTCCGTGCGCGTGCTCGGAGTATACATTCGCGCAAGGATATTGATCGCCGGCATTCTGACCATTCTGTATGCCGTGGGATTCGCGTTCGCGCGTGTTCCACTCTGGCCGCTGATTGCCATCGCGGGAGGCGTGGCGAGCTTGATCCCGCGTGTGGGCGTTTTGGTCCCGTTGGTTCTGATAGCTATTGCGGACTTAATCGGCGGCGCGGACCTCATGCACTGGGCCTACGCGTTTGGCGCGTGGTTTGTAGTTTTAATACTCGATGAATTCTTTCTTACACCGCGGCTGCTAAGTAAACCGCTCGGGCTTCGACCCCTGCCTGTCTTTCTGGTGTTGCTGGTGGGTAGTTTCTTCTTCGGGCCGATCGGTTTTGTGCTTGCTGTTCCAGTGCTGGCGGTAGCCGCCGTATTCTGGCGCTATTTTCGAGATCGCCGTGCTCCGTAAATTGCCAGTATAATAACTCGAACGCCATGATGAGAATTTGTCTCTTTCCCTTGGCCGCCGCCTTTCTGGCCGCGACGTGCTGTGTTCCCGCTACGGCCGACACAATTATGGGAGCGGGCTCGCTCCAGTCGTGGAGCGCCAGTGTTCTCGGGCCTTCCGCTAGCCCGACCTATGGCGGTCCCTATTGGAACAACCAATCCGGCGATGGCGACAACGGCAACATTGGCTGGTGCCTGACCGGCAGCCCAGCTTGTCCGATTGCCAATCCTCCCGGAGCGCTTTCCTATTTCGGCGATGGAACGAGCGCCGTTGCCAACATGTTCTTCGGCAATTTGAGCGGCTCGGTTCAGGTCTCGCTGCAAGGCAACTTCACGAGCCAGAGGGGCGGGGCGGACGGAATCAATTACTTCGGCTGGTATGCGATTCAGCCCGATGGAACGCTCGGCACGATGACACGTTTATGGAGTTCCGCGGATGCTGTAAACACGTCCGCGCTCTTCAGCCCGGGCAGTAACTACGGCTTTTTTATTGAAAACGTGAAAGGGTTGGGTACGCCGTTCGAAGCGGATTATTTCTGGTTCATGAACAGCGCCTTCGACAGCACGGGCGGAACGGCGGTCGATCCGGCAAATCACCAGCATTTTGCGATCTTCTCGCCCGGTGATAATCATTTCGTTCTTGGCATGGAAGACTCGACGCCCGGCGATCTGGATTTCAATGACATGATCGTGCAGGTTACGACCGGAGTACCCGAGCCGGCATCGGCCGTCTTCGTAGGCGGCGTGCTCGCGTTCAGCGGTTTGCTCGCCCGGGCGCGCCATTTGCCGGTAAGCCGCCGCCGTTCGCCGATTGTGTAGTGAATGGGCCGCCGGATGCGCCTACCATCGGAAGCAAGGTAGGACATGAGTAACATTCACAAAGATTGGCAGAGTCTGGCGCTTCCCTTCGTATTGATGATCACCGGCGCGATCTTGCTGGCTGGGGACGGCTTTGGTTTTCTCTCGCTCGATCGCATTCAGAATCTTTGGCCCATGGCGGTCATCCTGGTGGGTCTTGCCGACCTGATGCCCGCGCATCTCGACCAGATTCGCTGATCGAAAGCGCATGCCGGATTTTGATCCTAGCAAAGAGTTCAGGGGTTTTAAGCCCACACCGGGCGGCCCCGGCTACCCACCCGACTGGCGCCTGCAAATGCGAAGGCGCCATGCTGGTCCGCGCGGTCCGCGAATCTTCTTTGCCATTCTTCTGATTGCCGCTGGAACGCTCCTCTTTCTTGGCAACCTGGGCCTGCTGCCGATTCACAGCTTCTGGGACCTGGTCCCGATCGGGATGATTGTGCTTGGTTTCGTCCGGCTACTGCAGTGCGCTCGCCTGAGCGGACGCCTTTTTGGCGCATTGCTGATTGTCTTCGGATGCCTTTTCTTGCTGGTCAATCTGGGAATTCTGCACGTACGCGCGAGAGACGGAAGTTGGCCGCTATCGATGCTGTTCATCGTGTTCGGGATTGGGCTACTCCTTAAAGTGCTGGAATCCGGCCAGGAGCATCATCCGTTGTGGCGCTGGCCCCGCGCTGGCGATGGAGACAAGGTAAACGCGCTCGATGATATCGCTGTGTTTGCGGCGGTAAAACGAAAATTGGACACGCTCGATTTCCGGGGCGGGGAAGTCCGCACGCTCTTCGGTGAGGTCAAAATCGATCTGCGGCGAACGGGCATTGCTTCTACACAAGAGCCGGTCACAGTGGATGCCACGGCTCTCTTTGGCGCCATCAAAATCAGGGTGCCGGATGCTTGGAGAGTGAACGTCAACGGCGTGGGCGTTTTGGGAGCCTATGAAGATAAAACAATTCCGCCGAACCAGATCGCCGGCGCCCCGCTGCTGATTATTACAGGCCTCGCGATGTTTGGCAGCGTCGAGATCGAAAATTAAAAGAGCGCTCGTCATCCGCCCAGCCAATGCATCCGATTTTTCAAGACAAAAATAGCGTGCTCGCTTACCTGGCGTCTTGGGTCCCGCTGGGTTCGATGCTCGCCTTCGTGATCAAAGTTTCGGCGGGCTTGGGATGGTTCGAGACCGCGAGCCTGACGGCTCCGCTCACTCTTCTGCTCGCGATCGTGTGCCTGTCGCCGTGGTATCTGGCGAAATCGCTGCCGCTCGGTACGTCTTCGCGCGCCAAGGTGCTCGGCACAAACTTGATCGGCGCAATGTGCGCGAGCGCGTTGATGATGGCCTTTGTACATGTGCTCTTGTTTCTCGCGAACAGGCTGCATCCAGGACTTAGCGACCGTGTGCATCCGGCCCTACCGATACTCGCCGGCATGATGTTTTTGTTTTACCTGCTATCGACTGCCATGCACTATGTGTTGCTGGCGCTTGAAACTTCAAAACGCGCGGAGCTTCTCTCGCGGGAATCGGAATTCAAGGCGTTGAAGGCGCAGGTGAATCCGCATTTCCTCTTCAACAGCCTCAACTCGATCAGCGCTTTGACGAGCATCGACGCCGCCAAGGCGCGTGAGATGTGCATCCGCCTCTCGGATTTCCTTAGAAATTCGTTACGTCTGGGAGAGAAGACCAGCATCCCCTTCAGCGAAGAGATGGAACTGACCAGCACATATTTGGATGTGGAGCAGGTGCGCTTCGGCCGGCGTCTGCGTGTAAAACAGGATTTCGCGGCCGCCTGCGCCGATTGCGAGGTGCCGCCCCTGCTGCTGCAGCCACTGGTCGAAAACGCCATCAAACACGGGATCGCGGCGCTGACCGAAGGCGGAGAGATCGCCATGACGGCGCATGTGGAGCGTGGCCAACTGCGCTTCACGGTCGAGAATCCATTCGATCCCGACGCGCCGGCGATGAAGAAGAGCGGATTCGGCCTGGTGAACGTGCGCAACCGGCTGGCGGCGCGCTACGGCAGCGCGGCCCGGCTCGAAGTACAGGTAGAACCGAATGTTTACCGCGTGATTCTGTCGCTGCCGTGCGGCGATACGGTGAAAATATGAGTATTCGCGCCATCCTTGTGGACGATGAAGATCTGGCGCGCCAGATTCTGCGCGAGTATTTGAGCCAGGAAGAAGACGTCGAAATTGTCGCCGAGTGCAATAACGGTTTCGACGCGGTGAAGGCGATCGCGGAATGGAAACCGGATTTGGCGTTTCTCGACGTGCAAATGCCCAAGCTCGACGGCTTCGAAGTGCTGGAGTTGGCGGATGCGGAATTGGCGGTGATCTTCGTTACCGCCTACGATCAATATGCGATGAAGGCGTTCGACGCGGCGGCGGTGGATTATCTGCTCAAGCCTTTCGACGTGGGCCGGCTGCGCGCGGCACTTGAAAAAGCCAGGCGACGGCTCGGCGAGAGAGCGCCTTCGCCGCGCGTGGCCGAATTGAGACAGGCGGCGCGGCCTCCCGGCCAATGGCCCGAGAGAATCGTGGTGAAAGATGGCGCGCGCGTACACATTATCCCGGTGGCGCAACTCGAATATGCCGAGGCACAGGACGATTATCTGGCGCTGCACAGCGGCGGCAAGAGTTATCTGAAACAGCAGACGATCTCGAGCCTCGAAGAGTGTCTCGATCCAAGCAAATTTGTGCGTGTGCATCGCTCGTTTCTCATCAATCTGGAGCGGATCTCGAAGATCGAGCCCTATACAAAGGACAGCCGCCTGGCGATTCTGGCCAGTGGGGCCCAAATACCGGTCAGTAGGGCCGGCTACCTGAGGTTGAAAGAGGCCATGGAGCAGGGATGAAGGAATAGCTGAGATCCGAACCATAGCGCTATGATCAATTTTCCGGACGGTATCGTCCTGAGCGACTATGGCAAACGCAAATTGCGACATCGGACTGATTGGCCTTGCGGTGATGGGTCAAAATCTGGTTCTGAACATGAACGACCACGGCTACCGGGTGGCCGTTTTCAATCGAACTGTCTCCAAAGTAGACGACTTTATTCAGCATGAGGCCAAGGGCACGCAAGTTGTCGGCGCGCACTCCATTGAAGAGCTGGTCCAATCGCTCAAAACGCCGCGGCGCGTGATGCTGATGGTCAAGGCCGGCGACACGGTCGATCAAATGATCGATCAGATTGTGCCGCATCTTGAAAAAGGCGACATCATCATCGACGGCGGCAATTCGCATTACCCGGATACCAACCGCCGCACCAAAAGCCTAAACGAGAAAGGCATTCTCTATATCGGAACGGGAGTGTCGGGAGGCGAGGAAGGGGCGCGGCACGGCCCATCGATCATGCCCGGCGGCAATCCCGAGGCCTGGCCGCATGTGAAAGAGATTTTCCAATCGATCGCGGCGAAAGTCGAAGACGGAACACCGTGTTGCGATTGGGTGGGAGAAGCCGGCGCCGGTCATTACGTGAAGATGGTCCACAACGGCATCGAATACGGCGATATGCAACTGATCTGCGAGGCGTATCACTTGCTCGAAGAAGGCCTCCATCTGAGCGCCGCGGAATTGCATGAAATCTTCGCCGAATGGAACAAGGGCGAGCTCGATAGTTTCCTGATCGAAATCACGGCCGAAATTTTCACCAAGAACGACGAAGACGGCACGCCGCTGATTGGCAAGATTCTCGATACAGCCGGCCAGAAGGGCACCGGAAAATGGACCGGGATCAGCGCGCTCGATCTGGGTATGCCGGTCACGCTCATCGGCGAAGCGGTCTTCGCTCGTTGCCTGTCGGCGATCAAGGACGAGCGAGTTGCGGCATCCAAAGTGCTAAAGGGTCCGAGCCACAGCGTCGATTCGGTGGATCGCAAAGCCTTCGTCGAGGACGTGCGGCGCGCGCTTTACTGCTCGAAGATGATCTCCTATGCGCAAGGCTATATGCTGCTGCGCGAAGCCGCGAAAGAAGAAGGCTGGAATTTGAACATGGGCGGAATCGCGCTTATGTGGCGCGGCGGCTGTATCATACGGAGCCGTTTTCTAGCGGAGATCAAGAAAGCTTACGACAAGAATCCGAAGCTGAGCAATTTGCTGATGGACGATTTCTTCAGTGGCGTATTGAACAAGTATCAGGAAGCGTGGCGAAAGGCGATCATTCGCGCCGTCGGATTCGGCGTGCCGACGCCGGCGTTTTCCACCGCCTTGTCGTTCTACGATGGGTATAGAACGGCGCGGCTGCCGGCGAATCTGCTGCAGGCGCAGCGCGATTTCTTCGGGGCGCACACCTACGAGCGTATCGACAAGCCGCGCGGACAATTTTTCCATACGAACTGGACGGGCCGCGGCGGCCGCGTGTCCTCCGGTTCGTATAATGCCTGATCACGCTGGATCAAAGAGAGAAAATAACATGAATAACGGATTGAATTTGCGTAAGGAAGGCGCGCTGGATTTTGTCTCTCTTGGCGCGCTGATTCACCGCCTGGACCCTGGCATCATCCCGTTCCGCAAAGCCAGCGAATGCAAGATTCATGTGAGCGGCGGCGAATTTAACGTTGCCGCAAACTTGTCCGATTGCTTCCGCCAGCGCACTGGCGTCGCGTCCGCCATGGTCGACTATCCCATTGGCGACCTGATTGCCGAGCGGGTACGCGCGATGGGCGTCGAGCCCTTCTACAAGCATTTCAAGCATGACGGAGTCACCGGCCCGAACATGGCGACCGTGTATAGCGATCGCGGCCAGGGCGTGCGCGCGCCGGTCGTGTTCTACAACCGGGCCAACGAGGCAGCGGCGAGGCTGAAGCCGGGTGATTTCGATTGGAAGAGTATTTTCGCGGGCGGCGTCCGCTGGTTTCATAGCGGAGGAATTTTTTCCGCGCTTTCGGAATCCACTTCCGAAGTGACTATCGAGGCGATGCAGGCCGCCAAAGCCGCCGGCGCCATTACGTCGTACGACTTGAACTATCGAGAGAAGCTCTGGAACGCCATCGGCGGCCACGCGAAGGCGGTCGAGGTGATTGGCCGCATCGTCAAATATGTCGATGTGCTGGTCGGCAACGAGGAGGATCTGCAAAAAGGAATTGGCATTCAAGGTCCTGAGGTGGCGGCCAAATCCAAGCTCGATCCGAGCGCTTTTTTCGGCATGATCGATCAGGTGCGGGCGAAACATCCACAAGTGAAGATTGTCGCCACCACATTGCGCGAAGTGCATTCCACCAATCGGCATAGCTGGAGCGCGGTCGCCTGGATCAACGGTTCGACGCACGTGGCGCCTACCGCGGAGTTGGACGTCTACGATCGGGTCGGAGGCGGCGATGGTTTCGCGGCTGGATTCTTCTATGGCCTTCTCAGCGGCGAACCCAACGAGACGGCCGTGAAATTGGGCTGGGCGCATGGCGCTCTGGTTACAACTTTCCCCGGCGACACGACCATGGCGACCGTCGAGCAGGTGCGCGCGTTCGCCGAAGGCGGATCAGCCCGGATTCAGCGCTAATCGGATTCGGCTCCAATCGCTGTTTCCGATGCTATGATCGAGTCAGTAGCACCCATTTTCATGCGGACGCGCATCTGCTCTCGCATCATGTCTTCGAGCGTCCGGTACCACAGTCGCGCTCTGTCCATCGGAGTTCTTGGCTGTGCGCTTGTGTTGGCGGGTTCACCACCGGAGCCGCAGGCAGGCGAATCGACAACATCGGAGGGAACCCGGCGGGCGGCGACAACCGGCCCCATACGGGAGAGACGTCCGGTCGACATTCGTGTCGATAAGACTCTTGTCCTGATCAACGTTACCGTGACCGATCCCCTCAACCGCTTTGTCACCGGCCTCGAGAAAGAGCACTTCCGCCTCTATGAGGAGAAGGTCGAGCAGGAAATTACGCAATTTTCGAGCGAAGACGCTCCCATCTCGATCGGTCTCGTTTTCGACACCAGCGGAAGCATGGGCGCGAAGCTGCAAAAATCCCGTCAGGCCGCGGCTGAATTCTTCAAGACGGCCAATCCGGCCGACGAGTTCTTTCTGGTGCAGTTCAACGACCGGCCGGATCTGGTGGTCCCGTTCACCACCGATACCGACAAGATTCAAAGTGCGCTGACTTTTACGCAATCCAAAGGTAGAACCGCGCTGCTGGATAGCGTCTATTTGGCAATGAACGAAATGAAGAGGGCGCACAATCCGCGCAAAGCGCTGCTGATTATTTCCGACGGCGGCGACAACAGCAGCCGTTACACGGAAACGGAGATCAAGAACCGGGTGCGCGAGGCGGATGTGCAGATGTTCTCGATCGGCATTTTCGAATCGTTGGGCGGCCGCGGGCGTACGCCCGAAGAAGCCGCCGGTCCGGGACTGCTGAACGAATTGGCCGAGCAGACAGGCGGGCGCGAATACGCTATTGAGAACGTCGCCGAATTGCCGGATATTGCCGCCAAAATCGGCATAGAACTGCGCAACGAATATATTTTGGGCTACACGCCCAAGAATCGGGAGCGGGACGGCAAGTACCGGAAGGTGCAGGTGAAGCTCAATCAACCGCGCGGGCTGCCGCCGCTCAAAGCCTATTTTCGGCTGGGGTATTATGCGCCTACTCAATAAGGCGGTAGTTGCCAGTCTTTTCGTGGGCTGCCTGTATGCGCAATTCCGGTCCGATACCAGGTTGGTCGTCCTGCACGCCAGCGTGACGGATCGCAAAGGCAAATTGCTGACCAATCTTGATCAGGGCGCCTTCAAGATTTTTGAGAATGGCCAGCCGCAGCAAATCAAGATCTTCAAGCGGGAGGATGTGCCCGTTTCGCTCGGTATCGTGATCGACGACAGCGGAAGTATGAGCACCAAGCGCACGCGCGTGGAAGCGGCGGCTCTGGCAATGGTCCGTGAATCCAATCCGCAGGACGAAGTGTGCGTCGTCAATTTCAATGACGACGCTTTTCTCGACGTGCCGTTCACCAACGACGTTCACAAGATGGAACAAGGGCTGGCGCGTATCGATTCGCGTGGCGGCACAGCCATGCGCGATGCGCTGAATATGTCGATCGATTACACTCGCGACAAGGCGAAAAAGGATAAGAAGGTTCTGCTGGTTATTACCGACGGCAACGACAACGCGAGTAATGTTTCGCTCGAGAGCGTAGTACGGCGCTCTAACCAGGCGGATACGTTGGTCTACGCTATCGGCCTTTTCACGGAAGAAGAGAAGCACGAAGCCACCAAGGCACGCCGCGCATTGAATGAGCTGACTGCCGCGACCGGCGGCTTGGCCTTCTATCCGAAAGACGTGAACGAAGTGCAAGCGCTCGCGGTCGAAGTGGCGCGCGACATTCGGCGGCAGTACACGATTTACTACACTCCCGCGGTCCAGGCGCTAGATGGAAGCTATCGCCAGATCAAAGTGACGGTGGAAGCGCCCGGCAAGCCAGTGGTGCGGACTCGCTCGGGTTACTATGCGACGCCGGACACGGTAAACAAGACGGCATCCCTGGTTACTCCACCAGTCGCGCCGCCTCAATAATGGTGCGTTTTCTCTGGACTGCATCGCGCGGCTATCGTCTGCGGCCCTGGACCTCCCCGTATCTCCGCTGGCGCATCGAAACGTACTCGGGGATCTCGGCGGACTCGCTCGATCGCAAGTCCTTCTTTCGCTTCTTGTGGCAAGAGCGGCCCTCCCTCTGGGCGTACTTGTCGTGGGCCGCTCGTCTGTCGAAGTAACGAGGTCAACTCCTCAATGACCAAAAATTGCACGTCAAAGGCTAAGGAGGGACCTCAAGGTGCCTGCCAGCGGAAAACTTAACACTACGCCGTTAGAACGAAGCCGCCCGCGCGGCGGACGCTGCGCGTGGGCGGTGACCGGTAGGTAGGGATCGATAGAGTATGGGGTCACAAGGAGAAACTTGTGACCCCTTTACGCAAACTGATGCTGGAGGAACTCCAGCGTCGAAATTATTCTCAGACTACCGTAACGGCTTACGTCAAGACAGTCGCGGACTTCGCCAAGCATTTTCATCGAGCTCCCGATCGACTTGGGCCGGACGAGATCCGCGTCTATCAACTGTATTTGCTGAACGAGCGAAAGCAGTGCGTGCGAACGATCCGCAATCACATTGCGGCACTGCGCTTCTTCTTTTGTAAAACGCTGAAGCGGCACTACCCTCTCGAGGAAGTGCCGTATCCGCGAGCGCCACGCCGTCTGCCGATTATTCTGACGCAGGAAGAAGCGGTCCGGCTTATCGACTCAGCCAGTAATCTGTTCCATCGTGCCATGCTGATGACGCTGTACTCGACCGGAATGCGCCGAGCCGAGCTGTGCCACCTCAAAGTCGAGGACCTCGACAGCGTGCGGATGGTGATCCATATCTGTCACGGCAAAAGGAATCGCGACCGCGACGTTCCGCTCAGCCCGAAGTTGCTCTAGACCCTGCGCGAGTACTGGCGCTGGATGCACCCGAAAAACTATCTGTTTCCAGGAACAGAAAACGGCTGGCGAGCGGACAAGCCAATCACCCCCAAAGTGCTCTGGCAGGCTTGCCGCGAGGCGGCGCAAACGGCCGGCATCACTAAAGCCGTGCGGCCCCATTTACTACGGCATAGTTTCGCGACTCACTTACTGGAAGGCGGAGCGGACTTACCCACGGTGCAGTTGCTGCTCGGTCACTCCGACCTCAAAGCCACTTCCATTTATCTTCATCTCTCCGAGCGCCATCTGAAAGCAGCGGGCACACCGCTCGACAAACTCCAGCTGTCCGGCCCGGAGCAGGTGAAGCGATCCCGCAAGCTGCATAAGAGATGAATCCGCCACCCTTCGAGGTGGCCGATATCGTTCGCGCAGCAGGCAAAAGCTT
>Ga0193753_10002799_pt1 | contig 13424 bp, 13 predicted proteins | sample H1c2metaG_FD_144925 | JGI IMG/M metagenome (GOLD analysis project Ga0193753, IMG submission 144925) | Soil microbial communities from a riparian zone of the East river system, Colorado, United States - H1c2 | ecosystem: Environmental > Terrestrial > Soil > Riparian zone | place: USA: East... | reverse complement strand
CGAAGCGTTGGGGACGGTGTATGCGACCTCGTAAGCCGAACTCAGGCCGCGGGAGCTCAGCTCTTCGGCCGTGATCGCGGTGATCGCGATCGGCGTCTCCTGCAGATTTTCCTGGATGAAGCGCGCGGTGACGGTGATCTCTTCGAGACCGCCTTCCTCGGTGCCGCTGGGTCTTGTGTTCTGCGCCTGTGCCTGGGCCGTGGCGGCTGCCAGCGCCATCGCTATGGCGAGCGTCAGTGGTTTGCGGCTCATCAGGGCGACTCGATCGCGTGGCTCGTTCATTGCGAACTCCCTCGGCCAGGTTTGAATGGCTTCCCCATGGGAGCGCGCAGCGCTGACGTTTCAACGCCACAGTTCCCCTCGTGGCGGCATAAGAGCGCAATGCACCGGGCGAGACTCCACCCACGCGGAATACGCCCTCAACTTGCCGGGAAACCCCGGTTGCCGGGCGCGAGCGGCTATGATCACGCGCGCCATGCAACTCAATCGCTTCGATCTCAACCTGCTGATCGCCATGGACGCGCTGTTGCGCGAGAAGAACGTCACCCGCGCCGCCGAGCGTGTGTTCGTCTCACAACCCGCGATGAGCGCCGCGCTCCACAAACTACGCGAATACTTCAGCGATCCCCTGCTGGTGCGCGTCGGCCGCGAAATGGAACTGACCCCGCGCGGCGCCTCGCTGCTGGAGCCGGTCCGCGAGGCGTTGCTGCGCATCCAGGTGATGTTAGGCACGCAGCCGACCTTCGACCCCAAGACCGCGCGCCGCGAATTCACGGTGATCATGTCCGAGGAAGCGGTGCCCGGCGTGCTGCCCGCCCTGCTGCGCACGTTGTCGCTCGAATCGCCCGAGCTCGACCTGCACATCGAGATGATCTCGCCGTCCTCGCTTTCCCGGCTCGAATACGGCGAGGCCGACCTGTGCCTGTGCCTCGAAAACCTGCAGATGTTCGACCTGCGCGCCTATCCCGAGAGCATCCGCTCGACCCCGTTGCGGCCGGTGAACTGGGTCTGCGCGGTGTCCAACGATCACCCGACGGTCAAGGATTCGCTGACCATCGACGAATATATCTCCCTGCGGCACATGTTCGGCCGGCCCGGCGGATTCACCGGCAGCGCGGATCAGCTGGTGCGTAACCTGCTCAACATCGACCTCAAGGTTCACATGACGTTGCCGAGCCTGCTGCAGTTGCCGCTGGCGCTGCCGGGCTCGACGCTCGCCGCGACGCTGCCCGAACGCGTCGCGCGGCTGTACCTCCCGGGGTTGCCGATCAAGATCCTGCCGCTGCCGTTCGAAGTGCCACGCACGCAGGAAGTGCTGCTGTGGCACAAGCGGCATGAGCCCGATCCGGCGCACACCTGGCTGCGCGAGCTCATCGTGCAGCTGGCGAAGGACAGCTGAGAGATCACCGCCGCTTGATCAACAAACTGCCCAAGTGGGTCGAGATCGGCGGATTCTTCCTCGCGCTGATCGCCGGCAGCGTCAATGCGATCGCGCTGCGCGGCTTCAATCACCAGGGCGTTTCTCATCTCTCGGGCAGTTCGACCTTGCTAGGGGTGGAACTCGCCGCCGGCAACCTGCCCGAAGTGCTGCACCTCGCGCTGATCCTGCTGAGCTTCGTGGTCGGCGCCGTGGTCAGCGGCTTCGTCATCGGCGGCGAGTCGCTGAAGCTGGGGCGGCGCTACAGCGCGGCGCTGCTGGCCGAATCCGCGTTGCTGCTGGCGGCCATGGTGTTCCTCAATCGCGGCTCGCTGCTCGGCCATTACCTCGCTTCGGGTGCCTGCGGATTGCAGAACGCGATGACCAGCACGTTCAGCGGCGCGGTGGTCCGCACCACCCACGTCACCGGTCTGTTCACCGATCTCGGCGTGACGCTGGGACTGTGGCTGCGCGGCCAGCGCGCGGACAAACGGCGCGTCGTTCTGTACTTCACGCTCATCGCCGGGTTCATCCTCGGAGGCATGCTGGGCGCGCTGGGGTTCGGCGCGTACCGCTTCGAAACGCTGATCGCGCCGGCCGTGCTGGCGGCGGCCATCGCGCTGGCCTATCTACTCTACTGGAAACGAACACGCCGGCTCGAGGCCGGCGTGTAATCGAATCATCCAGGCCCGCGGACGTCGCGGCCGCGACTCTACGCGGTCGGTGCCGGGGTGGCGCCATCCGGGAAGAACGGCGATGCCGTCACGTGTCCCTTGAAATCCATCCAGCGATGATTGGCATAGTCGTACAGCTTGCAGGTGCGCACCGTTGCCCAGTACCGCTTCCAGTTGAGCACGTACACGCGCGCGAGCTGCGGCACGGCCGTCTTCAACGCGGTCTGCGCGGCGCGCAGGCGGTACAGCGGCACACCGGTGTTCACGTGGTGCGCACCGTGCTCGAGGATGTCGTGCAGGATCTGCCCCATGCGCTTCGGCACCACCACGTTGACCGTGGTCGTGATGAAGCCGAGCTTGGCCTGCCATTCTTCGCGCTTGTCGAACCAGGCGACTTCCGGGTGCGTGTGCTGCACGTAGATGACCCAGCCCATGATGCAGTTGAAGGCGAGGAACGGGATGACGAAGCCGCACAGCAACGACAGCGTGACTGAGTGATGCCCGAGCACCGCCCACACGACGAGGCCGGCGATCCACACGGCGCCGACGCCCAGCACCAGCGCGTTGTCCCACAGGAAGATCGCGCGGCGCACGCCGACGTGTTTCTTGGTGGGGAGAATCAGTTTCTTCCACCACATCTCGATGAGGTAGTAGAGGCCCTGTCCGAAACCCGAGCGATAGATGCGCTCGAGAGCGCGACGCGCCTTCGAGGCGGACTGCCACTCTTCCACCGACATCGGCACCCAGACCTGGTCGCGACCCTTGAGGTTCGTGAAGCCATGGTGCGCAACATTGTGGCCGACGTCCCAGAGTGAGAACGGCGTGAGCGACGGCAGGAACGCGATGCGGCCGACGATCTTGTTGAGCCAGTCGTAGCGCGTGTAGCTGCCGTGGCAGGCGTCGTGACCGATGACAAACAACCTGGCGATGGCGATCGATGCGGGCACGACCATGAGGGCCTTGGCCCACCAGGCCCTGAAGTAAACGGCGCCGGCGATACACACGCAGAGGAACGTGAGATCTAACAACAAGCGCAGCACGGGACGGATCGCGTCGCGGCGCATGTATTCCTGCATCACGACTCGAACGGTCTTGCGGGCGTCGGAGCGGCTGGGCGGGGTCTTGGCAGGTTCAGTCATAGGCTCGCAAGCCTATACGATTCAAGCGCTTTGACCAATCTCTTCGGTGTCATTTTCGACCTGCGTCGCAGGCGGATATCGGGCTCCGGAGGCCCTCCCTGGGGGTAGGACAGCATCCAGTTCCGTAAGCGTTGCGGCATCGAGACGAATCGCGTCCGCACCACAGTTTTCTTCGAGGTGCGTCACTTTCGTGGTGCCCGGGATAACGATTACGTGATCCCCTTTCGACAGCACCCACGCGAGCACCAATTGCGCGCGCGTGCAGCCGATCCGGGCTGCGAGATCGTCGAGCGGCGCCAGCAGGACGCTGTTTTGGTCGAAATGCGGGTGCTGGAAGCGCGGCATCGTGCGGCGGATGTCGCCTTCGTAGAGTTCCGCGGGACTTTGCAGCGCTCCAGTGAGGAATCCACGGCCCAGCGGCGAGAAAGCGACCAACGTCACACCGAGCCGGCGGCACTCCTCGAGTACCGCGATCTCGGGATTGCGCGTCCACAGTGAATATTCCGACTGCAGCGCGCTGATGGGATACACCGCGTGCGCGCGGCGCAGGGTTCCCGCGCTTACTTCGGAGAGCCCGATTGCCCGGATCTTGCCGGCGCGCACCAGGTCGGCCAGCGCGCCGACGGAATCCTCGATCGGGATGCGTTTGTCCCAGCGATGTAAGTAGTACAAATCGATGCGGTCGGTTCTGAGATTACGCAGCGATTCCTCGCAGAGGGCGCGGATTGATTCCGGCCGGCCGTCGATGACGCGTTTGCCGTCCTGGCCGAACAATCCGCACTTGCTCGCGACGATGACGTGGTCGGGACGATTCGCCAGCACATCACCGACCAGCTTTTCGTTGGCGCCAAACCCGTACAGCGCGGCGGTGTCGAAGTGCGTGACACCGAGATCGAGGGCCCGGCGCAGGACGTGCTCGGAGACTTCGCGCGGCTGCGGCGGTCCGTACGCGTGCGAGAGATTCATGCAGCCGAAGCTGACCGCGGTGACGTCGTAGGTGCCCAGCTTCCGTGTGTGCATTGGGGACATTCCTCGCTTCTTAGGAAAAATGGGGACATTCCTCGTTTCCTAGCAAAAGGGGACGTGCCTCGGCAGGCGCGTCCCCTTTTGCGCGCTTCGCGGGAAACGAGGAATGTCCCCATTTTTCCTAAGAAGCGAGGAATGTCCCCAATCGGGGGAATACGCGGCGGATATTACCTTCGAAAATCTTGTATTTGTCCGCCGCCGAGAGGGACGAGCCGTCGATGTAACGCTTCGTGTCGTCGTAGTAGTGCCCGGTTTCCGGATCGATGCCGCGCACCGCGCCGACCATTTCCGATGCGAACAGGATGTTGTCGATGGGCACGACCTTCAGCAGCAGGTCGATGCCGGGCTGGTGATAGACGCAGGTGTCGAAGAACACGTTGCCTGCCATGAACTCGGGCAGCGGCGGACGTTTCATGTCCTGCGCGAGGCCGCGGAAGCGCCCCCAGTGAAACGGCACCGCGCCGCCGCCGTGCGGAATGATGAAGCGCAGCGTCGGAAAATCCTTGAAGAGGTCCGACGTCATCAACTGCATGAACGCGACGGTGTCAGCCGACAGATAGTACGAGCCGGTCGAGTGGAACGCGGGATTGCAGGACTGGCTCACGTGCACCATCGCCGGCACGTCGAGCTCGCAGAGCTTTTCGTACACCGGGTACCACCACTTGTCGGTCAGCGGCGGCTCCGAGAATTTTCCGCCGGACGGATCGGGATTGAGATTGCAGCCTACGAAGCCGAATTCATCGATGCAGCGCTCGAGCTCGGGAAGCACGCCGCGCGGGTCGACGCCCGGCGACTGCGGCAACTGGCAGACGCCGATGAAATTCTGCGGATACAACCCGCACACGCGGTGGATCAGCTCGTTGCAGTGTTCGCTCCAGTGACGGCTGGTGGTTTCGTTGCCAAGGTGATGCCCCATCGCGCTGGCGCGTGGAGAAAAAATGGTGACGTCGGTGCCGCGCGCGCGTTGCAGCTTGAGCTGCGCGTTCTCGAGCGAGTCGCGGATCTCATCGTCGCTGATCGTGATGCTACCCTTCGCGGGCGCGAGCGCGGGCGACTGCAACGCGTCCGTCTGCTGCTTGCGCCAGGCATTGAGCGGCTCGGGCGCGGTCGTGTAGTGTCCGTGACAGTCGATGATCATTGGGGACATTCCTCGTTTCCTAGCAAACGGGGACGCGCCTCGTTCGCCAGCCATTCATAAAAACATCTCGATGAGGTCTGTCCCCGTTTGCTAGGAAACGAGGAATGTCCCCATTTATCTAGTCATCGACCAGCGCCTTCCACTGGTCCGCGCGCTCGCGCCAGGGCTTCATCACCAGGGGATCCTTGAATGCGCCGGCGGCCCGCCACTGGGCCGCGGTCTGCTGGCGCGTCGCGATCGCCGCGGCCATGATTCCGGAGATCCCGGTGGCATCGATCATCTCCCTGCTGGCGCGCATTTCCTCGGCGCGGCGCTGGCCGTGCTGGATCACGCGCGAGAACAGATAGTCGCCCTGCTTTTCCCAGTCGAACTGCGGATAGGTCTCTGCCAATGACGCGAGCACCTGATTTTCCACACCCAACTTGCGCGCAGCGGTGAAGCTTTCCACCACCAGCGCTTCCAGGCCCTTGATGACGACGCTGCGGCACAGCTTGATTGCCGAGGCGATGCCGAGATCCGCGGACACGATCCACGCGTCGAAACCAAGGTCGCGCAACACGGTCTCGGCTTCCGCGGCGTGGGCACCACCTAACAACATGGGCACCCGGATACCGTGCGGCGGTACGGAGGTCATCACCGCCGCCTCGACGTAGCGGCCGCCCGCGGCGGCCACGAATGCCGCGCATTCGATCCGGGTGGCCGGTGCGGCGGAATTCAGGTCGATGACCCACGCACCCGCGAGCGGCCGGGCGCACAGGGAACGCGCCGCCTCGCCGGTTTGATCCGCGGTGACGGCGCTGAAGATCAGGTCGGCCGATTGCGCCAGGGCCGTGGCATCGGCACAAAGCTCGACGCGCTGCGCCGCGGCGTGCCGGCGCATGCCCTCACCCGCCGCGGCCTGATGTAACAGGAGGTCGAACACGCCAAGCGCGCGATCCGCGCTGGCGGCCCGCAGGTCGGACGCAAATCGCTGCCCGACTTCGCCGAATCCGAGAAACCCGATGCGTACCGCCATGTCCTCAGCTCCAGTACAGCCGCGTGGGGTTGTCGACCAGGATGCGCGCGCGCAGCGCCGCGTCCGGACAGATCTCGCCTAACAAGTCGACGAGCTCGCCGTCGTTGGGCATATCCTTGGTGATGTTCGGATGCGGCCAGTCCGTACCCCACAACAACCGGCTCGCATCGATCGACAGCAGCGCCTGCGCAAACGGGACGGCATCGCGAAACGGCCGCTGGCCGGCCGACACGCGCTCGGCGCCGCAGATCTTGATCCAGGCGAGCGGGTTATCGCGGTACAGCGCCAGCAGCGATTGAAACGGCTTCTGCTCGAGCCCCTCCGCCGCCTTCACGCGCCCCATGTGATCGATGATGAACGGCACGTCGATTCGGGCCAGCAATTCGCGCTGCTCCAGCAGATCGCCGGCGTCGAAATGCAACACCACGTGCCAGCCCAAAGGCTTGATACGCGCCACCAGCCGATGGAACACGGCCAAGTCGGGCACGCCACCCAGATGCCTGACGAAATTGAAGCGGATGCCGCGAATGCCGCCGGCATGCAGACGCGCCAGCTCGGCGTCGCTCACGGAATCGCTGACGACCGCCACGCCGCGATACCGTCCGCCACTCGATGCGATCGCATCGAGCGTCACGTCCATGTCGCTGCCGTGGCAGCTCGCGTGCACGATGACGGCGCGCGAGATGCCGAGCACTGCATGCAGGGATCGCAGGCTCGCCACCGGCGCATCCGGCGGCGTATAGCTGCGGTCCGCGGCGTACGGAAACCTGCCCGCCGGGCCGAACACGTGGCAATGGGCGTCGCAGGCGTCGGGCGGCAGCGCGACGCGCGGCGTCACCGGATGCGGATCCGGCGGCAAACAACTCTTGTTTGCGTCAGTTGCCAAGGCCCGGCTCACTTCACATCGTCGGGCTGGTCGTAGTACTCGAGCCCGGCCGCCGCGAGCTTGGCGCGCATGTCGTAGATGTCGAGACCGAGCTCACCCGCCGCGAGGCGCGCGCGCGTCGCGGTTTCTTTCTGTTCGCGCGCCTGCGCCGCCTGCGCGACTTCGGCGGCCTTCGCCGCCGGCACCACGACCAGGCCGTCGTCGTCGCCCACGATGACGTCTCCCGGATTCACCAGCGCCTCGGCACACAGGATCGGCGTGTTCACCGATCCCACCGTCGCCTTGATCGTGCCTTTTGCGTTCACGGTCTTGGACCAGACGGGGAACTTCATCTCGCGCAACTCGGCGGTGTCGCGCACGCTGGCGTCGATCACGAGGCCGAGCGCGCCGCGCGCGCGGAACGATGTGGCCAGCAAATCGCCGAACATCCCGTCCGCATTCGCCGATGACAGGCCCATCACGACGACGTCACCCTTCCGCAGGAATTCGGCCGCCACGTGCAGCATCCAGTTGTCGCCCGGATGGCCGAGCACCGTGATCGCGGGGCCACATACGCGCGCGCCCGGGTAGATGGACCGCATGTACGGCGCCAGCAGCCCGACGCGCCCCATCGCCTCGTGAATGGTCGCCACGCCGAACTTCGCGAGCAGCGCGACCGCGTCGGCCGGCGCCCGTTGGATGTTGCGCACCGCGATGCCGGATTTACCGATCATGATTCACCTGCCCAGATTCCGTCGGGGACGAACACTTCACCGCGCATGATGAGCCGCGCGGTGCGCAGCAACGATGCGCGCGCCACCTCGTCCGGATGATGCGCATTCATTTCGAGCGCCACCGTGAACTCGCCGCTCGGGTGCTCGACCGAGATCACCTTGTTCGGTCCCGGCGCGACGCGCGCGACACGCCGCGCAACCGTGCCCGAGGTAACCGCCGCCGTCGCGACCGTCACCGCGCCCAATACGCCCACCGCGGAATGGCAGTCGTGCGGAATGAAGGTGCGCGTGGAGATGTGACCGCCGGCGCGCGGCGCGGCCACCAGGCACATCTTGGGCACCACTTTCTTCGCGACGTCGCCCAGCTTCATCAAGGGGCCGGCGGCGAGCCGGATCGATTCGATGCGCTTCTTGAGAGCATCGTTCGCATTGAGTTCATCGCGGGTCTCGTAGCCGGTCACGCCCAGATCCGCCGCGAGCATGATGACGACCGGCATGCCGTTGTCGATGCAGGTCACCGCGACGCCTTCGATGCGATCCAGGTGATTGCCGGTGGGAAACAGCGCGCCGCACACCGAACCTGCGGTATCGAGGAACGTGATGTTGATCGGCGACGCGGCGCCGGGAACGCCGTCGATGCGCGCGTCACCCGCGTATTCCACCCGGCCCTCCGGCGTCTGCACCTCGACGTCGCACAAGGTGTCGGTGTTGAGCGTGAGCACGCGCAGCGTGGTGACGGCTTCGCCGGCCTTCACCATGCCGCTCTCGATCGCGAACGGAACGACGGCGGCCAGCATGTTGCCGCAGTTGGGCGTGGTGTCGACCCTCGCCTCCCGGATCGAGACCTGCGCGAACAGGAACTCGAGATCGATGTCACCGCTGCCGGGCTTCACGATTCCGACCTTGCTGGTCAGCGGCTCTGCGCCGCCCAGGCCGTCGATCTGCCGGGCGTCCGGCGAACCCATGACGGCGAGCAGCACGCGATCGCGTGCGACGATGTCGGCGGGCAGGTCCGAGGCGCGAAAAAACGGGCCCCGCGAGGTGCCGCCGCGCATGAACCAACAGGGGATCGGACGCTGCATAGTGGTTTCCGGCGCCTATACTAGCAGCGCATGACGACACCGGACGTTGCGCTCGGAATCGAGATGATTTCGGCGATCATCGAGTTTGCAAAAATGCCCCGCGGGCATGCTGTCGGCCAACGTCCCCACACGAGATCTGCATGAGCGCACCGCGCGACTACGAAGACATTCCGGGCACCTACGTCTACGACTCCGAGCGTGGCCGCGTCGGCTATCAGCTGAACCAGTTCTGCATGTCGCTGAACAAGCCCGAGAACCGCACCGCGTTCAAGGCCAACGAGGCGTCATACCTCGACCGGTTCCCGCTCACCCTCGAACAGCGCGAGGTGGTCCTGAAGCGCGACTGGTTAGGCATGCTCAAGGTCGGCGGCAACATCTACTACACGATCAAGATCGCATTCTGCGACGGCCTCACCTTCCAGGACGTCGCCGGAATGATGTGCGGCATGCCGAAAGATGAATACGCGAAAATGATGCTCGCGGGCGGCCGCAACCCCGCAGGCAACCTCTTCAAGGAGCCACGCTAGTGGCGCGCATCGTGGGCGGTATCGCCTGCTCGCACGTGCCGGCGATCGGCGCCGCGCTCGACAAGGGCACCGCGGGCAATCCGTACTGGGCACCCTACTTCGCCGGCACCGCGCCGGCGCGCGGGTGGCTGGCCAGACTCAAACCCGACGTGGCGATCCTGGTCTACAACGATCACGCCAACGCGTTTTCGCTGCAGATCATTCCCACCTTCCTGTTAGGCGTCGCCGAATCGTTTCCGGTGGCCGATGAAGGCTTCGGTCCGCGGCCGGTACCCACGGTCGTCGGGCACCCCCGATTTGCCTGGCACCTGGCGGAATCGCTGATCCTCGATGAATTCGACATGACCATCGCGAACGAGATGCCGGTGGATCACGGCCTCACCGTGCCGCTGTCGGTCACCTGCGGGCAACCGGCGGAATGGCCGTTCAAGGTGGTGCCGCTGTGCGTGAACGTCGTCCAGTATCCGCCGCCCACCGGCCTGCGCTGCTTCAAGCTCGGGACCGCGCTCGCCAAAGCCGTGGAGAGTTTTCCCGAAGACCTGCGCGTGGTGGTCTATGGCACGGGCGGGATGTCGCACCAGCTACAGGGTGAACGCGCGGGGTTCGTGAACCGCGAGTTCGACAACGACTTCCTCGACGGGATGGTCGACGACCCCGAGCGCCTGACCCGGATTTCCCACACGCAGTACATGCGCGAATCCGGCTCCGAGGGCATCGAAATGGTGATGTGGCTGGTGATGCGCGGCGCGGTCGGACCTGCGGTGCGCGAGGCGTTCCGTTTCTATCACGTGCCCACCTCCAACACCGCGTCGGGCCTGTTGTGCCTCGACGTTGAATAGATCGGCTTCAATGGACAGGAATACCCCATGAAGGTCTGTGTCGCGGGACAAGGCGCGTTCGGCGTCAAACACATCGAGGCGATCCAGAAGATTCCGGGCATCGAGATCGCCACGCTCGCCGGCGGCAGCGCCGATTCCACCGCCGAGGTGGCGAAGAAGTTCGCCATTCCGCACTGGTCGCTCGACCTGGCGGAATGCCTCGCGCAGCCGGGCGTCACCGCGGCGATTCTCGCGACGCCGACGCAGCTGCATGCGCGGCAAGGCATTCAATGCATGCGCGCCGGCAAGCATGTGCAGATCGAGATTCCGATCGCCGACAATCTCGCCGACGCCGAAGCGCTGCTGCGCGTGCAGCAGGAGACCGGTCTCGTGTGCATGGGCGGCCACACGCGCCGGTTCAATCCCAGTCACCAGTGGATCCACAAACGCATCCAGGCGGGCGAACTTACGATCCAGCAGATGGATGTGCAGACGTATTTCTTCCGCCGCACGAACACGAACGCGCTCGGCAAGCCGCGCAGCTGGACCGATCACCTGTTGTGGCATCACGCCTGCCACACGGTCGACCTGTTCCAATACCAGACCGGTGAGAAGGCCAGCGTCGCGCGCGCGATCCAGGGCCCGCCGCATCCCGATCTCAAGATCGCGATGGACATGAGCATCCAGATGAAGGTGCCGTCGGGCGCAATCTGCACGTTGTCCCTGTCGTTCAACAATGACGGGCCGCTGGGCACGTTCTTCCGCTACATCTGCGACCACGGCACGTACATCGCGCGGTACGACGATCTGCTCGATGGCAAAAACAACGTGATCGATGTCTCGACGGTCGATGTGTCGATGAACGGCATCGAGTTGCAGGACCGCGAGTTCTTCGCCGCCATCCAAGGACAACGCGAGCCGAATGCCAGCGTGGCGCAATGCGTGACGGCCATGCGCACACTCGACACGCTGCAAAAGTCCCTGCTCTAGTGGGGACATTCCTCGATTGCTAGCAAACGGGGACAGGCCTCATCGAGCCGCGTCCCCGTTTGCTAGCAATCGAGGAATGTCCCCATTTCAACGCCACTCGTCGGTTTCGTCGGTGAAGAGCCCGGCGACCAGCTCGCGCAACCAGCGGTTCTTCGGGTCGCGCTGGAAATTCCGGTGCCAATGCAGCTTCAGATCGATCTTTGGCGCGCGCACCGGCGGCTGCGCGATGCGGATGTTCATGTGCACGTTGGTCACGAACACGCCGACCGCATGCGGCACGGTCACGATGAGATCCGATTGCGAAATGATCGACGGGATGCTGAGGAAGTGCGGCGTCTCGAGCGCGACGCGCCGGTGAATCTTCTTCGCTCTCAGGTACCGTTCGAAGATCTCGTGGGTACGTCCCGCGCCGTAGACGACGGCGTGTTCGAGATTCAGGAACTGCGCGAGCGACAGCGTGCTGGCGGTGACCGGATGGTTGGCGCGCAGCAGGCACACGAAGTGATGGAAGAACAGGTGTTTCTCGACGAACGACTTCTCGCGCAGGTCCGGGAAGTAACCGACCGCCACATCGATTTCGCCGCTCTCGAGACCACGCTCGATCTGCGGGGCGCTGGCCGCCACCGCGCGAACCACCGCGCGCGGCGCGGCTTCGCGGATGTGCCGCAGGATCTTCGGCATGAACACCATCTCGCCGAGATCGGTCATCGCGAAGGTGAAGGTCTGTTCGGTCGTGCGAGGAGTAAAAACCTTTTCCGACGCCAGCGTGCCCGCCACGCGTGACAGCGCTTCGCGCAACGGCTCGATCATCGCGCGCATACGCGCCGTCGGCTCCACGCCGTGGCCGACGCGGTTGAACAGCGGATCTCCGTAGGCGCGCCGCAGCCGCGACAGCGCGGTGCTGACCGCCGACTGGCTCATGCCGAGCCGCTGCGCGGCGCGACTCACGCTGCCGTGCTCGAACACGCTCACGAGCACGCTCAACAGGTTGAGATCGACGGGCCGCGCCATGCCGCACTATCTCCATTACAGATAATCGATATTCGGTTTCCGCGATTGAAGATAACCGCCATTTTCCCTACCGTCACGCGGAATCTGCGGGGCATGTACGATGGCCGGCGCTAACTACGCCAACTCGGGCATCCACATCGGAGGGGGAACACATGGACAACAAACTCAGGATCACGACGATCTGCCGACCGGCTCGTCTCATCATGGCGGCCGCGGGCGCGGCTTCGATGGCCACGGCCATCCAGGCGCAGGAGCAGGAAAGCTTCGCGCTCGAAGAGATCACGGTGACCGCGCGCAAGGTGTCCGAAAACCTGCAGGACACACCCATCGCCATCACCGCGCTCACCGGCGATGCGCTCGCCGACCGCCAGGTGTTCAGCACCGACGTCCTCGACCAGCTGGTGCCGAACCTGCAGTTCGGCGACAACGCGGCGCTCGCCGGCAACAACCATTCGTCGCAGGTGTTCATCCGCGGGATCGGGCAGACCGACCCGACCTCGACGGTGGATCCGGGCGTCGGCCTGTACATCGACGATGTCTACATGGGATCCGCCGTCGGCGGCACGATGGAGCTGCGCGATGTCGATTCCGTCCAGGTGTTGCGCGGCCCGCAGGGAACCCTGTTCGGCCGTAACACCATCGGCGGCGCCATCCTGATTTCCACCAAGGACCCGGGCGACGAATTCGGCGGCACCGTGCGCGCCGGTCTCGGCACCGACAAACTACTCGACGGGTTCGTGGCGTTGGACACCCCCTTCTCGGAAGCCGTCAAGGCGCGCTTCGCGTTTGGAATGCGCAAGCAGGATGGCTACGTCACGCGGACCGACGGCACCGATCTCGGCGACACCAACACGTTCACGGGTTCGATGAAATGGCTGTTCACGCCCTCCGCTGCGTTCAAGGCGCGTGTCGCGTTCGACTACACCCGGGCCGACGAGAACGGCAGCCCGCTGGTGTTCGCCGCGATCAATGAAACCGCGACCTTCCC
>Ga0193753_10002798_pt1 | contig 13433 bp, 10 predicted proteins | sample H1c2metaG_FD_144925 | JGI IMG/M metagenome (GOLD analysis project Ga0193753, IMG submission 144925) | Soil microbial communities from a riparian zone of the East river system, Colorado, United States - H1c2 | ecosystem: Environmental > Terrestrial > Soil > Riparian zone | place: USA: East... | reverse complement strand
GCGGTCACTACCTGGGTAGCCCCGATTTCGTTAAGGTGTCCCAGGGTTCGAGAATAGAGAACGAAAAGCTGACTTCGTCTAAAACGCGGAATAAGGAGTTTCAAAAAAGACAATGGGACCAACTGAAGGCCTTTGGAGTTCGGGAACCAGATATCGAGGCGTGTTTCGAAGAGATGGTAAATCTTCTTGATGCCGCGCTCATGCCCGAGATTGAGCGTATTAGTCGGCAGCAAATTCCAGTTTGAATTAGAGCGTTCGCCTTCAGCGGAAGTTTTTCCATAGGCGGCGGAACGAGTGCGGGACATCAGACGCGGCGGTCTGTTCTTGTTTCAAACAAGGGGGATGGATTTGCCATAAATTGACAGCGTTTAAGGCTTGCCTTCGGGTTAGGCTAGAGCCATCACCAGATTCCAGCGGTTCCATCGGCTTGGGTACTGTGCGTGATTTGCAGTGAGCCAAAGCGGCGGGCGTGAAGTCGCCGTTACGGGCTGGGACGAGAAGCAATTGGGAGCGGCGTAGTGCGCCGCATTACTCCGCCCTGCGGCGCAATTAGATCTCGGCTTTTTGTGCCATCCGCAGTGAGGTGCCGGTATAGGTCTTCTTGTGGAATCGGGGATTCACCGGAACGTAATGTCGGCATGTCAGAGAAATGGATTCTGGCTCTGATCGCTCTCCTGTAGTCGCTGGCTTTACTTATCGTTGGCCACTTCGCCGTATAACGCGCATTATTCCTGTGTGTTTCGCAACCCGCAGCCAATTGAATCGAAGCGCGGCTGGCAACACATCGAATTCACTGCTGCCGACTGTAAACTCTCTTTTATGGTGTTCACCAAACGACTTCGCGAGGGAGTTCGGCGCGGCGAGATCACTTGCAGCGTGCGAATCTGGACGCGCCCTCACGTCAAGGTAGGCTCTCGCTACCGAATGGAAGAGGGTGAAATCGAGATCGATTCGATCGAGCCGATCGGTTTCCCGGATATCACTCCACAACTGGCGAGAGAGTCAGGTTTCCTCGGGTTGATCGATCTACTAAAGGTTGCAAAGCACGGCAAGGGTGACAATATCTATCTCGTTCGATTCCACTACGTGCGTCCAAACAGAGAGCGCACAAGTAAGCGCGCACCCGCCTAGCGGAACGCAAATTCCAATCGCGCTACTTCTTCCCCGCGTTCGCCTCGTCTATCTTTTGCAATTCTGCTTTCAACGTATCGGCGTCCTTGCCATTGGGAACCAGCGCCAGGTACGCACGTAAGTGCGTCGCTGCTTCGGCATATTCCCCACGATTGACGGCGAACTGCGCGAGCATACTCTCGGCTTGCGGATATTTGTGGCGCGTGTCCACTTTCAGCAGCGCCTTCGCGCTCTTCTCCGCCTCACCGGTCTTTTTCAGGTTATAGTTCGCAATCGCGTTGTACCAAAAGGCGCTGGGAAATTCCACCGGATTCAGCTCGATCGCCGCCTGGCTATACTTCGCGGCATCTTCCCATTTGCCGCCCTGGGCCGATAAAAGCGCTAGCTGATCGTACGGACTGACAAATTTCTTGTCCGCCTCGATCGCCGCCTCGTACGACTTGCGCGCCTCATTCGTCTTGTTCTCCCGCTGTTCGACTTGTCCTAGCGCAAACCACGCCGCCGCGAATTTGGGGTAGGTGTCGGTCGCTTCGAGAAAGTGCTTCTCCGCTTCTTCGAACTTACCCTTTTCCGCAAGCTGCATTCCCTTCTCATAGGCTTTACGCGCGGCCTTCGGCGCCGCTGCCGTCGTCAAGCTAATCGTCGATCCCTGCACGTTCGTCAGCCGGTGGAGGATGATCGTACCGAGATCCGGATCGTCGAGCGAGTGCCGGTTCGCCAAAGGAACTGAATCGGAACGGTAGCCGGGATACGCCGCGCGAATTTCGCAGCCAAACATGCCGTCAAGCCCGCCTCGGTTGCCTTGAGGAAACGGTGAATTCGAGCCGCTCTGCGGCCGCCCGAAGCCCGACCCGACACCGGAATTAGACGCATCGGTGTCTAACGCCGTATTCGCGCCCAGTTGAAACGAAAAACGCCCTTTCGAATCGGTGTGGCCCTCGAGCCGCGGCGTCGCGCCGCACACCCGCTCGATCCGAATATCGCTATTGGTCGGCCCTCCATCGTCAAACATCACTTTTCCCGAAAGGAAAATCGGCCGGTTCGCAAACGGGCCGTTGTTGCTGTCATTGGGATTCGTTTGCGGAAATGGATTCGGATTGGGATTGGTCGGACTGTTCGGCGTGCGTCCCACCGATCCGGCGCCGGGCGATCCGGCGCTCGGCGGGGCAGTGCCGCCCGCTGAACCTTGCGTGCCTCCCGCTTGTGCCAGCGCGTTCTCGCTCAAAATACCCAACCCGGCCACTAGAACGATGGCAACCCGGCGGCTGTTCCGATTAAACATGGAACCTCCCTAATTTGGTCCGAGTATAGCTCACATTTTCGGTCAAAAACTGACCGGGCTCTGGGGAATCGCCGCGCCGTCGCAGCGCGGGTCCGAGCCGGCGAAATTCACGCTTCTCTCGGCATCCCGCATCACCGCTTCGCCCTGCCCCACCCCGCCGAAAGAAAAGGGCTCCAACACCTTCAGCACGTGTCCGCGCCGCGTCAGTTCGTCTCGCGCCGCCGCCGGAACACGCGATTCAATGTCCACGTCACAGCCCTCAAAGGTCCCCTTACTAAACCGCGCCGCTTCCAGCGCCGCCTGCACGTTCATTCCAAAATCCACTACGTTTGCCACGAATTGCGCGTGCGCCTGCGCCTGGTTCCAGCCGCCCATAATACCGAAGCCAATATGGACATCGCCCTTTTCCATGAATGCCGGAATGATGGTGTGCAGCGGCCGCTTGTGCCCCGCCAGCGAATTCGGTTTCCCGGCCGTCAGTTGGAATCCGGCGCCTCGATTGTGAAACGAAAATCCGGCGCCCGGCGCCACCATCCCGGTTCCATAACCCGCATAGTTACTCTGGATCAGCGAAACGATGTTTCCGTCTTTGTCGATTGTCGACATGTAAATCGTATCGCCGCCGTAAGAATTCAGCCGCTCGCTGATTTGCGACGGCACCACTTGGCACGCCGCGTGGTCCGTATCGATCAGCTTGGCTCGTTCGGCCCCGAGTTCTTTGGACAGCATTTGTTTCACCGGTATCGCCCCAAACCGCGGATCGCCCACGTAGTGAAACATGTCGGCGTACGCGAGCTTTTTCGCCTCGATCATCACGTGCAGCGCCGCCGCGGAATTCTGTCCGTAGCTCGCTAGCGGAAAATGCTCGAAGATGTTGAGCATGGAAAGCGCCGCGATACCCTGTCCATTCGGCGGCAATTCAGATACCGTCCAACCGCGATACGTGGTCGAAATCGGCTCCACCCATTCCGGCTGGAATTCTGTAAAATCTTTCACCGTATGCGTGCCGCCCTGCGCCCGCAGAAACTTCACCATCACCTCCGTCAGCTTGCCGTTGTAAAACGCATCGCGTCCATGCACCGCCACCTGCTGCAGCGATTCGGCCAGCGCCGGATTCTTGAACAGGTCGCCCAGTTCCGGGTGTACGCCGCCGGGCGTGTAGGTTTCGGCATAGCCCGGCTGCTCGAGCAGCTTCTTCGCTACCCAATAGCGCGCGTTCTTTTCGGCCAGCGGAAACCCGTTCTGGGCGTAAAAGATAGCGGAGGCGAGCAGCTTCGAAAACGGCAAAGTGCCAAAGCGGCTGTGCAGCGCGTCCCAACCCGCCACGCAGCCCGGCACGGTGATCGTATGCACGCTGATCGGATCGAGCTTGGTGATATTGTGCGCCTTCAAGTACTCGATAGTCAGCGCCGCCGGCGTCCAACCGCTCGCGTTCAGGCCATACAATTTCCCGGTCTTCGCTTCGTAGACGATCGCGAAAAGATCGCCGCCCATCCCGTTTACGTAAGGTTGGACAACGCCCATCACGGAATTCGCCGCGATGGCCGCATCCATCGCGTTGCCGCCCGCCTCGAGTATCCGCGCGCCGGCCTGAGCGGCCAGAAACTGCGGCGCGGCCGCGATCCCGTACTTGGTCACGATCATCGATCGGCCTTGTTCCGGAACCGAAGAAAATTGCGCCCACAGAGCGGTCGCCGTCACAACGAAAAGACAGATTGTTTTCATACGTTCAGAAGCTTCTTGGTGTATTCGAGGCTCTCGTCCAACGCCTCGCGTTCGCGCCGCGCCTGATCGCCCTTCTCCCATGGCTCTTCCTGATAAGGCTTGCCGCGCTCGGCAATTTCGAGGTAGCGCGTAAATTCCCACGCCGGAGTGGCCCGGTAGTTATCCCAAAACGCCGCCTCGCGATACGGAAAAATCCGCGGGCCCAGCAAGATCGATTCGATCGACACGGCCTTGCCCGGGCACCATTCGACATACTTTTTGAGGTACGACTGAATGTCGACATTGCCACGCCCCATCTGCACCCACGTCACCGCCGCGCCGGTCGGCACTTTCCATACCGCGCTGTCGCGCACATGGCTCGTCAACGCATACGGATGTAGCGTTTCGAGCGTCAAGTGCGGATCTTCAATCGTCCACAGCGGATTCCCCGAATCGAGGCACACGCCCACAAAATCCCGCCCCGCGCCTTCGACCAGCGTCTTCAATTCCCGCGCCTGCATATCGCCGGCGTGATTCTCTATCGCGATTTTGATGTTCTTATCCGTGGCCCGCGAGCGCACGCTCTTCAACACGCGCACCGTGTCTTCCATGTGCGCTTCAATGCGCCCGCCCTTGCGGTCCTCCGCGCTCCCCAAAACCGCACGCACAATCCGCGAGCCCACAATACTCGCGGAATCGATCATGTGGTTGAGCTGCTCTTCCGCCGTCCCCTGCGATGCATCGAACATCGTGGAAGTCGGGCAAATCGACCGCATCCCAATCTCGATTTCGATCCCTAGGTTGCCCGCATGCTCCCGCACCTTGCGAAGATTTTCGGGCTCGAGGCCCCCGATAAATCGGATCTCGGAAAAATGCACCACCTGCACATGCCGCGCGGCGCAGTAATCCAGATATTGAATCGGCGTCCACTTCTGCGTACGCAGACTGAAAAGATCGATTCCCAGCTTCGGCTTCGGACCAGAATCTGCCATGGCGGCAAGTGGAGACGCAGCGCCCAACGCCACGAATTCGCGACGGTTCATGCTGACCAATAATGGTAGCAAGAGACCCTGAAATAATGTCCTTAGAGCGTCGGTATGGAATCGGAGTTCGATTTGGCTGAGATTGTGGAGAACGGGCTTCCGACCGGGTCATAGCCCGTCTGAGAGAGAAAGGGCTGACGTTCTCTGAACTATCCGGGATTGTGGTCTCTCCCCGCACTTTGAAGCATAGAAAAGAGCGCGGCGAGCAACTCTCTGACGAAGAAACCGGCCGGGTAGTGCGCGTGGCTCGAATTGTCGCCCTCGCAGAACACGTTTTTGGCAATCACGAGAAGGCGTTGAGCTGGTTGCGATCGAAGAATGATCGCACCAACGAGAGGACGCCTCTCAGCATGCTTCGCACTGAATCCGGTGGACGCCTAGTAGAGAAGATGCTTTGGCAGATCGATGAAGGCATTTATGCATGAGCTTGCTTGGTGTATCAGCAACCACTGCGGTTTGCACGGGACGGGCGGCGAAAAGTCAGACGGCCGTTGACACACGAGGGATTGAGATTTGACTTCAAATCTGGCCAACCAGATCAACGAAGAGAAGGTGTTGTTCAAAACCTTCTTGGATTCTGATCCAGATTTCTCGGGCGAGCCAATCACTGCATGGAGGAGCCTGACAGAGACCGGTTTCGACCCTCCTGACGTGATATGCGACACCGTCAATGGGAAGCGCATTGGCGTCGAGATTTGTCAATGGGCACATGAAGGAGCGATGAAAAGCGGCCGCTTGGCAGATCAGGTTGATAACAACATCCTGAAGGCTATAGGGACTCAGCCGACGAACAAACCGGAGCACTTTGGGCTGGTCGTTTTCTATACCAAGACTAAGTCGCATTTGTCCGCCAGTGAGCACATGGAGTTCCGGAAGGCGTTCTTTGATTTGATTGCTTACATAGATCGCGAGTGGCCAACGCTAAAACATCGCGGGTGGCCGTATGAATTTCGCGATCTAAAGAGATTCACGCCGCTGCACAAGCATCTTGCGAAAATCGCTTTTTGCCCACCTAACGACGCGCTGAATGCCGCTGTGGAGAAAGCGATAAAGACGCAGGGCGGCAATGCGGCGATGTCGCATACGGGTGAAGAGCCAAGCGATTGGATCATGCCGGTAGGGTGGTGCCAGTCGGTCCGCACACCTTACGATAAGGACCAGTGGGAGCCAGACGACCACGGAAATATAACGCTGGAAGGAAGCTTGCTGAAGTCCCTCAGAACGAAAGCCGACAGATGCTGCCATTCAAGGCTCAAGACTCCTTGCAGCGAATTGGATCTACTCATTGCATTCCACCAGGCAATCCCTTATTGCGCGCCGGTATTCAATATAGAGGACACCGCCAAGAAAGCTGTGGCTCTGGCTTCCCGCGGCGCATCATGGCCGTTCCATCGCACGCACTTTTTGATCGCTGTAGAAGACCATCCTGCGGTTCGCCGCCTTCTTTGACGACGTGGCCCCCGTATCCATGCAGCTACTGCTCATCCGGGCATTGGCGAAAATCAAAGTACCGTATCTAGTTCCGCAGCACTCGCGAAATGGACAGAAAAAATCAGGGGACCCAACGCGCCCCAGGCCGTACTAGCGGCTGTACTGCCCGAGAAACAATTTCTGCTCGTAGTGCACGATTCCCAGGCGGACACGATCCAACCAACCCCGGCGGCCCACAAATGCGTGCGCGGGATTTCCCATCGCATGGAAGAACACCATTGCCGACCACTCCAGACCGAGTGTCTCGATTGTGACCTCGTGCCCGAAAGCCTTAAACGAACCCGTGACGGTTCGATATTCCCTCTCAACTCTGGAGTCGGGGAGTCCGAGTACATCCGAATAAAAGCGGTCGAAAAGACAATCCGACGCTCCCGTGTCCAGCCGCGCCCTCAACTCCACGCTGCGATCGCCGTGAACCAACCGTATCGGGACAAGGATTCCCGCGGAGGTTGCCTCGTAGTCAAGATCAGCGTCGAATTCCAGCGAGATCAATCAATCCATCCGCCGGCAAACGGCTCGTGCTCGTCGGAAGGAACAAAGATCAGAAATGGCGAGGAGACGCCCTTTGCCCGTACTTCCTCGTAGAGTCGTTTCGGGTTCGAGCCGCTGCCGACGACGTTCCTGCCCTCCAGTACGACCCATTTGCCGATGAACTGCGCATCGGGACTGGCGGCCCATGCCATCTCGGCTGAGCGATCGCGAGAAGGCACTTGGCGAGATGCGGGGACCGGCGGCGGTGCTTCACGGAGATACGCCCTGAGTGCGGTGGCGATAAGCGCGTCTACATCCACGCCACGGGCGGCGGCTTCAGCGCGGAGTCCAGCTTCGATGTCGGGAGCCAATTGGATGCTCATGACTATCTCAATAAAAGCATAGCGGAAACCGTGGGGTGCGTGTTTCGGCGACCACAATAAGCAACCGCCACTGAAAGGTCGGCGCTAAAACGTAAGCCGCAATCCAAGCTGTGTCTGCCGCATATCCTCGGCGCTGCGAATCTGTCCGAACAAAGCCGAATTAAACGCTCCGGTCGGATTCATCAAAGTAACGATATTGAACGCGTTCGTCATCTCGCCGCGCGCTTCGAGCGTAAACCGCTCCTTGATCTTGAAATTGCGGAACAGTCCAACGTCAATCGTCTTCGTCCCCGGCCCATACAGCAAGTTGCGCTGCGTATTGCCGTCCGTACCTGGCGCGCCCGGTAGGAACGCCGAAGTATCGAACCACGCCTTGGTGACCGCATCGCGTGAACGGTTTGGATCCAGATACGGATTTCCAACGGTGTTCGTCCGGTCGTTACTGTTCCCATCGAGATTCGTATCTTGCCCGGTAGTCAGATTGAACGGCTTTCCGCTGCGCAACGTGATGATGCCGCTGACCTGCCAATTGTTAATCACCGCCCGCAAAATCGGATGGACATGCTCGAAATAATTGATCTGCCAAATCACCGACGTAACCGAGTTATGCCGCCGGTCGAAATCCGTGGGTCCGCGATCGAGGCCAATGTTATTGAAGTCCTCCGCGCCGGCCGCGTCGGTGCTCCCCTGCGTCTGAGCCGTCGACAGGCTCTTGCTGAATGAGTAATAACTCTTAAAGCCGAAGTGCTTGCCGAATCGCTTCTCACCCGAAATCTGCAGCCCATGATAGGAACTGTTCAGATTGGAAACCACGCTCAAAATAGAACTGTAAACACCCGGCATAATAGGCCGCCGGTTGTTCACATTCGACGTCGTGGCGCCTGGACCAAAAATCGGATAATTCGTGTCCTGCTGGAATGGCAGTTGGTGAGATAGCGACGAGACATACGAGGCCGACACGATCACGTCTTTGCCAATCTGGCGCTCCAGCGAGAAATTGAATTGATACGTGTACGGCCATTGATAGTCAAGCGAGAACGGTGAGATGGATGCCGGAAAGATGAAGTTCGGATGCGCCTTGTCGTAAACGAACGGAAACGGTGAAACTCCTCCCGGTAAAAGACCATACGGGTTGGTGAGCGACTGCACGGTATTAAATTGCTGCCGCACCGCGAACGGCTGAAAATTCGAAGCCTGGTTCCATTGGTTGCCCGAAACGCTGCCCCAGAAAAGACCGCCCGCGCCGCGAATGGAAGTCTTCCCGTCTCCAAACGGATCGTACGCAAATCCGATGCGCGGCGAGAAGTGCAGCTTCTGCGTCGGCACAATCCCGCGCCCTATGCCAGGATCGCCCGGCACAAGGATTCCGGCCGGAAGCGTCGGACTAACCTGCGATTTCGCGCCCGGCACGAACGCCATCACACGATCCAACGGATCCACCGGCGTGGTCTGTAAGTCGTACCGCACTCCTAAATTCAAAGTCAGCTTGTGGGTGATGCGCCAATCGTCTTGCGCAAATCCTGCCGCGAACCAAAAATCATCCGCCGCATTCACCGGCGCGTCCTGGTTCATCGTTCTCGGCGAGCCCAGCAGAAAATCCGCGAAGCCATTCCCCGCGAGCGTCGCTACATTCCCCTTGGTCTTCGACCCATCGAAGGAAAAGGTCCCATAGTTATTCAGCAGCGTGTATTGCAAGTCTTTGTTCACCGCTACCTCGCCGCCGAATTTCAACGTATGCGAACCGTGTGTCCAATTGAACGTATCCCGCACCGCATAGTAATTCGTTCCTGCAACCGGCCCGCCGATCGACTGGCCAAACGTGAAATATCCGCTCACCGCGATCTGCGGCAGCGCCGGAACTCCCTGCACGTTGAACTTCGACCCCAGATCTCCCAGCGACAATCCCGGCGAATTCACCCGGCTTGAAAAACTCCGCGTATAATTCACCCAGAATTCGTTCACCAGCGTAGGGCTGATCGTCCAGGTGTGGCTCAAGTTCGCCTCGTGTTGCCGCCAGGCAACTTGCTGCAGCGACCAGGGCAAGGAACTGGCGGAGGTAGTCTGGCTCAGCTTGTCCCCGCTCGTTTCGAAATAACTGAGCGTGAGTTGCTGATTCGTCTTCAGCGAATAATCCATCTTTGCCACGAACTCATCCGAGTTGAATGGGTTCTTCACCTGGTATTGGTACACGCTGCCTGGCTGATTCGCCAGCGGAACGTATTTATTGAGGATATTGAGCGCCGTCGGATCCCAACGGCTCGTTGGAATCAAATTGCCGGTAAATGCCTTGCCGCCATTGTTAGGGTCGCCCGGCTTGTTCTTCGACTGCGAGAAATCGCCGGTCCTCTCCAAAGCGGTTGGAACCACGCCGTTGTTAAATACCTGCGATGTAATCTGGCGCAGTCCGGAGTAACTGCCGAAGAAGAATAGTTTGTCTTTGATCACGCGCCCACCCGCGGCGCCCCCGAATTGGTTGCGGCGCAGCGTCGGCCTCTGCAGCGTGTTCCAATTGTTCGCATTCAGCATGTCGTTCCGGAAAAACTCGAACAACGAGCCATGCAGCTCATTAGTGCCCGACTTAGTCACCACATTCACCACGCCGCCCGCATAGCGCCCATATTCCGCGCTAAAGCTATTGGTGATTACACGGAACTCCTGCACGGCGTCGGGATTCGGAAGCACATTACCCGTATTACGAAGGCCCGTCATGGCGGTTCCGCCGTCCAGGTAATAGTTCACCGATCCGGCGCCATTATCCGCCGATCCATTAATGATGGTCCGTTGCGCCGGAAAGCCAAGCGTCGTGTCCGTCTGCGTATTGTCCACGCCGGCCGTCAAGGTCAGCAGCGTGTAAATGTTGCGGTTGACGATCGGGAGCTGATTGATTTCCTGGTTCTCGACGGTGCGGCCCAACGATGCATTGTTCGTGGTCACCAGCGGCGGCGCCGACGTCACCTCTACCGTATCCGTCACCGCGCCCAACTCAATCCGCGCGTCGACCCGCGCTTCCTGGTTGATCTTCAGCACGATGCCCTGCTGCACGAATTTCTTGAACCCCTGCGCGCCGATTTCGACACGATACGATCCCAACGGTAGAAAGTCGATCCGGTATTCTCCCTGCTGGTTCGTTTGCGCGGAGCGGCTCAGGTTCGTTTCGCTATTGGTCGCGGTAACCCGCACGTCCGGAACAACGGCTCCGGTGGCGTCGGTTACTGTCCCAAATAACGCGGTGGTGGTGAGTTGCGCGCTGGAAATAGCGCATAGAAACAGAAGGGCAAGCAAAGCCCGATTGACAATCTTCATGGATCTCCCTGACTCCGGCTGCGAGACCGGCCAACTTTACCGCTACTATAGCAGGGTTTTGATCCGTTCTGGTCAGCGCACCCGCCGCTTTGTCTCCGTCGGCCGTTTGCTCTCGTTCCTCGTAAGCGAGGGCATCTGAATCACCGGCATCAGCGAACGGCTTTCCCCCGGCGGCTTTGCGGCCACGCGCTCGGAAAGCTCCTGATTCAGGCTGTCGATAAAGCCTTCCATCTGCCGCTGCATCGCTTCCATCTTCTCGCGCATGTTGAGAATGATTTCCACTCCCGCCAGGTTCACTCCCAACTCCCGCGTGAGCTTCAAAATGACTTCCAGCCGCTCCAGGTCCTCCGTCGTGTACAGGCGCGTGTTCCCGTCGCTCCGCGATGGCGCGAGCAAGCCTTCCCGCTCATACAGCCGCAGCGTCTGCGGATGAATCGAATACTGCTCGGCTACCGCCGAAATCATGTATGCCGCCGCTTTGCTCTTGCTTTTTGTCATCGCTCAGTTCTCTTCTTGTTGGCCGTCACGGAGTGACTGGGCCTCCACGCAGTGGCTCATGCTGTGACCTGTACCTTGCTCCAGATATCGGACCGTACATCCTCGGTATGCACCAGCGCCAATTCTCGCAGCAACTCACGAGTACGCTCGTCGCCCACATCCGGCGCCTGCAAAACCACTTCCACAATTTCATCGCCGCGCGTATTCTTCTTCCCGTTGAATATGCCCTTTTCGCGCAGCCGGAATTTCTGCCCGTTCTGCGTTCCCTGCGGAATCTTCAACAATGCGCGCCCGTCGATCGTCGGCACTTCGATCTTCGCTCCCAAACCCGCCTCGCTCACCGTCAGCGGAACCTGAATGTTGATGTTGTCGCCTTCGCGCTTAAAGAAAGGATGCTCTTCCACGCGCACGGTGATATACAAATCGCCTGCGGCGCCACCCGCCACCCCGGCGTTGCCTTTTCCCGCCACGCGCAGCCGCGATCCGGAAGCCACTCCTGGCGGTATTCTCACCTCGACCGCATCCGAGCGGCTCAAACGCCCCTCGCCGCGGCATACAGGACAGGCATTTTTCAAACGTCCCGTCCCGCCGCAGCGGTTGCACGTGAGGTTGAACTTCATCGCACCCGCCATCTGCGTTACCGTCCCGCTGCCATCGCACTCCGGACAAACCGCCACGCCCTTGCCCGAGCTTCCCGTGCCGTGGCACGTGTCGCACGTCTCCTGCCGCGAGATGTTCAGCTTCACCTGCGTGCCCTTGATGGATTGCCAGAAATCCACGTTCAAGCCGTACTCTAAATCGGCTCCCCGCTCCGGCTGCACCGCCTGGCGCGCTTTTCCGCCACCGAAAAATTGGCCGAAGATGTCGCGAAAACTTCCGCCGCCGCGATCCGCTTCTTCAAAGCCCGCTCCCCCGCCGCTGGCGCTCGTGCCGCCGTATTGTTGCTGTTGCCGCAGGAACTCGGCGAAATCGAACCCTTCGAAATTCGGCCCGCCGGACGCGCCACCCGGCGCCGCTCCGCCATTCGGCGGAATGTTATCCGAATAAAACCCGTACTGATCGTAGACTTTTCGTTTATTGTCATCGCTCAGAATGTCGTACGCTTCCTGAACTGTCTTGAACCGCTCCTCGGCCGCCTTATCTCCCGGATTCAAGTCGGGATGGTATTTTCGCGCGAGCTTCCGGTACGCCTTGCGTATCTCGTCCGCGTCCGCCGCGCGTGCGACCCCAAGCGCCTCGTAATAATCTTTTTTCGCCGTGGAAGGCATTCATCCTCTCTTACAAAAACGGCGGCCTTGCGGGCCGCCGCTCTATTCACTCGCCTGGACCTAACGGGCTACTTACTTTTTGTCGTCCACATCGACAAATTCCGCATCCACCACGTTGTCCTTCGGCTTCTCCGGCTCCGCCGCGCCGGCCGCCTCCGCATTGGGAGCGCCCGCGCGGTTCTGACCCGTGCTCTGCGCCTTATACATCGCCTCGGCCAGCTTGTGGCTCGCCGTGGTTAACTTATCGGTCGCGGAGTTGATCTTATCGATGCCGCCTTCGCCCATCGCTTTCTTCACTTCTTCCAGAGCGTCCTCGACCTGCTTGGCGTCTCCGTCCGAAATCTTGTCGCGATGCTCCTTCAGCATCTTTTCCACGTTGTACGTCATGGCGTCCGCGCGGTTCCTGGCTTCGATCTCGTCCCGCTTCTTGCGATCGTCCGCTCCATGCGATTCCGCATCGCGCGCCATCTTCTCGACTTCTTCTTTGCTCAACCCCGACGAGGAAGTTATCGTGATCTTCTGCTCGTTGTTGGTCGCCTGATCCTTCGCCGAGACGTTCAGAATGCCGTTGGCATCGATATCGAACGTCACTTCGATCTGCGGAATGCCGCGTGGCGCCGAGGGGATGCCTACCAACTGGAAAACTCCCAGCAGCCGGTTGTCCCGCGCCATCGCGCGTTCTCCTTGGTACACCTTGATCTCGACCGACGTCTGCGAATCCGCCGCCGTAGAGAATTTCTCGCTCTTACGCGTCGGAATCGTGGTGTTCCGGTCAATCAGCTTGGTGAACACGCCGCCCAGCGTTTCGATACCGAGCGAAAGCGGTGTCACGTCGAGCAGCAGGACGTCCTTCACTTCG
>Ga0193753_10002797_pt1 | contig 13434 bp, 13 predicted proteins | sample H1c2metaG_FD_144925 | JGI IMG/M metagenome (GOLD analysis project Ga0193753, IMG submission 144925) | Soil microbial communities from a riparian zone of the East river system, Colorado, United States - H1c2 | ecosystem: Environmental > Terrestrial > Soil > Riparian zone | place: USA: East... | reverse complement strand
ACTGGCCATGGCATGCGGGCCGAGAGCTTCTCGGCGGCGATGGGCGCGATCTGCAACATGGCGGTCATGGGCGGTTACCCCGGAAGGTGCTTTGATGACGGTCAAAGCATCCACCGGAACGCGCTTGCGGGAAATTGCGGGAAGTCCCGTAAGGGTTATTACTTAGAGCGCTGAATTGGTTGCAAAAATCGGCGGAGTCTAGGCGGCTTTCAGAGCCCGGCCAATCGCCGCGATGATCGAGTCATCGACCGGCTTCTCGAAGAAAGCGAAGGCGCCGGCGCGCCGGGCGCGCTCCTGGATTTCAGCATCTTTCTGAGCGGTGACGATGATGACGGGGATGCCGATCTGCCGGCCGCGCAGAAATTCCAGAAGCTCCAGCCCGCTCATCTCCGGCATGTTGACGTCGAGCAGCAGGCAGCCCCGCCCGCCCGTTTCGAAACCGTCGAGGAAGGCCTGGGCGGAATCATAATCCACGACCGTCAGATCGTAGGCTTCCAGCAACGCTCGCGCGGAATCGCGAACATTCTCATCGTCATCGACGATGTAGACCGTTTCACGCTCCGCCAAGAATGCCTCCAGCAGGCAGGTCGCATTAGACCTCAAGGTATGGGTCCCGTTGCATGCGCGAAATAAGGGATAATCCCTAGACCTCGGATGGCCGGGTTACTTCGCGGCGCCGGAAATCCCGGCTGCGATGGCAGCACGGACCAGATCGGAGAGGCTTTTCGCCTCCATCTTTTCCATCACATGCGCCCGGTGGATCTCGACGGTGCGCGGCGAGATGTCGAGCTCATAGGCGATGATCTTGTTCGGCTGGCCGGCGACCAGCAGCTCGAGCACCTGACGCTCCCGGGCCGAGAGATTGGCGATCCGCGCCTTGGCCGCATCGGCGACGGCGGCCAGCTCGCGCGCGCCATGGGCCTTGGCCAAGGCCCGCTTCACGCTGGCCAGCAGCAGCGCATCGTCATAGGGCTTCTCGATCAAGTCGACCGCGCCCGCCTTCATTGCGCGGACCGCGAGCGGCACATCGGCATGACCGGTCACGACGATCACCGGCAGCCCGGCATTGCGGCGGTTGAGTTCCTCCTGGAGCTCCAGCCCGTCCATATCCGGCATGCGGATATCGGCGATCAAACAGCCGGACCGTTCCGGCCGATGGGCATCGAGAAACGCACGGGCGGATTCGAAAGCCTCCGCGGCGACGCCCGCGGATTCCAGCAGCGCACAGAGAGAGTCGCGGGCATCGGCGTCATCATCGACGACGAAAACGGTCTCTTCAGCCATCTAGTCTTCCGTCTTTGTGGCTAAGGGCAGTTGGAAATGGAAGGAAACGCCGGGCCCCGCATTGGGCGTCGCCCAAAGCCGACCGCCATGCGCATTAATGATCGATTGGCAAATGGTCAAGCCCAGCCCCATTCCATCCACCTTTGTCGTGACGAAGGGTTGGAAAATGCGAGCCGCAACTGCTTCCGACAAACCCGGTCCAGTGTCGGAGATCGTGACCTGGGCGCGACGTCCTTCGGCAAGGCTGGATTCGATGGTGAGATGCCGGTCCGGCACCGGCTGCATCGCTTCGACGGCATTGCGGATCAGGTCGATGATCACCTGTTGGATCTGCACCCGGTCCACCAGAACCGGCGGCAGGTCCGGATCCAGTGCCACCGTTGCTTTTACGTCGGATCGTGCGGCGCATGAGAGACCGAGCGTGACCGCCTCCTCGACGATCTTATGCAGCTTCTCTTCGCGGCGAATGACTTCGCGCTTGCCGATAAAATCGCGAAGGCCGCGGATGATGGTTCCCGCGCGCACAACCTGCTCGCCCGCCTTGACCAGCAGATCCGTGGCCTTGACGGCGCGCGGATCCTGGCTCGGCTCGAGGGTGCGCTGCGCGGCTTTGACGTAGTTCATGACCGCGGCCAGCGGTTGGTTGATCTCATGCGCCAACGCCGATCCCATCTGACCCATGGCACTCAGCCGCGCCGTGTCCAGCAGCGCGGCAGCGCCCCGCTCGGTGAGATCGTGGATGATGCCGACCGTGATGTCGCCGTCCTCCATCTTGCCCCGGCCGACCGAAAGCGCGATCGGGAAGGTCGAGCCATCCTTGCGCCGCCCGAGCGTTTCGCGGCTGACCTGCGCGAGGTCCCCCTCATGCGCCCCGCGATAGGGCGAGGGGATCAGCATCGTCACGCTCTTCCCGATCACCTCTTCCGCCTGATAAGCGAACAGGTGCTCGCAAGCCGGGTTGAAGATCCGGATATGACCCTGCGCATCGATGACAACGATGCCGTCCGCCGCCGTGGAGATCAGCGCCTGAAACGCCGCATCATCCCGCTTTGACATGCCTTGCGAGGCCAGCATCCCCCAACCCACCGTGATGCAATCGACACTTCCGAGCCTAGTTTGTTAGGAGCAGTCGCAAAATGTATTTTTTCAACCCACAAGCGCCGACGATCGTTTGCTGCCCTCAAGAATTACCCCCAAGTGCCCTGATTGTCTTACATTTTTTGCAATGCTGGCGCGCCAATTGGCGCCTTGCCCCGCAAGTGCGAAGCGCCTAACTTGCCGACCTTGGCAATAAACACCAGCAGGACCGGCGATGGGCAACCGCTTCTTGAAGCTCCTCAATGAACGACCCTTTTTGATGGCAGACGGGGCGACTGGGACGAATCTGTTCGGCATGGGGCTGATGACCGGCGACTCACCGGAGCTGTGGAATTTCGAGCATCCGGAGCGGATCGAGGCGTTGCACCAGAGCTTCGTCGATTCCGGCGCCGATCTCTTTCTCACCAACAGCTTCGGCGGCACGCAGCATCGCCTGAAGCTGCACAATGCCCAGGACCGGGTGCATGAGATCAACAAGCGCGCCGCCGAGATCGGCCGCAAGGTCGCGGACGGCGCCATGAAGGACCAACCGGGCCGCGAGGTCATCGTGGCGGGCTCCATGGGCCCGACCGGCGAGTTGTTCGAGCCGATGGGGACGCTGACCGAGGAGAGCGCCGTCGAAGCGTTCACCGAGCAGGCCGCGGCCCTGAAGGAAGGCGGCGTCGACGTGCTCTGGATCGAGACCATGTATTCGCGCGAGGAGGTCATCGCTGCCGTCAAGGGCGCCGCCACGACCGGCCTCCCGTTCGTCATCACCATGAGCTTCGACACCAACGGCAAGACCATGATGGGAATCTCGCCGGCCGAGTTCGTCGCTTTCGTGCATTCCCTCGACCCCAAGCCCGCGGCTTACGGAGCGAATTGCGGCGTCGGCGCCTCGGATCTCGTCGCCACCATCGTGAAGCTGTCGGAAGCCGCCGCGCCGGACGACGTGATCGTCGCCAAGGGCAATTGCGGCATTCCCTTCTACGAAGAAGGCAAGATCAGGTACAACGGCACGCCGGAGTTGATGGCCGACTACGCGCGGATCGTGCGCGATGCCGGTGCCCGAATCGTCGGCGGTTGCTGCGGCACTTCGCCGGAACATCTGAAGTCGATCCGCCCCGCGCTCCACGCGCATCAGCCGGGCGGCAAGCCGAGCGCGACCGAAATCGTTTCGCGCCTAGGCCCCGTATCCGAAGGCGCCGCGGCGCTGCTGGCCGGCGGCGATATCGCCGCGGCCGCACCGAAGCGGAGCCGACGACGCGATCGCGGCGCTTCGGAAGAAGCCGCTTTCTAAACAGGCCCTGCAGGGACGTCGCGGCGAGCGGCGTCCCCTCGCCCGCTCCCCTCTTTGCCTCTGAAATCAATTCATCATGTCTTCGCTTTCCAATCTTCTCTCCGAAACCGCCGGCCGCGCCTTCGCTGCGGAAGGCCTCGATGCCGCCTTCGGCAAGGTGACGGTCTCGAACCGGCCGGATCTCGCACAGTTTCAGTGCAACGGCGCGCTTGCCGCCGCGAAAGCGGCCAAGCAGCAGCCGCGCGCCATCGCCGAGAAAATCGCCGAGCGGCTCAAGGCCGACCCGATCTTCCGCGAGGTGACCCTGGCCGGGCCGGGTTTCATCAATCTCAACCTCGCCGACGATTATCTCGGCCGGCAGATGAATCGCATCCACGCCGATGATCGGCTCGGCGTGTCCCCGCGCCCCAAACCGCGGACGGTGGTGCTCGATTACGGCGGCGCCAACATCGCCAAGCCGATGCATGTCGGTCATCTCAGGGCCGGCATCATCGGTGACTCGCTCCGCCGCATCTACACCTTCGCCGGCGACCAGACGATCGGCGACGTGCATCTGGGCGATTGGGGCCTGCAGATGGGCATGTTGATCTCCGAGCTGGAGATGCGCCGGCCCGACCTGCCCTATTTCGACAAGAGCTTCACCGGGCCTTATTCCAAGGAAAGCCCGGTCACTTTGGCCGAGCTCGAGGAGATGTATCCGAAGGCCTCCGGCGCCAGCAAAGCCGATCCGGCGCGGATGGAGCTGTCGCGTCAGGCCACAGCCGAGCTGCAAGACGGCAGGCCCGGCTATCGCGCGCTCTGGCAGCATTTCTTCGACATCTCGGTAGTGGCCTTGCGCCGCGACTACGGTAATCTCGGCGTCCATTTCGATCTCTGGAAGGGCGAAGCCATCGTCCATGACCTGATCGCGCCGATGATCGACGACATGAAGAAGAAAGGCCTTGTGGAAGAGAGCGACGGCGCGCAAATCGTCCGGGTCGCCGAGCCGACCGACAAGCACGAGATTCCGCCGGTCATCCTGGTGAAGTCGGACGGCGCCTTCATGTATGCGACGACCGATCTCGCCACCATCATCGACCGGGTGAAATGCCAGAATCCGGACCTCAGCATCTACGTGGTCGATCACCGGCAGGGCTTGCATTTCGTCCAGGTGTTCCGTGCCGCCATGAAGGCGAAGATCAACGGCAAGGGCGAGCTGGTGCATCTCGGCTACGGCACGATGAACGGCACCGACGGCAAGCCCTTCAAGACCCGCGCCGGCGGCGTCATGCGGCTGGACGATCTCTTCCAGATGGTCACCGACGAGGCGATGAAGAAGCTGGCCGAGCACGATATCGGCAGCGGCTATGAGCCGGCCGAGAAGATCGACATCGCGCACAAGGTCGGCGTCGCCGCCTTGAAGTTCGCCGATCTCTCCAACAATCCGATCGCCAACTACGTCTTCGACCTGGACCGGTTTTCGAGCTTCGAGGGCAAGACCGGTCCCTATCTGCTCTACGCCGCCGTCCGAGTGAAATCCCTGCTGCGCAAGGCGCGGGAGCAGAACGACACGCCGGGCGATATCCTGCCGCCGGCGCCGGGCGAGCGCGACCTCATGCTGGCTTTGGGGCAACTTCCGGAGGCGATCGAGGCGGCCTATGGCGACCTGGCGCCGAACAAGATCGCCGATTTCGCGTTCAGCCTGGCCCAGACCTTCAGCGGCTATTACGCCAATTTTCACATCCTCAGCGAAACCGATACGGCGATCCGGCGTTCACGTCTTGCCATCGCCGAACTGGTGCTGAAGGAGCTGGAACTCTGTCTCGAACTGCTGGGCATCGCGACGCCGGATCGGATGTGAGCGCGGGACCGACGCTCCGCACCGAGCGTCTGATTCTGCGCCCCTGGCGCCCCGAGGATCTCGAGCCCTTTGCAGCGCTGAATGCCGATGATCGCGTGACCGCCACCCTGGCGGGGTCGGTCGACCGTGCGGTCAGCGATGCTCTGGCAAAGCGATGGAGCGACAGCTTCGCCCAACACGGTTTCGGCTATTGGGCGGTTGAGCTGCCGGGCATTGCGCCGTTCATCGGCGCCGTCGGTCTCGCAGTGCCTGGCTTCGAGGCGCATTTCATGCCGGCGGTGGAGATCGGCTGGCGGCTTGCCTTTGACCATTGGGGCAAGGGCTATGCGACCGAAGGGGCGCGGGCTGCGCTGGATTTCGGATTCGACGAGATCGGACTGGCAGAAGTCGTCGCCTTCACGGCTGCGCGCAACGTCAAATCACGCGCGGTGATGGAGCGGCTCGGCATGCACAGCGATCCGCAGGACGATTTCAACCATGTCCGCCTCGGGCCGGACCACCCGCTCTACCACCACGTCCTCTATCGGCTGCGCCGCGAGGAATGGAAGTCGCGCTAGCGGCAGGCCTCGCCCACGGTCTGCTCCGCGGCAGCGACAGTCGAAGCATTGGCCACGCGCGCCTTTTCCTCGTCGAGCGCCGCTTTCGCACCGCTGCAGTCGCCGCTCTTCGCCAGGGCCACGGCGAGCATCGCGCGAATACGATCCTGTTCCGGCGCGATCTCCAGCGCGCGTTTCAGATCCGTGGCCGCCTCTGTCCATTTTTCGCCGATGCTTTCGAGAAAGCCGAGCGTGCTGTAGGCCATCCAGCCGTGGGGGTCGATCACGGTCATCTCGCGGTATTCCGCGATGGTGCCTTCGAGGTCGTGCTTCTGCAGCAAGGCGGTCGCGCGCAACAACAGGACCTTCTGGCGATCCTCGGGCGGCAACGCATAGGAGCCCATCAGATCGTTGCAGTCCTGGGCCGTGCGGCCATCGCAGAGCGTCGGGTTAAACTGCGCCTGCTGGGCTAGGGCGGCCGGCGCCGCGAGAACACCAAGAACCACGATGAGAGAAAGACGCCGAAACTGCACTTTGCCACCCGCCCGTTGCCCGCGGGAAGATGCAGGTTTTCCAACACCTTGGCAATTGCCGGTGCACCGTACGCAGCCGAGTTGACAATTCGTCCGAATATTACAAACTGTCCGGATGAAAGTGATCCAGCTTCCGGGCGCCAAACCCCTGAGCGGCGGCTATTCGATCGTGGTGGTCGAGGCGATCGCAGAGACGATCGCACGGCTGCTGCATCCGCATGCCGAGGTGGTGCTGCACGATCTCGCAACCGGCAAGATCGCCAAGATCTGGAATCCGTTCTCGGCGCGCAAGCCCGGCGAGACCTCGGATATCGACGACATCGATGTGGAGCTGGTCGAGGGCAATGTGATCGGTCCCTATGAGAAGGCAAGTCCGAAGGGTGCGCGGCTGAAATCGATCAGCACCATCATTCGTGACGAGGCTGGGATTGCGCGCGCCCTGCTCTGCATCAACCTCGACGTCTCCCAATTCGATGCGGCGGCCAAGCTGCTGCAGAGTATTTCCGCGACCAGCGAAGTTCGGCCGGACTGGCTGTTCCGGCAGGACATCCGCGAACAGATCAACCTGCAGATCGCCGACTATCTGAAACGACACAATCTCAGTTTCCCATCGCTCGACCAGGCCGGACGGATCGCGCTGGTCGGCTTCCTGGATGAAAGCGGCGCCTTCCAGACCCGGCGCGCGGTCGACCACATCGCGGCGGCACTCAATCTCTCGCGCACCACGGTCTATCTGTTGCTGCGCCAAGCCCGTGATTCCGGGCAGCGTGAACCCAAGGCCGATATTAAGAAGAGGAAGCGCAAATGACCATGCTGCCCGACTTCAAGCTCGAGACTTATCTCGCGAAGTGGGAGTTCGGCTCGCGCTATCACATGACGGCTTCGGACATGGAGACAATGACCGTTTCCGAACTGCTGGCCCTGGCGGAGCCGGAGGACCGCATTGCCTTCGACACGATGCGCCTGGCCTATATCGAGACCACCGGCACGCCGGCGCTGCGCGCCGCCATTGCAGGCACCTATGCGGGCCTGGCGCCGGAGGATGTGTTGGCCTTCGCCGGCGCCGAGGAAGGCATCTTCTGCGCCATGCATGCCTTGCTGGATAAGGATTCCCATGCGGTCGTAGTGACGCCCAATTATCAATCCAGCGAGACCCTGCCGCTTTCGATCTGCGCCACGACCGGCGTGGCGTTGCGCGAGGACGAAAATTGGCGCCTGGACATCGACGCGCTGCGCAGCGCTCTGCGACCCAATACCAAGCTCGTCCTGGTCAACTTCCCCCACAACCCCACCGGCAAGGTGATCGACCGCGCGACCTTCGACGCGGTGGTGAAGCTCTGCCGGGAGCGCGGCATTTACCTTTTCTCCGACGAGGTCTATCGCGGCCTCGAGCGCCAACCGGAGCTGCAGTTGCCGCAGGCGGCGGAAGTCTATGAGCGCGGCCTCTCGCTCAACGTCATGTCCAAGGCCTATGGGCTGCCGGGTTTGAGAGTCGGCTGGATCGCCTGCCGGGATCGTGCCCTGCTCTCCCGCATGGAGCATCTCAAGCATTATCTCTCGATCTGCAATGCCCGCCCGAGCGAGCATTTGGCGGTCATCGCCTTGAAGGCGCGGAAGCGAATCATTGCCCGCAACCTGGCGCTGATCGACAGAAACCTCACCAGCGTGAACGCGTTCTTCGCCGAGTTCGCCGACCTCTTTGACTGGCAAGTCCCGGACGGCGGCTGTATCGGCTTTCCGCGCTACAAGGGCAAGGATGGTGTCGAGACCTTCTGCAAGCGCCTGGCTGAGGAGATCGGCGTCGTGCTGCTGCCGTCCAGCCTCTATCAATCGGAATTGACTGAGACGCCGACCGAACGATTCCGCATCGGCTTCGGCCGCTCCTATGTGCCGGAGGGTCTGGCGGCGATGCGCGCCTGGCTCCGCGGCAACCGGCGCGCTGCGTGATGGAGTTCCAGGTTGCACCGGAGGTGGCGGTGCGCTTCCCCGGAATCGAGATTCACGCGGTCCGGGCGCAGGGCTTCCTAGGCGCCGCGGACAAGCTGGACCACGCCGGGCAACTGCGGCAGGCCGTGGCCCGGGTTGCGACTTTGGGGATCGACAAGGAGAAGCTCGCGGCCTATCCGCCGATCGCCCGCTGGCGCGAGGCCTATGCGGTTTTGAAGGTTCGCCCTTCCGCGTTCCGGGCCAGCATCGAATCCCTGTTGCGGCGTGCCCTGGGCGGCGCGGATCTCGGCTTGCCCATTGCCTCGGTCAATCTCTACAACGCCGTCTCGCTCGACGCGCTGGCGCCGATGGGTGCCTATGACATGGCCAAGCTGCCGCCCGAGCCGCTGCTGTTGCGCTTCGCCGATCCGGTGCGTGACCGTTTCACCCCACTCGGCGGCAAGGCGGAGGACTTCCCCTTCAACCCGGCTCTCGTCGTCTATGCCAGCGGCAACACCGTGCTCTGCTGGGGCTTCAACCATAGGGACAATGTCGAAACCGCTTTGGATGCGCAGTCCGATGACATCGTGTTCTTCTCGGAAGCCCTTAATCCGAAGGACGGCGCCCGCTCCGCGAAGGCGGTGGCCGAAGTGAAGGCGCGCCTGGTGTCGGTCGGCGTCGCTTGCTCCGATCCGGTGCGTGCGGATCGTGCGCAACCGCGCTTCCGGCTCTGATCCTGCCTATTGGGCGGCGACCTGCGACGCCTGTTGCATGGAAAGTGGCGTCGGCGATAGCTGCCGCGCATTGCGGTTGCGCTGCCATTTCTGGCGGGTGTGCCATTCCTTGACGAAACGCATGATGCGATCCGGCGGCAAGGCCGGCGACATGAAGTAACCTTGCGCGCAGTCGCAACCGAGTGCGGCGACGAAGTCGAGGGTCGCCTCATCCTCGACCCCTTCGACGACGCATTTCAGGTTCAGATTCTGCGCCAGCTGCGCCAGAGTGCGGATGATCACTTCGTTTCCGGCCGACTTCTGCCGCGCAATGACGAATGACTTGTCGATCTTCAACTCCGAAAACGGAAGCTGCTGCAGTCTCACCAAGGACGAATAGCCGGTTCCGAAATCGTCGATCGAGAGCTCGAAACCGCGCAGCCGCAACCGCACCAGGGTTTCCATCGCAAGCAGGCTGTCATTCATCACGGCGGTTTCCGTCAGCTCGACGGTAATCGCGTCCGGCGGCACCTGGGCCTTGATGCAAAGATCGAACAACCGATCCGGCAAATCCGGGTTCATTGCGCCGCGGGCCGAGAGATTGACCGCCACGCCGAGATCGAGCCCGACCTTACTCCACTCGCGACGCTGCGTGATCGCCGTCGCGAAGATCGCCTGCGAGATCTCATCGACAGCCCCGCATTGCTCGGCGACCGCGAGGACGGTTTCCGGCGCAATCGCCCGCCCGCTGGCGTCATGGCAGCGCAGCAGGGCTTCGACCCCGACGACCTCACGGGAGGCGAGGTCGACCTTCGGCTGGTAGTGCAGCTTCATCATGTCCGCGTCGAGACATTCCCGAAGGCGCGACTCGTCAAACGGACAAAGCTCAAGGCTGAGATTGTTGAGGACCTGACGCAGCTTATCCGCGACGACCGGCTTGCGAAACGAAGCCACGACGGTCAGACCGCGCTGCCGTGCAATCTCCGCACAGACTTCGAGGGTCCGGCGGTCATTGCCGGAGAAGATCACCAGCTTGGCGTCGCATTTGGCGGCAGCCATGCCATGCATGACATCAATGCCGTCCTTGCCCGGCATCTGCAAATCGAGCAGCACGATGGCCGGCTGAAGCTGCTGGATCATCGCCAACGCTTCCTCTGCGCTGGCCGCGGTTTCCGGCCGGAAGCCGGCCGCCTCCACCATCATCTCGCCGAATTTTCGCAACCCCGCATCGTCGTCCACGACTAACGCGACAGGCTGTACCCGTCCATTATTGGCCACTGCAATCTCCAACAAGGTTGTCGAGACACAGGCCGGAGCGACAAGGCATACGCGCCGCTGCTGCGGGGGTCCGATTACTGTCTGGTTCAATGAATGGGAATTACAGCAGTTCCACGGCAAAACTTGCCGCATGCAAATAGGTGTGATTTTCTGTGAGTATACGCCGTCCCTAGAGGGCGGCTTCGAGGTCCGCGATGCTCGCAAGAACCACGTGAGCGCCCGCTTCCAACAGTGCCTCGCCGGAACTTACACCGGTCAGCACGCCGATCGCGCGCCCCGCTTTTCCGGCGCGCGCCATATGCATGTCGTGCGGGCTGTCGCCGACCACGGCGATGGCGGATGCCGGCAGTGCCATCAAACGCGCGAAGGCCTCGACCATGCCGCCGCCGGGCTTCACACCATGGCCGGTGTCGAAGCCGCAGATGAAATCCAGCGATTGCCGCACGCCGAATTTGTCCATCGCCTGATGCGCCGCGACTTCGCTGTCCATGGTGGCGATGCCGAGCCGATAGCCGCGGTCGCGGAGGCGCGCGAAGAAGCTATTGAAATCGACCACCGGATGCATGACCTCGGTCTGGCGCTTCAGGAAATGCGCCGCGACGGAATCATAGAGCGCATCTACGTCGGAGCGGCCAAGCAGCCCGGCCCAGAGCGCCACGATTTCGCGATTGCTGCCCGAGGCGATGACCGAACCCGGCAGATAGCGGCCGGTGACGGCGTCCTTGCCCGACTTCAGCATGACCTCCGCCGCACGGGCGGCATCGCCGCCGGTGGCGAGCAAGGCGGCTTCCTCGGTCACGGCACCCCAGGTCCGATAGAAGTCGAACAGTGTTCCGTCCTTGTCGAACAGGATCGCCTGAATCATGGAAGGGGAATCATGGGCGCGTCATACCGGCGCCGGCTTCGGGGATTCGCTCACGCGGGCGTATTCGGTCTGCCGCAACATGCCGCGATAAAGCTCGTGCTCGCCGACCACGCCGATCAACTCGCCATTGTCGCCAAGCAGCACAAGCGGACGCTTGGTCTGCTGCCGTACCATCACCGCGGCACGCATCGGCGTCACCGGCGAGCCGCAGACCACCACGTTGTCGCCCAGCCGCTCGAGTGCCAGATCCGTCGCATAAGGCAGGAACTGGCCGGGTTTGCCGTTGACGATGAGATCAATCGGCTTGCCTTGCGCATCCAGACGGCAGCGGCACTTGCCGGCGCGGTCGAGCTGGATCAGGGAGGAGCCCGGCTCGCGACCGAGATCGCTGACCGGGCGCATCAAGGTGCCGCCTTTCAGCACCGTCAGCGGGTTCATCGAGGCGACGAACTGGCGGACGTAATCGTTTACCGGATTGAGGATGATCTCTTCCGGCACACCGAACTGCACCACCCGTCCCGCCTCCATAATAGCGATGCGGCTACCGATCTTCAGCGCCTCGTCGAGATCGTGGCTGACGAATACGATGGTTTTCTTCAAGGCGCGCTGCAGCTCCATCAGCTCGTCCTGAAGATGCTCGCGGATCAGCGGATCCAGCGCCGAGAACGGTTCGTCCATCAGCAGGATGTCGGCTTCGGTGGCGAAGGAGCGCGCCAGGCCGACGCGCTGCTGCATGCCGCCGGAGAGCTCGCTCGGATACTTCTCGGCGAACTGCCCGAGCCGCACCAGCTTGATCTTGTCGTCGACCAGGCGGTCGCGTTCGGCCTGGGCTATACCGCGGATGTCGAGCCCGAAGCCGACATTCTCGCGCACTGTCAGCCAGGGCATCAGTGCGAACTGCTGGAACACCATGGAGACCCGGTTGCGCCGGACCCGCCGCAAAGTCTCCTCATTGCACGATGCAACATCGACCTCGCTTTGGCCATCATGCACCATGACCTTGCCGCGCGTGACCTTGTTGAGACCGTTGACGCAACGAAGCAGCGAAGACTTGCCGGAGCCGGAGAGACCCATCAACACCAGGATCTCGCCCTCGTTGACGAAGACGTTGGCGTCGTGGACCGCGACCAGGCTGCCGGTCTTATCCAGGATCGCATCCCGTCCCTCGCCCTTATCCATCAGGCTGAGGGCGGCTGCCGCGTTCTTGCCGAAGATGACGTCGACCTGCTCGAAGCGGACGGCGTTGATTGCATTCATCGCTGGTCCCCGATCACATTTTCTTGCCGCGGATGCGCTGCTTCAGCGTCCGGTCGAGAATGATGGCAACGATGACGATGGCAAGACCGCCCTCGACGCCGAGTTGCATTCGCGCCTGGCCGAGGGCGCGCACGACGATATTGCCGAGCCCGCCGGCGCCGACCAGGCCGGCAATCACCACCATGGAAAGGCAGAGCATGATGCATTGATTGACGCCGGCCATGATGGTCGGCATGGCCGCCGGCAGCTTGACCTTTTGCAGCAGCTGCCAGCGTGTGGCGCCGAAGGATTCGCCGGCCTCGACCAGCGAGGGCTGCACCTGGCTGATGCCGAGATAGGTCAGCCGGATCGGCGCCGGAAGAGCAAAGATCACCGTTGCGATGATGCCCGGCACGACACCGAGGCCGAACAGAAACAGCATCGGCACCAGATACACGAAGGTCGGGATGGTCTGCATCATGTCGAGGAGCGGCGAGATCGAGCGATAGATCCATGGCCGCCGCGCGCAGGCAATGCCGATCGGAATGCCGATCAACAGGCAGAAGAAGGTGGCATAGAGGATCAGGACCAGGGTCTCAATCATGGGCTTCCAGAGCCCTTGGTTGAGGATGAACACCATGCCCACGATGGTGCCAAGAAGCAGCCACCCGTTGCGCTGGATCAAGAAGATGATCGCCGCGGTCACGACGATGAAAATCAGCGGAGGAACCAGGAGGAATGCGTAAACGGTGCCGTCGATCGGCAGCTTCAGGGCCTCGGTGATGAAATCGAACAGCCAACCGACATGCGCCAGCAGCCAGTCGACCGCGTCCTTCGCCCAGTCAC
>Ga0193753_10002796_pt1 | contig 13437 bp, 10 predicted proteins | sample H1c2metaG_FD_144925 | JGI IMG/M metagenome (GOLD analysis project Ga0193753, IMG submission 144925) | Soil microbial communities from a riparian zone of the East river system, Colorado, United States - H1c2 | ecosystem: Environmental > Terrestrial > Soil > Riparian zone | place: USA: East... | reverse complement strand
AGCGATCTGTTTGAAGGAGGGACCTACAGCCTTGTCGTTAATAGTATGACAGGTTTTGCAATCACTGGTTTGCATGATGCTCTGCGCTACAACGTGACGCATTGACGCATCGGCTGCCGCGTGACTCAAGCCCAGCGGCCCAAAGTCAAATCCTTCAGAGACATAATCTATGGTCACCGCGACTTCGTCGGGATTGATCCCTCCGTTTAACGTGCCATCTTCCTTATCTGAAACATTTACGTCATAATAGATCGCCTGACCGGGAAAGAAGAAAGTCTTATTACCAGTATATTTCACGGCTATGCCGGGTGGTTCATTTCCGGCGAATAGCCTGATGGTCGCTGATGCAGTTTCCCCTTTCGAATCGGTAGTCGATAGGGTTGCATTGTAAACTCCGGGTTTCTTCAGGGTGATCACTGGCTCGTTGCCCATGGTCTCCACAGCCTCCTCACCATCTACTTTCCAGGAATAACGGAGCGAGTCGTGATCATAGTCGATCGTACCGGTTGTAAGGAGACGGGTAGTGAATGGAACGGCACCGCTCTTCTTTGACGCTGATGCGTTAACCACCGGTTTCCGGTTCCCCGCGTTGTATTCAATGCGAACAAGTCTTGATTCGGTGGCAGATCTGACTGTATTGCTTCCATACTCTAACACATAGAAGTCACCATCAGGTCCGAATTTTGTATCCAGCGGTTGCACAGGATGATAGCTAGGCGAAAACTCTTCCATGGAAACATAATTTCCCTTTTCGTCGATTGTTACGGTCATGATCCATCCTCTGGAATAATCAGACATCAACCATTTGCCCTCATAATAGGCGGGAAATGGTCTAGCCGGATTCTTGAAATCATCGCGATGATAGATCGGTCCGCCAATGGCACAGCGCGAGCTTGATCCGACCAAAGGAAATTTTTCCGAGGCTGTATACGGATAATATATGAAAGCTGACGTTGCGGGAGGCAGATCATGAAGTCCTGTGTTGTTAGGCGAATTATTGAATGGCTTCAGTGAGTCCATTCTATCAAGGATCTTATTATGGATAAAATCATATTTAGGGATAGCCTGATTGTCAGCAATGAAATAGGGCCATCCGAAAAAGCCGGGACCTTTTGCCTGATTTTGTTCATCATATCCGCGTGGGCCGTATTCGTTATCGCTGTCCTGATCAGGACCGACTTCACCCCAATAGATCCACCCGGTCTTACTGTCCACTGACACGCGCCATACATTTCGATGGCCCATGGTGTAAATTTCAGGTCGCGTCTTGGCTGTGCCAACGGGAAATAAATTGCCTTTGGGGATCGTATAAGTTCCATCGGGTTCAGGATGAATGCGAAGAATCTTTCCCCGCAGATCATTTGTGTTGGCAGCGCCACGCTGATCATCGTGAAAACTGTGACCAGGACGCTCATCTGTCTGAGCGGAAGGGTTGTTGCCAGTGTTGTTCCCCACGGTCAAATACAGATTCCCTTGCTTGTCCCACGTCATGCCACCGCCCGTATGATTTGTATTCTCACGATCGACCGGAATTTTCAATAGGGTTTTCTCAGACCCTTCTGTCACCTTGTCGTCCTTAATCTCCACGCGGATAAGTTTAAAGATGCTTTCTTCTGCAGGTGCAAATTGTAGATAGATCCAATGATTCTTTTCAAAATCCGGATCGAGGCTTAGGCCGATCAGTCCTTGCTCGTTATTTGTAAATACGGGAAGTGTTGCAATGAGCTTCACTGCTTTAGTCGTCGGATCGAATTTTTTAAGAGCACCCTTGCGTTCAATGATGAAGACGCTGCCATCGGGTGCAATTTGAAACATCATGGGTTCGTCCAGCGCTCCCTCGGGCGTAAGGACAATAGGAGTGAAGCGGTTTTCTTCAGGCTTCTTATCATCAATAATAATTACCTTCTGAATTTCGCGGCAAGAGAGCATGCAAAAGCACAATGCAATGATGTAACAGAAGTTGTGTGATCTATTCATGTCTTGGGTGTGCATCTTCTACTCAATCGCGTTTGCAAGCCGTTATGACCTTGTTACGACAATCGGGCGCGAATCACTATCCTCCTTCGACCCGATCGCAATCGGGGCTATGGCGGACAAGAATCATTAAATTTTTGGCGCGTCAATCGTCCTTATGGTTCCATCCGGTAGGTGCTCCAGCGTGGTGACTTTCACATTGCGCAAGTGAGTCTTACCCGATAGTTGGCTGTCGTGATAGAACAGATACCACTTTCCTTTAACTTCGATAATAGAATGATGATTTGTCCACCCCACCACGGGATTAAGAATGACTCCTTTATACTTGAAAGGTCCAAGAGGACTTTCGCCGACTGCATAACAAATGAAATGGGTATCGCCCGTTGAGTATGAAAAGTAATACTTGCCATTGTACTTGTGCATCCACGACGCTTCAAAAAATCTGCGGTCATGATCCTTGGCGAGTATAGGCTTGCCATCTTCATTAATGATTTGAACTTCCTTTGATTTGCCTTCAAACTTGAGCATGTCGGAGCTCAGTGTGGCCACTCTAGGACCTATGGCTGGCGCGTCGTCCTTTTGTGCATCGGTCTTAGATCCGTTCGCGTTGTAACGGCCCGATGACCACCGCTGCAATTGGCCTCCCCATATACCACCGAAATACAGATAGAACTTTCCATCATCATCCCGGAATACGGCTGGATCAATGCTATAGCTGTTGGGAATGAATTGGGCTTCCGCGGTAAATGGTCCGGCAGGTGATGCAGCCGTTGCAACGCCAATCCGGAAGACATCGGCTTTGTCCTTTGCTGGAAAGTAGAGGAAGTACTTTCCGTTGCTGAAGGCTGCATCAGGCGCCCATAATTGCCTGCCTGCCCAGGGAATATTTTTGATGTCAAGTGCCACACCATGATCGGTAACAGGGCCGCCGATACTGTCCATGGACAGGACGTGATAATCATTCATATCAAAATGATCCCCCATATCATTCTCTGGTGTTCCGGCATCAATGTCATGCGATGGATAAACATAAATCCGATCGTCGAACACATGCGCAGAAGGATCAGCAGTAAAAATCTCCGTGACAAGCGGCTTACCGGTTGAAAGATACGTGCTCGGGGCTGCAAGTTCCGTCGTGTCGGTAGCGACAGGTTGTTGAACGGTCTTTCGTTCGCAAGAACAGAAGAACAAAAGGGATGTTATGAATAACAATAGGTTCCGCATGAGCTGATAGGTTAGTTGTGAATGGTTGGTTGACGCTTGGTCAGGATCAACAACGTAAAGCTATGCAAAGTAAACTATTTAGAAACTCTAGCCTGGCCGGGATCGCCAGAAGAATCAATATCACCACGTGACGTTTCAATTAGCATCATGTGTGTAATTGCGCGCGTGAATGTGTTTGCTTTTCATAGACGGCCTGCAGTCGCGCGCCGGGACTCTACCACATCCTCATCCCCAGGTAGTCTGCCTTCGGCGACGACCTGGGGCTAAAAAGTTTTGTCCTTTCAGGACAGTTAGGATAGGACGACTAAACGGTCGGGATCGACAGGAGAACGACCGACGTTGTGTTTCTTTTAAAAAAACGCTGCGGAAGAATACTTAGTGCTGTTTGTTTTGGATCTTTGAAGCGTATCAGTTAACAGGAAACATCGAAAACATGCATCCGGTAGCATCGACAAATCGCATACTCATCTTTTTTCTGATGATGGTTGTGTCTACCGTTTCGGTTTCCGCACAGGATCCATGGACGATGACCAAAGAGGACCGCGACGCCTATTTTGCAAAGATCCGCGCAGCGTCTGAACAGGATCATAAAGCAATGCTAGTACTCTTGGGGATTGGGACGTTGCGACAAGGCGCGAACGGAAACGATCCGACTGCGCCAAACGCAGCAAACTATGACGAGTCAAAAGCGAACCCGTTCCCAGCGCTGCCTGACCCACTGCAGCTCAACAGCGGCAAGCGCGTAACGCGTGCAAGTCAATGGTGGGACAAAAGAAGGAACGAGATCCTGAAGGATTTTGATCAGTATGTCTACGGCGTTCAGCCAGCGCATACCCCGACCGTAAAATGGCAGATTGTTAGTACCTCGAATGATTCTTCCGGGAGCATTCCTGTCACTAAGAAACTGTTAGTGGGCCGCGTAGACAATTCGGCTTATCCTGAAGTGACTGTAGAAATCAATCTTACACTGGTCACCCCAGCCATTTCAACCGTGCCCGTACCAGTAATCCTTGAGCTGACCTTCAATTTCCCACCAGGTTTCGGCCCACCGCGACCAAAGGAAACGTCGCCTGACTGGAAAGAGCAACTCATCGCAAAAGGTTGGGGATACGCGCAATTCATTCCAACCAGCGTACAGGCCGACAATGGCGCAGGGCTGACGAGCGGCATCATCGGCTTGATGAACGCTGGTAAGTCACGAAAACCAGATGATTGGGGAGCGTTGAAAGCGTGGGCCTGGGGTGCAAGCCGTATCCTGGATTACTTTGAAACAGATCCGGGGGTCGATGCAAGAAAAATAGGGATCACAGGACATTCACGCTATGGAAAAGCGGCTGCTGTCGCCATGGCATATGATCAGCGCTTTGCCATAGCCTACATTAGCTCATCGGGCGAAGGCGGATTAAAGCTTCATCGCAGAAATGCAGGCGAGATTGTGGAGAACGTTGCGGCTGCGGGAGAGTATCATTGGATGGCAGGAAATTTTATAAAGTACGCCGGACCGCTGCATTGGAACGATCTCCCCGTCGATGCCCACGAATTGATTGGCTTATGTGCACCTCGTCCTGTTTTTATTGGATGTGGTGCCCTCGTCCTGTTTTTATTGGATGTGGTGCTGTTGGCGATGAATGGACCGATCCTAAAGGAATGTTCCTTGCCTTAGACGCAGCAGGACCGGTGTACAAATTACTGGGTAAAACAGATCTCGGCACACACGAATTTCCAAAGGTAGAAACAGCTTTGACTTCCGGCGACCTCGCGTTCCGTCAGCATAGTAGCGGCCATACCCCTGCCCCCAACTGGCCATATTTCATAGCTTTTGCGAGCAGATACTTTGATTGAATCATGGTGCGTGCGTATAGGCGTAGGTTGTTTCTCACCGCCCTCCTTCGCGAAACGCTACGGCGGACACGGCAAAAGACGCAAAGGTGCGCAACGTTCGGCAAGGACTAATTCATCATTCATCATTCATAATTCATAATTCTTTCCCTATCTTAGTTACACGGTCTATCACTTAACGCGTTGTCATAAAAATTGCAGACTTGAAAAATCTCGCCATCATTAGGATCAGTCTTTACGCGTACTTCTTTTTATGCGTTGTGCCCCTAAGTCCAGGTCAGGAAATTGTTGCCATTGCAGAGATCAATACCGTTACCAATAGTGTGACCCAAACCTTGCCCTTTGATCGTCCTATTTTGCTGAAGTATTTGACGAAGGACCTTGTTCAGGTGGAATACATCGGATTGGTTACGATAAGAAAGAAGGATGTCCAGCTGTATTACAATGAATTGTTGTCGAGTCCTGGTCAGTTCCTGGCACATCAATCGGGTGATTATCCAAATGAACAGCTGACAATATCCCAGGTAGTTAATTCGGCCGGGTCAAACAGGTTCCAACTCAATATTTTTATACCTCCATTGGCGCCCAACAAATTCTATGACATATCCTTGTTAAGGAGACCATCGGACGCAGAAGCTGAAATGTACCTCGAATTGTTTCAAATTTATTTTGACGCCGGAGATGTGATCAATGAAAGCTTTACGCATAAACTGAGGGAAATAAACGAAGTCAAGAAACCATTTTCGCACGTCATTATGGATGGACCAAATGAAGGGGAACTGGAAGTCGAACCACTTATCAATTTATACAATAGCAAACTCAAGGCTCACTACACTGCGCTCGCACGCACGCACAACGATATGGCTGCCGGAAACCTGCTGAAGGCGAGGATCCGTGACGTCATTCGCAGCGTTAAGCCGGCGGCTGCGGGCGAAGAAGATTTTCTCATCTTCGGTCAATCCCTAAGGCTTAGTACCACCTCCATGAACTTCGATACCAGGTCCAAATTCGCAATAACACCGGATTTCGGTTATGTGTACTATGGTTATCAAAACGATTTCCAGGGATTGGCACCTTACCTGGGCGCTCAGATCGAGTTCCGGTATTATGATAAGGATATTCCGTTCCGCCTGATACAGCATAAGACGTGGCTTCATTATCTTTCCTTTACGACGGGAATAACATTAACGTCGTTGGAAAAGGAAGGCAAAAGAGAGGATTTTTTTTCGAATAAATCAATGATCGCCGGGCTTGGCTTTCGGCTTTCAAATGCGATACGGCTCACCGGAGGTGGCATCATGTACTACAGGCAAGATCCAAATCCCGCTATTGACCATCGAAAGCTAAGCATTACACCATTCTTTGGAGTGTCAATTGACCTGAGGTTGAAATCTATCATGGGAGACCTGACCGATCTGGTGCCATCAGGTTCCAAGTAAGCGGCACCAGATGAACAGTAGCTACGTTCGTCCACTATACTCGTGAATCATGAAAGAGAAAGTCGATAAGCTGAATCAGAATCTCCCAAAAATATCAAAGGAGATAAGTAAGATGCTGAAGGAGAAATTTGGCATAACAGGATTAAATATTAGTCAGATCTATTTCACGAAAGAGCAGAAGTGCCCGCCCGGGTATACCAGGATATGCAAGTACTACGGCAACGATCCTGTGACAGGGCAGCCGATCATTAAATGCAAATGCGTTAAGAACAAGTAAGATTGCTGGAAGTTTCTCATCCAATTAACATGAACGCTGGTCCGTTTTGGTTGGAGCGATACCTGTTTTTTAATTGGTCCTGGGATCAAAGCGATGCTCCGGAACTATTTGCACACAATATTGGCTATTAATTCATATCGATTAACGTAACTCTTTCTACTATGAAAGTATCAAAGTTTATCATTTTACCAGCAAAAGGACTGGTGGCACGATCGACTGAAAAGGTCGCTGTTGATCCAAATGTCACGGATTTTCTCACCAAACTTTCGGGGCATGTCGAATCGCGCAAAACCGTTTCGATGAAATCGAAGCGCCTTAGGACCGAATTGCCGATAAAGGTTCTGGATTCAGTTCGCACCGACGGCGCCAAATTGATCGCCCTGGATCCCGAAAGGATATCTCAACTCCATCTCGCTTTTCCGGGCATAAGGATTGTGCCGGAAGTATTTTTTTACAAAGCCGTTGTACCACGACAACAGCTCGCGCCGTCAATAAAAAAACGCGCCATTGGCAAGAGTATAAGGATAACCGTTACAGGAAAGGATGGCAAAGGCGTTGGTGGTGCCCAGATCGTCGCCTTTACAGATTTTGAAAACAGACAAGGTGCTCAAGGGACAACCAGTGCCAATGGTGTTGCAACGCTCACATTGCCATCCATGACCGATACGATTGAGAGACTTTATATCTATCCTGAAAACACATACTGGCCTTTGCTGAAGAAGAATGTTAAGTTCAAAGGCCTTTTACTTGAAGTGCTGCTAACATCGATCGACATTAACTACATTGACGGTGTAAAGTACTTTTACGACAATCACAACCTGCCACCTTTGGAGAAGACCATTAAGGTGGGCGTGATTGATACCGGTGTCGGTCCACATGACGATATTAATCTGGTTGGGGGAGAGTGCACCGTTGAGAACGAAAATCCCGAAGAGTATGCTGACTATGATGGCCATGGTACGCACGTCGCGGGAATAATTTCTTCGTTTGCAAGAACACCGTCGCGTAAACCTTGTATTGAGATATTCAGCTTCAGGGTCTTTCCGAAAACTGGCGATGGCGCATCCAATTATTCAATTGTGAAAGCGATCGACCGGGCAATTGAAAAAGGTTGTCATCTGATTAACATGAGCCTTGGCGGCGGCGATGCAGATGATGCCACAAAAGATGCCATCGCCGATGCGCAGTCCAAAGGTGTCATATGTTTTGTGGCAACGGGAAATGATGATCGAGGCCCGGTATCCTTTCCTGCAAATTATTCTTTGTCGCTGGCGGTTGGTGCGATGGGACGAAAGGGAACGTTTCCTAAAGATTCGGAACCGAACGACTCTGTTAAAGCCCCGTACGGAAAGGATAAAGATAATTTTGTTGCTTCATTCTCTAACATAGGACCTGAGGTAGACCTGATAGCACCTGGAGTAGGAATAATTAGCTGCGCACCAGAAAATAGGTATGCTGTTATGAGTGGCACCTCCATGGCATGTCCCGCAGCAACAGGAATGGCAGCGAGACTTTTGATTGTTGAGGGGTCGATAATGAATCAACAAGGGGACTCCAATCGTTCCAATGCTATGATTAAATTTCTGGGGACAAAATTGAAATCACTGGGATTTGAACCCCGTTTCGAAGGGCAAGGTATGCTGGGAATTGGGTGATTTGGGAATCGGGTGATTGGGTGATTCATTGCCCGCCGTAACCCCGATAGCTATCGGGGCGAAGGAGGGGGTGAATGGGTGGTTGTACATATAGTTTGTAAGATCAGCGAATTTAGTAGGTGTATGGAGAGTGAAATAAAGAAATGGATTCTGAGATGGAGGGGTGAGACGAGCGAGGCTCATGCGGGGGAGCTTTTGGATTACTTGCAACAGCATGCTATCCAGATCCTGGATAATCAATTGCCTAAAATGGTATTGATAGCGGCGAGTGACGACGACATCGCGGCGGCCAGAGGAGAATTGGATTCCAGATGGACGATCACAAACCACGCGGTCCAATATAAAATTCCTGATACAAGAAAGAACCTCTAAATGCAGTTTCACCGCAAAGGCGCTAAGACACAAAGCTGGCGCAATGAGCTTTGCGTTCACTCCGCGTCTTTGTGCCTTTGCGGTTTACTTTCACTCGCACTTTAGTTTATCCACTGGGTTGGCATTGGCAGTACGAAGAGACTTGATGGTGACGACCAATAGCGCAATGACAAGCACCGCTGTGCCAGGAATCAGAAATGTCCACCAATGGAGCGGTATCCGTTCAGCGAAGTTGTTCAGCCAAAGGTTAACAGCATACCACGTTACGGGTACTGCCAATAGAAATGACAACAGTATCAACTGCACGTATTCCCTGGAGAACATCAAGAGAATCTGCGAAATAGTAGCGCCTAGCACTTTACGAATGGCAACTTCCTTACCCTTTCGATTTACAACAAACGTGATCAGCCCATAGAGGCCCAGGCACCCAATGAGTAAAAACACCAGGGAGAATAACTGGAACAATTCCGCATACTTTTCTTCCTGCACATAAAACGCCTTAATATTCTCATCCAGGAACTGATAGTTGAAAACATATTCAGGGTATGCGGCCTTCCAAAATTTTTCAACAGCCGCTGTCGCGTCGGCAAATTGATTGCTTCCTTCACCCGTATTCAGCTTCACACTGAGAACCTCGTAGGCATCAGGTTGCATGGTCATCACCATTGGATCTATACCGTACTTCAAAGAGTTTGTATAATAGTCCTCTATAACGCCAACAACGGTAACGTTGCGTCCCATTCTTAGTCGTTGTCCGATGGCATCGGCCGGAGTTCCCAATGCTAGTTGCTTTACAAGCGTCCTGTTGATCAGAATATTTCCGACGCTGTCATTTGTGTTGAGATTTCTGCCCGCCAGCAAGGGAATTTCATAGAGGTCCAGATAAGAGGTATCGATTCAAGGGAATTTCATAGAGGTCCAGATAAGAGGTATCGATTGCGGAGAATTCAAAAACGACTACGTTCTCCTGTGACGTTTGATCTGGCTTGGAGATGTCCATGTAGTCTCTATTCCGGTTGACCCCCGACGGTAGCGTAAAACTGAAACTTACGTCTGAAACAAAAGGTTGGGATCGCAATTGATTGGCGAGAACATTCATTTTGGAAATATCATTGCTCGGAATGCGCGCAGTTATGATAGCCTCTTTGTTAAATCCCATGTCCCTATCACTAAAGAAGCGCATCTGACTTACAACAATGAAGGTACCCACTACGAGTACTTGTGTGATCGTGAATTGAAAAACTACCAGTACCTTTCGCAAGCTGAATATTGCAAATCTCCCGGTGGAAAATTTGTTTTTCAGTGCTGTCACTGGGTTGAATCGTGACACAACAAGCGACGGATACAACCCGGAAAAGAATGTGACGGATACAATGATGAGGAGCAGACAACCCAAAACGAAAGGATCCCTAAAATGATAGCCTGTCCACTTCATGTTGAGGAGGGACTGTAAATTAAAAAGCAGCGCTTCCATCACCATCAATGCAATGATGCCGGCAGCCAGAACGATCACGAATGTCTCGGTTAGAAATTGTGCTACAATGTTCTTCCGATTGCTTCCCATCACCTTTCGAACGCCAATCTCTTTAGCGCGCATGGTAGATTGAGCCGTTGCAAGGTTGATGTAATTGATGCTTGCGGCCAGCAACAGGAAAACGCCTATCAGCGATAGCGCTAAAATAGTCTCATTGCTGATCGTTCTGCGGCTATATGTTCCAAACCTTGCATCGTTGTGAAGCTCTTTCAATGGTTGCAACAGGTAGTGTCTTGATTCGTGAAGCTCTTTAGGTGTGTGGGCTGCGTGTACTGCGGCTATCTGCTTCTCCATTTGAAGCTGGGTCATGCCAGGCTCCAGAACAACATAAGTGTGATTATTGTCTGAAACGCTGTACCAGTCATTCATTTCCCTACCGCCTTTCTTGTGCACCGTACTATAAGAAACCAATACAGTGAATGGAAGATCAGTATTCGGCGGGAGATCTTCGATCACACCAGTGACCGTACATAAGAATTCTTTCTGGAAGCGCACGATCCTTCCAAGTGCCGGTTCATCCCCAAAATACTTCTTAGCTACTGTCTTTGTGAGTACAACGCTGCCAGGTTCGCTCAATGCTTTCTGTGGATTTCCCGCGAGCCATCGAAAACCAGTGCTGTTAAAATCAAAGATATCGAAGAACGACTGTTCTGTAAGTCCGATACCAGACTCTTCACGGAACATTTTCACGGCGTTGCCTGTATCATTCATCACGTCTACATTCCCGCCACCAAAATATTCCATGACAACAACATTTCTCAATGAGGCGATCTCAGCCTTCAAGGCAGCCGGCACTGGGTATGAGATTCCTGTTCTGAATTCATCCATATTTTTGCCGCTAACGCGAACCATCCTGTATGTCCTGTTTGCCTGGCTGTGGAATGAATCAAAGCTTTTCTCAAAGTGAATGACAGTAAAGATGACTAACGCGGCAGATATGCCAATGACGAGTCCCAGGACATTGATGACGGTATTGACCTTGTACGCCATAAGGCTGCGTCTAGCCATTTTGAAGTAGCTGCAGATCATAAGTAAATTGTTATGTTGCGATTTTTTCCAGAAAAAGCGTTTCACTAAAAACCCGAGTCCCCTGATGACGTACTTTCGTCTCGCCCGGCGGACGCCCTGCTCTGAATAATCTTTCAAAAACAGTTCATTTAAATCCCCCTTGATCTCTTCTGCAAACTCCTGTGGCGCGAGCGCATCGATCAGCGAATCTATCCACTCGGGTGGCTCGTTGCGAGTGATCATGACGACGATAATTTTGCGATGAGTCCCCAGATATGCAATCGCGTATCTCTTAACTCCTCCAAGGCATTGCGCCCATAGGTAGTAATGCTGAAGATCCGTTTTCTACGACCACCCCGTTCCGCTGATGCTCCGCCCATTCTTGACTTTACAAATCCTTTTTCCTCCAACCGGTGAAGTACGGCGTGAATAGCACTAATGCTCAACTCTCTTTCAGCTTCTCTTTTCAGTGCGTCGGCTATAGACACGCCGTAAGCGTCTTTGTTGAGGAGTGCTACCAGCAGCAATACGAGTTCCTCAAGTTCTCCGAGGTAAATGCGCAATCCCATACAGTTATTATTTCAACTTTTGTAGATCAAATATTTTGCCAATACTGAAAAGCTTGAAAACTGATTCGTTTTACCTGATTGCAACTGCCTTTTCCAAATAGTACTGAACGGTTTTGAACAAATTCCTTCGAATACGAACGAGAGAATTATGGATTATGAGTCAAGAGTTATGACTTATTGCGATCAGAATCTTTGTGCTTCCTTCGCGTCTTCGCGCCTTAGCGGTTATCTTTAGCAATGGACTTTATCGATTACTACAAGATCTTAGACCTCAGTAAGAACGCATCTCAGGAAGATGTAAGAAAGGCATACAGGAAATTGGCCAGGAAGCTTCATCCGGACCTCAATCCAAACGACAAGGAAGCACATAAAAAATTCCAGCAGATAAACGAGGCCAACGAAGTTGAAGTTCTCAGTGATCCGGAAAAACGAAAAAAATACGATCAGTATGGGAAGGACTGGCAGCACGCTGAAGAGTTTGAAAAACAGCGCAACACCAGACATTCGACAGCTGGCCCGGGAAGACAGCAGTTTTCAGAAGACCCGGAGGGCGATTTTTCAAGCTTTTTCGAGTCCATGTTTGGCCAATCGACAGGTCGCAGCCAGGCAAAATTCCGAGGGCAGGACTATACGGCCGAACTAAAACTTGACCTCATCGATGCGATGAAAACGCATCAGCAAACACTAACGGTAAATGGAAAAAATATTCGCATTACCATCCCCGCCGGTATTGAGGATGGACAGGTGATCAAACTGAAGGGATATGGTGGCCGGGGCGTAAACGGAGGTCCGCAAGGAGACTTGTACATCACCTTCACCATCGGTTCGCATGCAATTTTCAAACGACTGGGAAATGATCTATATGCTAATGCCGCGATTGATCTGTACACCGCCGTGCTCGGAGGAGAAACCATGGTTGATACGCTTGATGGCAAGGTGAAATTGAGAGTAAGCCAAGGAACGCAGCCTGGCGCCAGAGTCCGACTAAAGGGCAAAGGTTTTCCGGTTTATAAAAAGGAAGGTGAAAGCGGTGACTTATACATTACCTATGACGTAAACTTATACATTACCTATGACGTAAAGTTACCCATCAACCTTACCGAAGAACAAAAAAGTTTATTCAAGCAATTATCTGAAACTAAATAATCATTCAAATGACAACAGGTGACTTGACCTCCGCTAATGAATTTTGTGTCCATCATAAAATAGAAATGACATTTATTCAGTCTTTAAATGAATACGGCCTCATCGAAATAGTGAGGACAGAAGGAATTATTTATCTTCCTACGAATCAGTTACCCGAATTGGAAAAAATGGTACGGTTATACTACGAGCTGGAAATCAACTTGGAGGGAATTGAAACCATCAATCATCTATTGCAACGGATTAGTGACATGCAGCACAAGATTGCGGAGCTATCCAACAAACTCAACGTGTATGAAAAATAAGAATTATGACTCATAACTCATAACTCTCTCTTTGTTTATTGCTCCTGAATTGGGCATTTTTGACTCTGGAATACCCCCACAAATCCGTTGCATGATGG
>Ga0193753_10002795_pt1 | contig 13439 bp, 5 predicted proteins | sample H1c2metaG_FD_144925 | JGI IMG/M metagenome (GOLD analysis project Ga0193753, IMG submission 144925) | Soil microbial communities from a riparian zone of the East river system, Colorado, United States - H1c2 | ecosystem: Environmental > Terrestrial > Soil > Riparian zone | place: USA: East River... | reverse complement strand
CCGCCAAAGATCGTGGACGCCAGGCCTTGATTAGCAAACTTCTGGCCACTGCCAAACGGCAAGTGGTAGATACCCCAGAATTGTAGGTTGTTGGTGCGATCGTAGGTCGCGGTAGCACGGTTCAGCTTGAAGTACGCCGGATAGGAGAACGCAGTACCAGCGGAACCAGATCCGGCACCGTTGTCTTCGTAGTTGAACGCATGCGACCAGGTATAGATCAGGCCGAACTGCGCCAGGCGCCCAGCGTTGCGTGTCAATTGCGTCTGCAGCGCGTTATAGTTTGCGCTGAAGAGCGGCTCGTTCTGAGTGATACCGCCCGTGTTGTAGCACGCGAAGCCAGTGGTGGCATTGCAGTGTGCCTGGTTGATTGTCGTGTTGACAATGTATCCCGGCAAACCGCTTCTGGCCAAACCGGTGCCAACGCAGGGACCGGTAAGGCCAGAAGCGGGGTTGTACTGTCCATTGGCCATGCAAGTGGTGGCACCGCTCGGAAGTGGCGCTGCGCTGAGAGTCACGCCGGCAAGTTGCCGAATCTGATGCGTTCCGACATAGCCGATGTTCGCTACGAATTGATTACCTAGATCCTGCTGGACGAACAGGTTCCAGCTAATAATGTAGCCGCGGCGGTAGTCTTTCGGTGCAGTGTTCGTTGATCCGCCGATTGGAAGCGAGGCGAAACCGCTCGAAAAGTCCGGGAACACCGATGCGGGAATGCCGACATTCAGGGGCAACGGCAGATTACCCTGCGATGGATCGACCGCAATGGTGTTGGGTGCGGTGCCGCTATAGTTCTGGGCGAGGTCGACCGGGAAGGTATCACGCAGGAAGCGTAAGCTGTCTGGATCCGACGTCATACCAGCGCCCGAGCGGAGAACCGTTCGCTCGGTCGCGCGATAAGCGATGCCAAGACGAGGAGCCACGAATCCCTTTCCCATATCCAGGCCAGCGCTCTGCGGGTTGCCGTTGACGCCACCAGCTATGACGTTGGCAGTCTGTGGAAGCGTAGGATCCAGAATGAAGACACCCTGTTTATCCCGGGTCGGCGCAGGATAAAGCTCGTAGCGGATGCCGTAATTGAGCGTCAGCTTCGATGTTATGTTCCACTGGTCTTGCCCGTAAGCAGCGTACTCCGACCAGCGCAGAGAGTTGGGATTGGTCAACTGCGTTGCCTTCGCTACGGCAAGGCCACCGCCATTGTTCGGAAGCCCGAGCAGAAAATCAGCCAAAGCGTTGTAGGCCGTGAGGCCGCTTGCGGTGTTGCTCGTCATGCCTCCCTGGAAGCGGAAACCCCCGCGCGGAGTATTGATATCGCTTCCACTGGTTGGCTGGAAGTGGTTCAGGTCGAAGTGGTAGAAGGTAAAGCCAAACTTCATGGTGTGCTTGCCCTTGTTCCAACTCAGATTTGCATCGGCAGTGAATTGGTTATCACGAAACAGAAACGGATTGGCTCCGCTCGCGTTGCCGAGAGTGGAGAAGCAGTTTGCACTTGTACTGCCTGTGTTGCAGAAAGCGAGCGCCGGCTGTCCGGTCTGCTGAAGAGACGGACCGTTCGTCCCTGGAATACCAATTGCCAAACCGAAGTTACCGGCGGCAATGTCAACTGCGGACTGCGCTCCTGAAACCTGGCGCGTATAACCAAAGTCGCCATCGAGCACCATGTTGGGCGTGATGATATGGCTAACGCCGAGTCCAACATTCTGAATACGGCCAGAGGCTGCTCCGGGTTGACCGCCGTCAAAGGTCCCGCCGCCCGCCGGTCCCAGTTCCTGCGGATCGCTGATGGAGAATGGCTCGACGCTGTAACGTCCGAAGATACTGGTGCTGTCTGTGGGGTTGTAGGTCACCTTTGAGTCGGATGTGTTGCGGTCATAGGAGAGTGTACCGCTGCCGTTGAAGTTGTTGGCCAACTGATTGGCGAGGGCCTGTGCGGAAGGGGTACCCACCGACGTGGAGATGGGAGCTAGAAGGGCCAGCATCTGCACTGCAGCCTGAGATTGACGCGACGCAGGGATGCAGTTGCAGCCGTATTCGGACAGAAACGTTGGACGAGAACCCACAGGCACAAAAGGGGTCCCAGGGCCGCCCGGTTGCGGATCGTAGAGGATGGTGTTTGAAGCCGTGAGACCGGAGGCGACGGCAGAGAAGTCGCCTCCCAGCATTGCGGTCGTCGGCACGGTCTGCTGTCCCGTAATTAACTGACGCCGGGTAGTGCGCTCAAAGTCCTGGAAGAAAAAGAGCTTGCTCTTTCCTGTCAGGATCTTGGGTATGTAAACCGGGCCTCCAATGGAGAAGCCGAACTGATTGAAGATGTTCTTCGGAACTCGAGGAAACACCGTCGCAGTCTGCGTGTAACCGCGGGCGTTGGTATTGAAGAGCTGGTTGTACAGCCACACGCTCCCGTGGAAACGGCTGGTACCGGTCTTGATGATCACATTAACCGCGGCGCCGCCTGCGACACCCTGCTCGGCGTTGAAGGAATTGGTAACGAGGTTGACGGTCTGGATGGCGTCCGCTGGTGGAACATACGCAATTAGGTAAGGCAACCAGCCATAGGTATTCACCGCGCCATCGATGCGGGTCGTGTTGCTCATGTCCTCAACCCCGTTGACGTTGAGCGACATGGCGCGCGACGGGTTGGATGCGGTCGAGTTCTGCTCCGTGACGGCTGCTACGCCGGGGATGATCGAATACAGCGCCTGAAAGTTGCGCCCCTGGGAGGAAGTCACCGGCAGTTCGGTGATCTGTGAACTCGAGATATAGTGGCTTACCTCCGCTGATTCTGTTTGCAGGGCCGGCGCGCTGGCATTGACTGTTACTTGTTCCTGCACACTCCCGAGTTGGAGCAGGATGTTGACCCTTTGCTCCTGGTTGATGACAACAAGGATGTTTTTCTGCGTAAACGCGGCAAAGCCGGCTTGTTTGATCGCGATTGTGTACGGCCCCGGTTCCAGGTTGAGTGCAAGATAATCGCCGTGGGAGTCCGTTGTGACGGTTCGGCTTGCACCTGTGGCTTGATTGGTAAGTTCCACCGAGACATTCGGAACTACCGCATTGCTCGCATCCGTAATAGTACCGGTGAGTGATCCGTAAAGAATTTGTGTATGCGCGGCCGGTAAAGAAAACAGCGCGACGCACAGCAACAGAGCAAAGCCGATACCCCGCTGCAGTCTACCTGTCTTTTTGGATGCTGCGTATATTTTGATGAAGTATGTCATGCTGGTTCCTCCCAAGATGTAATTCCACCAGAAGAGTACGAGGGAGTTCGACTCCCCTTACCGATTTGCTATTTTCTACGCGATGCAAAATTTATATAGATTCGGTAGGAACTGTCAAGCGGTTTTGTTGTTATTGGAAGGCCTTGTCGCTGGACGGAAATGCAAGCTAAGCTTCAATTCCGCTAGCCAAATATTCATACATCCTTTGGTATAAGCGCCCCGGCTACGGAAGTTCGGGAATGGGATCCATCTCCTACCAAAAATTGGATTTCTCTTACTCCCAAATTTATTTCGGACGTGGAAAATTCGCATAGACCGAACAACGCGGCCTCTCATTGCAATTGAGCCCGCAGGTTGAACGTGGCGACGACAATTTGGGTGGCAATAATGTTGCAATATCCCGTTTGAATTCTGGGCACGGCTCACGGTGACAGCACACAGAGAAGCTGTTGACGTTTATCCGGAAACATGGAGGCTTCCAGGCTCGGAGCCGTTCATTACCTTTTAATTGATCGGTTCCTCATCCCGTGGACCGTTGCGAATGGTGGCTATATCCTCAATTATGCAACCGTCCCACGGAGATTCTGAATCGGAAATATGCCAAACAGTCTCAGATAAATAAAACTGCTCTACGCAACGATGCATGGATTCCAGACTCATTCGTTGGACTCAACCAGCCAAAAGGAGAGATAACATGTCAACCGAAACGAAGTGCCCATTCCATCACGCCGCGGGTGAAGGCACATCGAACCGTGACTGGTGGCCGAACCAGTTGAACCTCAGGATCCTGCATCAGCACTCATCCCTATCCAATCCCATGGACAAGGACTTCGACTATGCCGAAGCATTCAAGAGCCTCGACCTGGCAGCCGTGAAGAAGGACCTCCTGGCGTTGATGACTACCTCTCAGGACTGGTGGCCGGCGGACTTCGGCCACTACGGGCCTTTGTTCATTCGCATGGCGTGGCACAGCGCCGGAACGTACCGCACCGGCGATGGTCGCGGAGGTGCCGGATCCGGCCAGCAACGCTTTGCTCCTCTCAACAGCTGGCCTGACAACGTCAGTCTCGATAAGGCGCGTCGGCTGATCTGGCCGATCAAGCAGAAGTATGGCAACAAAATTTCGTGGGCCGACCTCATCATTCTTACCGGCAACGTTGCGCTGGAGTCGATGGGCTTTAAGACCTTCGGCTTTGGTGGCGGCCGCGAGGATGTCTGGGAGCCGGATCAGGACGTCTACTGGGGCACAGAGAAGACCTGGTTGGGCGGCGATCATCGCTATGGCAAAGGACAGTCCGGCGAAGGCGTGATCGTGGCCGATGAGGAGATGCATGGCAGCGAGAAAGATCGTACTGGCGGCGGCACCAAGGAGCGCAACCTGGAGAATCCGCTCGCCGCTGTGCAGATGGGCCTGATCTACGTGAACCCGGAAGGCCCGGATGGCTACCCCGACCCAGTCGCGGCGGCCCACGATATCCGCGAGACCTTTGCGCGCATGGCAATGGACGACGAGGAAACCGTCGCGCTGATCGCGGGGGGCCACACCTTCGGCAAGACTCACGGCGCAGCTCCTGCGTCCCATGTGGGGCCTGAGCCCGAAGGAGCGGGCATAGAGGAGCAGGGCCTTGGCTGGAAGAACAGCTTTGGCACCGGCAAAGGCGGTGATGCAATCACCAGCGGAATCGAAATCATCTGGACGACCAAGCCGACAGAATGGAGCAACGAGTACTTTGATCACCTGTTTCACTACGAATGGGAGCTGACCAAGAGCCCGGCCGGGGCGAATCAATGGAAGCCCAAGGGCGACGCAGGTGTCGACACCGTGCCGGACCCGCACGACCCGTCGAAGCGTCGTACGCCATCCATGCTCACAACGGATATCTCCCTGCGCCTCGATCCTGCTTATGAAAAGATTTCGAGACGCTTCCACGAGAATCCGGACCAGTTTGCCGACGCCTTTGCTCGTGCATGGTTCAAACTGACGCATCGCGATATGGGGCCTCGGCCGCGCTATCTCGGTCCTGAGGTCCCTGCGGAAGAGCTGATCTGGCAAGATCCCGTCCCCGCTGTTGATCACAAACTGATTGATGAGCAGGACATTGCTTTCCTCAAGGCGAAGATCCTGTCTTCGGGCTTGTCCGTCTCTCAGCTGGTTTCGACCGCCTGGGCGTCGGCGTCCACCTTCCGTGGTTCCGACAAGCGTGGCGGTGCGAACGGCGCGCGTATACGCCTGACGCCGCAGAAGGATTGGGAAGTCAACCAGCCGGAGCAGCTGGCAAAAGTGCTGAAGACGCTCGAAGGTATCCAGAGCGAATTCAATGGCAAGCAGTCGGGCGGCACGAAGGTCTCACTCGCCGATCTGATCGTCCTGGCCGGTTGCGCAGGTGTCGAGCAGGCGGCGAAGAATGCCGGCTTCGCTGTGACGGTTCCGTTTACACCGGGACGCATGGACGCCTCGCAGGAACAGACCGATGTGGAGTCCTTCGCGGTGCTGGAACCGATCGCGGATGGCTTCCGCAACTACCTCAAGGGCAAATACACAATACCGTCTGAGACGTTGCTGATCGACAAGGCCCAATTACTGACTCTGTCTGCGCCTGAGCTGACAGTGCTCATTGGCGGTATGCGCGTTCTGAATACCAACGTAGGTCAGGCAAAGCATGGCGTCTTCAGTAAGCAGCCGGAGGCGTTGACCAACGACTTCTTCCTCAACCTGCTCGATATGGGTACAGAGTGGAAGGCGGTCTCAGACGCCCAGGATGCATTTGAAGGGCGTGATCGTAAAACAGGTGAAGTCAAGTGGACGGGGACACGTGTCGATCTCATCTTCGGTTCAAACTCCCAGCTTCGGGCACTTGCCGAAGTCTACGGAAGTTCGGACGCGAAGGAGAAGTTTGTCCATGACTTTGTAGCGGCCTGGAACAAGGTAATGAACCTTGATCGTTTCGACTTTGCGTGATCTTGGAAGGAAGGTTGGGGAGCCATGCCAGTTGTTCGCACAGCAACTGCGTGTACAGGCTGTCCAATGATGATCGAATAGGCAAGAAAAAGGCCAGACAAACTACAGGACTGCTGGTGATCTCACCGGCAGTCCTGTAACGTCACGAGGTTGCCTAAAACGATACGCGGAATGCAAACTGCAGTTGTCGCATGGGAATGTTCGAGTCCGTGTTGCTGATGACACCGCCGTTCGCGCAGTCCACACAACGCGCGCCTGATGAATTGGGAATATCCAGCGCAGGATGATTGAATAGGTTGAATACCTGGAACTGGAACTGTCCCTTCACCCGCTCCGTTACTGGAATGTCTTTTATCAGAGACGCATCAGCGAGAAATTGGTGCGGCCCTGTGAAGGCGTTACGGCCGACATTTCCAAATGTGGCAAACGCTGGCAACAAGAAGGCTCCTGAACTGTTTGGCGAACCGACCGGAGTCGGCATTGGTGTAAAGAGGCTAACAGTGCGCGTTTGGGCATTAAACCCACCCGCATGCACATTGAAGCCCGTACCTTTGTCGGGACGACAATCGCTGCTGCGTCCCGGACCGTTGAAGTTCGTATCCAGGTCCTGCTGCATGCCGCATCCGGAGAACGTCGGCGTAAATGGAGAACCGCTCTGGTAGGTTGTTGTTCCGCTTACGGTGTATCCACCAACCAGATAGTCCATCCAGCGGCTGCTATTTGAAAGGACATGCGGTTCCTCCCGAACGGTAGTTGATACAAGCCACTCAACACAAAGATGTTCGTGCGATTCGTATCGTTCCGCCCGCGGCTCACGCTAGGATAGCGGGCGAACACATTGTCATTGGCATAGTTGATCGCCTTCGACCAGGTGTAGTTCGCGTTGAACTGCAGACCGTGCGAGAAGCGCTTGTCCAACTTCGTCTGCAGTGCGTTGTAGTTTGCGTTCCCTGCGGGAGCAGCCGATGTCATGCCGTTGCTGCAGCATATTACCGGTGCACCGTTATAGACGTTAGGAAATTGGTTGTAGTAGGGACGCCGTTGCGCAATATTTCCTGAAGCAAGCTCAGCGGGCGTGGACGCAAGTATGGGAGCATTCAGATCGAAACCATATGTCTCGCCTGGATAGATACGCTCGGCATGATTACCGACATAGGCGATCTCCATCGTTGTGTTGGCACCAAATTGTTGTTGCAGGGTGAGGTTCCACTGATCCACCTTCGGCAACTGAATCCGTTCGGGGCGGAACTGTGGGCCGAAGGTGTCACTGAGGGGGATGATTCCGTTGGGTGGGATAAAGGGTGCCGGTGGGCGAACTGGAGGATTCGCAAGTGTCGTCGCAAACTGACCGACTGCATTGTTAGAAGTGAAATCTTCGTTCGCGAGGACTGGAAGGTTATGCGTCAACACACTGCCGAAGAGCGTTCCAAAGAATCCGACGTTGTCATACACCTGCCCGAAGCCGCCGCGAATAACTGTATAAGGCAGCACCTGGTAAGCAAAACCTAGCCGGCCAGCGAGATTGAGAAAATCCATGTTCTGGTTGCCATTGGTGCCGATGCCATTGACTCCGACAACGCGCGTTCCGCCAGAAGCGATCGAAGCGAATCCGCCTTTACCTGTTCCATTCACAGTCTCCGGGAAGATCAGGTCCCAGCGAACACCGTAGTTCACCGTCAGCTTCTGAGTGACGCGCCAGCTATCTTGTCCGAAAAACGCGAAGCGCTTCTGTCGATTTGCCGCATCGTTCTGATAGACATTGAAACGCTGAAACTCATTGACCTGGCCGAACAGAAGAGAGGCCAGTCCTGATCCTGCGCCATCAGGACCAGCGGTCGATCCATTGTTGAAGTTCAGTACCCCACTACGGTTGTTGTCGCTGGCGTTGCGCAGATTGAATGCATAGCGAATATCCCCGCCGAATTTGATTGTGTGAGTTCCTACAATCTTCGTCCAGTTGTTAACAAACTGGTAGACCTGCTCACTCTGCAGGAGGGGGCAGTTGCAGCCCTGATTGCCAAAGTTGCTGATGCTGTTGTCGCTGATATTGAAGCTGGGTAGACCGCTGGTATCAGGCAATGTATTCAGATTAGGAATGCCCGCTGCAGTCGCCGGTGTTGTCCCAACCGAAAACTTGTTTTCGGAGACGTGATAGTTCAGATATCCCCCGCGAAACTCCGCTAATAAACTTGCATTCACGACATAGTCAACGCCGATAGAGGCATTCTGGTTCTGCACGTTCGATGTGCCCGTAGTGTTGGTAATGCCGAAACCCTGTCCACCTGCCGCACCGAATGCCGGAGCACCCAGCAGCCTGTACAACGCATAATCATAGCGTCCGAACGCGCTTATCTTGTCATTCGCTCGGTAATCCAGACGGACATCGGCCTGATCGCCATTCACAGATCCGGAGCCCGAAGCTGCATAGTTATTCTGGGTTGTAGATGAGGATGTCGCATTTGGTGCTGGGAGCAAATTGAGGAAATAGATGGCTTGGGGAGACAGCACGGAAACTGGAACCGCATTTGGAGCATAAGCAGTCGCGGGGCCGCCAGAGACGGGGCGGTAATAGACAGAACCCGTCGTCACGTACTGGCTTAGATCGCAGGTAGCGCTACCCGTTGCCAGGCAGGTATTGCGGACTGTGTTTGTGGGTACCGACTGCAGGAAACTTGTTCCCAGTCGCTGCCGCAGACCTTGATAATCCAGAAAAAAGAAGGCTTTGTTCTTGGTAAGGGGTCCACCCAGCGATCCGCCAAACTGACTGTACAGCGCACTCGGAAGAAATCGTCCGGTCACCGGATCGGGAAGAGCGTTCGCGAACGGATCGCGCGCCTGCTGCGCCCCGCTATGCCGGAACCAGAACGCATCGCCATGAAACGCACTGCTGCCAGATTTCGTGCTCGCGCTGATGATGCCACCCGCAGCACCGCCAAACTCGGCGTCGTAGTTTTGCGTCGTCACCTTCATCTCGCTGATCGAGTCCAGCGTCGGATTAATCACGATGATTCCCAGCACGGGGTCACGATTATCAGTTCCGTCCAGCAAAAATCCTTGGACGCCATAGTTCGAACCGTTGGAATTGAGTGCAATGCCACCTTGTGGGTTTTCCGGCCCAAGAATGTTGAATGTGGAACGCTGCATTCCCGGCGTAAGCAAGGCGAAGGTCGTAAAGTTACGGGTCAGGTTTGGTAATGCCTGGATCGAGCGCTCGTTCAAACTCTCCGAGATCTCTGCACGGTCAGTTCTTAGCGCTGGAGTCTCGGCGGTTACTGTGATTGACTGTTGTCCGCCAGGAACCTGTAGGGCAACATTCACCAACTGTGACATTCCAGCCTGCAATTCCAGGTTTTCGACCTGGCCCGGGGCAAACGCCCCGGACTCGACCTTAACGGAATAAGTGTCTGGAATGAGATTATCCGCCCGCCAAAATCCTTCGGCACTGCTTTGAACTACTGTCTTGGTCCCCTTGTTGACGTTGGTTACCGTTATCTGCGCGTTCGGGATGATCGCTCCCGTATTGTCGGTTATGGTCCCATACAACGATCCATAGACAGCTTGGGCAAAACTGCATCTTCCGCCCAGCAACCCAAGTATCACTGTGAGAAATAGGACTGCGAAGCTTATCCGCTTTCTAATAGAAAAATTCATCTCTGCCTCCACGAATCGCATCCAAAAAAGAGTTGCCGGGACATGCCACGTGCAAAGTCCAGCGACTGAGAGCGTAAAGAGGAGTTGTTTTGGCGGCTCCGTTTTACGCCTGCTACGAGCCGTTGTAGAACATGTCACTAATTAACTGCGATTGACTACGTCATTCACCGTGATTTGACCGTCAAATACGGTGAAAGACTGGGTTACCTTCAATGAAAACAGCTGCTGAGCAGAACATTCAGATCATTGACTTCACGGGAGATTTACGTTGGGAATTGGTCCAGCGCATTATCGAAAGTCCCCACCTTGCTGGCTCCGCTCGTTTGCGCGATTTTCTACTCCATGTAACGGCGTGTGCGATCCGAGAGACCCCGGAAGATGCAACCGAGCAGCAGATTGGTATTCAGGTGTTCCAGAAACCTCCCGGCTTCAACTCCAGCGAAGACAGTGTCGTTCGCAGTCAAGCCCGACTTCTTCGACTTAAACTCGCAGCTTATTTCAATGTGGAGGGTGCAGCCGAACCTCTTATCATGGAGATCCCTAAGGGCCATTACCTGCCTATTTTTTTCCCGGGCGGAGAAGGAACGCATGGCTCATCTTCGAGGATTTCCAGGATTGATCAAAATCGAAAGAGATTCGTAAATCATTGGCAGATCGCAGCTGCGATCTTGCTGATTGTGCTAGGACTATCAGCGATCGGAGTTCACTTATGGCAAAGGCATTTAACCTCATCTAAACCGCTTAATAGACTTTGGGCGCCTTTCTTGGCGGGTGACCCGCCGCTGCTCATTTACAGCAATGCGGTCTTTATTGGCGACTCCAAGCGCGGTATGCGGTACGCTGCAAATGATGGCTCAGATAACTCTTCGACCGATCGAGTCGATAACTATACGGGAATTGGGGAACTTTTTTCGGTGCACGAACTTACCCGGCTGTTTGACCGGCATCACGCAGAGTTCAAACTTAAACGCAGTCTACTGGTCACATGGGACGAGGCTCGCGAACGCAATTTGATCTTTATAGGATCCGTTGCTGAAAATAGCTCGCTTAAGACCATGCCGTCCACCCAGGACTTTACCTTTATTGCTACCCCTGATGCCGCGGGGATCGTCAACCATCATCCCCGAAATGGTGAGCCCGCGGCCTACATACGCCCTGAACGTCCGCTGACAAAAGATTATGCAATAATTGCCCTTCTTCCTGGAATTCAGCCGAATCTTCACATGCTCGTCTTCAGTGGACTGACTACGCTGGGCACAGAGGCCGCCGTCGAATATGCCGCAAGCCCGGAGACCGCCACAGAACTGATGAAACAAATCGCGCCCGACGGCAAGGTCCACAACTTTGAAGCCCTTCTCGAGGTCCGGATAAGTGGAGGAGTGCCTTTGCAATCCAAACTGCTCACCCTCCGCGTCCATTAGCTTTTTTCCTGCATTATGCTTTGGCGAAATGCTCTCCAAGCGCTGCTTCCGCGATGATGTCATTCTTATGCCTCCTCGCTTTGCGGTCCCTTGCCGGAATCAAGAATCAAACCCATGGCTCGTGTCAGCCGCTGCCACTCGCCGGTTTTCTCTACAAGCTGCTCGCGCCCCTTTGGGTCAATGAATAAAACCGCGCCTTGCGGTTGTTCCCGCTCAAGAAGATATTCCTGGCTGATTTTTCGCTAGATTCGTTTGTTTGGGTTGACATCCGACCCAAACACGACAATTTGTTTTCTATGTCTCCGATCCCTCGGACAACCAATGCAGGTAATCGTGCTACCGTATCGAAATTTCCCGTAGGTAATCAAAATTCCCCGAAGGCCCTGGCCTCACGCCCTCGATCCGACGAGCATGAACAACCTCGTTGTTCGGATACCAGAGCGGAATCCCGGGCAGCTCCTCCGCCAGTATCTTCTGCACCTCGACATAAGCCGTTCGCCGCCGCGCCTGGTCCGTCTCCGCCGCCGCAGCTGCCAGCAGAACATCCACCCGTGCATTCGAATACCGTCCTCGATTGCCACCCTTCGGCGGAAACGCGTCCGACCCATACGCATACCGAAAGATATCCGGATCCTCATTGCTTCCAATCCACCGCAACGCGTACATCTGAAACGCACCCTTCGTCACATCGGCATAGAATGTTCCAAACTCCGCCGACCGAATATCCAACCGAATCCCCGCCGCGCGTAGCTGCTGTTGCAACACCGCCGCCATCAGCCGAGTCGTCTCATCCGTACTAGTCTTCAGCGTGATCCGCACCCTCACGCCATCCTTGCCGGCATGAAAACCCGCCTCCTCCAACAATCGTTGCGCCCGCACGACATCATGTGGATACTGGGCCATCTCTGCATCCGGAGCCGCAGCCCAATGCTCCGCAGGCAGTAGCGTGTTCGCCAACCTCGCCTGTCCGCGCCAGATAGCATTCACAATCGCCTGTCGATCCATCGCACAAGCCACGGCCTGCCGCACCCGCTTGTCCTTCAACACCGGGTCGTTCACATTGAAGTTCGCATAAACCACAGGCGAACCCAGTACGCTCACAATTTTCAGATTTGGCGCGCTCTCCAACGCATGAACCATATCGAGCGTAATCACATTGCTCGCCAGATCGGCCGATCCCTTCTTCAACTCCAGTGCGCTTGTAATTGCATCCGGCACCACCGCAAATCGTATTCGCTCGACCTTGGGAGCACCCGCCCAGTAAGCCTCATTCCGTTCAATAATCACTTCCTTATCCTGCACCGCACTCACAAACCGGAACGGCCCCGTACCCACCGGATGCATCCCAAAGTCTTTACCCGCGCCCTTTGGCACCACACCAAACAGGCCATCACTCACGTTGAACAACAACCCAGCATCCGGCCGTTTCATATGGACCACTACAGTCAATCTCTCTTTAGCCTCAGCCTTCGCCACCGAAGCAAAGCTCCCACCTTTCGCAGTCACAAGGGACCCATCGATCAAACTTTCGATCGTATAAGCCACATCCTCCGCCGTCAGTGCCCGTCCATCCTGAAACCGAACCCTATCTCGCAGATGAAACACCCACGTCAAGGCATCCGGCTGCTCCCAACTCGTAGCTAGCCACGGTTGCAGATTGAAGTGTTCATCCTTCCTCACCAATGAATCAAAGATCACCCCACCCACGCGCTCACTCTGCGCGTCCGTCCCCACCCGCAGATCCAGATTATTGGGACTACTCTCAATAATCATCACGACGGTTCGAGGATCTTCCACCCGACCCCGGCAACCAACCATCCACCCCACAGAGAGCAACATTATCAAGCCACGAATTCGGGCGCCCCACCCTTTGCACTCTTGCGAAGGGTGGGGTATCGGGCGGAGCCCAATCGTCTTCCTCCACAGAGTCGCAAAACTCATCCGTATGTAACCTTCCCCAACACCACAGCCCTCTTCGCCCCCGTTGCCGTCGGAACATTCCCTGCCAATCCAAACCACGTCAACCAGGCCATCAAAGCAAAGGCCATCCCCTCTTTTGCCTGCGCCGGAATCCCCAACTCCCCCATCAATCGCACCTTCACGCCAAGTGGCTCCAGTCCCTCCCGCAACATTCGCATCAACGTCGAATTATTAGCCCCGCCCCCGGCGACCACATACTCAATGTTCGTAGCC
>Ga0193753_10002794_pt1 | contig 13441 bp, 11 predicted proteins | sample H1c2metaG_FD_144925 | JGI IMG/M metagenome (GOLD analysis project Ga0193753, IMG submission 144925) | Soil microbial communities from a riparian zone of the East river system, Colorado, United States - H1c2 | ecosystem: Environmental > Terrestrial > Soil > Riparian zone | place: USA: East... | reverse complement strand
CAAAAAGCTTATGCGAAGCTGGCTGCTGTGAAGAAGAAGGTGGGCTATCCCGACAAATGGAAGGATTTCTCGGCTATGGATATCGGTTCCGGTAGTTTCGTGCAGAATATCATAGGCGCTAATAGCTGGTGGCATCAATATGAGATCAACAAGCTGGGCAAGCCGGTCGACAGGGACGAATGGTCGATGTCGCCACAGACCTACAATGCCTATTACAATCCTTCGAACAATGAGATCGTCTTGCCCGCAGGCATCTTTACTGTACCCGGCTATCGTGACGAGGAACTCGACGATGCGGTGGTGTACGGTTATGCAGGCGCGTCCACGATCGGCCACGAGATCACCCATGGATTCGATGACGAGGGACGGCAGTTCGATGCAAAGGGCAACCTCGTGAGTTGGTGGACGAAGAACGATGAAGAGGAATTCAACAAGAGGGCAACCGTGATGGTGAACCAGTTCAACGGCTATGAACCCTTCCCCGGTTATCATATCAATGGTAAGGCTACGCTGGGTGAGAATATTGCCGATCTCGGAGGCATTCTCCTCGGGATAGATGCATTTAAGAAAACGGAAGAATTTAAGAAAGATGAAAAGATCGGCGGGCTTACCCCGATGCAGCGGTACTTCATGGGCTATGCAATGGGATGGCTGGAACATACACGTGACGAACAACTCCGAAACCAGTTGCTGAGTGATGTGCATTCCCCCGGCGAATACAGGGTAAAGGGGCCTTTCGTTGACGTGGATGAATTCTACACCGCCTTCAATGTAAAACCGGGCGATGCGATGTATAGGGCGGATAGTTTACGAGTGAGGATCTGGTAACACGTGAATCGTGAAACGTCAATCCTCAACGTGAATCGTCAATCGTCAATCGTGAATAGCAGCAGTCTTACAATTGCTCAAATCAGTTAGTGTCTTCCATTTGCGGTCGAAACCGTTAGGGGAAATACAAAGGTCGGAGACTATTCACGATTGACGATTCACGTTTGAGGCTCCTTCGTGTACAGCCCAGTATACTGAATGCCCAAACCCGGCCCCTCCGATATATTTATTTTTCCCGAATCATATGTGATCCCGGTGGCGACGTCCTCGGCGAGAAGCAAGGGGCCATCCATGTCCACATGATCGATGAGTGGCAAGAGATGGGCAATGGCTGCAGAGCCAACTGTAGATTCGTTCATGCAGCCAACCATTACCTGCAAACCAAGTGTGCGGGCATTCTTTATCATTCGCAGCGCGGGGGTGATGCCACTGCACTTCGTGAGTTTGATATTGATGCCATGAAAATGATCCTTGCATCTTTGTACGTCCTGTTCGAATACGCAGGCCTCATCGGCAAACAAGGGCAGGGATGATTCCCTGTACAGCGTCTTCATTCCTTCCCAGTTATCTTTTGCGAGTGGCTGTTCCACATACTCTACGCCGAGTTCTTTCAATTGCGGAATTAGAGACAGCGCAGTTTCGAGATCCCAGGCGGCATTGGCATCCACGCGGAGTATCGCATCGGTATTCTCGCGCAGGGCCTTCACAATGGCGATATCATCGGGCGTTCCTACTTTTATCTTATAGATAGGCCATGGCTTTTCCTTTAACTTATCCACCATTTTCTCTATGCTGTCGATGCCGATAGTGTAATCGGTCATAGGATCATTCGAATGATCCAGCTTCCATAGTTGCGAAAGACTCTTGTTGCCGAGCTTGCCGAAAATATCCCATGCGGCAATATCCAATGCGCATACCAGGAATGGGTTCTGGGGAAGCAGATGATGAAGGTAATGCCAGTACCTGTCGGGTTCGGTGAACGCGAATTTTTCGATACCCGCTTTCTTCTGTTCGATATCTTCGATCATCTTTGCGACCGGGATATTGTAATAGGTGATAGCCGGCGCCTCGCCATAACCCTTGACGCCGAAGTGTTCGAGCTCAACAATTAGCGTCGGCTGATGTGTCTTGGTACCCTTGGATATGGTAAAGGGGTGACGGAAGCGCAGGTCGAAGGAGTGGTAGGTGAGTTTCACTGTGTAAAGTTAGGGAGAGTTTGGAAAAAGGAATTGGGAATTAGGAATAAGGCTTAAGATAGTTACTCTCCAAATGGACGCAGCGTGTTCCAGTAAGGAGCAGTTGCACGGGGCGAAGTTAGAGAGAGTTTGGAATTGAGTTAGGCTTTACCGGCAACCTAATCCCTATCTATAAGATAAGTAACTGTTGAAGACTAATTCCAAATTCCAAATCCCTAATTCCCTGAACTACCAACTCACCTCCCACTATTCCCCACATACCCCCTCACCTCTTCGTTAAAGTCTTTTTCCCTGATCAGTTCTTCGAGTGGTATATGCATGCGGTAGCGCCAGTAATGTTTGGGAATGGCGGGATCGTTGATGCGTTCTTCATGTGGATTTTCGCGGCGCAGGCCTTCACTCATGCCGAGTATGTCCTGCAGCTGGAAGATGCTCCACATAGCGGGAGAATAAAGATGCTGGAGAATGATGGCCCGGCTCACCCAGGGTTCGCAGAAATAAGGGGGTTCGCCCCATTGCCCGAGAACGGTGTGGTAGAAATGTTGCGTCTTCACCCGGTCTTCTTCCCACCATCCCCTCACCGTACTCATGTCGTGCGTGGAAGGAGTGATAACGGAAAGATAGGGCGCCTCATCCGGGATGAAGAATTCCTTCAGCGGGTCCTTCGGCATGCGCTGGATCTCGAGGCTTAGTATTCCGAGCTGCTCCATCACCTCGGGCACGCAATGCGGAACCATTCCAAGATCCTCGCCACAGATGAGCATGTTGGTAGATTCTTTCAATTGAGGCAGCTTCTGCATCGCCTCCTTCTTCCAGAAATCATCCTGCCGGCGGTAGAAATAATTCACATAAAGTGCCTTTAGTTTCTCCTGTACATGCGGGATGAGGTATTTGAATGACAAGGTGGATTCCATCGAGATGCGAAAATGAAATTCCTGTCCCTGCGAATCCTCCTGTTTAAAAAAGATGACATTCGATACCAGGTCAAACAAGCCAAGTTTCAGGCGTGTATGTTCGATGGTATCGCCCAGGGCCGAGAAATGCGCCTCTACTTTCCGCTGGGTATCGAAGGCAGGAAGCAGGTCGAAGCCGGAGAAATTATTTGGCACCACGAATTCTTCCCTGACCTTACCTGCCTGGTCGCCGAATATTTCCTGAAGCACTTCTTCATTGATGAAAGGACGACAATAGCGTTGTTCATCGAACCAGATTCCATTCTCTCCAAACTCCACATAGTGTACCGGTATGCACGCTACGAAATGTCCCATTACTCCCTGCACGGCATGCGAGGGTATACTCCAGATGCGGAAGAAGCCAAGGATATGATCGATGCGGAAGGCGTCGAAGTAATTACTCATCTGCGCGAAGCGCTGCTTCCACCAGGCAAACCCATCCTCCTGCATCCGCTTCCAGTTATAGGTTGGGAATTCCCAGTTCTGTCCAATGGGCGTGAAGAGATCCGGTGGCGCACCAGCCTGCGCTTCCATATTGTAAAGGCCGGGTTCCACCCATGCATCGCAGCCATAACGATAGATGCCGATCGGGATATCACCCTTGAGGACGATGCCGCGCTTGTGCGCATAGTCGGCCGCCTCCTTCAATTGCAGATGAAGATGGTATTGAACGAAACAATAGAAATGTACTTCTTTTCGCGCATTCGATTTCGTGGTGAATAATTTTGAAACCTCTTCGGCAGAATAGACGCCATTTGTTTTCCATTCATTGAAATGCGTAGTGTCATATTTCTCGCGGAAATAACAAAAACCGGCATAAGGCATGAGCCAATGCTTATTGCTCTCGAAGAATGCCTGGTAGTCCCCGGAGTCGAAGCATTCCTTTCCCATAATATCATACAACTCCTTCAGCATCGCAAGCTTGAAGCGAAGCACCTCTTCATAGTCTACCTCCGCGAGTTCATTGAGCTGTTTCTGTTTCTTCTTTAATGCAACCGTCTTCCCGGCATACTTCTTCCCGGCCACTTTCGCAAGATTGATATAGAGCGGATGCATCGCGAAGGCCGAGATGGCCGCATAAGGATACGAATCCTGCCAGGTATGTGTTGCTATCGTATCGTTGACGGGAAGTAGTTGTATCAGTTTCAAGCCTGTTTCACGCGCCCAGTCCACCAGTAATTTTATATCCGAAAATTCCCCTACTCCGAAACTATTCCGGCTTCGCAGACTGAATACGGGTATTGCCACTCCAGCACCTTTCCAGGTATTATTGGGTAAATGGATAAATCCATCGTGAAGGATGGTCACTTGATGCGGTGGAGAATCTGCATGCAACAGACGGTTATCGCCATCCTCGTAGGTGATGAGATTATTCTCCCGCGTATTGAACACACCGTATTTATAGGCAATGGGAAAATGAGAACCTGTCAGATCCAGGTTCACGCTCCACCAATCGCCATCCAGCGTTAGAAGCACGGGCTCTTCTTCCGACCATTTGCCCAGCGCCACTACATTGCCCAGGAGGCAGACAGTTTCGTGTTTCTTCAATAAGGGAGCTTTGATCCTGAAGATATGCGTGTGTGGCTTAGTTGTGTTTCCCTTCGCCTTTGAGTGACCCGATTTAAGCAAGACATTCTGGAAGGGAGCAGTGAAGAAAGCATTCTCATATTCGCCGGCGTGATTCCAGGTATCCTGCACCTGGATCGTCATGATGTCCTTACGGGAGAGTTGTATCACCCGGTCGTTCGACCATTCCCGGATCAGTTCGCCTTCGATATTCTTGAGAAGGTATTTGTAGTGGATCCCATTCTTAGGCCAGTTCTTGCGACTGGTGACGACCGAGGCTTGCCAGAATTCATCGTTCAGGTATTCCATGGCTACGGCATTGGCAGGGTCATCCGTTCCCAACTCTTCCATATCACCTGTCACCCACAGACTTTGCCCTGGCACCGTATGAAATCTGAGATAAAACTGAAGGTCCATCGCTATCGTTAGTTGTCGTTACACCAATTCTATTTGTGTCACAAAGACACGATGTAAACGAAAGTAAAATAAATGATTCAATGTTCGCATTTTTATTTGAAAGAACGCCGGATTTTCTGTTTAATGGTATGAAAATCACGCGCAAAGCGTGAAATGAGGAGTATCTCACTATGCGGGTTACAAAGGGATGGTGAGATTGTGAGTCGTGAGTCGTCAATCGTGAATCGTGAATTGCGGCAGTCTTAAACTTGCTCAAGTCAGTCAGGGTCTTCTATCTGTCGTCGAGACCTTTACGATAAAACTCCTTTTTGATATTCAGGTGCCGGCGCCTATTTTTGCAACTTATTATTAACCCAGGAAATTAAAATAATAGCTAGCTATGGAACAAACAAAGAAGTATAAGGCGGTCTGGTGGTTGGTATTCTTTGCTGCGTCGGCGGCACTGGTCATTGCAATCGTTACGCATTGGCCCTGGTTGACGCTTATCCTGCCGTTTCAGACGACTGCTTTTGTGAAGGCGATGGATATAATGTAGGAATTGATTTCTCCCGATAAAGACCCGTTTTGCTTATGTGAAACGGGTTTTGTTCATATAAATATATATTCCCAGCCGCACGGGCCGGGAATATATCAGGATTGCCACCTTCTGATCAGGCTGCTGGCAGATCTCGAATTTCTGCGGATCTTGTACATGTTGGCTACACCGAACGATCTCCTTGGTGTTTCATGCAATTCGATACCAGTGGCGATGATTTCTTTTACTTCAGCGATTAGCTTGTTCCATATCGCGGGATCCATCTGAATCTTTGACGGCATTACATACGTTTCCATATAAACTTTTTTGTTTTTAAAAATTATTAATGATTGAGCAGGTGAGGGAAGAACACCGGAACCGCTAGCAGGAAGGTTTATTTCTCGTCACTTTCTTTTTTCGCTCGTTGACAGAACAAAGATAACACCGCGTAAGTGTTAAAGCCAACGACAAGTGTGCGAACTGTATGTATCAACCAGTGAACGGCGGTTTTTGGCCGGTAAATTGAAATTCGATCCCGGAAGTTCGCCGGTCAATGCAAAAAAAAAGACGGCCAATGGCCGTCAAAAAAGTTACAGTATCTACTTTAGTTTATTTATTCCAAAGGCTTCTGGCAGTCTTTGCAGTTCTGCGCATGTTCCACATATCTACGATTCCGAAAGTTGAGCTGTTTGGGCTGGGTTGGGATTCGATAGTGTCTGTGGCAACTGTTTCTTTTACTTCAATCAGCAGGTTCTTCAACACGGCTGCATCCATCCGTACAATAGATGGCATAACATCACTGTTCATGATTATATCTCTGTTTAATGATTACAAAATATAGTTTGAGCTATCAGGAGAAAAACACCAAAGAATCGTTAGAAGAGTGCAAGTGTGGATTAGTCGTCCTTGTAAGTAGTGAACTTATAGTGAGCTCAAATTGATGCTGCAAAGATAGCAATAAATCAGGTCACATACAAGTGTCTCATAGGGAATTAGGCCATTCCAGGTTATACTTTTCTCAAGGCTTTTTCAATTTAACCAATGATTTTCCGGTTATAATTTTTGAATGTTGAATTATTTTCAAACTGGCAGGCCATTTGCCACATGATTTCAAATTATTTATATGACAACTCAGGAAATTGCCACCCGTCTCGTTGAATTTTGTAAAGAAGAGCAGTACGGAAAAGCCCACCGTGAACTATATGCTCCCAATGCCATCAGCATTGAACCCTTCGCTATGGGAGGATATGAAAAGGAGACCAAGGGTCTCGATGCGATCATTGCGAAAGGCAAGAAATTCGAATCGGAGGTCGAACAGTCGTTTGGTGTCACTCTCTCCAACCCTCTCGTCACGAAAAACTCGATCGCGTTCATTTTTACGATGGATGTCAAAATGAAGGGCCGGGAGCGGGAAACCATGACCGAACTCTGCGTGTACGAGGTGAAGGACGATAAGATCGTTTCGGAGCAGTTTTTTATGTAGAAAACAAGGCCTTTCCCGGCCTGGCGGCTCCCCGGAGAGCCGCCAGGGAAACGGCTTATCGGGCAAAAACTACCGAAAATCGAAGGATTTTGCTCAAAGAGCGAAAATCCCTTAGAGGCGCGTGTTTATGATAGATATTTACAATCAGAAGTTTGATATCCAAGTAGAAAAAACCAAAACGAAATCCAACCATCCAAAGAAAAGCAAAAAGGTTAGCCGAAATCCAGTACCGAAAAAAAACCAATCCGAACCATCCCTTTGAAAAGCTACCATCAAATCCAAGAATGAAAAATCAGTCAAAATCTTAATCCCTAAGAAACAACTTCCTTGTAACCGTCCAAACAAAAGATTTTGAAGGCTGCTCCCTCACCAGAGCAGCTTTTTTATTGTGGGTATCCCAACGCGGGAATCACAATCATCGCCAGGCATTTTTATTTCTCACCCGCGGCGCAGATGGTTTATTACAATGATTCAGGGCTCATCGAGTTCGAAGGTTGTATTGTGGGAGATCATTACCCACGATTTATTCCTTAGTGCATACACCCGGATATACCGGAGATGGTAGGTCACGGTCTTATGATCGCTTGCGTTTATCCGGCGGTTGTCCATCTTTCCTTTCACGATGGCTATTCCCGGATGCATCTCCACTTTTACCGAATCATGCTGGCGCAGGAGATAGGTCCCATTTGCCACCGTCTTTAACCATCCTGTTTTGCCTTCTACCAGGCCGGTCCCGTGACTGAATACAAAGTCGGCCGCATAAAGCGTATCCAAAGCCGCCATGTTCTTCTGGATCACATAGGTATCGATCTGCTGGTTGAGTGTCACCAGGCGACTGGAATCGTTGGTAGCCTGGCTGAAGGCCATGCCTGACAGCAAGAAGAGAAAGACAAGTATGGGAGTTGCTTTTTTCATGAGAAACTGTCGGGACGGGGATTTGGGGGGATTAAAGGATTATGAGGATTAGAAATGTCTACATGAACTTTCTTCTAAATCCTCATAATCCTTTAATCCCCCCAAATCCCCGTCTGCATTTATTACTTCACTTCTTCATAAGGAACATCGGTCACGTTGTCTGCGCCCACGTTGGAGTCGGCGGTTTGCTGACCACCACCACCACCATTCGCTCCGGGTTGCTGCGCTCCTTCATTCGCCTGCGTCTTATAGATGTCCTCGCTGGCGGCTGTCCAGGCAGCATTCAATTCGGTTGTAGCGGTATCGATTGCAGCCATGTCCTGTGCCTTATGCGCTTCCTTCAACTTCTCAACCGAGGCTTCGATCGCGGATTTCTTATCACCGGGGATTTTATCGCCGTATTCCTTGATCTGCTTCTCGGTTTGAAATACAAGACTATCTGCTGCATTGAGCTTATCGATCTTCTCTCTTTCAATTTTATCTGTCGCCTCATTGGCACGCGCGTCTGCTTTCATCTTCTCTACTTCGTCCTTGCTCAGACCACTGCCAGCCTCGATATGTATCTTCTGTTCCTTTCCTGTGCCCTTATCCTTTGCAGTGACATGCAGGATACCATTGGCGTCGATATCGAATGTGACTTCGATCTGCGGTAGTCCGCGTGGCGCCGGTGGAATTCCGTCGAGATTGAAGATTCCGAGACTCTTATTATCCTTCGACAAAGAGCGCTCGCCCTGCAGAACATGTATCTGCACACCGGGCTGATTATCGCTGGCGGTAGAGAAAGTTTCCGACTTCTTGGTTGGGATAGTCGTATTGCTTTCGATGAGCCTTGTCATTACACCACCCATTGTCTCGATACCGAGCGAAAGCGGTGTAACATCCAGGAGCAATACATCCTTCACTTCTCCTGTGAGCACCGCCCCTTGAATAGCTGCACCGATGGCAACCACTTCATCCGGGTTCACACTACGATTCGGTTTCCTGGCGAAGAATTTCTCTACCAGTTCCTGTACTTTCGGGATACGGGTAGATCCACCAACCAGGATCACTTCGTTGATATCTGAAACCGGGATACCGGCGTCTTTCAATGCGGCTTCACATGGCTTCAGGCAACGGCTGAAAAGATTATCTGCCAGCTGCTCGAATCTTGCCCTTGTGAGTTTCTTTACCAGGTGCTTGGGTACGCCATCAACGGCCGTGATATAAGGGAGATTGATCTCCGTTTCTACGGAAGAAGACAATTCGATCTTCGCCTTTTCCGAAGCTTCCTTCAGGCGTTGCAGGGCCATAGGATCTTTCCGGAGATCGATATTTTCTTCCTTCTTGAATTCATCGGCGAGCCAGTCCATGATCACTTTGTCGAAGTCATCACCTCCCAGGTGCGTATCACCATTGGTGGCCTTCACTTCAAACACGCCATCTCCCAATTCAAGAATGGAAATATCGAATGTACCGCCACCGAGGTCGAATACGGCTATCTTTTGTTCATGTTTTCCTTTGTCAAGGCCATAGGCCAGGGCGGCTGCCGTAGGCTCGTTCACGATACGGCGAACGTTCAGACCGGCGATCTCACCGGCTTCCTTTGTGGCCTGCCGCTGGGAGTCGTTGAAATAGGCCGGAACGGTTACCACCGCTTCACTCACTTCCTGTCCCAAATAATCTTCCGCGATCTTCTTCATCTTCTGAAGGATCATGGCAGATATCTCCTGTGGAGTGTACAATCTGCCATCTATGTCAATTCGTACGGTATTATTGTCACCTTTTACCACCTTGTAGCTCCAGTGGCTGATCTCTTCCTGAACCTCGTCTGACCGGCGGCCCATGAAGCGCTTCACCGATGCGATCGTGTTCTGAGGATTCGTGATGGCCTGGCGCTTGGCGGGATCCCCTACCTTACGCTCACCATTCTTTAAGAAAGCCACTACGGAAGGCGTTGTACGGCGCCCTTCTTCGTTGGGGATGACCACCGGCTCATTGCCTTCCATAACTGCCACGCAGCTATTCGTGGTTCCTAAGTCGATTCCTATGATTTTGCTCATAATTAAATTTTTCCTTTTTGATTGCCCAAATCGGGTTAACGGCAATTGATATTCAATGATTATGCCGCGCCGGGAGAATGTGAAAAATTGGCAGGAATCCGGTGCCTGGAGGACGCCTTGTCCCCTCCCCTGCGGATAATCTGCCATCTCAGCCCTGCCACGCCCTGAAACAACTTCAGGCAGTCTGCAAAAGATCAGCAAGGATGAAGAAGCGGATACTGGGGAGAGTTGCTATATTTATTTGGAAAATGAATGTATGGCTAACCCGCTGGCGAAAAAATTGAAGATAAAAGAAGGCGACTCGCTCCTACCCATCAACGCCCCCACGGATTTCAGGTCAGCCCTGGGCGATCTGCCGAACCATGTAACCCTAGTTGGACGAAACAAGCCTTTCAACCAGGTGCATTGGTTCGTCCTGGACCGGGCCCAGATGGAAAGGGAGATGAAGGATGTGCTTTCGATGGTAAAGAATGCCGTCGTTTTGTGGATCTATTACCCGAAGGGTAGCTCGGCCAGGCAAACCGATCTGACCCGCGACAAAGGCTGGGACAAATTAATGGAAAAAGGCAAGGACCTCATCTGGATCAGCCTCGTCTCCTTCGATGAGACATGGTCTGTGTTCGGCTGCCGGCTGAAGACGAAGGCGGACGAAAAGAAACTGGCCAGTAAGCCCGAACGCGAAATATTCAAATGGATAGATCCAAAGGCGAAAACGGTCCGCCTTCCGGAAGACGTTTCCGCTGCGCTAAAGAAAAATAAGAAGGAAGGCGTGGAGTTCGACGCCTTACCGTTTAGCCATAAGAAGGAATACCTGGAATGGATCCTCACTGCGAAGCGTGCGGAGACAAGGGAAGAAAGGATCAAAGGAACGATTGAACGCTTACGGAAGGGTTGGAAGAATCCCAGGAACATTTAGGTAAAAAAAATCGCATTCATACTTATAACACAAAACGGCTTTCCGGTTATGGAATTGAGCGGAGACATATACAAGCGGATCATTGCGGCTAAGATTTTCATCGATGATAATTTTAGTGAGCCGATCGATCTCGACACAATTGCACAGCAGGCATATCTCTCCCGCTTTCATTTTCACCGTCTTTTCAGCAGGGTGTACCGGCATACGCCGCATCAATACCTGACGCGGAAGAGAATGGACCGCGCGAAGATCTTGCTGGCGGATAACAGGACCGTCGCCGATACCTGTCGTGAAGTGGGCTTCGAAAGCCTCGGCTCGTTCAGCAGTTTATTCAAGAAGGAGATCGGCTACGCTCCCACCTACTTTCGCAATCTTGCCTGGTTGAAAAAACAAGAAGGGAAAGAGGAACCGAGGCGGTTTGTGCCGTTTTGCTTTATCAAGGAATTGGGGATTGGAGGCTAGAGATGGGAATTAGGAATTACGCCTCATCAGTATATTCTATCTAGAAAGCCCTAGTGATTGCTGAAGCTAACCTATGGGATGGAGTCTTCCGATGTAGGCAAAATAAAAGACTCTTCTATTCACGATCGCGTCCGCCGAAGCTTTAGCGTAGGTGGATTCACGTTTCACGATTTACGTTTTCACGATTCACGTTCTCACTTACTTTAAAAAATTTATCATGATAACAAGAATGTCCCACACCTCTCTCTTTGTAGATGACCAGCAGAAGGCCTACGAATTCTATGTAAATAAACTCGGCTTCAAAGTAAATACAGATGTGGAGATGGGTGCCGAGACCTCCTCCGATGGTGAGAAACCGAAAGAAAAATTCCGGTGGCTGACGCTCAATCCGCCAGACCAGCCGGATCTCGAGATCATTCTCATGCCTCTCCGGGGCCTGCCACCCGAGGCGGAAAAGGCCATGCGGCTGTTGTTGCAGCTGGGCGTCATGGGCGCCGGCGTCTTCCAGACCAATGACTGCCGCGCTACCTACGAGGAATTGAAGGCGAAAGGCGTTCACTTCAAGTCGGAGCCCAAGGAGCAGTTCTACGGCATCGAATGCATCATGACCGATGGCTGTGGCAATTGGTTTAGCATGACCCAGCCGAAGCCGATGTAGGATCTACGCAGTAATTTCTTGTACATCCCTGTCCTTTCTTTTATTATTTTTATCCGGTTATATCTTTACCCGGAAGTCCATCCTGTATCCCAGGTTAAACCAATGAAAAAAATGAAAGGAATTGTTGCCGCATTCACCGCCTTATTCTTTCTGGCCTCATGCTCCCATAAGATCAACCCCGAAAAACCGGTCCTGACCACCTCCAATTTCAAACTCGACTCGCTGCCGCAATCGGAGATCAATATTCCCATACAGATCAACCTGAAGCCGGTCTACACCCTCGCGGAAAAGCAGGTGGATACGCTTTTCACTTCACCGAATTATCCCGAAGCATGGGTGCAGCCTTCCTGTGACACGCGCTACAAATATTCCTTCCGGCGCGGACCGCTGCAGATGAAGGCTGCGGGGAATTCGCTGAATCTCGGCTTCACCGGTTACTACAAGATCATCGGCTCCACCAGGGTCTGTGTGGCGGGCGCCGCGTTTTCGCCATGGACGAGCCCCTGCAAATGCGGCTTCGATGAACCGGAACGGCGGGTCAATGTTTCATTTACGAATGCTGTCGCCATTCAACCCGACTATAAGGTCAAGATATCCATCAGGCGAAACGAGCCGCAACCATTGGATAAATGCGAAGTATGTTTCTGGGGACAGGATATAACCAAACAGGTATTGAACGGCCTGAAGGAAAACCTGGATACCGCGAAGGCCGTCATAGAAAGAAACTATGGAACGGTAGACCTGCGCCCGAGATTCCAGTTGCTCTGGGATCAACTCAGCAAGCCGTATAATATATATGAAATGGGCTGGCTGCAGATAAATCCGCAACGCGTCCGCATCAATAATCTTTATGCAAAGGACGACTCCCTCTATATCTATCTCGGTCTCTCCGCAAGGCCGACCGTGGGCTTTGTGAAGCCGCCGGAACAAAACCTCACTGTGCCGGTGATGAGTGATTTCAGTCGCAGGCAGGGCTTTTCAATCTTCCTCGATGCAACGCTGGACTATGATTCACTCAGCAACCTTGTGAATCATCATCTCGCGAATAAGGAATTTGATTTCAACAAGGGTCCTGTGAAGAAGAAATTCATCATCAGGGACTGCAAGCTTTATGGAGCGGGAAATGAAAAGCTCATCATCAAGGTAAATTTTACGGGTACGGATGATGGAACGGTGTATCTCACCGGGAAGCCTGTGTATTCGAAGGAGACGCATATCCTGGAATTGAAGGACGTTGATTTCGATATCCGTTCGAAGGATGCGTTGCTGAAGACCGCCGAATGGCTGTTCAGCCGCCGAATCGTCAATGAGATCAGTAAGAACACCCGCTTCGACCTTACTGGCTACATCGATACTGCCAAGCTGAGTGTGAATCAACAACTCAACCGGGAATGGGTAAAAGGGATCAGGAGTTATGGAAGCATCACTGATATCCAACTGATCGGAATATATCCGCTAGGCCAATCGCTGGTCATCCGGAGTAATTGTACCGGA
>Ga0193753_10002793_pt1 | contig 13442 bp, 13 predicted proteins | sample H1c2metaG_FD_144925 | JGI IMG/M metagenome (GOLD analysis project Ga0193753, IMG submission 144925) | Soil microbial communities from a riparian zone of the East river system, Colorado, United States - H1c2 | ecosystem: Environmental > Terrestrial > Soil > Riparian zone | place: USA: East... | reverse complement strand
GGGTAAGATTTGTCGCAATACTGATCTGCCATGACCAAGCGGAAATCCAAGGGCGCGTACATGATCTCGGCGGTCGCCGAGATGTACGGCATTCATCCCCAGACCCTGCGGCTGTACGAACGTGAAGGCCTGCTCAAGCCGTCCCGCACCGAGGGTAACACCCGCCTCTACACCGACGAGGACCTGCTCCGTCTGGAATTTATTCTGTCTCTCGCCCGAGACCTCGGGGTAAACATCAGCGGGATGGCCATCATTCTGCAAATGCGCGAACGCATGGAAGAAATGCAACGTCAGATCCAGGACTTCGTGAAGTACATCCAGGAAGAAGTTTTGTCGCGGGCAAATGCGGCCGCCGATCCCTCCAAAGGCGCGATTGTGCCCATACGACGAACTTTTGTCACGCCTCCGGTTCCGCCGGCAAAGAGGAAATAACTTCTCTCGCTTGTCACTCCCGGACGCAGGAAGGGGTCTCGGGAGCAAGCCATGCTTGCGCTCAGGATGACCGGGGGAAGACTATGATGGATGATTCCAGATGCTACCCTTCAAGCTCATCTATAGCGACGGCTATTACCTACCCATCGGCACGCACGTCTTTCCCGCGGCGAAATACCGATTCATTCACCAACGATTGCTGCAGACAAATGTCGCCGAACCCTCCGACTTCCTCGCACCGCAACCCGCATCCGACGATGACATCCTGCTGGTTCACACCCCCGCATATGTGCACAAGCTGGAGACCGGAACCCTTTCCCCCCGCGAACAAGCCGAGATGGAGATTCCCTTCTCGCCGGAACTCGTCCGGGCATTCTGGCTGGCGGCTGGCGGCTCCATCCTGGCCGCCGAGCACGCGCTCCGGGACCGCATCGCTGTCAACATCGGGGGCGGGTTCCACCACGCATTCCCCGACCACGGCGAAGGTTTCTGCATGATTCACGACGTGGCCGTCGCCATACGCCGCATGCAGCACCAGAAAAAAATAGCGCGTGCCATGACCGTGGACTGCGACGTTCATCAGGGAAACGGTACCGCTGCCATATTCAAGGCAAAAGCGATGGCCACCGATCTGCTGCCGTCCACCGGCGCGCTCACTCTGAGCCCGTCGAAGACCACTCCCGCCAGCGCCGGAAGCGTATTCACCATTTCCCTTCATCAACAAAACAATTATCCGGCGCAAAAGCCGCCGTCCTCGATCGACGTAGATCTGCCGGATGGCATCGGCGACCAAGACTACCTGGCATGGCTGGACAACGCCCTGAGTTCGGGCCTGCGCCAGTTCGAACCGGATTTGATCTGCTACATCGCCGGTGCCGATCCCTACGGCGAAGACCAACTGGGCGGATTGAATCTGACGATCGAAGGATTGAAACGCCGCGATGAATTGGTCTTTCGGGTTGCGCGCGCGAGGAATCTTCCGGTGATGGTTACCTACGCCGGCGGATATGCGCGCCGGATCGAGGACACAGTGACGATTCATTGCAATACCGTGGTCGCGGCCAAAGAAGTCTTCGCTCCCTAGGTCAGGAGGGCGGGGGAGGAGCCGTCCTTTTGCGGACCGCATCGGCCGGCACCGACCCTTTTGCGCGGCTTTGAAGCGCCCCTCTCCGACGACTCCGTGCAACTGCTAAAATAGGCCTTCACTCCTATGTTCGAGAATCTTTCAGAGAAACTACAGCGCGCATTCAAGACGCTACGCGGACAGGCCGTCCTCAACGAAGAAAACATCGGCGAAGCGCTGCGGGAGATCCGTCTGGCGCTGCTCGAAGCCGACGTCAACTTCAAGGTCGTCAAACAGCTCATCGAGCACATTCAGGAGAAGGCGGTTGGCCAGACCGTGGCAACGGCGCTTTCGCCCGGCGAACAGGTCATCAAGATTGTCCGCGACGAATTGATCGCCACGCTCGGCACCGATACGGCGAAGGTGAAGTTCGCCTCGCAGCCCCCGACCGTGATCCTCATGGCTGGGCTTCAAGGTTCCGGCAAGACGACCACGTCCGGCAAGCTGGCCAACTGGTTGAAAAATGGAGGGCACCGGCCGCTGCTGGTTTCCGTTGACGTTTACCGTCCCGCTGCGCGCGAGCAACTCAAGGTCGTAGCCGACGCCATCAAGGCCAATATCTATGTCGGTGAAGTGGGTGAGGCCAACACGGCCACGGTCGAGCGCCTGGCCAAGGAAGCGCGCAAAGAGGCGGTCATCAGCGGCTCGGACGTGCTGATCGTCGATACCGCCGGACGTCTTCATATCGACGATCAACTGATGGATGAAATGCAGTCGCTGAAGCGGATCCTGAATCCTCAGGAAATCCTGTTCGTAGCCGACGCCATGACCGGACAGGACGCGGTGAACTCCGCCGATGAGTTTCACAAAAAACTTTCGCTCACCGGCGTGGTCCTTACGAAAATGGATGGCGATGCTCGTGGGGGTGCCGCGCTTTCCATCCGCCAGGTCACCGGCCAGCCCATCAAGTTTATCGGCGTGGGCGAGAAATATGATGCGCTGGAGCCGTTCCATCCCGATCGCATCGTCTCGCGCATTCTCGGCATGGGCGATATTCTTTCGCTGATCGAAAAAGCCGATCAGAATGTGGACAAGAAAAAAGCCGAGGAGATGGCCAGGCGGGCCCTGGCCGGAGACGGCTTTTCCCTGGAAGACTTCCGCGACCAGTTGCAGCAAGTCAAGAAAATGGGATCCATCAAAAGCCTGATGGGAATGCTGCCCAGCGTTGGGCCGTTCTCGGGATTGCAAAAAGCCGCCGACAACGTGGATGAAAAACAGATCAGCCGTGTGGAAGCCATCATCGGCTCGATGACCCGGCACGAGCGCCTGCATCATGAGGTCATCAACGGCAACCGGCGCAAGCGCATTGCCCGCGGCTCCGGAACCAGCGTGCAGGAGGTCAACAACCTGCTGCGCCAGTACGTGCAGATGAAGAAAATGTTCAAGCAGATCGGAAAGCCGAGCTTCGCGAGAAGAATGGCAGGAATGAAGTTGCCTGGAGCCTAGATCACGGGCGATCCCTGAAATTTCACTCGCGCGCGGCCAATCGCCCCACGCTTCTTCTCCTGCGCCGGCGAAACCTGATGATCTTATGAAATGGCGCTCCCTCGAGGAATCCGGCCCGTCTACGGACATTCGCCCGTTGCGTGAGATTTTCGCCGAGCGGAAGGAACTCATCGCCCGATACGTTCCCCTGGAGTTGCAGGCCGTTCATGCCCGCGCGATCGCGGAACTGATCGAATCCGGCATCGCGGACAGCGTTCTTCCCCAGGGCGCCAAGGCTCCAGCCTTTGAACTCAAAGATCACACCGGCAAAGCGGTTTCTTCGGCTGACCTGCTCAGGAAAGGACCCTTGCTCGTCTGCATTTTCCGTGGACGCTGGTGTCCGTTCTGTGTCGGCCAACTCGAAGCGATGAATCTCATTGTGCCGGAGATCCAAGCCGCCGGCGTAGCGCTGGTGGCCATCTCTCCGCAAACGGTGCAGCAGTCTTTTTTTATGGCCGATCAGCACAAGCTGCGATTTCCACTGCTGAGCGATGCCAGCAATCAGGTCGCCCGAAGTTTTGGGCTCGCCTATCGTGTGCCGGATTACCAGCAATCTGTCTATCAGCGTGCCATGGTCAATCTTCCGTTTGCCAATGGCGATGACAGTTGGCAGCTTCCCATCCCGGCAACCTACATCCTCGACCGGGACCACACCATTCGCTACGCTTCGGTGGACGCGGATTATACCCGGCGTCCCGAGCCTGCGGAAATCCTGCAAAAACTGTCTTCGTTCTGAGTTCTCACTCCTCCGGCCGATCGCAGGCTGCGCAGCAACTGTTTTGAATTACTATGAATGCACCCATGGATACGCCCCTTTGGAGCACCAATGACCAGAACCAGCGGCTGATCGAACTCGCGGCGGGCACTGCTGACAATCCATCCAAGGAACTGCCGCTGCGCCGCGATGTGCGTTCGCTCGGCATCCTGCTCGGCCGGGTTCTGGTCGAACAATCCGGACAGCAATTGCTGGAGGTCGTCGAGCAACTGAGGCGACTGCTGATCAGTCAGCGCGAACAGCCGCAGCCGAGCGGGGACTCTCTGAATCCTCAGATGACGGAGGCGCGGCGGATCGTTGCGGGCCTTTCGACCGACGAAGCCTACCGGGTGACCAAGGCATTTTCCATCTACTTCGAGCTGACAAACCTCGCGGAAACCAATCATCGCAAACGCCGGCGCCGTGCCGGCAAGCTGCACGCAGATCAGCCGCCGCTCCCCGGATCATTCCGCGGTACGCTCCTTCGCATGCGAGAAAAAGGCTTGACCGCGAGCAGCGCTCTGGCCGCCGTGCGAGAGGTGAAGGTTACGCCGGTGTTCACCGCCCATCCCACCGAGGTCGCGCGCCGAACCGTCCTTCTCAAGCGCCGCAGGATTGCGAAACATTTGCAACGGCTGGATCGCCTGCCATTATCGGGACCTGACGCTGCCGAGTTCGAAACCCTGATTCGAGCTGAGATCACCGCACTCTGGCAAACGGACGAAGTACGCGTGGAGAGGCCCCTGGTGACCGATGAGATCCGGATGGGCCTCGATCACTATGCCATGTCGATTTTTGATGCGCTGCCTCGTCTGTATGCAGAAATTAGCGATGCCTTCCGGGAAGTGTACGGCCTCGAACTCGAAGATCGAGACCTGCCGGAACTTCTTTCGTTCGGCTCCTGGATCGGCGGCGATCAAGACGGCAATCCCTTCGTGAACGGCGAAACCGCTCGCGAAGCGTTGCTGCGAGCACGCAATACAATCGTCGGTCACTATATTGGCGAAATAGAACGAATCGGCGCGCAATTGAGTTCGTCCTTCCGGCAGGTCCCGGTATCCGGCGAGTTGAAGTCTCAACTGGCGGAATACGCCGGTCGCATCGGGGATGAACACTCGCGCCTGGCGCGAATTTCAGAGACTGAACTCTATCGCCGCTTCCTGAATTTTGTGACCATGCGTCTGCAGCAAAGCCGGGGAGAGTCCGAGGATGCAAACCGATATCAGTCTACTTCGGAGTTTGAGCGGGATCTTTCCCTGCTTCGCGACAGCCTGCAGCAGAATCGCGGCCAGAGCCTGGCGAAGCTCCTGCTCGATCCATTGTTGCGGAAAGTTCGTACTTTCGGATTTCATCTTTCCACGCTCGACGTTCGCCAGCACGCCCGCGTACACGCGAAATTCCTGACCGAAATTTCATCCGAGAGTCCAGCCGGATCTTCACCGCCGGGTCCGAGCCTCGTCGAAACTTTCGAGAGCATCGGGCGGCTGAAAAAAGCTTACCCTGCGAACGCGATTCGCAACTACGTCATCAGCGGTGCCGAATCTGCAGACGACATTTTTGCCGTGGTCCGCCTGGCAAGGATTTATGGAGTGCAAGTCGCCGCGACCGGTGAGGATCCCGGACTGATGCCGGTTCCCTTGTTCGAATCGATCGAGGCCCTGCGCTCGTCGTCCGAGATTATGGATCGTGTGTGGAGTACGGAGAGCTATAAACCGCTCCTGGCCTCCTGGGGACGATGGCAGGAAGTCATGCTGGGCTACTCCGACTCGAATAAGGACGGCGGTATGCTCACCAGCCTGTGGGAGTTGTACAAAGCGCATCGGGAGCTTCATCGCGTCGCCCGTGGGCACAACATCAAGCTGCGGCTCTTTCACGGACGCGGCGGAACGGTCGGACGTGGTGGCGGCCCCACGCATCGCGCCATCCTCGCTCAACCGGTCGGAGATTTCTCCGGACAGCTTCGAGTGACCGAGCAAGGCGAAGTTCTCAATTGGAAGTACGCCGACCCGGTGCTCGCGGAATGGAATCTGGAAATCATGATTGCCGCTTGCCTGGAGGCCCTGACCCGGCCCGACGGCCCCGCGACCGGAGCCGATCGGCAGTGGGACGCGGCCATGGAGCAAATGTCGGCCGACGCATTTGCCTTCTATCGGCACAACATCGCTGACAGTCCCGACGTGCTGCAGTATTTCGAACAGGGCACCCCGGTGAACGAGCTCGAGTTCGCGCGAATCGGATCGCGCCCCTCGCGCCGCAGTGCCAGCCGCAAACTGGACGATCTACGCGCCATTCCCTGGGTGTTCGGCTGGATGCAGAGCCGTCATGCCGTGCCAGCATGGTTCGGGGTGGGCCACGCTTTGGAGCGATTTGCCGCTGGCGGCCCCAACCAGGCGCAGATGCTCCGCGACATGATGCGCGATTTCCCGTTCTTTTCTGATCTGATCCGCAACGTCGAGCTGGCAATGGCAAAAGCCGACTTCACCATCGCTCGTCTCTACGCCGCTCTGGTCGAAGATGCCGGAATTCGTGAACGGGTGTGGCAGATGCTCGTGGGAGAATTCGACCGAACCCGGCGCATGATTCTGGCGGTAAAAGGGCAGAAAGAACTATTGGGAAACAACCCCGTCCTTTCGCGGTCGGTAAGATTGCGAAATCCTTATGTGGACCCGATGAGCCTGATTCAGGTGGAACTTCTTCGACGGAAACGTTCCAGTGAGAATACCGATGAGCTAAACTACGCGCTCGGCGCCACCATCAACGGAATTGCAGCGGGTCTGCACAACACAGGTTGAACCTCCCCGCCCTGAAGCGCGCGGTTTTACCCTCCCGAGGATAAAAGACAAAACCTTGGACCGAGGGCACGGTCCAAGGTTCTCTCTCACTCTCTCAACCGGCTCAGTCGACTTCCATGCAAATGCGCAATTGCCGATCCGCCTCATCGATCGCACGGATCGCATCGATCCGATGTCCGTGGAAGTCATGGGCTGCATGTTCCAGGTGGGCCTTGGCGTTGTGCAGGGCTTCAAGCGCCGCCCGGATCTCGGGATGCCTCTCAAACGCCGGGGAAGTCGGAGTGAAAGCCATCATCAAGGCTGTCACCGCTAAGATACCCATCATTTTTCTCTTCATGGTCTCTCTCCTTGTGCTCGGTCCGACTCAAGGCTCGGACTGCCGTTTTCTGGGATTCTACTCAGATGGCGCTATGGCGCGCACCGACCGTGCACCGCGATCCAGCCCCAGCAAGCGCGATACCTTGCCGCAGATTCTACTGACTCGCAAGGAGTTCTGGAAGTGGCCGTACATGCTGAGTCACCTCCAGAAAATCAGCGGCTTTGCCCGCAGGAAACATTTCCCGGGTGGAGAATTTCTTTGCCGGGGACGTCTGCCTTTCGCTCCTTGCCATCTCGCCTAAGTTACGGCATAATAATGGTTTGTCTTATCCCCAGCCGGGGCGGACTACGAAAGGAAACAGAGCTCTGTGTTAATGATTCGTCTATCGCGCACGGGTGCGCGCAAGCAACCACATTATCGGGTAGTCGTGATTGAGAAAGAACGCGCCCGCAATGGCCGGCCAGTTGAGGTCGTGGGAACCTACAACCCCCGCACCGAACCCGCCAGCATCGAGCTCAAACGTGAGCGTATCGCTTACTGGATCTCCAAAGGCGCCCAGATGTCGGACCGGGTCAGCAAGATCGTGTCCAAGCCAGTTCCGGCTGTTGCCGGTGCGGTTGCTTAAATTCCAACTACGCGTCCCGTCGTGCCTAGCCCACGCATCAGGAGCCCGTTTTGACTGAGCAGAAAATCACCGAGCCTAACCCACGGACGATGATCGAGAAGGTGGCCAAAGCCCTAGTCGAAGCCCCGGATGCGGTCTCGGTATCTCAGCTTGAAGAAGGCCCGGAGACGGTGCTGGAACTCACCGTCGCCGAAAGCGACATGGGCAGAGTCATCGGAAAGCAGGGACGCACCGTGCGCGCCATGCGGAATTTGGCGAGCGCGGCGGGGGTTAAGGCCAACAAGCGTTTTGTTCTGGAGATCCTCGAATAGTGGATTGGCGGAGCCGGCCATGTCTGAGGACTTCATCACTCTAGCCTGGGTCCGCAAAACGCAGGGACGCATCGGAGAAGTGGCGGTCGAGCCGCAAACCGACGCCTCCGAGCGGTTTCACGAAGGAATGCGCCTCTGGGCGCTGGCCGCGGACGGCGCGCGACGGGAATTAACAGTTGAAGGATTTTGGCCCCACCAGAGCCAGATCGTCTTCAAGTTTGCCGGTATCGATTCGATTTCTGCAGCCGAAGCGCTCTTGAAATGCGACTTACAGGTCCCGCGGGCGGAACGCGCGCCGCTCGGAACTGGCTGGACCTACGTTAGCGATTTGGTCGGATGCACCGTGTTCGACGAAGATCGCGAGATTGGCGAAGTTAAGGATTTGCAGTTTGGAGCCGGGGAAGCTCCCTTGCTGGTCCTGCGCTCAGGAAGCAACGAATACCAGATCCCCTACGCCGAAGCATATTTGCGGAAGCTGGATCTGGAGGAAAGAAAGATTTTCATGCAACTTCCCGAAGGCCTGCTGGAAGTGAACGGTCCGCTCACGGCAGAGGAAAAACAGGAGCAGAACGACGCTCGCAGGCAGGAGCAAAAGCGTTCCCCGCCGCGGCCGCCGGGTGGGCGGTGTTAAAAAATGATTTCCCTGCAGTTTCCGCGAGCTCAGCGGTTGGAAATTTTCGGGTCAATGACTGCCAATGAAGATCGATATCTTAACGATCTTTCCCGATTTTTTTCGCGGCCCGCTGGATTTTGGCATCGTACGCCGGGCACGCGAAGCAGGGCTGGCAGCCATTGAAGTGCACGATCTGCGGGCGTTTGCGCATGATCGCCACAAAACCGTGGACGATCGCCCGTTTGGCGGCGGCGAAGGCATGGTGCTGAAGCCGGAACCGATTTTTGAATGTGTTGAAATGCTGGACGTCGCCAATCGTGAACAGCGACGCGCCAGCCACGCTAAAGAAAGCGTGATCTTGCTTTCTCCGCAAGGCATACGCTTCGATCAGGCGGTTGGCGCGGAACTGGCCACCCTGGAACGAATGGTCCTGATTTGCGGACGCTACGAAGGCGTGGATGAGCGCGTGGGCCGGCACTTGGCCGATCGCGAGTTGTCCATCGGCGACTACGTGCTGAGCGGCGGAGAGTTGGGAGCGGCCGTGGTTGTCGACACTGTCACCAGGCTGATTCCCGGCGCACTGGGCAATGAAGCTTCGTCGCGCCAGGAATCGTTCACGACGCAAACCGAACCGCGGGCTGGAAATGCTGCGGATTCCACTTGCGGATCAGGCGGATTGCTGGATTATCCGCATTACACCAGGCCAGCCGATTTTCGCGGCATGGTGATTCCGGAAGTTTTGGTCTCCGGAAATCACGAAGAGATTCGCAGGTGGCGCCGGCGTACGGCGCTGGAGAAAACGTTGAGCAATCGTCCTGAGCTTTTGGACGGAGCCACACTCAGCGACGAAGATAAGAAATTGCTGGCGCAGATTGCAGCCCAGAGGATTCAGTAACAAGCTTGAGAATTTATTTTGAAATAGAGGAAAAGATCATGTCGAACCTGATTATCGAAAAACTTCTGGCCAAGGTCACCCGCACCGACATCCCCGCTTTCGTGCCCGGAGACACCATCCGCGTGCACGTCAAGATCAAGGAAGGCGACAAGGAACGCGTGCAGGTGTTCGAGGGCGTGGTCATCTCGCAGAGCCGCGGGCCCCAAGCCAGCTTCACCGTCCGCAAGATGAGCTTCGGTCAGGGCGTGGAGCGTATCTTTCCCATGAACGCCAAAGTGATCGACCGAGTGGAACTGGTCCGTTCCTCAAAAGTCCGCCGCGCCAAACTCTACTACCTGCGCGGACTGCGCGGCAAAGCTGCCCGTCTGAAGGATGTGGACCGTGAGCACGTCGCGGTTACTCCGCAGAAGACATCGACCCCGTAAGGATTCCGTCTCTTGCCATCCCGAGCGGCCGAGACCGTTTGGGAGCAAAGTTTCCTCGCATTCGAAGGCCCCCACCCAGGCTCGGTCGAGGGGTCCTTCGACCCGCGGGAGGACAAGGGCTGGGGGGGAAAGCCTCTCACGCTGCCGCGGCTTGTCCCTGTAGCAGGCTGCCATAGAGCGCCATATACTCGTCAATCATGCGTCGCGCGGTGAAGCGCTCGCGGGCCCGTTGAAATGCCTGGTTGGCATAGTTGCGGCAGATTTCCGGTTGGTCGCTGAGTTGCCGGATCACCTCTGCAAGACTGCTGGCATCGTTGGCGCGGAAATAGAGCGCGGCATCCCCCCAAATTTCGCGGAACGACGGAATGTCATTGGCAATGATGGCGCAGCGAGAAAATGCTGCTTCCAGTGCCGCGATCCCGAAAGGTTCATAACGGGAGGTCGCGGCATAGATCGCGGCCCGGCTATATAACGTGCGCAGTTGCGCTTCTGTCTGCGGCCCTCGCAGCGCGATGCGGATGTTATCCAAATCGAGCTTCACGTCGGCCCGGATGGGGACCTTCGGCGCCGGCACCGGCGCATCGGCGCCGACAATGCACACCGGCAACGGATGCGGATGTTGCGTGAGCAGGGAAACCTGCTTGCCCGCGTCCCAGATTCGTCCGACGGCAAGCACGGACTGATCTTTGTCGACGTAAGGATTGAAATAGATGGGATTGCGGCCGTTGTGGATCACCGCTTCGCGATCCGGCCGCGCGTAGCAGGCGTGGATTGTGTCCAGCATCCAGGTCGTGGGAGCAACCACCGCGCTGGCTTTCATTAGCCCGCCGATGACCACATTGCGATACCAGTCCAGCCAGCGACTGGGCTTCGGTTCGCGTCCATGCACCGCCACCCACCAGCTAATCATGTCGCCGTGCGCTACCACCACCCGCGGAGTCGCAACCGGCAGATTTCCGTAACACAACTGATTCAAGTGCAGCAGGTCAGGTTTGAGCTCTTTGACGAGTGCAGTCAGATAAGCAGACGAGTCGCTCAAGTCCTGCTCGCCCTCCTGCATCCAATCGAGGCGAAATGCGGTGGGGCGATATTCCAAGCCGTGCAGGTTCTCTATCCAGGAAATTTGCGGCGGCAACGGGATTTCCCCGAAGCTGACGAGCGTGACCCGGACTCCCCGAGTGACCAGGCCGGTCACAAGTTCGCGCGTGTAGGTCCACACGCCACTCATCGTGTCTGCCGTTACCAGAACGTGCACGCGAAATCCTCGGGAGTGAGGGGAGCGTCCTAACAGAGCCGCCCCGATTTCTATCGAGTCATTCTAGTTCGAGTGAGCCCTCGGTTGAAGGATTTCTTCACCCTCCCCGGAATGCAGAGTTTTGCACAATTCCGGCAATGGGGTGAGCGGGGAGCCGCCACGATACAATCCCATCATGCTTCGAATGATGTGCATCACGGCCCATCCCGACGATGAAGCCGGTGGTTTTGGCGGTGCCCTGAGCCTGTATCACGAACGGGGAGTTGAGACATGCGTGGTCTGTCTTACGCCGGGGCAAGCGGCAACCCATCGCGGCGGAGCCAAGCATGATCTGGAACTGGCGGCTCTGAGAAGAAAGGAATTTGCCGCCGCTTGCGAGATACTGAGAGTCACGCGGGGGATTGTGCTGGACTATCCCGATGGTCAGCTCTATCGCCAGGATTTATACAGAGTGGTCTGCGATCTCACGCTGCTGGTGCGGCAGTTTCGTCCTCAAGTCCTGCTGACTTTCGGTCCGGACGGTGGCCTGACCGGGCATCCGGATCATTCCATGGTTTCCATCTTCGCGAGTCTGGCTTTCCACTGGGCGGGACGCAACAATCGCTATCCCGACCAACTTGTCGAGGGAATGACCCCTCATCGCACCCAGAAGCTTTACTTGGCGACTGCGGATTTTGCTCTGCCAAACCGTCAGCCCGTTACCCTGCCGCCGGCTACAGCCATCCTCGATATCGCCGATTACGTGGACGCAAAGATTGCTGCCTTCAAGGCCCACACCAGCCAGGCCCCGCTGTTCCCTGTTCTCGAAAGCAATATCCGCCAGCGCGGGGGGAGCGAGATGTTTCACCTGGCTGCATCGATGATGGCCGGGCCGATTACGCAGGAGACAGATTTATTTAGGGGCGTGGAGAAAGGTTGAAATAGCTCTCTGCCAGGTTCTGCTGGTAGACCGGGCAGAGTCTATGCCTGGAGGCGACGGGTGGGCCTTGGCGGTCTCTCCTGTCATATTCGGACCATGTTCATCGAACCACATTCATCGGACATGTTCGCCCGCGGGCGACAGGACCTGAAGTTCGCCTTCCGGCAGAGTCGATCCCCTGGACCGCTCTGTATTCCTGATCGTAACCCCGGCGCTGACACTTGCCTCGTTGACGGCCGCGAGCGGCCACCGCCGACCCCGTGCGCACGCTCCGGGAGCACCCGGGCTGCGAAGGCGGCAGGGAGAGTTTCTCTGCGTTAGCGAGGTTTGATGATGTCGCTCAGCATGTCTTGCTTTCCATCGTCCCGCACCAGATGCGGATATTTTTCCCCACCGTGATAGTCGAGTTTGTAGCTCTTGTAATACTCGGTGTTCTCGATCAGCAATTCCAGAGGCTCCGAGGTGGTCTTGCCCGCCATCAATGCATCCCGCAGCACCTCCGTGGAAAAGGCTCGTCCATTCACCGCCACAAGCTTCATGCCGGGTCCGATCCCCGCCAGCGCTGCGGGAGAGCCCTCGATCGTGTCTACGATGCCCCCCTCTTCCTTGAGCAGCAATCCAATCGAATAGGAAGCATCCATCGCTTTGCCGTTGTCCTCAGAAGCCTTGACCGTCTCCGAGCGCTTGTCGTTATAGACCACTTTCCAGCCGCTGCCCTCAACACCGCCCAGCGGCGCATTGGCGTTGTGGGTCGTGAGCCGCTCGGTCCAAAACCCGCGCCAGTCGTAGGGCGCAACCTGATTCAATGCATTGATCACATCGTCGAAGGTATACGGCTTGACCATGGGCGGCCCGCTCGGAGCGCCGTGGAACAACTGACAAAAATCATCGATAGATTTCTTGCCGTGAGTCTGCTGGCGAATGATCGTATCGGCCCAAAGCCAATTCAGCACGTCTTCATCATAGAAATCTACCGTGCGTCGCCAGGATCCCCATGCGCTGGGCGAAAAGTAGAGGTCCGAGGCGGCGTCGGCGGTGTCCTGCAGGTTTCGCCAGGTGCGGCCGGGTTCGTGGTCGAGCCGCCCCGCAATATTGGCGACGTCTTCGCGAAATTCTTCGGGCGTCCACAAACCACTGCGCGCCGTCAGCACATCTCCCAAATAGGAAGTCAGGCCTTCGTAAACCCACAGCAGATCATCCTGCATGGGCTTTTCATAGTCCGGAGTCGCCAGACCCGCCGGGCGACGGTATTTGCCATTCCAAGAATGCACGTATTCGTGCGGCAGCAATCCGGCGTACAGCCCGCGTAGTTTTTCATCGACCAAACCACGCTCGGCGACGCGACTGTCGTCCGATTCATGATGCTCCAGTCCAAAATGCGCGACGTGGTCGCTCAAGGTGTACAGAAAGTGATAATCACGATAGTGATGTCCGCCGAACAACTTCCCGGCCTGTGCCTCCAGGTTGCGATAGTGCGTCCAGACATCGGCCGGC
>Ga0193753_10002792_pt1 | contig 13445 bp, 7 predicted proteins | sample H1c2metaG_FD_144925 | JGI IMG/M metagenome (GOLD analysis project Ga0193753, IMG submission 144925) | Soil microbial communities from a riparian zone of the East river system, Colorado, United States - H1c2 | ecosystem: Environmental > Terrestrial > Soil > Riparian zone | place: USA: East River... | reverse complement strand
CTTGCGGGTCGCGTGCTTCGCGTCCGGTGTGTCGGATCCCAGCATCGGATCTCGACGATACTGTCCTGCCAGCCGCCACGCGACAGGAGGCGCCCGCTTCCGGTCACCGGACCGCGAGGTCGACCGCGGCCGCGCGTCGCTCACGCGCGGGGGTCCGCTCAGGGCGCGGCCTGGGCGCCGGCGAGCTCGGCCACTCCGCCCAGCGTCGTCTGGAGGGCGTTGAAGCCGAGCCGAAAATCCAGCTCGGAGTAGGTCGTGAAGAGGTCCGTGGCCTGATGCCAGTTCGGGTTGGCGCCGTTGCCGATCTCCGCGATCCGGCGGTTCTCGCGCACGCTCACCGAGGCGGCGAGGTCCCTGAAGGACGCCGAGTCGGTGTTGCTCATGTTGTTCGAGACCTCGGCCGGGTAGTCGGTGGCGTGCTGGCCGTTGCTGGCCAGGAGACGCCCGGCCAGCGCCTGTGACTCGATGGCCCGCGTCGAGCTCACCTGAAACTCGATGTCGACGTCGGCGGTCGGCGACTGGGTGGGGCCGGGCGGCAGGCCGTGGTCGAACAGGATCATGTCGTGCTGGATGATCCCGAGCCAGGTCGGCTCCTGGTAGACGCGCGAGCCGGCCGGCGCCTCGATCCCCTGCAGGGCCGCGCGCGACGTGGCATAGCCGGCGCTCCCGTTGAGCCCCGACTCCTCGTTGTTCCAGAAGACGAAGCGGACCGAGGCGTCGACCTCGACGCCGGCGAGCGCGCGGGCCGCCTCCAGCACCAGCGACGAGCCCGACCCGTCGTCGTCGGCACCGCCTCCGCCACCGCGGCCATCGAGGTGGGCCGAGATGATGTAGACCCGATCCGGAAACAAGAGGCCGACCTTGGTGGCGTAGATGCTCTCTCGCGCGACCCCCTGGAAGACGTAAGCAGCGCCCTCCACGCCGTAGCCGGCCAGCTCGAGCTCGTGCCGGACCCAGGCGACCGCGCCGTCGTAGCTGGCGGAGCCGGCCGGGTTCAGCTGCGATCGATCGCCGAAGCTGGCCAGGGTCTGGATGTTGTCCACGAAGCGCTGGAACGAGAGACCCTCCACGATCGCGCCCGCGACCTCGGCCGGATCGACCGGCGGCGCCGTCGCGATGGTCACGTCGTCGAGCGCGATGCTGGTCGATTCGTCGGCCAGGGTCTTCTTGCTGTTGAAGCCGCCGATCGTGAGGACGTGGTCGCCGACCGGCACCACGCCGAGCGCGATCCGAGCCAGCCGCCATCCAGTCGTGACGGGCGCACCGCCGTTGCCATCGCCGACCACCTGATCGACGAACAGGTCGGGTGGCGTCGTGCCGGGGGGCAGGCCCAGCTCCACGCCGTCCAGGGTCACCATGACCCGACTGCGCTCGTCCGCCTCGTACTCGGGGGTCTGGGTCAGGTTGTAGCGGAAGGAGAGGCCGAGGTCGGCGGCGGCGGTGGTGGTGAAGGTCCGCCGCCAGCCGCCGGACATCCCGGTCACCGTCGTGCCGTTGACCCCGCCGAGCGCCACCGTCAAGCCGCCGCCGCTGCGCCCGGCCGAAGCGCCGTGCGCGCCGCTGGCGTAGGCCGGCGCCGCGGTCCCGTCGAACGGATCGTCCACGAAGGCGAAGCCGTCGGCGCCGGCGCCAAACCGCGCCTCCAGGACCAGCCGGGCCGAGGGAACCGTCTTTCCGGTCAGGACCAGATTGTCGCAGAGGACGGCCATGGACTCGTTCTGCGCCGTCTTCTTGCTGTTGAAGGCGCCCACGATCAACGTGTGATTGCCGCTGGCCAGGAGGCCGACGTCGATCACGGCGCTGCGCCAGCCGGTCGTTCGCACCGCGCCGCCGTTCCCGTCTCCCGCGATCTGCGCGACGAGATCGCCGGTGGAGATCCCGCGCAGCTGACCGTCGACCCCGACCAGCACCTGGCTGACCTCGTCCGACTCGTACTCCGCGGTCTGGGTGAGGTTGTACTGGACCGAGAGCGCCACGCGCAGCGGCTCCGCGGTGGTGAACGAGCGCGACCAGCCGCCCGACATGCCGCTGATGGTGTTGTTGTCGACGCCGCCCAGATCGACGCGGAGAGCGCCGCCCGGCTGGCCACCCGTCGCAACCCGCACGCCGCTGGCATAGGCGGGCTGCGCCGCGCCGCGGAACGTGTTGTCGGCATATGTGAAGCCGTTCGCGTCGGCGTCGAAGCTGGCCGACAGGAGCGTGCTCGTGCTCGCCAGCGCGCTCGTGGTCAGCTCGGCCACCTGGGCGCCGTGTTCGTCCGATGGCGTGTCACACGCCTGGAGCTGGGCCACCGCGGCGACCACCGACGCCACGCGGCAAGAGAAGGATCCCGACAACCACGCACGGACCACTCGAGCTTGCATCGCTTCCTCGCTGAGGGGCGTGGGACGAAGAGACGCCCACTATGAACGATCACCCCGTCGCTGCGCACCCAGGATCGGTGACCCTGCTCGATGGATCCTCTGGCGCGCTCGCCGCGGCGCCTCTCGATCGCATGCGTGCGGTAAGCCTGCTTGCCAGTTCCGCGACAGCGAGCTTCGCGTCCGGGTCAGTCGTCGGCCTGTTGCTCGGGCAAGAACACCCGCATGGCGGCCGGCGAAGGGGCGACGATCGATCAGCGCGGCGCCGGGAGCTGGAGCTCCTGCACCAGGCCGCGCTCGCCGGCCGATCCGCCCACCGAGATCCGGTAGCGGCCGGGCGGCACGACCCACCGCCCCGCCCGCGCGTCGTACGACTCGAGGAGGCGGGGCTCGATCACGACGCCGACCCGCTCGGTCTTGTTCGGCTCGACCGCCAGCTTGTGCCAGCCGATCAGGCGGAGCGGGGTGGAGCTGCCGGGCGGCAGCTCCAGATAGACCTGCGGCACGTCGATCCCGGGCCGCGCGCCGGTGTTGGTCACGTCGAAGTAGACCCGGAGCGGCCCGTCGCCGCTCACGACCTTCAGGTTGGCGCGCGCGAAGCTCGTGGTGCCGAGGCCGTGGCCGAACGGATAGAGCGGCTCGAGGCCGCGCGCCGCGAACCACTTGTAGCCGACGTTGGCCCCCTCGACGTCGTAGTCGATGACCGCGGCGGGCGGCTCCTTCGACCCGAGCCCGGCGCCCGCGATCTGCGGGCGCGGCAGCTGGGCCTCGTCGCGCGGCCAGGTCATCGGCAGGCGGCCGGACGGCGGGACCACGCCGAACAGGAGGTCCGCGATCGCCTCGCCGCCGCGCGCGCCCGGGTACCACACCTCGAGCACCGCGCCGACCCGCTCGAGCCACGGCATCCGGACCGGCCCGCCGGTCTCGAGGACGACGACGGTGCGCCGGTTCGCGCGGGCCACCGCCGCGATGAGCGCGTCCTGGTCGCCGGGCAGCGCCATGGTCGGCACGTCGAACGACTCGGCGGTCCACTGGGTCGCGAAGACGACGGCGACGTCGGCCTGGCCGGCCAGCCTCGCCGCCGCTCGGATGTCCTCGCCGCTCGCGAAGCGAACCCGGGCCCGCGGCGCGAGCGCCTGGATCGCCCGCAGCGGCGACGACGGGTGGAAGCGGACCGGGCCCGGCCAGGTGGTGGGCGAGAGCCCGGTCACCGGATCGCCGCGCGGATCGATCACCGACGACGACCCGCCGCCCGACAGCACGCCGACGTCGGCGTGGCCGCCGATGACGGCGATCGACCTCACCCCGCGCCCGAGCGGCAGGAGGTCGCCGTGGTTCTCGAGCAGCACCGCGCCGGCCGCGGCGATCCGCCGGGCGACCGCGCCGTCGGCCTCGAGGTCGACCGCGCCGGTCTCGCCCGGCCGGTCGAACAGGCCCTGGACGAACATCGTGCGGAGGATGCGGCCGGCCATGTCGTCGATCCGGGCCATGGGCACCTGCCCGGACGCGATCGCGTCGCGCAGCGGCCGGTCGAAGTACACCTCCCGGTCGAACACCTCGCCGGCCGACTGCTGGTCGAGCCCGGCCAGGGCCGCGCGGCCGGCGCTGTGCACGGCGCCCCAGTCCGACATGACCCAGCCGGCGAAGCCCCACTCGCCCTTCAGCACGTCGCGCAGCAGCCACGCGTGCTCGCACGCGTGCGCGCCGTTCAGCTCGTTGTAGGCGCACATGACCGAGCCCGGCCGGCCGATCCGGTTGGCGAGCTCGAAGACCAGGAGGTCCGACTCGCGCAGCGCCGCCTCGCCGATCCGGGCGTCGTGGCTGTTGCGACCGGTCTCGAGGTCGTTCAGCGCGAAGTGCTTCATGGTCGAGACGACCGGGCTCGACTGCACGCCGCGGATCGCGTGGCCGACCAGCGTGCCGGCCAGGAGCGGATCCTCGCCGGCGTACTCGAAGTTGCGCCCGGCGCGCGGGTCGCGCTGGAGGTTGCCGCTGCCGGCCAGGAGCACGTTCAGGCCGCGGCGCCAGGCCTGGCGGCCGATCATCGCGCCGCCGGCGTACGCCAGGTCGGGATCCCAGCTCGCCGCGGTGGCCAGCATCGCCGGCAGCGCGGTGGCGGCACGTCCGGCCGCGGCGCCGCGGGTGACCACTCCGAGCCCGGCGTCGCTCTCGTGGAGGGCCGGGATGCCGAGCCGCTGGTTCTCGGGCACGAAGCCGGCCGAGCGCCGGGCGCCGGGCGGCATCGGGTGCCTGTCCGAGGCGTCGCCGAAATCGGCGCGCAGGAGACGCAGCTTCTCGTCCAGCGTCATCGCGGCCAGGAGCCGGGCCGCGCGCGCGTCCGGCGCGACCGACGGGTCTCGCCATCCCATCGGGTCGGCCGGCGACACGCGCAGCCGGGTCACCAGGCCGAAGTGATCGCTCGGCCAGCGCCCGGCCGCGGTCGGCCGGTCGAGGATGATGCGCGACTCGAGCGGCTCGAGCCGGCCGCGCTGGAGGTAGACGTGATCGATGCGGCGGTGGTCGTCGGGGAAGAAGTGCGGGTTGAGCGTGGCGTGGGCCGGATCGTCGCGCGCGCCCGGGTGGAGCGCGTCGTAGCTGCTGGCGAAGCGGCCGTCCAGGATCGCCAGCTCCGGCGCGTCGGGCCCGGCGTTCAGGTCACCGGCGACGATCGAGGGGGCGCCGCCATCGGTCTCCTCGATGAACGCGAGGAGGTCGCGGAGCTGCTCGGCGCGGACCGCGCCTCCCTCGACCTTGTAGTGGAGGTGGGTGACGTAGACGTTCACCGCGCGCCCACCGACCGCGATCCGCACGTGGGCCGCGGTGCGCGAGTCGTCGAGCGGCGCGAGCCGCGTCCACTCGCTCCGCAGCACCGGGTGCCGGGTCAGGATCGCGTTCCCGTAGCGGAGCGGCCGGCCGGGCGGATCGGTCGACGAGAACGTGAGCTGGTAGCCGAGCTCCTCGGCGAGCGACTCGGCCTGGTTGCGCAGGGTCTCGTGGCCGATGACCTCCTCCAGGGCGATCACGTCGGGCCGGAGCTCGCGCAGCGCGGCCGCGATCGGGACCCGCCGCTCCGGCCAGGCCTCCTTGTCGTGATAGAGGTTGAGCGTCGCGACGGTGAGCTCGAGCTCGGGCGGCGCGGTCGCGGACGCGGACGCTGGGGCGGGCGGCGCGGCCGGCCGCCCGCATCCTGTCGGATGGCAGACCGCGACCGCGAGCCCGAGGGCGCATCGCCATCGGAGCATCGCGGCGCATCATTCCACGATCACCCGGTCGGAGGAGAGCGGCCGAAGATCACTCGCCGCCCCTGTCCGGATCTGGGCCGTCTGGGTCAGGGCTGCTTCGGACGGTACGGGAACGACTCCTTGACCATCTGCTCGCCCGGGTCGTCGAAGACCCAGCGGCCGATGGTGCGGGCGGCGCAGTCGGCCCAGGCCTCGTGCACCGGGCTCGGATGATCGGACCCGAATCCGATGGCAGCGACGGCGCCGTCCGTCGTCACGTACATCGTGACGGTCACCTCGCCCGGCGGCGGGACCCGCGCTGCGCCGGCGCAGGCATCGAGCTCACGCGTGTGGCGCGCCGCGGACGCCGCCGTCCGCGGGCCCGCCCAGATCGCCATGGGTGGCTGGTCGCTCGCGAAGTGGAGGGGCACGCTGAACACGACCTGCTTGCCTCCCCTGGGCGGATCGAAGCGCATCGTGCGTGCCTCGTCGATCACGCAGCGCTCGACCACCCAGTCGCCCACGTCGCTCTCGATGATGCGCGCTTCGCCGACCTGTCCGGTCGACTCGATCACGGCCTGGAGCACGAGGTCACCGCGGAGGAACTTGTGATCGCCGAGCCGCCGCAGGTAGCAATCGCCGAGGGCAGCGCGGTGCGGCGAGACGCCGGCCTCGAGCTCGTGAGGCTCGAGGTGACCCTTGCTGCGCACCTGGATGACGTCGCGCACGCGCGTCTTGCCGCGCTCGTAGCCCTCTGGCCCCGTACCGACGCGCGGCCCGCTGGGCAGGATGTCCTCGTTCCCGCCGCCGCAGCCTCCGAGGGCAGCGGCCGCGATCCCGACGAGGACGACGAGGCCCCGGCGTGCCGGCACGAGAGCGGAGAGGTTTCGCATCGAGGGCCTCTGTGCCGGGCGAGCGGACCCGGACGGCGGCGGAAGGGCCCCCACGCGAGAGTCGTACCATGGTCGGTTACCGGACCGGGGGCGCCCCGCGGGTCCGCCCGCCGCTGGAGACCGGCGGCGCGAATGCGTCGCGAAATCAGGTGAAACCGCGCGGCAGGCGCCCGAGAATGGGCGTTCATGCACCACGTGCCCGGCTGGCCTGCCTTCGTCTGCTCCTCCCTCGCCTCGATGCTCCTCGTCACCGCCTGCGGAAAGGCGGTCGATCGCGGATCCGGCGGCGACGACGACGGCGCCGGCGTCGACGCCGGGCCCGACACGGGCGACGAGATCTGCTTCAACGGGATCGACGACGACGAGGACGACGAGGTCGACTGCGGCGACCCGAACTGCGGCGAGGTCGCCCGCTGCGTGCCGGTGTCCGAGGCGCTCGGCCTCGAAGCCGGCGCGCTGGTCGAGGCCGACCAGCCGTGCCCGGCCGGGTTCGAGGGCGGCGAGGTGATCGTGAACCAGGGGCTGGGTCCGGGCGCGTGCGAGGGCTGCACCTGCCTGGGCGCGACCGACTGCGCGGGCGCGGTCTTCTACTACCTGAGCGAGAAGGAGTGCGCCGGGGACACCGACCTGACCGGGGGCACCCCGGCCGCGGCGCCGGTCACCTTCGACTGCACCGGCGACCCGATCTACGACAGCTACACCTTCGGCATGCGGGCCGTGCTGACCCCGACGGCAAGCTGCGCCGTCGACGGCGCGGCCGCGCCCGGAGCGCCCTCGTGGGAGCGGTCGATGAAGTTCTGCGTCGCGTCCGAGTTCGGCGCCGGTTGCGCCGCCAACGAGGTCTGCGTCAAGAAGACCGCCGCGCCCGAGGCGCAGTGCGCGCTGGCGCGCGGCGAGGTCGGCTGCGCCGGCTTCGAGACCAGCGAGACCGACTGGTACACGGGGGTCGACTCCGACAGCGACACCCGCACGTGCGGCGACTGCTCGTGCCTGGCGTCGGGCGGCGACTGCGCGGGCGTGGCCGTGCAGTCGGGCTCCGACTACACCTGCGGCGCCCAGCCCGAGGAGCTGAGCGACGGGGAGAAGACCTGCTGGCAGGTCTACTCGCCGCCGGTGCAGCTGGTCGGGACGTCGACCGCGGCCGACTGCAGCGCAGAGGCGCCCCTGTCGGGAGAGATCGCGCCCTCGGGTCGGCAGACGCTCTGCTGCGCGGTGGAGTGAGCCGGCGCCACTTCGACGCCGCGCGCGCGGCCTCGAGGGCGGGTGTCCGGCGCAGGCCCGCGCGATTCGACGCGCGCCGCACGCGCGATGGCCGGATCTCGGGTGTGTGTCCGGCCAGGCTAGTCGCGGCGGTAGATCGTCACCACGCAGGCGCCGCCCAGGCCGAGGTTGTGCTGGAGGGCGACCTTGGCTCCCTCGACCTGGCGCTTGTCGGCCTGGCCTCGCAGCTGCCAGACCAGCTCGGTGCACTGGGCCAGGCCGGTGGCTCCGAGGGGGTGGCCCTTGGACAGGAGGCCGCCCGACGGGTTGGTGACCACCTTGCCGCCGTAGGTGTTGTCGGCGTCCCAGATGAACTTCTCGGCCTCGCCCTCCTTGCACAGGCCGAGCGCCTCGTAGGTGAGGATCTCGTTGGCGGTGAAGCAGTCGTGCAGCTCGACCACGTCGAGGTCGTCGGGGCCGAGCCCGGCCTTTTCGTACGCGTCGCGCGCGGCGGCGGCGGCCATGTCGTAGCCGACCATCTTGATCATGCTGTCCTCGCCGAACGAGCTGGCGAAGTCGGTCCGCATCGACTGCGCCGCGATCCAGACCGGCTTCGAGGCGCCCTTCTTGCGCGCGAACTCGTCCGTGCAGACCACCGCGGCGGCGGCGCCGCAGGTCGGCGGGCAGCACTGGTAGCGGGTCAGCGGATCGAACACCTCGGGCGCCTGCATCACCTCGTCGAGGCTGAGCTCCTGGGTGAAGATGGCGTACGGGTTCTTCGCGGCGTGCTTGCGCGCCTTGACCGAGACCTGGCCGAACGTCTCCTTGCGGGTGCCGTACTTCCAGCGGTACTCGCGCCCTGCCCCGCCGAACATCTGCGCGGCCGGCGGCGCCTGGGTGAAGCCCTGCAGCTTCACCATCACGCCGGCGTGCTGCTCGACCGGGTTGGCGCGGTCGCCGAACTTCGAGCCGAGCGCGCCCTTCTCCATCTTCTCGAACCCGACCGCGATCACGCACTCGGCCATGCCGCCGGCCACCGCCTGGGCGGCGAGCATGAGCGCGGTCGAGCCGGTCGAGCAGTTGTTGTTCACGTTGAAGATCGGGATGCCGCTCAGGCCCACCTCGTAGAGGGCGCGCTGGCCGCAGGTCGAGTCGCCGAACACGTAGCCGGCGTAAGCCTGCTCGACTTCCTTGTAGTCGACGCCGGCGTCGGCGAGCGCCGCGCGCGCCGCGCCCGCGGCCATCACGTGGTAATCGTCGCTCTCGCCCGGCTTGGCGAACTTGATCATTCCGACGCCGAGGACATTCACTCGCTTGGCCATGGCTGGTTCCTTTCTCGCGTGAGACCCCGGACGCTCCCGAATCAGGATTTCGGCAGGATGTTCGCGGCGACCGACTTCATGAACTCGAGGCGCTGCGCGACCCGCACGTCGCCGTCCACTCGCAGCTTGCCGCCCTGGTAGAGCGCTCGCACCGGCGTCTCGCCCCGGATGAGGGCGCCGAGGTCGCGCTCGCTCAGGGTCAGCGTACAGTCGGCGGCGGACGGGGCGCCCGCCGCGACCGAGCCGGCCCCGCTCTTGAGGTCGATCGTCCACTGGCTGGCCGGATCGGTCAGGACCAGGCCGATGACCGCCGCGACCTCCTTCACCCAGCCCGGATTGGCCGCGATGCGCGCCGCCAGCTTGTCCATGAGCGCCGGAGCAGCCGGCGCCGACGACGACGCCGAGGCCGACGTGCGGGCCGACGCTGCCTGCTTACCGGCGGCCGGAGCGGCCGGAGCCGCCGCGCCGCGCGCCGCCAGCACCGCCTGCTTGGCCCGCTCCGGGTCCATCTTGCTGAGGAACGTCAGCTTCTGCGACGCCATCACGTTTCCGGAGATCTTGAGCTTGCCGCCGAAGTAGAGCTTCTGCGGATCGGCCTTGCCCGCCACCATCGCCATGAAGTCGACGTCGTCGAGCTCGAGGGTGCAGCCGGCCGGCGCGCTCTCTCCGGACGCGACCTCGCCCTTCACCAGATCCACCGTCCACACGCTGTCCGGGTCGCGCAGCCGGAACTGGTAGACGACGGCGATCTTCTTCAGCTCCGGGGTGCGCTCGACGTGGTCGCGGATCGCCACGAACACGTCGCCGCTGCTCGGTCCGGCGGTGCCGTCGGCCGCGCCTTGGCCCGACGCCGCCGCGGTGGCCGCGGCCGCCTGGCCGTCGCCGGCCCCGCGCGCGCGCATCGCCTCGAGCACCCACGCGGGATCGATCTTCGACAGGAAGCTCAGCTTCTGCGAGGCCATCACGTTGCCCGAGATCTTGAGCTTGCCGCCGAAGTAGAGCTTCTGCGGGTCGGCCTGGCCGGTGCACATCGCCATGAAGTCGGCGTCGGCCAGCTCCAGCTTGCACTCCGGCGCGCCCGCCTCACCGGCGGTGACGCTGCCGGCCCCGTTCTTGAGATCGACGGTCCACACGCTGGCCGGATCGGTCAGCGCGAACTGATAGACCACGCCGACCTTCTTCACCGCGTCGGCGTTCTCGCGCACGTAGCGGGCCATGGCCGCGAAGATGTCCGCGCTGGTCGGCACCGACGGTGCAGACGGCCCCGCCGCCGCGGCTGCCGGCGCCGCCGCCTTCGGCTTCGCCTTGGGCGCCGGCACCTCAGGATACAGCTCGATCGCCCCGTTCGAGATGACCAGCTTGTCGCGCTCGGCGACCTTGCACTGGAACAGGATCCGGGTCCCGGACTCCTTCCACATCTCGGTCACCAGCGTCTCGCCCGGCATCACGCTGTCGGCGAAGCGGACCTTGATGCTCTTGAACGTGCGCGGGTCGCCGCCGGCGAACGTCTTGATGACGTGCCGGGCCGCGTAGCCGAAGGTGCACAGGCCGTGCAGGATCGGCGCGTTGAACCCGAACGCGCGCGCGAAGCCCGGGTCGGCGTGGAGCGGGTTCCAGTCGCCCGACAGGCGGTAGAGCAGCGCCTGGTTGGCGTGGATCCGCTGGCGCTCGACCGCGTCGGGCGCGCGCGCCGGCGCCACGTTGTCCGGCTCGCTCGGCCCGCGCTCGCCGCCCCAGCCGCCCGCCCCGCGCACCACCGAGGTGGTCTCGTTGAAGATGATCTCCTCGCCGGTCTCGTCGTACGAGCGGGTCTCGTAGACCAGGAGCGCGTGCTTGCCCTTGTCGTAGATCTTCGCGAGCTTGGTCTTGTGGGTCAGCCGGGCCCGGGGCGGCAGCGGCCGGACGATGCGGGTGTACTGCTCGCCGTGGAGGATCCGATCGGGGCCGACGTTCAGCCCCGGCGCCGACCGCCCCTCGCGCGCCATCGTGAGCATCCCGTTCAGCGCCGGCACCGCGGCGTAGGTCGGCAGCGCGCGGAACCCCTTCGAGTGGAGCTCGTAGACCAGCGACAGGTCGTTGTCGTCGAGCGGGTCCTCGGCCGCGCCGACTCCGAGCGCGTAGATCGAGAGATCGCGCTCGTCGTAGCTGGTCTCGATCGGCGGCGCCTGGTAGCCGAGCGCGCGGTCGACGTCGATGAACTGGTTGCCGCCCTTCGACGGGCCGGCCTGGATGTTGCCGAGGATCGGCGCCATCGACGAGGTGATGTCGGCCGGGTACTCGGGCGGGCGCGCGCCACCGTCGAACCCGGTCACCTGCTTCCACGCCTCCTGCACCGCCTCCGGCGTCATCGTCCGACCCAGCCGGAAGGTGGCGCCGGCCGCGCGCTGCCAGCGCAGCCCGGCCATGAACCCGCCGCCGACCTCGTACAGCCCGCCGGTCTCCTCGCAGCTCTCGTGGCACAGCCAGGCCAGGAGCGGGCTCACGTACTCCGGGCGCAGCGCGTCGATGAGCTCCTTGGGCAGCACCGTCTCGGTCAGGCGCGAGCCGGCGATCGGCGCGATCGTGTTGACGTGGACGTTGGCCTTGCGCCCCTCGACCGCCAGCGTGTTCGACAGCCCGACCAGCCCCAGCTTGGCCATGCTGTAGTTGGCCTGGCCGAAGTTGCCGTAGATGCCGGCGGCCGACGCGGTCATGACCACGCGCCCGTACTTCTGCTCGCGCAGGTGCGGCCAAGCGGCGTGAGTGACGCGGAACGCGCCCAGCACGTGGACCCGGTAGACCAGGTCCCAGTCGTCGGCCGTCATCTTGGCGAACGACACGTCGCGCAGGATGCCGGCGTTGTTGACCACGATGTCGATGCGGCCGAACGCGTCGATCGCGCGCTGCACGATCTGGTCGCCATTCTCGACCGAGTGGTAGTCGGCCACCGCCTGGCCGCCCGCCGCCGTGATCTCCTCGACCACGCGATCGGCCGCGCTCTGGCTCTGGCCCTCACCCCGGATCCCGCCGCCCAGATCGTTGACCACCACCTTGGCCCCCCGCGAGGCCAGGAGCAGCGCGTGGGAGCGGCCGAGGCCGTTGCCGGCGCCAGTGACGATGGCGACGCGACCGTCGAAACGGAGCTCTTGAGTCATGGGAACCTGACTCTATCGCCGGCCCCACAGCCCGGTTCAAGGATCTGAAACTTATTTCGTCTTTCGGCGATTCTGCCCGTCAATCCGGGCAGCTCGGCGCAAAAGTCCGCGCCCCGCCGACCTCAGCGCGCCGCCGGCGAGAGCTCGCGCCGGGCCAGCTCGGCGGCGGTCGACACCGTGTCGAACACCATCGGCGTGCCCTTGCCGCGCAGCCGCGACAGCGCCTCGCTGAGCCGGGGCGCGAAGTCGTCGGCCGTCTCGGCGTGGAAGCCGAGGTGCACGATGATCGACTTCTTCGACGCCTTGACCGCGGCGGCCGCCCGCTCCACGTGCCCCTCGATCTCGAGGACGGTGGTGTAGTCGGCCAGCGCGCCGGAGTCCGGCATCTCGAGGATGCGTCCCGCCTGGGTGTCGATCCAGAACGGCTGGGTGGTCTGGTTGATCTTGACCCACAGCACGCGGAGCCTCTCTTGTAGATAAGGCGTCTCCGGCTCGTCGAGCCAGGCCGGGTCGGTGGCCGAGGTGTCGATCGTGAACCCCTCGGCGCGCGCCGCCTCCAGCACGTTGGGCGTGCCCAGCCAGCCGGCCGCGCGGAAGCTCGAGCCCAGCGGCAGCTTCTGGGCTTCGATCAGCTGGCGCGACTTCCTCAGGATCGAGCGAAGCTCGGCCACCGAGTAGGCGCTGAGGTCGACGTCGAAGCCGGTGTCGTCCTCGAACGGGAGGAGCTCGTTGGTCCGGCTGAGGAACGACGGGGTCAGCTTCGGCGTCACCCCGGCCGCCGCGACCAGCGACTTCCAGGCGTGAACGTGGAGCCCGGTATCGTCGCCGTGCTTCACCGCGATCCGCATCTCCTTGGTGGCCTCGGCGGGATCGGCCTGCGGCTTGGTGTAGTAGGCCGCGTTGAGCATGTGGGTGATCGGCACGCCCGGGTTGTCCTTGCGGAACAGCTCGAGCGCGTCGAGCGCCTCGGAGCGGAAGTACGCCCCCTCCCAGTCGATGGAGACCACCACGTGGACCGCCGGCCCCTCCGGCCTGGCGGCGGCGCCGCTGTCCTTCGACTTGCCGCAGCCGGCGATCGCCGCGCCCAGCGCGGCGGCGAGGCACAGGCGCCCGGTTCTGGTTGAGGTTCGTCCCGACATCATGCCCCGCGCGCTCGAAGGCGCGCGAGGCGACGATACCACGTCCGCCGGGCAGGGCCGGCGGACGGGCCCGGGCTCAGAAGTAGTAGGTGATGCCGGCCGAGCCGACCAGGTCGCCGACGAGGAGGAGGTTGTCGTTGCCGTTGTCGCCGGTGATGATCGCGAGGCCGGCCGAG
>Ga0193753_10002791_pt1 | contig 13455 bp, 10 predicted proteins | sample H1c2metaG_FD_144925 | JGI IMG/M metagenome (GOLD analysis project Ga0193753, IMG submission 144925) | Soil microbial communities from a riparian zone of the East river system, Colorado, United States - H1c2 | ecosystem: Environmental > Terrestrial > Soil > Riparian zone | place: USA: East... | reverse complement strand
CGGATGTGACCACCGAGGAGACGTTTATCATGCAAGCACGACTGAAGAACCCGGCCGCCCTCCTTTCCGATGCGATTCCGCCCTTGCTTACGCTTGGGAGATTGGCGTTCGCTAGCAAGGTCCCGGCCAAAACGCTCGGCCTCGTCCACGTGCGCGTGAGCCAAATCAACAGCTGCGCCGCGTGCCTCGACATGCATCATCGCCAAGACAAGGCGACCGCGGCAAAAGGCGGGGAGGTCGACGATCGCCTCCTCTTCGTCAGCTCGTGGCGCGCGCATCCCGCCTTCACCGAGGCCGAGCGTGCCGCGCTCGCCTTGGCGGAAGCGGAAACGCGCCTCGCCGATCGCACCGATGCGGTGCCCGACGAAGTGTGGGACGAGGCCGCGCGGCATTACGACGAGCAAGCCCTCGCCACGCTCGTCCTGCACATCGGGATGGTCAACCTGTACAACCGTCTCAACGTCACGACGAGGCAGATCCCGGGCGCGCAGACACCGATGATCTGACGGACATCACGAATCACGTGCCGAAGTCGGCAATGTGACGGACATCGCGTCTGCGAAGATAGCGGGTGAAGGGTTTGGACCTACCGAGCCTCGTCGACCTTTCCCAACTTGACCAGCACCCGAGCGCGCGTCTCGGCGTACGCGCGCTGCGAATCGGCGTCGTCGGTGGGCCGCGTCATCGCCAGCGCCTTGTCGATGAACCCGAGCGCCGCCTGAAAGTCCTTGGCGCCTTTGCCTCGCGCCGCTCGCATCGACGCGCGGGTGGCCAGGGCAAAGGCGATCGCCTTGCGCGGCAACTCTTCATCGGCGACACCTTCCCAGTGCGCGTGCGGTGGCGTGACGTCGAGGAGTCGCTCGGCGAGCGGCAAAATGCGCTGCGCGCGCGCGTCTTCGGGCGACGCCTCCACCAGCTTCGTCAACGCCCACGCCGCGCCATACAGCGAGTAGGGATGCTTTGGATCGAGCGCGAGCGCATCGTCGAAGGCTCGAAGTGCGTCTTCGTATTCACCGGCTCTGAGGGCGATGCCGCCCTCCTTGGCGTTGGGTCCTGCGGGTGACGGACCACGTCCTTTACGGACGGGCGTCTCTTGCTTTCGCTCTTTCGTCGATGCCACGTTCGTGAGTTTCCTGGCCGCGCGTCAGACCCGCGGCAGTTGGGGAACCCGTTCGAAGTCCGAGTCCCGCGTGAAGAGAGTGGCTTGGTGCTGGAGCACGAGCGCTGCGATCCACACGTCGTTGATCGGAATGGGCGTGCCCTGCTTCTTCAGTTGTAGCTTGAGCTCAGCATAGCGAATCGCCGTCTCCTCATCGCACCCAAGCACCGCCACGCGAGGCCGGTCGAGGAACCGCACGAGGTGAGCTTCGTTCTCTCGGCCCTTGGTTCCGTTCATGAACCCAAACCGGAGCTCTGCAAGGACAGGGACGGGCATGAGCACGCGTTCGGCGGTCCGAGCGAGCACGACCGCCTTTGCTTCCCCTTCCATGACGAGACGGTACGCGTTGGTGTCGAGCGCCAGCTTCACTCCCAATCCTTGGGATCGACTCGCCGTTGCTCGGTCAGAGCTCGGTCGACGGCGGCGTCGTGGACCCAGGTACCAAAGAGATCATCCAGGTCGTCGTAGGTTTTGGGCTTCTTCGTACCGAACCCCGCTTCGGCCTCCAGCACCTGAACCACCAGCGCGTTCAAGCTAACGCCTCGCTCCGCAGCTTTTGCTCGAAGCGCGCGATGGACCCTGGGTGAAACATTGCGGATCGTGTACTGGTGCGCCTTCGCAGCCATGCAGGCATGGTGGCAATTCATGCAGGCAGCGTCAAGACGTCAATGGCGCGAAGCGATGGCTACCGTCGGGTGGGCGATTTTTGAACCTTCGCTTTCGCCCCTATTTTGAACGTCTCCGTCGACGCGCCGAGCAGCACGAGGTGCAAGCCGTGCTCGAACTTCTCGTCGAAGTCACCGAAGACCGTCGCCTCGGCGGCTGCGGCCACGGCGCCTCCTCGTGCTCGAAGCCGTTTGGCTGCCTCCTCGTACCGCTCCTCGCGCTTACCGGGCATCGGTTCGATGGCCTGCTGCTCGATCGTAAAGCCGATCACGAAGTGGAAGACGGTCGACAGCACGCACAAGGCCTGCTCGGGCGTGTATCCGGCGGCGGCGATCTCCTCGAGCTCCGCCTCCCCCGGCAGCGCGTCGTCGGTGAAGAAGGTGCCGGAGAACACCTTCGCGCCGTCACGGTAGGTGAGCATCATCCGGCGGAGCGCACGCGCGCGTTCGGCGAGGCGCTCGGCCCAGTCGTCGCGACGGCGCGCCGGCGGGAGCGGCCGGATGTGGACGAGGTACATCTGCGTTGCAACCTCATCGAGCAACTCCTGCTTGTTTTTGAGGTGCCAATAGAGCGCAGGCGCCTTTACACCAAGCTCGTCGGCGATCACTCGGACCGTGAGCCCCTCCAATCCAACCTCGTTGAGCAGCCGCAGCCCGGCTCTTGCAATGTCTTGTTTCGTCAGCGCCATGCTTGACTACTTAACAAAGTTAAGGAAACCTTCCCGAAAGACTCTAACAAAGTTAAGGAAAGGACGTGAACACCTTGGTCTACGACGTGATCATCGCAGGGGCCGGCCCGGTTGGCCTGTTCCTAGCCTGCGAGCTGCGGCTCGCGAAGCTCTCCGTGCTGGTGCTCGAGCAATTGGAGGATCCGCACTCACCGCTGAAGCGGCTCCCATTTGGAATGCGAGGACTCTGGGGTCCAAGCATCGAAGCCTTCTACCGTCGCGGACTGCTCGAACAAATTGCGTCGCAACGTCGCGCCGACGAGGGTGCGCCTGGCCAGCCTGCCCAGCCGAGACCTGGATCCATGGCGTCCGGCTCCCAGCACCGCGGGCCGGCCGGCCACTTCGCGGGCATCCAGTTCGACTACAGCAACATCGATTCGTCGCGTTGGACGTACCGACTACCGGGCCCGGCCGACACCCAATTGGGCGCCGAAATGGAGCATCTCGAGCGCGTCCTCGCCGCTCACGCACTCGCCCTCGGAGTCGAGATCCAGCGCGGCCATGGAGTCGAAAGCTTCGAGCCTTCGAACGATGAAGTCACCGTCCGTACCGGCGAGCAGCGCCTTCGCGCGCGTTGGCTCGTGGGTTGCGACGGCGGCCGCAGCACAGTACGCAAGCAAGGTGGTTTCGAGTTCGTAGGTACCGAACCCGAGTTCACGGGATATTCGGTCCAAGTCGAAATCAAAGGCCCGGAGGTACTCCCCCTGGGCCGTCATTACACGCCGACCGGTATGTACACGCAGTGGCAGCCAGGGACGATTGCGATCGCCGACTTCGACGGCGGCGCATTCCATCGCACCCAACCGATCACGTGCGAGCACGTGCAAGCGGTCTTGCGGCGCGTGTCCTGCACGGACGTCACCCTCGAGGCGTTGAACGTCGCCTCGACATGGACCGACCGCGCGCACCAAGCCACGACCTACCGCAAGGGACGGGTGCTGCTCGCGGGCGACGCCGCGCACATTCATTCACCGCTAGGCGGACAAGGCTTGAACCTCGGATTTGGAGACGCCATGAACCTCGGGTGGAAGCTTGCTGCAACCATTCGAGGCGATGCCCCCGATGGCTTACTCGACAGCTACACCACGGAGCGGCATCCGATCGGCGCACGCATCCTCGATTGGTCGCGGGCCCAGGTCGCGCTGATGGGACCTGCCCGACGTTCCCGCGCGCTCCAAGCCATCCTCCGCGACCTGATCGATACGCGCGACGGCGCGACCTACTTCGCGGAACGTGTCTGGGGCGTGTCGCTCCGCTACGACCTCGGCGATGAACACCTGCTGGTGGGCCGCAGCTGCCCGGACTTCGAACTAGAGGACGGAACGAGGCTCGGCACACTGCTCCGAGATGGAAACGGTTTGCTGTTGGACTTCGGCCGGCAGGCGTCGCTCAAGGCGCTCGATGGCCTTTGGGGCGACCATGTCAGGTACGTGGCTCGCGACGCCAAGGATCGCCTTGGCCTCTGCGCGCTGCTCGTGCGTCCCGATGGGTTCGTGGCCTGGGCGAGCGATACGACTCCCCGTCCCGAGGAAGTCACACGAGCCGCGGCGAGATGGTTCGCGAGCCGCGAACATCACGCCATCCGTAGCTGACAAGAGGCCGTTCGGCTGAAAGCTAGACGCCAATCCTGTAGCCTTCAGGACCATGGTGAAATTTCGGCGTCCCTTCCAACGAAGATCGGGACCATGAGCTTGGATGCGTCCATTGCTGCAGAGCTTCCCATCGCCGAGGAACGTGCCCGTGCGCCGATCGATCGCCAGACGCGCATTGCCGACATCGACGTGATCCGTGGGGTCGCGCTGTTCGGTGTCCTCATGTGCAATCTGGCCTTCTGCTTTCGCACACCGTTGATGGCCCACGGCGGTCCCCATTACGACAAGGGACTCGATTACTGGGTGAGCACCTTCGAGATCGTCTTTTTGTCGGACAAGGCAATGACGCTTTTTTCGACCTTGTTCGGCGCCGGCCTCACCATCTTCTACGAACGGGCGCGCGCGCGCAGTTCCGGTGCCATGTGGCTCTTGGCGAGGCGCCTATTCTTCCTGTGTCTTTTCGGCTTCCTTCACATGTTCCTGCTCTGGAACGGTGACATCCTGGTCGATTATGCGACCGCGGGCCTCTGCGCCCTCGCGTTCATGAACCGGCGCGCCTGGGTGCTCTGGGTGGGCATCGTGCTGCTCACGCTCTTTCCCCTGGTGGGGGAGCTCTTGCCCGCGTTGAAGGACGCCGCCAACGGGCTGGATGCAGCCAAGCACTACGAGGAAGCCATTCCCATCTACGCGCACGGTAGCTATTTGGAAATCGTTCGCTACCGATTCCACGAAGCTGCAGTGTACATGTGGCGGGCGTACATCTTCTACTGGCCGGGCACCCTGCGAAACATGCTCGTGGGCATGCTCGTCTGGCGTTCGGGCCTTTTGCGTGCACCCCTCGCGCACGCTCGCGCATTGCGGTGGACGGTGCTCGTGGGCATCGTACTGGGGCTGGCGTACCCTTTGACTCGAACGATTTATTACGAGATGACGCATCTCCAGCTCGTTCCGCGCGAGAGCGTGTGGAGGCACGTTCTCGGTGAGACGTCGGCGCCGTTGTTGGCGCTGGGGTACGCCTCGGGCGTGCTCCTGCTTCTCCATCGCGGCGGCGTGTGGCAGCGGTTCTTCGCGGCGTTGGCGCCGGTGGGGCGCATGGCGTTTACCAATTATCTGACGCAGAGCATCGTCTTTTCGACGGTCTTCTACGGATACGGCCTCGGGCTCGTGGGTCAAGTTGGATACACGCTTCCGGCGATCATGGGCATTTCGTTCTACGCGCTCCAATGCGTCGTGAGCCCCATCTGGTTGCGGCACTTTCGATTCGGTCCCTTCGAATGGGTGTGGCGCTGCCTCACCTACGGCCGATGGCAACCGATGCGTCTCGCTGCGGCGTCATCGTGAGCGCGGTGCACGTGGCCGGGTCTTGCAGCACGGCGACCGCTTCGGGGGCCAAGGTGTCCCATGGCTTTGCGCCCTCTTTGAACTCGTTCCAAGCGGCCGGGCGCGCTTGGGCGATCTGGTTGGCGTCGCACGCCACTTGGCGTTGGAAGGTCGCCGGCAAATCGGGAAGGTGAAGCTTTTGCCCGGCCAAACCGAGCGCGAGATCGTCGGAGAATCCGGTGACGCCCTTCCAGACGGTGCGAAAGCGCCTGAACGTGGTCAGCTCCGCCAGGCGCGCGCGGAAGAACGCTTTCCACTGCGGTGCGCGCTCCGGTGGGACCGGCGTGTAGGGTCCTTGTACGCTTTGCGAAGCGAGCCGCTGTATCGCCTCGTCGCGAAGGGCCACCGACGGCGCCTGCGTGGCCACGCGGAGGCCGAAGTCGAAGCTCGCATCGACCCCGTAATCGAAGCCCAGAAGGTATCCCACGCGCGCTGCGTTTTTCGCGTCGATGGGAACATCGAGTTCGTGACCAAACCATTTTGACGGCAAGGCGGCACCGCAGGCGGCTTGCCCCGAGCTGTACATCGGGATCGCCGGATGTTTGGCGATGGGCTCGATCGCGCTCGCCCAAGCGGCCGGATCGCCCCCGGCGGCGACGACGTCATGAAGCCATTGGCAGGCCGCGTCCTCGAAGCCGAACTGGGCGCGATTGGAGTCGAGCGCGGCGACCCGATCGCCCAGTTCGCCGGGCGCAATGAACGCTGGCAGACTGTAAGCGAGGGTCGCGATCCGCTCTTGAACCGCGGCCGAGCGCGTGTCGAAGGCCGCGCGCGCCGCCGTCGTCCCGGGGATCATGAGCGGTACCAGGCGGCCGTAATAGGCGTCGAAGTCGATATCGAAGGAGCCGTCCCAAGGAGGATGGATCTCGCGCTCGTCGTAGGTCAAATAGCCGCCCGCAGGTATGGTCATCGAGACGGAGCCGCCTGGGGCTAGCTTCTGAGGCTGGGTCTCTTTTCCTTCGGCGTCGATCACGGCCACATCCAGCGGATCCAGGAGCTGCGCCGACGGATCGGTGAGTGAGAGCTTCACCGGCGTCTGGGTACCGGCGTCGCTCTCCGGGGCCTCGATGGCCACCGCGGGCACCGGTTTCTTCTCGAGGGAGGCCAAGATTTTCCGAATGGTCCCTTCGTCGAGCGCGGGCGCGAACGAGCGCACGAACTCCTCGCCATTGATCGTCCCCTTGGCGTGCGTCTTCAGGAGACCGCGCAGCGACCGCCAGAAGGCGTCCTCGCCGATGCGCGCGCGGATCTGCGTGATGACCCACGCTGAACGTTCATAGGGGCCCGAGGTGCCCTTATCTTGGGGCGCAAGCGATTTATCGACGATGGCATCATCGGGCAGGAAATAGAAATCTTGCCCGAACAGGCGCCCCTTTCCTTCACCGTCGCGCGATGTTCGTGAGGCCTCCGCGGCCATCAGTTCGGCCATGCCCTCTTTGAACCATAGGTCGTCGTAATCGCGTATCGTGACCCAATCGCCGAACCAGTGGTGCGCGAGCTCGTGGGCGTTGATGGCGAAATTGAAAGAGCCCCGGCTGACGTCTTCCTGGTTGTAAGCCTCGGTGGAGAACGTGACGGTCGCGTTCTCCTCTGCGCCGTTGGATCCTGGCAAGATCACGACCGCGTAGCTGTGGAATGGATAGGGTCCTAGCAGCTTCTCGAAAGTGCCCATCTGGTCCTCGAGCATATCGAAGTTCGCCTCCGCGTCGACCATGAGGCCGCGGCGGTACCAGACGCCCAGCGGCACGCGTCCGCGCGCGCGATTGCGGTGCTCGAGCTGCCCCACGGCAAAGGCCATCAAGTAGGTCGGCAGCGGCGTATCGAGATGATATCCGACGATCCGCGCGCCGTCTTTCACCTCATCGCGCACTCGCTCGCCATTGGCAATCACGTCTTCGTCGGGGGCGGCGGTGAGCTCCACCGACCACAGCGCGCGATCGGAGGGGTGGTCATTGGAGATCAGCCAAGTGCGCCCGCGGTTTGGCTCTGAATCGGTGTTGACCACACGCGAGGTGACCGGGTCGCCATCGCGCCCTTGGGTCGCAGTCAGCGCGCTCGACGTGGCGGCTTCGTAATTCACGGTAAACGACACGGCCCCCGCGCTCCGGCGCAGTGCGCTCACGTCCACGTGGAGCACTTTTTTGCTGGCGTCATAGGCCCACGGGAGATCCTTGCCGTGCGCGGACACCCGTTTGACGTCGACCGCAGCGTCCAGCGCCACCACCGATGCGGCCGGCTCGGTCAACGGAGGCTTGGTCGAAGGTGAATTGGTCAGGACAAGGCAAATGTCCTCTTCGGCAATGAGGCGTTGCGCCGTCCAATCGAACTTCGCGCGCAACGAATACGATTGCGCATCGTAATCGCGCGTCCCCGTGCAACCCGAGGCGCAGCCTGGGTTTCCGGCGTCGGCTCCTTCTCCATTGCGCGGCGCAACTTGCTCCGTCTGCAATGACGCGGCCGTCTCCTGTCGCCCATCCGAGGGGCCACCCGCCGCGCCGCCGTTGTCGTTTCCACAATGGCAAAGGAAAAGAGCGCCGGCGATGGATCCTGTCGCGCGGAAAAGCCTTCTGTTCATTTTGGACCTTGGTCCAATGAGACTAGCAATTCTCACGCCCAGTCAATGCCACCCTCGACACTCGGCGGACTGCGAGAAATGCACGTCCATCCGCGTCGACGTGCACTCTGCGCTCATACCATGCGCGATTTGCTCATACCATGATCCAGGGCACGCGCAGACTGTCGATCAGATCCAGCAATCCTTACGACGGTGCCATCCGTTCGTTGCCAGGGCCAGTAGGGCTCGCAGACGGGTGGAGCGTCGATCGTGCATGCGCCAACGTCGAGGCGATCGTGCTCGACAACGGCGCTCGGCCCGTGTCGTCTACCGGCGCTCTCGCGTGTACTTGATGGTGATTTCCACCGACCACGTCTTGCCTCCGTCGTGCGTGGCCTCCCAGCGCCAGTCGGTAGAGCTCTTCGTGATGTTGGAAAAGACCATGCGCGCATGAATTGCTGCGCTCGAAGAAAACACGAAACGTCGCCCGTCCGAGCGCCGAATAGGAAGGAAGCGAAGCAAGGACAGGAGGCTCTTCATGGGATCGATGCTGATGACGGTTCTCGTCATGGGAAGCGGGCTGGTGATCGCGTTCCTCTACCAGCGAAAGATGGCGACACAGGTCAAGAACAGCACCAACGAAGAGGTGGGCGCCATCGCGCGCCGCACGGGCCTCGAGATGGCCCAGGGCGATCCGAGTCTGAACCTTCTTTACCTGACCACGGGTCGGCCCGATCAGCCCGTGCGATTGCGTGGCACGCCCTACGGGCGACCGGTCGCGTTCGATCTCACCAACTCGTACGAACCAAGAGGGTGCGTCCTCTCCCTTGCGCTGAGTGCGCCCGTTCCCGACTTCGAAGTCACGCTGCGCCGGCCTAGTCACGAGTCGCTCATTGCTCATCGCGCACTGGCGGGGGCGCCGGGCCATTTCGAAGTATCCATTCATAATCCCCAATTAGATTCCCTCTTTCGCGTCGTCTCGAGTGACGCACGGGTTGGCCCGGTGCTCGGGGAGTCGCTGTCGCTCATGGCGGCGCACTCCTTCGTTCACGTGCTCGGCCAGAACGGGCGTCTCGAGACGCACCTCACGCCCTATGGCCTTTCGTACTTCACATACGGCGCGGAAGAGCAGCTTTGGGCGCTCGAGAGCATGGCCTGCGCCCTCGAGGGAAAGCCCGCGCCCGGGCGGCGTAACGTGACGGCGGGCGCGCCCTGGGCGGCGCCGGCAGGGGCGGAGGTCATTCCGATTCCCTGCTCCCGATGCGGTGCGAGCATGGGAGAAGAGGCGGCACGTGGCGACGGGCCCATCCACGGGCAAATTCAAGCGCGATGCCGCTTCTGCGGCAACGTCGAACCACTCCCGCCGGATCTCGAAGAGCGCACGCGGTTTCTCCGGCAGCGCCTTTTGCAACTTCGCAATTCGCAACGCGGCGTGGAGGCGCCCGCGCTGCAGGTGAAGATGATTCTCGAGCACCAGCGATTCGCCCTCGTCGCGTGTGCGATGCCTTTGGTGCTCGGGGTCGGCTCCGCCATGACGTCGTCGCGCGGCTATCACGGTCTCGTAGAGGGCGGCATGAGCGTCTTCCACGCCCTCGCGCTGACCATCCTGCCCATCGCCATGACGGCGGCCGTCGCCGTTGGCCTTCTCGCGGGCTACTTCGGCATGGCCGCGAAATTTCGTCGCTCCGTGCTGCCACTGCTCGCCGCGCGGCCGCCCCTCGGCCCCAGCGGCCAAGCGCGATGTCGATCGTGCGGAGGTCCGCTCGCCATCACCCAGGCCTCGTCGATCGAGTGCAGTCACTGCAAGGCCCCGAACTTTCTCAGCGAGGACCTCGCGCAGCGGAGCGCCGAGCTGCTCGCGCTCGAAACGCGGGAATACCACCGCCGCGCCGAGAACTGGGGGCGCACCGTGACGCACCCCTACGCGTCGCCGGTCCACGCGTTCTTTCTCTGGGGGGCGGCGGGAGCGGCGAGCACCGTCGCTAAAGTAGCCCCCAGAACCGCGAGGCATAGGCTGCAGGCCCTTGGGCACGATCTGGCCGGGTGTCGTAAGCTAGCCGTGTGTCCTCGTTGATGCAGCACTCGGACGATCGTCGTGAAGATTTTGGCCGTGCTCGCGCTGGCGGTCGCGCTCCTGGGCTGGCTCGCGTCGCGGTAGTGCGGGCCGGATGGATGATGGATACGTGATCAACGTGAAGGGCCTCAGAAGGGGCGTGAAGTAGGGTATACGACTGGCGATGACCATCCAGTGGTACCCGGGCCACATGAACAAGGCCCGCAAGGCCATCGCCGATGCGCTCCCCACGAAAGACGTGGTGCTCGAGGTGCTCGACGCGCGCATGCCCCGAGCGAGCGCCAATCCGGTCTTGGGCGAGCTCTGCGCGCACAAGGCGTGCATCAAGATCTTGAGCAAGAGCGATCTGGCCGATCCCGAGGTCACCAAAGCGTGGATCCGTTACCTCGAGTCGGCGACCGGGAATGGCAAAGTGGCCGCGATTGCCCTCACGACCACGCGGCCCGGCGAGATGCGAGCGAAGATTCCCGAGATATGCCGGCGTCTCGTCCCCCACCGGAGCGGCCCGGGCAAGAGCGTGCGGGCGATGGTTGTGGGCATCCCCAACGTCGGCAAGTCGACCTTGATCAACACGCTGATGGAGCGCGCGGTCACCAAGGTGGGTGACGAACCGGCGGTGACCAAGAGCCAACAGCTCGTCACGCTGAAGAGCGGGATGACCCTCTCGGACAATCCGGGGATCCTCTGGCCGCGCAGCGACATCGATAGCGCGGCCACGATGCGGCTCGCTCTCGGCGGCGCCGTCCCCGACACCGTGATGGATTACGAATACGTCGCGCTCTTCGCGGCCGAGTTTCTTCTCGCGCGCTATCCGCAGCTGCTCTGCACGCGTTTCAAGCTCGATGACGTGCCCGCGTCGCCCATCGACGCGCTCCGCACCATCGGACGAAAGCGCGGATGCATCCGGAGCGGGGGCGTCATCGATCTGCACAAGGCGGGGGACGTATTGGTTCACGAGTTCCGAAACGGCATGTTGGGACGAATCAGCTTGGAGGCCCCAAGCGATCCCCCAGGCAGTTGGTAGCAGGGCAGAAGGTGCCTCGTCGAAGTGGAGCATTGTGGCCTTTCGCTAGCGCGCACCGTGCCCGCGCAGGGCCACGATCAGTTCGATCACGATGAGCACCACGACCGCAACCTCGAGCAACTGGCTCTTGCCAAGCTCTGCCTCGCCTTTGAGCATGCCGTACGCTTCGGACACCGAGCGCTGCTTGCGATCGATGCTCTCGTTCCACATGTCGATGCGAAGCCGCACCACCGCCGCGCGGTAAATGCGTGCGGTGTACGTCTCCCCCGCCACCTTGATGGCGTTGTCGATGCGCTCCAAAAGCTCACTCAACCCGAGAAGATTGCGCATCACCTCGTGCGCGAATTTCGCATAAGGACTAAAGATGACGCTGCGCTGACGCGTACGCGACAATTCGGTATAAATACGGCGTAGTTCGGCATCCAGCAAATCGTCGTAATAGCGTAAATTCAAAAGAAGCGAATTCGCGAATTCCAGAACATCGACCAACTCCGCCCCGCCCGCCGGATCGAGCACGAAGGCACTGTTCCAGTCTATGTCTACCAGATCTTCCTCGAGGTAGCCAAAGGCGTATTGCAGAATGTCCTGGCGCTGCTTTTGAGCCAGCGGCTTTTGTGAAGGCTCACCCAACATCAGCTTTGGGAGGCCTGGCCATTGCAAGACGGCATCAGCCCCGAGATCGCCTTCCAGTGCGCGTACGAGCACCACCGTGTAGTCCTCGAACTCGTCCCACACGTGCGCGCCGGTGATGGCTGCTCCGGCCGCCGCCACCAACGCGTTCGCCTCGCGACGGGCCGTAGCCTCGAGCGTGCTCGACACGTAAAGTTCCTGACACAAGGGGAGAAGCGCTTCCAGCGACGTCCCCGGCGCGATGGGGAACGCGTAACAAACGGAAACGGTTCCTGTGGAAAATATATGTATCGTGCACGTAGCTTCGAGCGATCGCCCCAGCGACGGAAGCGAGATATCGCGTTTCCCCAAGGTTACGCGTAGCGGAACGGCCGTAGCATCCATCGTGCTCGTCGGGCGCCGGCCGATGATCGCTTCGGATGCATCGCACAGGCCTGACACGCGAACGAGGCCCGCCGCGCGTTCGAGGGATACATCGTCCCCCACGTCGAACATGCGGTAACACAGAACGGATCCTGACCGCACGATCGGTGCGGTCATACGCGCCCTCCTCGAACGAGCATCCGATGGACTGCGGGCCCGCGCGTCGCGCGTGTACGACGGAGCCAGAACGCAGTCCCGAGCATTGCACGACCAAACGAGGACTCATGAGAGCTCATCGCCCGCGCCTTCTTTCGTCACTGCGTTTTGCCATGCCATCCATCGTCTTCTTTTTTTGCGCGTCAAGCTACGTGCAACAAACCACTACACGAAGGTGACCGTGCTCGCGCCGCTGCGCCACGCGAAGAAGCTCGGGCCTTCGGTTACGCCGGCTGCTCCCCGGTGCTCGGCAGGAGTCACCGCGTGTCGCGCGTCAGCGTTGTCGCGAGGTGCACCGCGTCGTAGCCGAACTTCTCCCGAACCGCGTCGACGGCCTGCCCGCGCCGCTCACCAAGATCGAAGGTCGCGAGCTTCAGCTGTGGCTCGTCGAGAGAAAACTTCGAGAGGGCCACGCCGAGAAGGCGAATCGGCAAGGGACGCGTCCGAGCGCGACGATAGAGCGAAAGGACGACGTGATGGACCTCCACGTCGACGTTCGTGGGCGCGATCGTTCGCGAGCGCGTGATCGTGTCGAAGTCCGCGTAGCGGAGACGAAGGGTGACCCTCCCGGCGCGGACGCCGCGGGTGCGCGCCCGTGAACAGACTCGCTCGCAAAGACCGCAGAGGTGGCTCGAGGTCGTCGCGGCGCTCGTCTCCACGAACGTGCGTTCGTTCGAGATGCTGCCGACGTACTCGCCGCGAGGATCGTGTTCGCGGAACGCCGGGCGCTCGCGGCCGAGGTCGCTCGTACCGAGGCCCCGCGCATCGCGCCGGATGCCCGCCGTGTAGGCACCGAAGATGGGCCGCAGCAGCTTCTCGGGCGCGCTCGCGAGCTGGCCAAGCGTCTCGATGCCGAGGCGCTGAAGCTTCTGGCCCGAGACCGGACCGATGCCCGGTAGCTTTCGCACGGGCAGGGGAGACAGCGTCGCCTCCTCGGCACCTGCGGCCACGAGGATGACGCCGTTCGGCTTGGCGAGGCCACACGCGACCTTCGCCGTCGACTTGCTCGTCGCGATGCCGGCGCTCCCGGGAAGCCCGAGCTCGTCGTCGATCGTCTTCGTGATCGTGCG
>Ga0193753_10002790_pt1 | contig 13455 bp, 8 predicted proteins | sample H1c2metaG_FD_144925 | JGI IMG/M metagenome (GOLD analysis project Ga0193753, IMG submission 144925) | Soil microbial communities from a riparian zone of the East river system, Colorado, United States - H1c2 | ecosystem: Environmental > Terrestrial > Soil > Riparian zone | place: USA: East River... | reverse complement strand
CTCCTTCCACACGCGGCCCGGCGACCGCTTCGGGAACGTAACACCGGCGCGCTCGACGTCTCAGCTCGGGGGTCGAAATTGCGAGGTGAGGGGAGCGGCTACTCGTAGACGCCGCCGAGCGCTCCCCTGGGCTTGCCCCGCCCCGTAGAGGGGTTGCTACGACGCGAACTCCTGCTGACCTCTCGTACCTCATCTGGTTTTCCGGCGGAGGAGCTCTTCGCCGGCGTGCCCTCGAGCGTCGTCGTGATCGACACCGGCAACTACTACCTGCAGCTGGCCTTGCCCGACCGGCATGCGGTTCTTCTACTCGGTCGCGGAGGTGACCGACACGCTGGTCCGCGACATCGAGGTGACCCCTGGCGAACATGCAGACCGGCATCCTGGTGGGGACCGGGGACGCCCTTGCCGCTGACCGGCGGCGACATCGTCGGGCACGAGAGCTCGATGTCGCGCTCCGGCGGAAAGGCGGCGCCGAGCTGGAAGCGCTTCCCGGACGCTGGCCGAGCGGGGGAGCCGCCTCGGATGGGCATCACGGCGCCGCTACACTGGCCGGTGGCCGAGCAGTATCCCGACATCGAGCCGTACGAGCACGGGATGCTCGAGGTCGGCGTTGAAGCAAACAACGTTCTTGAGCTTGAAGGGGCTACTCCGCCGCGAGACGCGAGACGACGAGGTGGATCGCTACGGAGTCGTTTCCACCTCGTCGTCGTGACCGGCAATCGGGTCGCCGGGCCCCTCGTCCAGGAGCCCGAAGGGCGTAGACCTCGGCCTGCCAGTCGTCGGCTCCAACCATGGCCTCGGTTGCCCTTCGGGCCCGCCCTTGTCTCTAGAAGACCTGGGTCAGGCGCAGATAGTAAAACCGGCCCCAGTAGTCGTAGGTGGAGAAGTCCGAGGTCGCCAGGAAGCCGTTGTAGATGTTCGGTGGATCCTGATCGAGGAGGTTGTTGACGCCGCCGGTGATCATGGTCTGGCCGAACAGGTCCTTGAACGCGTAGCTGAGGATCGCATCGGCGGTCACATTGGGCGAGACCTTGCGCGCGATCGCGTCTGACAGGCCACAGTCGTCCTGCACGCTCTCGGCGCGGCATTCCACGAAACTATGGATGTAGCGCACGTTGAGGCCTGCCCCCATGCCGGCGAGACTCCACGACGTCGAGAAGTTGGCCTTGTACTTGGGGTTGGCGCCGAGGTCATAGTTGCCGGCGCCCTCGTGCTTGATCTCGCCTCCCATGCCATCCGGAAAGAAGTTGTCGAACTTGAGGAGGCGAGTCCCCTCGAGGTTGTGGCGGAACTTGCCCACGCCGACGATCTCGTGCTGGTAGGCAAGACCGACGTCGATACCGGAGGCCTCGGCGCGGCCGATGTTCGTGAAGCGATCATCGATGACGTCGATCCGTCCGCTGGCAGTGCGGGTGATCTTGTCGCAGTCGGTACGCTGGGGCGCGGTGTAGCAGTTGCTCAGAATGATGTTGGCGCCCGCCCTCTGGATCGAGTCATCGATCGAAATGTCGTAATAGTCGACGGTGAAGCCCAGCCCCTCCGCGAAGGTCGGCTCGTAGACCAGCCCCCCGGTCAGGATCTGCGCGGTCTCGGCCTCGAGGTCTTCGTTCCCGCCAGCAAGAGCCTGTTGCTGCGAGTTCGGCTCCACGAGGCCGGCGGGCACGTCATCCGCTGCGCATCGCTCGGCGACGATTCCGGTCGCGTCAACACAAGGATCCGTGACATTCGGGAAGTCGTCCTGCTGTCCGCCATAGAGCTCTCCCACGTTGGGCGCGCGGAACGCGGTCGAGTAGGTGCCGCGCAGCGACACCCCGACCGGTAGCTTGTACAAGCCGCCCACCTTCCAGCTGAAGTTGCTGCCGAATGTCGAGTAGTCGACCGCGCGTGCCGCGCCGCTGAGCTCGAGCACCTTGACCCAGCTCTGATTCCTCACCGGGATGACGGAGAGCTCGGCGAAGCCCTCCTTGACGTCGTAGTGCCCGCCGGTCGGATCGACCTTCACGCCGGTGGTGTTGCCAGTTCCGGTCAGCGGATCCGGGCGGAACCCGCCCGCTTCGAAACGGTAGTCTCCGCCGAGAGCGAGATACACATCGCCGTCCCACGGCGTCTTGAGCACTGGGCCGCTCAGCTTGGCCAAGGCGGTGTGCTGCCGGTTGTAGCCCCGCGCCACGCCGGTATAGCTGATCCAGTCGATCATCTCCGGAGTGATCGACCCTTCCCCGCCGAACAGATCGAGCGGCACGCACTCGGCCGTGCCGGGGTCATCCGCCGTCCCACAACGGAGCACGCCGCTCTCGTCCATGTAGGTCGGGCCGAGCGCCTCCGCCACATTCGGGCGGATGAGATTGCCGCCGTTGACGACGGTCCCGACGGTACGGCCAAAGTTGTACGAGAGCTCGTACTTCCAGCCCGACAGCAACTGATCCGGCAGCTTTCCATCCACACCAGTGACGAGGCGGAAGGTGTCGATGTCTTGCTCCGTGGTGCGCGGCCCCGTCTCCACCATGCGCTTACCCATGTCCTCGATGGCTCGCCCCTGCCCGTCGCCAAGGAACCTATCGCCGAACGTGTTGTAGTAATTCTGGGGCGAGACCAAGATTCCCTCTCCGCCGGTCGTCAGCGGCTCGGGGGCGAGCTGCTGGTCCGACTGCCGATTGATGTACGAGGCCTCGAAGATGCCACGGACGTTTTCGTGGAACTTGTAGTTGCCGGTCGAGAAGACGTTGTAGCGGCGCTGCGGCGTGAGCAGGTAGTTGTCCGGCTGAAAGTTATAGTAGTCACCTGTCCCGGTATCGAAGTTGCCGCCGGTATCGAAGTCGCGCCATTGATCGGTGCCTGGATCCCGGAAACAAACGCCAGTGGGGCAAATCAAAGTCGCCTCGCTGGGCGCGCATCCGTTCGTGCGCGGATCCTCGTCAGGACCACACACGCGGTCGTAGAGGGTCCCCTGGGGAGTCGTGGGGCTGCCGGCTTGTACCTCGCTGTCCTCATCCGCGAAGCTCTCGAGGTCGCGGGCGGGGCTGGCAAAATCGCGCTGGTCGGCGAAGATGTCCTTCTGATCGAAGTAGCCGGCCGAGAAGAGCAAGTTGCCGCGCGTCGAGTTCATCCCGGTGACGAAACTGGCGTCGTACACGGTGCCGCCGCCGCGCTGCGTGGTGCCGGTATAGACGGTCGCCTCGGTGCGGTCCACGTCCGACCGCGTGATGATGTTGACCACGCCGGAGATCGCGTCCGACCCGTACACCGCGGAAGCGCCGTCCTTGAGGACTTCGATGCGCTGGATGACCGCGAGCGGGATCGCGTTGAGATCGACCGAGCCGTCGGCTCCCGTGCCGCCCGGAACATGGCGGCGGCCGTTGAGGAGGACCAGCGTCCGGGCGGAGCCGAGCCCGCGGATGTCCACCCGGGTCGCGCCGTCGCCGCCGTTGTTGGCCTGGGTGTTGATGCCGTTCGACTGAGAGGGCAGGTCCTGCAAGATGTCGCCGATCGAAGCCATGCCGGCCGCGTCGAGATCCTGGCGGTCGAGGACGGTGACCGGCGCGGGGGTCGTCGTCTCGGTTCGCTCGATGGCGGAGCCTGTGACGACGATGACCTCGCCTTCTCCGGGCGCGCCAGCTAGCTGGGCCTCGGCCTCCGCGATGACGTCGGCATCCGACGGCGCCTCCGCCGAGGTGTCAGCCGGCGGGGGCGTCGTGGAGGGTGCGGGTTCGGCCACTGGAGTCGGCTCGGCCGGCGGGGCCGTCGTGGAGGGTGCGGGTTCGGCCGCTGGAGCCGGCTTGGCCGGCGCTGGCTCGGCCGGCGGCGCCGACTCGGCCGGCGGATCGGCCGGCACCGGTGGGGTCGGCTGCGGCTGCGCTGGCTGCGGCTGCGCTGGGGGCGGCTGGGCGCCTTGCCACCACAGGGCGAGCCGAGTGAGCGACGACAATCCAGTCAGGCGGCTGCGAACGGACAGGCTGGTCGGCACCGCCCGGTCGCGCGGGGGCTGCGCCGAAGGGTTCGCCAGAGGGCCGGCCGTCGCGGCGGAGCCGGTTCCAAGGCAGGCGAACGCGAACAGCGTCGCCGTCATTGAAAGATTCGATCGGGCGGGCATCGGGTCTCTCCTTTCACCAACCATCCGAGCAGGAACGTGCGTGGTCCCGAAGTAGCTGAGTGTCCGCATCGCCCCGTTCGCGATGGTAGCTGCGTTCGGGCATGGGTTGCCTGAGGTGCCCTAACATCGCCTCCTCGACCGAGGAGTCAAGTCGTGTCGTGTCTCTACTCACCCCCACGAATCACACCGAGGAGCGCAACATCTCACCTCCGTACCAGCGCAGGTGAGACACCCGGCCTTCTGGAATGACTCCGCTCTTTCGGGCCTGTCCTCGAAAGGAGCCATCTCGATTACCGGACCAGCCGGAGAGCGCCCAGGTGACAAGCGGCCCGGCTGCCGGAGTCATGGAAACAAGAGGATCTCGAGATGAAAGTAGAGCCTGGACTCGCCAAACACACAGGGGGGCGAGGTAAGGCGGTCGGGCAGCATCTTCTTCGACAGAGGTCTGGGAACTCTCCAGACGGTTCCATTCTCGTAGACAGGTTCGACGACGCTCAGGCCGATCTTGCCGAGAGCGTCCGGGGTGGCATCGAGATGGCGAATTTCCAAGATGACAAGGTCGTAGCAGTCGAGCGGGTAGCCGCGGCCAGCTCGCGGCTCGCACCGTCGTCGATCTCGAGGCATCAAGCAGGTCTCGCTCGCCGAGAGCGCGCGCTGACTGCCGATCGAGTAGCATCGCTGCGGATAACTCCTCGATCGCATCGCTGAGGCTCAGCGGCGGCCGCTGCTACACTGGCCGCGTGGCGGAGCAGTATCGCGACATCGAGCCGTACGAGTACGGGATGCTCGAGGTCGGCGACGGCAACCTCGTCTACTGGGAGGAGTGCGGCAACCCGGACGGGAAGCCGGCGGTGGTGGTGCACGGCGGCCCGGGCTCGGGCTGCACGCCGGGCTGGCGCCGCTTCTTCGACCCCGAGGCGTATCGGATCGTCCTGTTCGACCAGCGAGGATGTGGCCGGAGCAGGCCGGACGCCGGCGATCCGGGCACGGACCTCTCGACCAACACCACCGCGCACCTGATCGCGGACATGGAGTTGCTCCGCCGCCGGCTCGACATCGAGCGGTGGCTGCTGTTCGGCGGCTCGTGGGGCTCGACGCTGGGGCTGGCCTACGCCGAAGGCCATCCCGAGCGAGTCTCGGAGATCGTGCTGAGCGCGGTCACGTCGGGTCGTCGGCGCGAGATCGACTGGATCACGGAGGACATCGGCCGGATGTTTCCCGAGGAGTGGGCCCGCTTCCGGGATGGCGTCCCGACGGCACGGCGCGGCGGAAGACTGGTGGAGGCGTACTACCGGCTGCTGACCGATCCGGACCCAGCCGTTCGCGAGAGGGCGGCCCGGGACTGGTGCGACTGGGAGGACGCCCACGTGAGCCTGGCACCGGGCCACCGGCCCAGCCCGCGCTACGACGACCCGGCCTTCCGCATGACCTTCGCGCGGCTGGTCACTCACTACTGGAGCCACGACTGCTTCCTCGAGGACGGGATCGTGCTGCGGGAGGCGGGGCGCCTGGCCGGCATCCCGGGCGTGCTCGTCCATGGCCGGTTCGACGTGAGCGGTCCGCTCGACACGGCCTGGGAGCTCGCGCGCGCCTGGCCAGACAGCGAGCTCGTCGTCGACGACGATGCCGGGCACTCCAGCGCCGGCATGATTCCGCACCTAGTCGCCGCCACGGATCGGTTCGGCGGACGGCGGTAGATCCTTCCGGGACGTGTTTCGTCGGTAACGTGTCACCGCGGCGTGTTGAGGCCTATCATCGGGCCTCGAGCCATCGGTAGGAGAGTCGACCATGCGCAGGTACTTCGCCCTTGCTTCATTCGTCCTGATCTTGGCCCTCACCGCGGGTTCGGCTCTCGCCGAAAGGCCGCCGGAGACCCGCGCCGAGGCCGACCACGTCGTCACCGGAGTCATCGAGAAGATCGAGACCGAGAATTCTGACTTCGGCGGAGGCATCAAGACGGAGTACAAGGCGACGCTCCGGGTCACCAAGGTCGAGCGAGGAGCCGGCATCAAGGCGGGCAAGACGATCGCCGTCCACTGGTTTCACGTGACCAAGCGGCCCGCGAAGTCCATGCCGGGCGCCTACGGTCATCACTACGAGGTGGCACGGAAGGGCGCCGCCGTCCGCGTCTATCTGATGAAGGGACCCGAGCGTCTCGAGGTCATCTACGGCGCGGACGGCATGGAAGCCGTGAAGAAGTAGCTCCCCGGAGAGCGTCGGCCTCGCCCCGGCGATGAGCGCGGTCCAGGATGGCCCGGTCGCTTGACGCCGCCGATCAGCACCTCACATGAGGGTGGTCTCCACTCCAGAGGTCCGGATGCACCCAAGATCGCGCGCGCTGCCCTTGTTTCTGATGTCGTTCGTCGCCGCGGCCTGCGGCGGGGCCCAGCCCGCCCCGCCCCCGGATGCGCTGGCGCAGCGCATCGACGCCGTGATCGACCGCGCGATCGCCGATGAGCGCGTGGTCGGCGCCGTCGTGATGGTGGCTCGGGGAGGCGAGGTGGTCTATCACCGTGCCGCAGGGCTCGCCGACCGCGAATCGGCGCGGCCGATGCGCGAGGACTCGATCGTGCTGTTCTCGTCCGTGACCAAGCCGATCGTCTCGGCCGCGGCGCTCGCCCTCATCGACGCCGGCCGCCTCGGCCTCGATGATCCGGTCACCCGCTGGCTGCCGGACTTCAGGCCGAAGCTCCCCGATGGACGGGAGCCGGTCATCACGGTGCGCCACCTCCTCACGCATACCGCCGGGCTCAGCTATCCCTTCTTCGAGAAGGAGGGCGGGCCGTATCACAAGGCGGCAGTGTCCAACGGCTTCGATCAGCCCGGCCTCTCGTTCCAGGAGAACGCGCGCCGGCTCGCGTCCGTGCCTCTTCTGTACGAGCCCGGCACCGGCTGGAGCTACTCGCTCGCGACAGACGTCCTGGGTGAGATCGTCGCGCGCGCGGGCGGCGGCACTCTCCCCGAGGTCGTGAAGCGCACCGTGACCGAGCCGCTCGGCCTGCGCGACACCGCGTTCGCGGTCACCGATCGGCAGCGGCTCGCCACTCCCTACGCGGACGCCCGCCCGCGGCCGGCGCGGATGTCGGCCGACTACTCGCTCGCGTTCGGCGCCAGCGCGCTGCGCTACGCCCCCGCGCGCATCTTCGACCCGGCCTCCTACCCTTCGGGAGGAGCGGGCATGGCAGGCACGGCGGGCGACTTCCTTCGCTTCCTCGAGGCGCTTCGCGCGGGTGGGGCTCCGATTCTGAAGACGGCGACCGTGCGCGAGATGTCGCGCAACCAGGTGGGGAAGCTGGCCAAGTCGTCCCTCGGCCCCGGCTGGGGCTTCGGTCTCGGTTTCTCCGTGCTGGAAGATCCCGTCGCGGCCAAGGTGCCGCTCTCGGCCGGCAGCTGGCGCTGGGGCGGCGTCTACGGACACACCTGGTGGGTCGATCCCGCTCAGCGACTCTCGGTGGTCATCATCACCAACACCGGAGTCGAGGGGATGAGCGGCGCGTTCTCGTCCGACATCGCCAGCGCGGTGTACGGTAGCCCCGTCGCAGCTGCGGCGCGGTGACGCGTCCCGGCCGCCACCGTGACCGGTGCGAGGAGCAGCTTGATGGTCGAGCCGCCCACGAAGGACGAGAACCCACCCGAGGCTCACGAGAAGGACGATCCCCGTCTTGAGCTCATCTACCGCGAAGCACTTCGCGGCCTCGTGCAGCAGCAAGGCATCGTGGAGAGCATGAACAGCCGGGCTGGCAACCTGATCTTTGCCGCAGCGTTCGTGAGCTCGCTGTTCGGCAGTCGGGCGCTGGCAAACGGGCTCGGGCTCTTCGACGGGCTGGCGGTGACCCTGCTGTTCATTCTCGGAGCCCTCATCGCCTTCATGCTGTGGCCGTACCACAACTACAGATTTCGCTTCGACCCTGCGGAGCTGTTGAGTCTGTATGTCGATGGCGAAACGCCCGCAAGCCTCCCCCAGATGCATCGCTCGCTCGCGCTTCGCATCGAGGCCGACCGGGCAAGCAACTGGCGGCTCATCCAGCGACTCCGGGTAGCATTGCAGATCGCCCTCATCCTCTTTCTTCTCGAGATCCTTGCGTGGCTCCTCGCGATAGCGAGCTCCTGAAGGCGGCGTCGCCCCCGCTGTTCGCGCCGCGTGTCCATCGCTCTCCTGGTCAGCCAGCCGGTGCAAGCGGCGCTCACGTTGACAGCCGGACGGAGGGCCCCCATACATCGATGATGGGTCCGATCGGAGGGCGCGGTGCGGCGTTCGCGTGCGTGACCGCGTTGCTGATCTCCACCGCTTGTCAGGGGAGCTCGATGAGCACCACCGAATCCAGCAAGGCCTTCGATAGGGCCGATGACGCGGCGATCAAGTCGCTCGAGCAGGGGTTCATCGCGGCGTTCAGCGCCAAAGATGTCCCCAGGATCATGTCGTTCTTCTCGACCGGAGACAGGTTGTTGGTCTTTGACCTCTCGACTCCGAGGCAATACGCAGGCCACGACGCCTACACCAAGGACTGGGAGCGGTTCGTCAAGACGACTGACGGCCCTCTCAGCGTGACCATCAGCGATCTCGATGTGACGACCAACGGAAGCAATCTGGCATTCAGCCACAGCATCGTCCACGTCTCAGGGAAGCGGGCCGATGGTGGCGTGATGGACCACAATGCGCGCATCACTCACGTCTACGAGAAGACGAATGGTCAGTGGTTCATTGTCCATGAGCACATTTCAGTGCCGATAGACATGTCCACGGGGAAGCCCGACTTCCAGTCGAAGCCGTAGGTTCTTGCGGCGGATCGCCAGGTCAGCGGGCCAGGCGCTCCCGCGGTCAGCGAGCCGTCGCGTCCTCACCTGGCTAGAATGGAGCATGGCCAGTGGTCGAGCCCTCCCCCCATCCCTCAGGCTCCTCGCTCCGTTCCTCCTCGGAGCTCTCGCGCTCACCTCCTCCGCGTGGGCAGACAATCCGCAGACCGTCCACGCGCAGATCGCCAGGCAGCACGACAAGAACGTCCAGCGGCTCCAGAAGTGGATCCGGCAGAAGACGATCGCCGCGACCAACGAGGGAATCGAGGAGGGCTGCGCGCTCGCCATGCAGATGCTGCGCGACGCCGGCTTCCAGCGCGTGGAGCGCATCAAGACCGACGGCAAGCCGGGCATCTTCGCGACCCTCGATGCCGGGGCGCCGCGCACGGTCGGGCTCTACTTCATGTACGACGTGAAGCAGGTCGACCCGAAGGAGTGGTCGTCGCCGCCCTGGGAGGGAAAGATCATCGACAAGGCCGGGTTCGGCAAGGTGATGGTCGGACGCGGCGCCGTGAACCAGAAGGGGCCGGAGGCGGCCTTCCTGGCCGCGCTGCACGCGTTCAAGGCGAGCGGCCAGGCGCTGCCGGTCAACCTGGTGCTGGTCGCCGAGGGCGAGGAGGAGATCGGGTCGCCCCACTTCGCCCAGATCGTCCGGCGGTCCGAGGTGCAAAAGGCGCTGGCGGGCACGGTCGGCATCTTCATGCCGGCGGCGTCGCAGGATCCGGACGGAACCGTCACCGTCACGCTCGGCGCCAAGGGGGTGATCGAGCTCGAGCTGGTGGCCGACGGGGACCGGTGGGGACGTGGTCCGGGGAAGGACGTCCACTCGAGCAACCGGGCGCGGCTCGATAGCCCGGCGTTCCACCTGGTGCAGGCGCTGAACACGCTCGTGTCGGCCGACGGCAACGATCCGAAGATCGACGGGTTCACCAAGGGGGCGCGTCCGCTGACCGGCGCGGAGCGGCGCATGATCACCGACGGGGCGAAGCGCATGAACGAGAAGACCGAGATGGAGCAACTCTCGGTCAAGCGCTGGGTGCGTGGGCTCGGGTTCCGGGCCGCGCTCGAGCGACTGACGGCGAGCCCGACGGTCAACATCGAGGGGCTGGTGGCGGGCTACACCGGCCCGGGCGGCAAGACGGTCCTGCCCCATCGCGCGGTCGCCAAGATGGACTTCCGTCTGGTCCCGAACATGACCGCGGCGGGGTCGCTCCAGGCGATCAAGCGACACCTCCAGAAGCGCGGGTTCGACGACATCGAGGTCAACATGACGGGAGGCTACGACCCGAACTCCACGCGCCTCGACACTCCACTCATCCAGGCCCAGCTGGCCGTCTACCGGCGCGACGGGATCGATCCGATCCTCTGGCCGCGGAGCGCCGGCTCCTGGCCCGGCTACGTCTTCACCGGCGCGCCGCTCGGGATCGCGGCCGGCCGCTTCGGGCTCGGCCACGGCGGCGGAGCGCACGCGCCGGACGAATACTACGTCATCGTTTCGACCAACCCGAAGGTGATGGGCTTCGACGGCGCGGTGAGGTCGTTCGTGGACTACCTGTACGCGCTGGCCAGGCCTTGATCGAGCCTCAGGCGCGTTCGTCGTTCACGATCCGCGCGGCCGGCAGCGCCGTGCCCGCGCCGCGCAGGCGCTCGATGACCTGGCCGAGCAGCCCGACGTAGCTCACGAACAGCACGAGCCCGATCGCCATCGCGGCGATCGCAACGGGCATCGCGACGCCGAGCGCGGGATGCCGCGCCATGGCCAGGTAGAGCCGCACGCAGCCGGCCAGCAGCGCGACGAACGACGCGCCGATCGAGAGCGCGACCGCGCGGGCGCCGAGGGCCGGATGGCCGAGCCACCGGGTGGTCGCACGGAGCGCCGAGGCGACCAGGAGGAAGCCAACCAGCGAGGCGACCGTCGCGCCCAGCTCGAGCGCCGGCAGCCTCCGGGACAGATCGACGAGGTCGCTCAGGCTCACTCCCTCCCACGAACCGCTCGCGGCGCGATCAGCGTACGTGGTGAGGCGCCAGGCGATCGACGCGGCGTATCCCTGGAACGCGACCGCGACCAGGACGCAGAGGCCGGCGAGGCGCGCGATGCCCGCGGCGGGAGCGAGCGCCCCGAGGCGGAACAGGCCGACCACGACGAGCGCGGCGGCGACCAGCTCGGGCACCGTCAGGATGCCGAGCAACGCGCCGATTGACGACCGGGTCGCGCCGGCCACCACGGCAGCGATCGCGCCGAGGCCGGCGATCGCGACGTGCGTGACCAGGCCGGCGCGGTAGAGGCCGAGGGCGTCGGCCGCGCCGGCGCGCCATGGCTCGTCGGCGGCGAGCGGCGCGCTCGCCCCGTCGCCGGGTGACGCGGCGGCCGCGTCGGGCCCGCGGGCCAGCGCGCGGCGCGCGGCCGCGAGGAGGATCAAGCGCGCCACGACCGCCGCGGCGGACAGGCCGTAGACGAGCAGCCTCGACTGATCGCCGCCGAGAACACGGGACAGGGCGCCGATCCGGGCGAACCCGAGGACCAGATCGATCCCGGTCGCCGCCAGCCATGTGGCTGCCGCGCCGGCCGAGACGGAGAGCCCGGCGGCCCGCACTGCCTCGCGCACGGCGAGCCCGATGGCCGCCCACTCGACGAGCGACAATACGGCGGTGATCGCGGTGAGCATGCGCAGGGCGCCGGGCCCCGTCGCGCCGTCGCCCTGCTGCAGCCCCAGGTGGATCAGAGACAGGCCGGTGCCGACGATCGCCGCCGCGATCGCCACGAACGACCAGGCACGGGTCCGGGAGGCGCGACCGACCAGCGCGCTGCCGACCGCGACCGCGAGCGCGGCGACGGTCGACGCCGCAGCCCATATCGGGGCGATGATCTGGAACAGGTCGGACAGCCCGCTCGCCGATTCACCGGCCTCGATCTCGCGGATCATCCACTCGACCAGCCCCGCGGAGATCAGGGAGACCGCCAGACCGACGGCGAGCGCGGCGAGGAGGATCAGGAGCCCGCGCCGCGCCAGCGCTCGATCCACTCGCCCGCCCGGCTGGGTCGTCTCCATCGGGAGATGGTCCGCGGATCCGCCACCGAGGTCCAGCCCCGGCTTCGTTCGATGCGGGCCAGGTCGAGGGGCCGCGCTGGACGGCCCCTCGCCGGGTCACCACCGCCTCGCCGCGATCAGCGGAGGTCGAAGCGATCGAGGTCCATCACCTTGGTCCAGGCGGCCACGAAGTCCCGGACGAACTTCGCCTGCGCATCGGCGCTGCCGTAGACCTCCGCGATCGCGCGGAGCTGTGCGTTCGAGCCGAACACGAGGTCGGCGCGGGTGGCGGTCCACTTCGCCTCGCCGGTCTTGCGATCGCGCCCTTCGAACGCGTCCTTCGCGTCCGACACGGCCTTCCACTCGGTGCTCATGTCGAGGAGGTTCGCGAAGAAGTCGTTGCTGAGCACCTCGGGCCTCTTCGTGAGGACGCCCTGCTTCGACGATCCGACGTTACTCCCCAGGACGCGCAGACCACCGACGAGGACCGTCATCTCCGGGGCCGTCAGGGTCAGGAGCTGCGCCCTGTCGACCAGGAGGACCTCGGCCGGGACGCCGAAGTCGGCCCGCTGGTAGTTGCGGAACCCGTCGGCCAGCGGCTCCAGCGGGGCGAACGACTCGACGTCGGTCTGCTCCTGCGAGGCATCCGTACGGCCCGGCGCGAACGGAACCGTCGCCGCCTGGCCGGCGTTCTTCGCGGCCTGCTCGACGGCGGCAGCGCCGCCCAGCACGATGAGATCCGCGAGGGACACCTTCTTGCCCCCGGCCTGCGCCCGGTTGAACTGCTGCTGGACGCCCTCGAGGGCCTTCAGCACGCGGGCGAGCTCGGCCGGCTGGTTGACCGCCCAGTCCTTCTGCGGCGCGAGCCGGATGCGGGCGCCGTTCGCGCCCCCGCGCTTGTCGGAGCCGCGGAAGGTGGACGCCGACGCCCACGCGGTCGAGACGAGATCCGCGATGGACAGGCCGGCGGCGAGGATCTGCCGCTTGAGCGCGGCGACGTCCTTTTCACCGATGAGCGGGTGATCGGCCTCCGGCACCGGGTCCTGCCAGATGAGCTCCTCGGAGGGCACCTCGGGGCCGAGGTAGCGCACGCGCGGCCCCATGTCGCGGTGGGTGAGCTTGAACCAGGCCCGCCCGAACGCGTCGGCGAACTGGTCCGGGTTCGCCATGAAGCGCCGCGAGATCTTCTCGTACGCCGGGTCGAGCCGCAGCGCCAGGTCGGTCGTCAGCATCGACGGCGCGATGCGCTTCGACGGGTCGTGCGCGTGCGGAACCGTGCCGGCGCCCGCTTCGCCCTTCGGCTTCCACTGGTGCGCCCCGGCCGGGCTCTTCGTCAGCTCCCACTCGTAGCCGAAGAGATGCTGGAAGAAGTCGGTGTTCCACCGGGTCGGCGTCTTCGTCCAGGTGACCTCGAGACCGCTGGTGATCGCGTCGACGCCCATGCCGGTGTTGAAGCCGCTGCGCCAGCCCATGCCCTGCGCCGCCATGTCGTCGGATTCCGGGTCGCCCCCCAGATGGGACGCGGGACCGGCACCGTGCGTC
>Ga0193753_10002789_pt1 | contig 13468 bp, 9 predicted proteins | sample H1c2metaG_FD_144925 | JGI IMG/M metagenome (GOLD analysis project Ga0193753, IMG submission 144925) | Soil microbial communities from a riparian zone of the East river system, Colorado, United States - H1c2 | ecosystem: Environmental > Terrestrial > Soil > Riparian zone | place: USA: East River... | reverse complement strand
TTCCAGCCAGCTCATCAATTCTACGCTACCCATCCAAACCGGTTTTAGCGGTATTATTCAGAATCTGCCGGCGCTGGTGGAAAATAGAGGTTGGGAGTATCAACTGAATGCGGCCATTGTCAAAACAAAAGACTTTACCTGGGATGCCTCTTTCAACCTGACCGTTGCACATAATAAATTATTGAAATTCCCCAATCTCGCCTCTTCTGATTATTCCAGCAAGTATGCTATTGGTAAGTCTTTAAACATGGTAAAACTCATCCATCAGACCGGTGTCGACCCTCAAACCGGGATTTTCCAGTTCGCGGATAAAGACGGCCATCCTACTTCAACCCCCGCTTTCCCCGATGACTATACCGTAATCAAGGACCTGACCCCGGCTTTTTATGGAGGGTTTAGCAACCGGTTTCAATACAGGGGTTTTAGTTTAAGCGCGTTCTTCCAATTTGTAAAACAGGAGGGGTATAATTATACCTACAATAATCAAACGCCCGGCAGCATGACCAATCAGTCGGTTGATGTATTGAACCGGTGGAGAAAGCCCGGAGATCTCACCAATGTTCAATTGTTTACAACCACCGATCCGGGATCCGCCGCCTATACTTATTATAGTTCTTTCTCCGATGGCGCGGTCACTGATGCCTCTTTTATCCGATTAAAAAATGCCGCCCTTTCTTATAGTTTTCCAACAAAATGGAGTAGCCGGATCAAGGCCGGATTGATCCGATTCTACCTGCAGGGACAGAACCTGCTGACATTGACCAATTACAAGGGTGGAGATCCTGAAACCAGGAACGCCGCTATCCTGCCACCGCTGAAAACCATTACCGCCGGCGTTCAAATTACCTTTTAATCTTACTACTGACCATGAAACCCATTTCCTATTCCACCGCCGTCTCTTTATCTTTTTTCCTGGTTGCCTTCTCTTCCTGTAAGAAATTTGTAGAAGTGCCCTTGCCGATCAATCAACTGAATATAAACAATGTGTTTACCGACGACAAGACCGCCACTGCGGCGGTAATCGGGATTTATAGTGATATGGAATTCTCTGCGCCAATAAGCACTTACCTGACCCTCCTTCCCGGATTGAGCGCCGATGAACTTGACTATACCGCCAGTGATAAAGGCTTTTTGGAATTGGCCGCTAACACGTATATGCCCAATAACCAAAACACTGCTTCCGTTTGGGGTATCTATTCCAATATCTACGAAGCAAATTCCTGTATCGAGGGTATTCAGCGTTCCACTGGGCTTACCCCAAAGACAAAAAATCAATTGCTGGGAGAGGCCCGGTTTAGCCGTGCTTTTTGTTATTTCTACCTGGTGAATCTTTTTGGAGCGGTACCCTTAGCGGTCTCAACGGATTACCGGATCAATGATACTTTACACCGGGCGTCCTCCTCCCGTGTATATCAACAAATCATTGCGGACCTGATCGCGGCGCAGTCCTTGTTAAGTACAGACTATCCAACCGATCAACGGGTGCGTCCGAATAAATGGACAGCTGCCGCCTTATTATCCAGGGTCTATTTATACAACAATAGGTGGGCGGAGGCCGAAACACAGGCTTCCTCCATTGTCAACTCGGGATTGTATACCCTGTCGCCCCTCGAATCCGTCTTCCAGAATACCAGTAATGAGACGATCTGGCAATTAATGCCGGTGAACCCTACCTTCAATACCCAGGAAGCGGCTATTTTTATTCCTGGTTTTACAACCCAAATCCCGACCTATCCCTTGACAAATGACCTTATAAATGCGTTCGAAACCGGGGACAACAGGATGTCAGCGTGGACGGGTAGTACGATGATCGGCAGCCAGGCATTCTATTATCCGAAAAAATATCAAATTCCGGGAGGCGGGCCAGTCAGCGAGGATCATATCATGTTCCGCCTGGCCGAGCAGTACCTGATCAGGGCGGAAGCCAGGATGCAGCAAACCAATATTATGGGCGCTGTCGAGGATATCAATAGCATTCGTTCACGAGCGGGTCTGGGTGTGCTATCCACCTCCCTGACCCCGGACCAGGTGGCGGCCGCGATCGGGCAGGAACGAAGGATCGAACTTTTTGCAGAACTGGGACACCGCTGGCTGGATTTAAAGCGGACAAAGACGGCGGATCTTGTCATCGGTACGTTAAAGCCATCCACCTGGAAACCCACTGCGGCCTTGTGGCCTGTCCCACAAAATCAAATAAGCGCGGACGCCCTTCTAACGCAGAACAAGGGCTACTGAGGTTTCCGGTCAAGGTTTAGATTTATCTTATACGTTACTATACTGTTCTTATACAGGGCTATCAACCTTTTGTCTGAAACGATAAATCTTGATAGCTTGTTCCCATTAACAGTCGGGAAATAGATGCTTCCCAGGTATCTCCCGTCTTTCAGGTCAATGACATCAAGAATGGAGTTGTTGTAAAAAAACCCATCCGTTTCATTATCCGCCTTTAACGCGGACATATTGAACAGAAGACCGTCATGCACATTATTTACCTTATTGACCAGGTCCGCGGGAGTAATATTGGTATATGCCTTGATACCCCCATTTTTTACCACCCCGGTCTGCATTTTAAATGAACTCACCGTATCGATCGAGGAGAACTTTTTTACCGTGTTGAGTACCGTATCAAAAGACAAAAGCAAATTCTTATAAAAATAGATGTATAGTAATTTTTTTGTCGCATCGTCGAAGTATAATTGTCCATCCGATACGATACCGCCGTCGCCAAAGATCTCCGAGATATTTTCCTCTTTTTTTAGAAGACCCGTACTGAAATTATACCGGACGAATGATTGGTCCGTTACGCTGAGGTCAAATTTTCTTAGTATAATACAATCATTGCCTGCTATTGCCTCCCTGGTAAACGGCCCCGGGGGCAGGATACGGATCTCGCAGCGTGCCCCGTCAAGCGTTGTTTTCAGGATAGCCGGTTTGTTCTCGCCAAAAAGGTAAATAGCCGGCGAGTCGATGATGACGGACAGGCTATTGAAGCCCAGGCTATCATAATATTGCTCAAAATAGGGGAGTTTTATTCTCTTTGTCGTGTTTGGTGAGTCTTTGCCAATCTCCAAAATTTCACCGCGGGTCGAGGTACCGGCATAAATAGTTGACCGGGTCGAACCGATGATCCCTGCCAGGGTATCCTGAAGGTCCAGTTGCCGCTCTTTTAACCAGGCAGAAGAAAAATAATTCCTTTTAAACCCATTTTTATGCTTATTCGGGATCTCTCCAAAATGAAAAATGGTCAGTAGGGTGATAAAGGCCAGGACGGACAGGATCAGCAGATATAGATACCTTCTCATATTTGTAAATAAAGAGTAGAGTTGAATACAAAGTATAACCTGCCAATACCCATTTGGCATCGGCAGGCCATACTTTATTACATCACCTTATTACTAAGGTTTCTTAACAATCATGATCGGATTGCTGATCAGCGAAGCACATTCTACATTATCCACACCCGGGCAATAAATGAGCTTGACCTGGGTCATGGTCAACCAAGTAATGGCCGGGGTCCCTACCCTGGGGTTGTTGACATTCCACCATTGCTCGCCCGTTTTCGTAAAAGCGGATCCTAGTGCAAACACAACGGCGATGGCTGCTACAGAAAGTAATTTTTTCATATTATTGTTTTGCTTTTGTAAATCAAAAAGCAACGAAAAACTTTGGTGAAAATAGTTGCTTACTTTTTTCTTCAGGTGTTCGGCTTCATTCCTGTTATCATAGGCGTGATAGGAGTATTGTAGGGCCCTTTGCAATGGATGATAATACCCGCTACTGACAGACCGGTAAAGGCCAGGTTGAAAACAAAATGTTGTTTCCAGGACATGTCCGACAACACTCCTCCGCAGGAGCAGGGTAAGTAAGAGCTATATCTTAGCATCATAAAGATGTAGCCTGTAAAAAGCAGCATCAGGAAATAGGAAAGATAAAGGCCGGCTACTCTTGTACGCTTAATAATTAAGAGGATGGAAATCGTTATTTCACCCAGTGGGATCGCCCAAACAACCAGCCAGGAAATATTGGTTATAAAAGGGGACTGACTTATCTGATATTTAAACTTATCGAAATCCAGTAGTTTGCTTAGAGCGGCATAGATAAACAAAAAGAGTAATAAGGCGGAAATGATCTCAACGATCGTATTTTTCTTCATATATCAAACTGGTATTATTTCTGTTAAAAAAGAAAGTGCGCGGCTAACATCTTATTAAATAACCATCCATAACTGTCTCGATCTCCCGGAGGCGAAAAGGTTTGGATATGAAGTCGTTCATGCCCGCTTTCAAACACCTGTCTTTATCACCTTCCATGGCATCGGCCGTCAAGGCAATTACGGGTACATTGCAATAGGGCATGGGCGATAGCCGAATCTTTTTCGTCGCGGTATAGCCGTCCATTACAGGCATATTGACATCCATAAAGATCATTGCCGGGTCATACTCCATCAACATGGCAATTGCTTCCTCTCCATTGGAGGCCTTGATCACGTCGAGCCCCATATTTCCTAATACTTCCGAAATGAGCAACATATTCATCGGGTTGTCCTCTGCTACCAATATCCTTGTTCTCTGAAACATTTTGCCGGCTTTCCGTATATTTACAACGGCTTCTTTCGGCAGGTAATCCCTTCCAAAATGCAAGGAAAGGAGGTTTATCAATTCACTTAGTTTGACAGGCTTGGAAAGGAATTTGTCGATGCCTGAGTTTTCAGCCTTCTGTTGGATCAGGGTCCTGTCCAGGGACGAGAGCATGAGTATAAATGGCTGTGCCCGTCCCATTATCAATTCATTGATCTTGCCCACCAATGTGATACCGTCCATTTCCGGCATCTGGTTGTCGGTTATTATAAGGTCGAAGGGCCGGCTATCCGCAATAGCCTTTTCAATGACCTCTAATGCCTCCGTACCGCCATAACATATTTTACAAGGAATCTGCAAGTGAGCGAAAATGCCTTCCATTAATTTACAGTTGGTGATATTATCATCGATCACCAAAACGTTGCGCAGCGATCCTTTCGAAGGGAATTCAATGCGCGGATGTTCATCGGCGATCTCCAGCGTCAGGCGAAGCGTAAAAACACTACCCTTTCCATATTCGCTCTCTGCTTGCAGCGTCCCGCCCATCAATTCCGCAAGGCGCGTGGAAATGGTAAGGCCCAGGCCCGAACCCCCGAATTTGCGAGTGGTGGATGAGTCACCCTGTGTAAAGCTTTCAAAGATCGCGCCCATTTTTTCCTTAACAATGCCGATGCCAGTATCCCTCACCGAAAGGGCGATGTCCATAAATCTCCTGCCATCGGTCTCATAGTCAGGTCCCTCCTGCTCAATAGATACAGAGACCTCTCCTTTACCGGTGAATTTAATGGCATTGCCGATGAGGTTAATGAGTATTTGTCTTATCCGCGTCTGGTCCCCGAAGAATTGGGAAGGAAGGACGGGATCGATATTGCAGATCAGCTCAAGATCCTTTTCCTGGGCTTTTATGGATAGGATATCGATTGTCTCTTCAATTAATTCATCGAGTTTGAAGGCAGTATTGTCGATGATAAGCTTACCGGCTTCAATCTTGGAAAAATCGAGTATGTCATTAATGATCGTCAGCAGGTTGTACGCGGACTTATTGACATTCTGCAAGTATTCCCTTTGTATCTTTTTAAGATCGGTCGTTAATACCAATTCCGTGAACCCGATGATCCCGTTCATGGGAGTACGCAATTCGTGACTCATATTGGCCATGAATTCGCTTTTGGCAATACTGGCCGCTTCTGCATAGTTCTTCTGTTGCTCCATCTGTATGCGATCGATCGCGCTTTGCAGCAATTCCGCTTCGCCCGCCTTCAGATTATCACGCATGGAAATAAGCGCCTTGCCCAATGTATCCTCGTCACCAAGAGGTTGAAAGGGGATATTAAAATTCCTGATGCCCACTTCGTGCGCAAAAGTTGCCGTTGCCCGCAACTTTTCAGAGAGGTTGTTGACCGAGCGGACCATTGCCCCTATTTCATCCCTGCTTCCTGCATGTTCTATTTTCCGGGTGATCCCCTTGCCGAGGTCATTTATTATGAGTCTTAGTTTATTAACAGGACGGATGATCGCCCTGGCCAGGAACATGGAGAGGAATAACCCGGCGAAAATGATGGCAATGGATTGCCCAATGATGATCCTGCTTAGCAGCAAGGAAGATCTTTCCAACCTGCTATCGACCTGACGCCTTATTTCCTGCCCATAAGTGTTGATATTATTTAATGAGATCATCAATGCAGTAGTCCTGGGAAGGATTTCTTCTTCAATTTTTCGTTCTGCCTCCAGTTTGGTCACCGGATCATTATAATCTTTAAACTCATTTAAAGAGCCCATTATACTTTTTTCGATCTGCAGCAGTTGCTCAAAGCCGGTATTAACCCTATCCAGGCTGTCGATCCAATTTTTGTTCGCCCATTGACCGGCATATCGGTTGATCCTTTCTTTTAATTCTCCATATTCATTGTGGAGTTTTTTTAATAACTCCTTATCTTCTTGTTTATACCTCAAAAAGACCCAGTTGGTAGCATACATTTTCGATTCAAGCATCATCTTCTTATAATCGTCCATTGCCTGAAGCGAAGGATCCACTACTTTGGAAAGATTAGCAGATAATTTTTTGTTGTTGTTTAAGGTAATAATAGTGAGGGCGCCATTGATTACGAACAAGGATACCAACAAGGAGAAACTCCAGTATATTCTCTTCTTAATGGTAATGTTAATTTTCATGATATTATATGGTCTTCATATGAGCTTCACATTTCTATTTAATAATAATTCCTAATTCAAGCAGTTCGGAAGCGATCAACAGGTTCCTTTGCTCGACATTATTTTTATTGATCTCCAATTTCAGGCGTTCGTCCACCGTAATAAAATTTATGCATGACCCTTTACGGGCAAGGCCATCGGATTCCGAAACAATTAAGATCGCAGCTCCGGCTGTGAGATTGGCGATTCGTTTCAAGCTGCTGCTCTCCTCTTCGGATATAAAAAGAATGTGACAGTTGTAGGAATTTGCCGAAGGGGACATTTTAATGACAACTATTTTCTGATTCCCGACTGTTTTATTAGCACTTAAGCTCTTTAAGTCTTCGTAAAGCGGCGAGTCTCCGACTATCCCAATAATAAAATCGCCCGTTTTTTTGCCGGCTGGCCAGTCAATGTATTTTGTGAATCGGTAAATGATGTTGGCATGTATCTTATAATCTGCTTCATGTTGTGCATAGGTTTTAGAGTGTGACAATAATGACAGGCCTGCTATACAGAGCAGCTTAAATCCGCCTTTATTAAATAGCGCTTTAAAACTGTTCTTAATGGCCGGCCGTGGTTTTTCCCGCATAATCTTTCCCCTGATCGAAAGGGAATCCAACTTTTAAGGCAAATTGCCTGTGGTAGGTCACCACAAGAACGTCAAAACCAGTGATACTACTGCCGTGAAAATGAAAATTGGTGAGGTTATTTCAAAACTAAGTGAATACATATAGGTTTACTGGTCAATTTCCGGCAATTCGTTATTTTCGTAAGGATCAAATCGACCTGCCGACAATGCAAGAAACCATACTTTTATGCCTGGGACTGATACTAACCGTTTCTTTCCTGGTATTATTTGCACACCGGATCAGGATCGCCTATCCCATAATCCTGGTCGCGGCAGGTCTGATCATCGGGTTTATACCGGGTATTCCGGAAATTCATATCAATCCCGACCTGGTCTTCCTGGTTATACTACCACCCGTACTTTTCGATGCGGCGCAGAACATTTCCTGGAAGGCGCTCTGGAAATGGAGACGTATCATTAGTGTAATGGCCTTTGGATTTGTGCTCGTGACGGCGACGGCAGTGGCTTTTGTCAGCTATCTTTTGATTCCCGGGTTCACTTTGGCCGAAGGCTTCCTTCTCGGCGCGATCGTTTCACCACCTGACGCGGCGGCGGCAACCGCTGTATTGCGCTATATAAAGTTGCCAAAGGGCATGACGTCCATACTGGAAGGCGAAAGCCTGCTGAACGACGCGGCAAGCCTGACCGTTTTCCGATTTGCCCTGGCCGTCATTGTCGGCGGGGGGCTCCTCTGGCACCAGGTCGCATTTGGCTTTGTGCTGATCACCTTGTCGGGTATCCTTATCGGTCTTGCCATCGGCCTGGTCTTTTACGCCATTTGCCGGTGGCTGCCGACCACCGCCAACCTGGATATTGCGCTTTCATTGGTATTACCCTACCTGCTCTACCTTACCGCGGAGAGATTTCATTCCTCCGGCGTGCTTTCTGTCGTAAGCGGCGGCATTTTTATTTCCTATCAAAATCACTTTGTCGTTTCGTATAACAGCCGTTTGAAATCCCGTGCGATCTGGTCATCTATTGTTTTTATCCTGAATACGGTATTGTTCCTGCTTATCGGGCTTCAGCTGCCCGCCATTATGCACGGACTAAAGAATATTACCCTGGCCAACGCCGTGAAGATTGCCTTGATCATCACCCTGGTGGTCATCGTGACGAGGTTACTGGCAGGGTTATTTTCGTCTGTCTTCACCCGGTTTATCGGCCGGTATATTACGGTGGCCCAAAAAAATCCGGGATATAGGAACCCTATTGTCATCGGCTGGATCGGCATGCGGGGAGTGGTTTCGCTGGCATCCGCCCTGGCTATCCCGCTGATGCTATCGGGCAACCAGCCCTTCCCTTACCGCGACCTCATTTTATTTATCACATTCACCGTGATCATCATCACGCTGGTGTTCCAGGGATTTACCATACCCTGGGTGATCCGGAAGATCAAACCGGATGGTGCACCGCAGGAGAAGACCGATGACCAGCAACTGGCGGAGATTGAGAAACAGCTTTTTTCGGAGGCGTTGCGTCGGATGGATGAAAAATATGCCGGCGAGATCCAATCGAATGGCCTGCTCAGGAACAAGGCCGATTGGTGGCGACTAAAGCTCCGGTCCCTGGAGGGCCATAATCCCGGATCAAATGAAAGTTGCCCGCTATCGCCGTCATTCGAAAAATTCAAGGCGATGATGAATGATCTGCTGGAGCACGAAAGAAAAGAGTTACATCGATTTCGGAAGATGGATGCCTATGATGATGACATTATCGGCATTGTGGAGCAACGGCTGGACCTTGAAGAAGAGCGGTTGAATGACGAAGTGGAATAAGCCGCAACCAGACTTTCGATTATTAAGAAATTGTTAACGGGAATGGGACGATCGATAAAATGACGATCGTTGCATTTTCAACTATAAGTCTATTCATATGATAGGATTAGCTAATAAAATCAGGTTTGCCGGAAAGGCATTATTGACCGCCCTTATATTGACAGGTTGCCTTTATGCCCAGGCTCAATTGCCGGGCAAGATGGAGCAATCCGGCCAGATCTTATTGCCAAACGGCTGGAAGTTGAGCCCCGCCGGAAGATCATTGCCCCTGGGCGAGATGAGCGACCTGCCATTAAACCTGCAGATCAGCAGGTCAGGGCGCCTGATGGCCGTCACAAATAATGGACAGAGCACCCAGTCGGTACAATTGCTCGACCCCAATACCGAAAAGGTCCTGGACGAGAAGGAAGTCAGGAAATCCTGGTATGGCCTGGCTTTCAGCCAGGATGAAAAAGATCTGTATGTATCCGGTGGCTATGACAACTGGATCCTGGACTTCCATATCCGGGACAACAAACTCGGAAATGCCGATACCATCCGCCTGGCCCAGCCATGGCCAAAGGATAAGACCTGCCCAACGGGTCTGGTTGTCGACAAATCCGGCAAACGCCTCTTCGTCGTCACCAAAGGAGACAGCTGCCTGTACGAGGTTGACACGCGTACCCGCACCGTTACCAGGAAACTGCCCTTACCGGGCATTGCCTATAGTTGCATCCTGCTGCCCGATGAGAAGACCCTTTATATTTCTTTATGGACGACGGGCGCCGTTGCCGTTTATAATACCGCCTCCGGCGCCATAGAATCGACCATCAAGGCCGGCGAGCACCCCAACGAGCTGTTACTGAATAAAAAGGGGACCCGTCTTTTTGTCGCCAACGCCAATGACAATACCGTCTCTGTCATCGATACCCGGGACAACAAGGTCATCGAAACCGTTTCGACCGTGTTGTACCCTACCAAACTGACCGGCTCCACCACCAATGGGCTGGCCCTGTCGGCGGATGAGAAAAGGCTGTATATCGCCAACGCCGACAACAACTGCCTGGCCGTATTCGATATGTCAAAGGATGGCAACAGCCAGAGCCTGGGTTTTATACCGGTAGGATGGTACCCCACCAATGTAAAGACGTGGGGATCAAAGATCATCGTCGCCAACGGGAAAGGGATTAGTTCCGCCGCGAACCCGCGCGGACCGCAGCCTTTTCAAAAGGAGAATGCGGTCGGAGAGCATGTAGGGCCGAAGCCTGGCAGCAGGGAACAGTATATCGGCGGCCTGTTCAAGGGCGTGTTGTCCTTTATCGACAATCCTGATGCTACGCAGTTGAAGATCTATACCCAACAGGTATATGCCAATACCCCCTTTACAGACAAAAAGGCCCTGCAGGCCGATGGAGAGGCCGGCAATCCCATCCCGCGCCAATTGGGAGAAAAATCGCCCATCAAATATGTGTTTTATATTATCAAAGAGAACCGGACCTACGACCAGGTGTTAGGGGACATGCCGGAAGGCAATGGGGACAGTTCTTTATGCATTTTCGGAGAGAAGGTCACCCCGAACCAGCACTTCCTCGCCAGGAACTTCGTGATGTTGGACAATTTCTATGTGGATGCCGAAGTAAGCGAAGACGGTCACAACTGGAGTATGGCCGCCTATGCTACCGATGTGATCGAAAAGACATGGCCGACAAATTACGGCCAGCGCGGACCTGGTGTTGGAGATGTCGGGGGAGCTCCGACCGACGGGTTTATCTGGGATTACGCCAAACGGGCTGGCGTCAGCTACCGGACCTATGGCGAGTTCGGCGCCTATGGAAAGGCCCAGATTCCTTCGCTGAGAGGACATGTGGCGCCTTATTCCCCGGGTTTTAACCTGAAGATCCAGGACCAGGTGCGCGCCGATGCCTGGGAGAAAGACTTTGATTCCCTGATGACCATTAATGCCGTTCCTCAGTTGAACACGCTGCGGATCTCCGACGACCATACCAGCGGACAGTCAAAAGGACAGTATTCCCCGATCGCTGCCGTTGCCGATAATGACCTCGCCGTTGGCCGTATCATCGAACACCTCTCGCAGAGCTCCATCTGGAAAGAGTCGGTAGTCTTCATTTTGGAAGACGATGCACAGGCCGGCCCCGATCACGTGGATGCTCACCGTAGCCCCGCCTATATCGTAGGACCCTATGTAAAGAGGAATTTCGTTAACCATACTATGTATTCCACGACGGGCATGGAACGGACCATCGAACTGATCCTGGGAATGCCCCCGATGAGCCAGTACGATGCGGCGGCGCTCCCCATGTTTGGCTGCTTTACCAGCACGCCCGACCTGGCTCCTTACACCCTCATCCCGGCGAAGGTGGATATCAACGAGCGTAATATTGCCGATAATGAAAGCTCCCGGCGTTCTGCGAAATTCGACCTGGCAAAAGAAGATGCCGTGCCGGATAAAGATATGAATGAAGTGATCTGGAAAGCAGTGAAAGGAGAGAATTCGGTGATGCCCGCGCCCAAACGCAGCGCCTTCGTCATCCTGCAAGAGAAAAAGAAGGATAGCGACGATTAAGGTTTTCGTACTTTTGCCCTGATCTGACAGATCGCTGATCCCTCATTTATAAAAAGAAAAGTATATGAATAGTGAGAAAGCCATTCTGGCAGCAGGTTGTTTCTGGGGTGTAGAGGAACTGATCCGCGCCCTCCCCGGTGTAAATTCAACCGTTGTCGGGTATACCGGCGGCGATGTGCCAAACGCAACTTACAGGAATCATGGAACGCATGCCGAGGCCATCGAAGTAACGTTCGACCCATCGACCCTGCCTTACCGGAAGTTGCTGGAGTTCTTCTTCCAGATTCATGATCCGACCACACGCAACAGACAAGGTAACGATATCGGGTTGTCCTACCGTTCGGCCATTTTCTATCTGAATGATGAACAGAAACAAACTGCAGGAACACTAATTGCCGAAATGACGGCTTCGCACCTATGGCCCGGGCCTATTGTAACCGAGATCGTGCCCGCCTCGGCCTTCTGGAATGCCGAAGAGGAACATCAGAATTATTTGCAAAAGCATCCCTACGGATATACCTGTCATTTTATTCGCCCGGATTGGGAGTTGAAAAAAACCGATGGTTAATCCCGAATGCACGCCCGCATTGTCACTCAATCTTTACCCCATCAACCTCATCCAGACGGGCGGCAATTCCCCATCCGAAAAAATCATTGCCCACGCCGATCAGCAGCTCATTGGCGCCGGCCTTCAGGGGCAGGTTAAAGGAGCAATTCTCGATGGATACCCTTCCCCTCGGGGTCTTCATAGAGGGCTCGTCGTAGTAGTTCTTGTCGATATACAGGTACTGGCCGTTGAGAAAAACCCAGACATCATTGGTGAAACCCAGGTGTATTTTGTAGTTCCATTCCCGGTCCGCCCGCAGGGTCGTCTTCAGCCAGACGATACGACGGGGGGCGCCTCCTTCATATCGGAGGGGAAGATTACCACCGAACAGGCGCGTGAGGTTGACCAATCCCCTTCTTTCGGCCCGGATAGGCGACCAGGCGGACCGCTTACCGGGCAGCAGGTTCTTGCCGAAGTCGATACCGGCAGGGACGGTATCGGGTTGCGTGACTTGCCATTGGCGGAGATAGCGGGGATCATTATCCGTCGGATCGAAGCCTTCCGGTCCGCTGAGCCAGCCTCCATCGGACCGTTGGCGCCCCTCTGTCTTGGGCGCCTGTCCGATTTCCGGTTTTGGACGTACGACGAGATGGGCGACCGTCATCTGTCCGTCAAAGCCAAATGAACCGTGGGTAGTATTCCCTTCCAACCGGGGAATGGTCAGCGTTGGCCGGGTATCGCTATTGACATACACCAGCATCTGCCGGCCGGCGATCAGGATTCGGATATGGTTCCAGGTCTCCTGTCGAAAGTTGGCATTGCCCTGGTAATGAGGCAGCAGGTTCCAACAACTGACCCCTTTGATGACAGGGGTATATTGAACGCCCTCCATGATATCGGGGCGGCCCGCACCCCGGCCGGGACGGAGGTAAAAGCATTCGGTCTCCATGGCGTCCTGCCGGTGAAAATAAAATGAGGCAAAATTCGAGTCTGTCGGCTGCATGTCGAAGTCGATGACTCCTTCCGAAAAATCGGTATTTTTTGCAACGACCACTCCGCCGGCACGGCCGGTGATCCTCATGGCGGGCCCGGGAGGGGTAACGCTGCCGATCGCCGGCGCCGCCGGTAAGAATTCTACCGTCCCGGGCTGGAAGTTCCAACTGTCCGCGCTGAGAGGGATAGTTA
>Ga0193753_10002788_pt1 | contig 13469 bp, 7 predicted proteins | sample H1c2metaG_FD_144925 | JGI IMG/M metagenome (GOLD analysis project Ga0193753, IMG submission 144925) | Soil microbial communities from a riparian zone of the East river system, Colorado, United States - H1c2 | ecosystem: Environmental > Terrestrial > Soil > Riparian zone | place: USA: East River... | reverse complement strand
TGAACTTATATCGCTTTGTAAAAGGCCTTGGCGTGAAACCTGTGCTTTGTGGCAATATCAAGGGCCTTCACGATCCATATCGCAATCCCACGACACAAGAAGGATTTGCGAAAAAGTGGAAGCAGAAACCTCATATGGTGGCTTCCTTTGCGGACGGCACGAAGATCTCCTTCGAGCAGGCAATCGTGGCCAATGGAACAGGAATGACCATATCGCAACGTGGCATGTATGGATTTTCCTCGCCTCCTGGAACACCATTAAAAGATGCAGTGGCTCAATTCCCGCTTGATGTACTGACTTCGGGCCCTGGTATTGTTGATTACGTCGTGGGCGCTGAGCCTGGACCGGGTGTCTTCGTTATCGGAACCCAGGATAATCCAATTCAAAAGCATTATATGAATTTGTACAAGCTCGGCGAGGGGCCACTGTATTTGTTCTATACTCCATATCACCTCTGTCACCTGGAGACACCGTTTACCGTTGCCCGGGCGGCGATATTCCACGATGCAGCACTAACGCCGATCGGCCCACCACTGGTTGAGGTTGTAACCACAGCGAAGATTAACCTCAAGGCTGGTGAAAAAATTGATGGCATTGGCTATTACATGACGTACGGTCAGGCTGAAACTGCTGAGATAACTTCGGAACAACAACTCCTTCCGATCGGACTGGCTGAAGGCTGTGTGTTGACACGCGATGTTCCCAAGGACCAGGTGTTAACCTACGCGGATGTCATCCTTCCTAAGGACAGATTCTGTGATAAACTCAGACAGGAACAAAATGAATATTTTAAGGTGACGGTTTGACCCGCGACACCTGTTCATACTGTACATTCAAACCATTTCAGATTCATCCATTGAACGTTAATCAAGGAACGTCCCAAATACCACATCTGTGCAATATGATATTATAATTGTCGGTGGCGGAGCCGTTGGCTTAGCTACCGCGCTGCAACTCAAGGAACAAAATCCAAAATTCAAGGTGCTTGTTCTCGAAAAGGAAACGGTTGTCGCAAATCATCAGACTGGAAATAACAGCAATGTGATCCATTCTGGCGTTTACTATAAACCAGGTAGCTTGAAGGCAAAGAATTGTATTGGTGGTTATAACCTTCTTGTTGATTTCTGTCGCAAATACGAGGTCCCATTCAATCTTTGTGGAAAAGTAATTGTTGCGACTGATGAAAAGGAAATACCGCTATTGAAAACCATCTTTGAAAGGGGTCAGCAAAATGGTTTAACAAACCTGAAGATGCTGAAGGCCGAAGAGGTTAAGGCGTATGAGCCACACGTTGCTAGCGTTGCCGGGATCCATGTTCCGCAGACTGGCATCGTTGATTATAGGGTGGTGGCAGAGAAGTATGCTGAAATATTTCAGCAAAAGGATGGCGAGCTCCGCCTCGGTGAAAAGGTGCTCGACATTCAGCTGGGCAATGATAAGGTCGTTGTGGTAACGCAGAAGGGGAGCTATACAGGCAAGCTTGTGGTAAACTGTGCAGGTTTGTATTCTGATAAGATTGCGAGGTTAACGCTCAAGGATGTTAATTTCAAGATCATTCCGTTCCGTGGCGAATACTATAAGCTTAGGAAGGAAAAAGAGTATCTGGTCAAGACATTGATATACCCCGTTCCCGATCCGAATTTTCCGTTCCTGGGTGTTCACTTCACCACCATGGTTGGTGGCGGAGTCGAATGCGGCCCGAACGCCGTACTGGCTTTTAAAAGGGAAGGATACAAGAAGTCTGATTTCAATCTGGCCGAGCTGAGCGAAACGATTGCGTGGCCCGGATTCAGGAAGATCGTCAAGAAATATTGGCGGACGGGCCTTGGTGAAATACACAGGTCCTATTCCAAGGCGGCATTCACGAAGGCACTTCAAAAGCTTATGCCGGAAATCCGCGAGGAAGACCTCATTCCGGGTGGAGCAGGTGTTCGTGCTCAGGCGTGCGATCGAACGGGTGGGCTACTGGACGATTTTCTTATCCTAGAAGACAAGCAAGTGATCAATGTTTGCAATGCGCCGTCGCCTGCCGCGACATCCTCGCTGGCCATCGGCCAGACTGTGGCAGACTGGGCGAAGAAGCGGTTCTAACTTTTTTTGCTACCGGCTGCTGAGCTTTTTTTTATAGTCATCCTGAGCGTCTGCGCAATTAATAAATATTTACGGTTTTTTTTTAGTTACAGTCATCCAGAGCGTCTGCGTAATTAATAAATGGTTACGGCTTTCACGATGTTGATGCTTATCAGACATTACATCAACAGGACGCGAAGGAGCCCTCGGATGCTGGCTCGTGCACACTCGGACGTGCTTCGCTATCGCATGCGAGATCGTGCGTATTGGTGCGTGCGACTGTCCAAGGGGTCCTCGGCGTGACGATGCGAAGTGCTTTAAATGTGCACCGATATCATTGAATGTGAATCGCTTTAAGCGGCTAGGTGGGCGCTCAGGATGACGGTTGTAAGAGAGGGAGCAAAAAAAAAATCGTCTCAATCTTGAGGGAAGGGCCCTCGAAACTGAAACGATTAATTTGTTAAATGACTATGTGTTTTCTAGTAGGCGCTCTTTTCACCCTTCACCATATTCCACACCGTGAGGAAGATGATCTTGATGTCAAGAGACAGACTCCAGTTCTCCATATAGATAACGTCGTACTCAACGCGTTTCTCCATGAGGCTAACTTCTTTAGTTTCGCCACGATATCCGTTGACTTGCGCATAACCGGTAATGCCTGGTGTAACAAAGTGTCTCACCTTGTATTTCTTGATCGCTGCGCCGTATTGATCCAGCTGGCTGCTAATGTGTGGTCTCGGTCCAACAACGGACATGTTACCCATCAGCACGTTCAGGAACTGAGGCACCTCATCAAGGTTTGTCTTCCTCAGGAATCTTCCAACGCGCGTGATGCGTGGATCATCCTTCGTCGCCTGGCGCTCTGACACACCGTGAATGTACATGCTGCGGAACTTATAACAGTCAAACAGTTTGTTCTTCTTACCCTGGCGTGGCTGTTTAAATAATATCGGACCTTCTGAATCAAGTTTGATCGCAATCGCGACAATCGGGAACAGGATCGGGAAGATCGTCAATATCACTAAGAGCGAAAACGCAATGTCGAATAGTCTTTTCAAAAAGACGTTCACAGCAACGCCTAGCGGCTCTTTCCTCGTAGTTAGTACTGGAATAGAGTCGAGCATGAACATGTTATATTTATCAGAAACCACTTCGCCGAAGTCGGGTGTGATCCTCAGATAAATGAAGTTATCGTCTGCGAACTTGGAGATCTTGCTCAACAGGTCCTCATGTCCCTGTGGCAGTGCAAAATAGATCTCATCAATGCTTTCTTTCTGGCAATAGCCTGTAAGGTCAGCGATCCTTCCCTTGATAAGCGCGCGGTGAACGATCAGCGGATCCGGATTGTCGTCGAAAAACCCCTTGAAGTTGTATTTGGAAAAATCGTGTGATTCAAAAAAGTCATACAATGCGCGACCTGAGTGGGTAGCGCCTACGACAACGACCTTGCGTTGGTCAAAACCAGAGAACTCAAAGTACTTCCATGTCATCTTGTATGCGCCTCTGGACAAGATCAACAGGCCAGCGGTCAACGCATACACTACAGGCAGGAATACGTTATTCACCTGATAAGAGTTTGTCGTGAACAACAACAACATCAGCAAACAAAAGTGAACAAGCAAAGAACCAAGAAGGCTCCACACGATGTTCTTGAATGCGCTGAACTTGTTGATGCGATAAATCTCATTCAGAAAACCTGAGATCACCCAGATAAGACTGAAGATTAAGAAAAAAGACATCTCCTGATTATCGGGTATCCCATCGTCCAAGCCGAATTTTCTGGTGACAGAAAAGGCCAAAGAAATGAGGTAGAAATCGAGGATAAATACCATCATTTTAATGAGGCGAGAATAATATTTATCTTCCATGATAGATTGATTTAAGCCAAGACATGTTATAAAAGTATCATTTCATGCACGCTGGCATGATGACTACTGTCATCGGAACACAAAATTTTGCTCATCTAGCGCCAAAACAGGCTAATTTGAGCGAATTACAACGTTTTCGACTGAAAATTGGGAGGCGGGAAAAATGTAATATTTAGGTAAAAAAACTAAAAAAATAGCCCAAAACCTGAATCCAGGTATCGTTTTTAGGCCGTTTCAGCGTTTCTATTTGAACTTCATGACGCGGTTCGCGAAAGCCATCAAAAGATGCTCAAGTTTTGTCTTCTCCAGAATCTTTATTCCTTCTTCTGTAATCTCTATCAGCCCCTCATCCTTGAAGTCTGCCAGCGTCCGGTTCAGGGACTCGGTCGCCGTTCCGATCATGTTCGAAATGTCTTTGCGGGCAATGGTGATGATCTCCTTTTTGTTGGGCACGTTGTGCTCGTTGTAGATCCTGAGCAGCGCGCCTGCGACCCGTTGCCGAACGGACTGGTAAGCGAGGTCCAATAGCCGATTTTCAGCTTCTATCAGGTTGTTAGACAGCATTTTGATGAATTTGCGGGCCATGTCCTTGCTGGAATAGATCAGCGTGAGGAAATCCTGCTTCGGGATGATTGAGATCTCCGATTCTTCCAGGACTTCGGCGCTTTCATTGTGCTGACGCTCTTCCAGAAGTGGTACATAGCCCAGGAAATCCCCTGCTGAATGTATGCCCGTGATCAATTCCTTGCCGTCGTAATTAACCTTATAGGTCTTCACTTCACCGCTGACGATGAAATAAAGGTCCGAGGGCGTTTGTCCTTCCATGAAAACAAACTCCTTTTTCTTGAACATACGCGCAGGCCTGTTTTCCGATAGCTTTTGGAATTCTTTCAGCTCACGCGCCTTATTGAAAAAAGTATTGACGTCATAGATGTCATTTTTGTTATTGTTGTTGTTGGCTTTGAGCTGTTGACTTTTCTTCAACCTTATCTCCACCACTTTCAGCAGGTCATGACCTTCAAAAGGTTTGGTGATGTAATCGTCAGCGCCCATGTTCATGCCGGTGCGCAGGTCATTCTTATCGGCTTTAGCCGTCAGGAATATGAATGGTATGTGTGTTGTTTCGGGGTCACTGTTAAGGATGTGTAAGACTCCATAACCGTCGAGTTCTGGCATCATGACGTCGCATAAAATGAGATCGGGATGTTGTTGTTGTGCCAGTTCAACGCCTACTTTTCCATTTGGGGCACTGAGTACATTGTAGTGGGCGAGCTTAAGGATGCTGCATATATTCTCAGACATCTCCTGATTGTCCTCTATGAGGAGTATTGTATGCTTCATATTCCCTTTGAAATTAGTTCTCAAGCCTCTCAGGCTTGCTTTTCTAAAATATCAAGGGTCACCACAGGAATGTTGGCGATGAAGGTTGTTCCCTTATTCACCTGGCTGGTAAACTCAATGGTTCCCTTTAAAAGGCGAATATACTTCTTTGCGATGTTCAGGCCTAATCCAGTACCTTCAATATTGTTTGCATTCTGTCCACGGTAGAAACGCTTGAATATCTGGTGCTGTTCTTCTTCTGGAATTCCAATCCCATGATCCGATACTTTTATTTTCAGATTGTCGCGTTTCAGTTCAACTGCCAATTCTATCTCTGCGTCGAATGAAGAGTATTCAACTGCATTAGAGAGCAGGCTCATGAGGATGTTCTTCAGCAGCAATTGATCTGTCATCACTGTGCAGGCGACGCCGTCGTACGTGAATATGATTTTTTGCTTAACCTTCTTTATGGATCCAACTTCCTGCAGGAACTCCTGGAAAAAAGACTTGATCTCCGTCTCGCTAAAGGCAACCTTGACCTTGCCGTCTTCCAGCTTGCCCAGTGATAGGAAATCATTCAGCAACCCGGTAACATTGTGGACCGCCCTCTTGATCTTGTCGAAGTAGGACTTCTTTTCGTGTTCATCTGCTTCAACATTATTTTCCAGCAAAAAAACAGACGAGAGTATTGTGCTCAACGGTGTTCTGAACTTATGCGAAGCCATCGTGACAAATTGAGACATGAGTAAATTCAACTCTTTCTCCTTTTCCAGCGCCTTGAAAAGATTATTCTCCAGTTTCTTACGATCGGTTATATTCCTTATCACAATGAGGATCTCATTGATCTCCTCATTGGCATCTGGAATGGGCACTGCATTTACCGTGTATGCTTCATGGTTAATAATGGTTTCAAATGAAACACTTTCTCCTGCAAACGCTTTGTTCAGCTCGACCCCTGATCCGATCACTGCATGCTCTCCTTTGAGATCAACCATATGAAGTCCTAGTGCTTCCAGTCCCCGGCCATCAGCCACTACGTACTTTCTTTCCTTATTCAACACACAGATCACGCCGTCTGGAAAATGATGGGCCATGGCCTCATGCAGTCTTTTCCCTTTTAACAAATCGTTCTCAATCTGTTTTTTTTCCTCCCTGAATGCGTCAAGATCTTTGATGAGCTGACTGAGTCTGAATAAAGCTTCGTCTTTTTCTGCAATAGCCGACTGGAGCAACGAATTCTGACCAGCGAATGAATCATTGGTGTTGTTACGAATCCTTGATAACACGCCAAATCCTACTATGAAGAGTAGCAGCAAGCGCACTGTAACTTCGTAATTGAATGGTCCAGTGACGTGCTTTGGCAAGAAGAATCCGATAACAATAAATAGAGTGGTGATGAGTCCGAGAATCAATCCATGGATAAATTTTCCAGGCATGGTGAATATGTAAATACCAGCCAACAGATAGGCAAAAATGCCCCAGGGAAAAATCAGGTCAATAAAAAATATCCCAGCGATGAGAATTAGTCCTATGGCAACCCTGTTAGAATGATCTGTTCGCATGGAAGGATACCTTAATTAACGCATTCACTGTATTTAACGCGATTTTCTGTTGTTGTAAGACGTCGAGACAGCGTTTTTTCTACTTTCACAACTTTTCGACATTTGCGTTCAGATTGCAGGTTAAAGATTACAGTCCTAATACACAATTCCTACACTACTGCTTCCACCCAAGATACGAGGAGGACTCCGCAAGCCACATGATCGTTGTCATCACCCGAAAAGACTTTTTTCGGCGTAAAACATCGATTTTGAATCGGGGAGGGCAATGCTTTTCATTTGTGAGAGCCTAATCCCAAGATGGCATTGAGATCTCACGCCATAACGCTTGTACCGATTTGTTGCATTATCGTCCCTCAAAACATTAACAAGCAGCGCGCTAGTAAAGTTAAGCTCGGAATTAAATAGTGATTGTTTCCTCCTTGATGACGACTTTCTCCATCACGTCACCCTGCCGGAGGGTATCAATTATATCCAGCCCTTCGTAAACCTTCCCAAACACCGTGTGATTTCGATCGAGGTGAGCGGTCGTGTCGCGCGTATGGCAAATAAAGAACTGAGACCCGCCGGTATTTCTACCCGCATGTGCCATAGACAGGACGCCACGGTCGTGATACTGGTTTTTCCCTGTAAGCTCACAATCGATGTGATACCCTGGACCACCGCGGCCCGTTCCCTCCGGACAACCACCCTGCACCATAAAATTTGGTATCACACGGTGAAATATCAGTCCATTGTAAAATCCCTTTTCTGCCAGATCCTGAAAATTCTTAACGGCTTTGGGCGCATCCTCTTCAAAAAATCTGATTTTCATGACACCTTTTTTGGTGTGTATCTCTGCAATTTTCATGGTTCGTAAATTTTCGCCGCAAGTTAACAGTTGCCGTTAATTTTGACAGCGCCGCCGATAAAATCCAATGCGATAAACTTATATTTCCGCTTGTTCGTTTTTTAAACAACGATGAATCGCTGTCCGACACATAAAAAAATGTTCTCCACGCGTCAACAGGCCATCGATGCGCTTGTTGAAGCCAGGGTGAAGTACACATATCGCCAGGGAAATGGACCAATCTCGGTCTACCAGTGCGAAGAGTGCGGAACCTTCCACTTAACTTCTCAGGGCACCGTGGATGAGACGCTGCGCAAGCAAATCACTGACGGAAAGATAGCCCTCCAAAAAGAAGCAAACCATTGGTTGAATAAGCTGGACAAACATTAATGCACAATTGTGCAAATCACTATCTAAATCCAACCCGCCTGCACCCGGAGGACTTTTCACTTTTCACTATTCACTCTCAAGGTGCTTGCCGCTACCAGTCGTTTTCCGCGAGGCGGACTCCACCGGATCGTAACCACATGTATCCTATCGTCGTCCTGAAGTTTGATAACGCCGTCTGGTTGCGTTGCGTCGTCAACAACAACTGAGATGCCACTATCATCTTCTACCATTTGCTGATGAAGTGCAATGTGATACCATGAGGATAGGTACCGGTACTTGACGTTGAATCCTTCCCATGCTGCTGGAATACACGGCTCAAACGAAAGTTTGTCTGCTTCACGCTTGATCCCGAGAAATGAAGATAATATGAGCTGATACATCCATCCAGCAGAACCGGTGTACCATGTCCATCCGCCCCGGCCGGTGTGTGGGTGAACGCCGTACACATCTGCGGCCATAACATATGGTTCAACCTTATACGTTGCGACTTCAGCCGCTGTAGTTCCATGATTGATAGGATTGATCATGTTCAATAATTCCCAAGTGTGATGGCTGTCGCCTAATTTAGCAAAGGCCATAACCATCCAAACAGCCGCGTGCGTGTATTGTCCGCCATTCTCGCGCACACCAGGCACGTATCCCTTAATGTATCCAGGATCCATGTCAGCATTATTGAACGGAGGCTCCAGTAGTTGAAGTAAACCTTTGTCGCGATTAACGAGGTATTTGTCAACCGATAGCATCGCTAATCGCGAACGTTCCGGTTCCCCCGCGCCAGAAATAATGGACCAGCTTTGAGAGATAGAGTCTATTTTACACTCCACATTGCTCGCTGATCCTAGCGGCGTTCCATCGTCAAAATATGCGCGTCTGTACCACTGGCCATCCCACGCATTTTTATTGATATTTTCTTTCAACGCAGCTGCCTGCTGTTCACATTCTTTGGCAAAAGCACGGTCATCACAACGCATCGCTATCGGCACAAACCGTTTCAATACATCATAGAGGAAAAATCCCAGCCACACGCTCTCACCCTGACCATGGATTCCCACCATGTTCATTCCATCGTTCCAGTCACCTGAACCGATGAAGGGCAATCCGTGTGTTCCAAAGCTGAGTCCGTGTTGGATAGCACGTTTGCAGTGGTCATACAGCGATGCTCTTTTTTCAGAGATCACCGGCAGGTCATAGTACGATTCTTCCATGGCGTTGAGATGCCGGCCTTCAAGGAAGGGGACCAGCTCTTGCAGGATATTTGTATCACCTGTCGTTGCAATGTATTGACTGGCCACAAAGGGTAACCATACGTAGTCATCAGAACATAGGGTTCTAACCCCTCTGCCTGCCGGCGGATGCCACCAATGCTGTACGTCTCCGTCCTGAAACTGACGGGAAGCTGCCAGTAATATCTGCGCCCGTGTTATCTCAGGTTCGGAATGCATCACTGCGAGCACATCCTGCAATTGATCGCGGAAGCCGAAAGCTCCGCCAGATTGATAGTAGCCGCTTCGTCCCCACAGTCTGCAGGCCATGACCTGATACTGCAGCCAGCCATTGGAAAGTGTATTGAGAGAGACGTCCGGAGTATCGATCTGGATGGATCCCAACGTGTGATCCCAATACTGTTTAACCTTTTGAAGCGCGGTGGTGGCAGCTTTTCCACCGCGAAACTTTTTAATAAGATCAGTAACCTCGTATCGATCCTTCGCTGCACCCATTCTGAAAACAATTTCCTTTGAACCGTCGGCTTCCAACTCGAAGGGTACACGCACAGCGGTACAGGGATCAAATCCGGCGCCAGCCTTGCCCGAAAGTCTGCTTCTCAGCATCGCATCGGGAGCTTCCAGGTTACCGTTTCGTCCTATGAATTCCGCACGATCTGAAGTGAAATCATATTGAGGGTCATCGACGTCGAAGAATGCCACCCTATTCGGAAACTCCGTGTTATAAGCGTTTCTGGCGATCAACGCACCGGTCGACGTATCCAACTCTGTGACTATGTGCTGCGAGGACTTGGATCTGAGATCACCCAGGACCCATTCCGCATAACCAGTCGCGGACAATTTCCTTAGTCTTCCCGATGTGTTCCGGATTCTGATGTGCACGAACTTAATGGGTGCATGCAGATCAACAAAGATGGTAGCCTCGGTGGAGATGCCATCCCGTACGTGTTCAAAGACCGTGTAACCGAACCCATGTCTTGTTGTGTAGAAGGATGTGCTCTTGCAAGGTAATGGCATCGGCGACCAGAAATTGCCGTTCTCTTCATCGCGCATGTAGTACGCTTCTCCATTCCGGTCAGTAACAGGATCATTGTTCCAGGGTGTGAGCCGGAAGCCGTGTGCATTTTCTGACCAGGTATAAGACGGACCGCTTGCCTGGACGATCGTCCCAAAGTATGGATTGGCAATCACATTTATCCAAGGTAACGGAGTCCGTGTCCGTCCATCGTTGTGGATGATGTATTCCTTACCATCCATCGAAAATCCACCCAGTCCGTTGTAAAACTGAAGTGCTTTTGACGGAATGGTTTTATCTCTGACAACAGCGTGAGTTTGTGCTGGTGCGAGATAAGCGATGCCCGGTTTGGCAACAATCCGGCGGTTGATTTGATCAGCAAGCGTACCGCGACTGTCGGAGATGATTACCTTGGCCACCGCTTTGAGCAGTATGAGATCTTCCGCAGACACTTGCTCAACCGGCCTTACAAAGATCCTTCCCTGTTTGTCGTTGGTGCTCATGCCGAATCCGGCGGCTATCAGTCCCTGGATCTGGTCTTGCAATAACTGTCGGTATCCGCTCGGGTCCTGGTTTAAGATCACGAGGTCAACAGCGAGACCTTTCAAATGCCAGTATGCCTGTGCCTGGATCAATTGCTTTACCAGGGATATGTTCGCGCTGTCGGACACTTCCAACAACACGATCGGCAGATCTCCTGATATAGAATATCCCCACAAGGCCGATTGCCCCCGCTGATTCTTGATCAGAATCGTAGGATTGGCCCGAAGTAAAGGATTGGTGTATATAACAGAGCTTGCCAGTCTCGCGTACAGTTCAGCATCTTCTTCCAGCGCATTGATCTGCCGCAACACGACCTGGCTATGGGTCCAAGAAAGTTCAAAGGCGCGGTCGCGTAAATGCTTGTCCTGGTATTTGTCAATGAGATACTGGCCTTCATCCCGGGTGGATGACATTCCCGTAATAATGTCGATGATGGCTGTTTCCTCAGGATCGATCGTGAGTCGGTACTGAACCGAAACGATTGGATCGAGAACCGACCCCTGTGCCCCGGATAATGGCTCGGGCATGATCATCACCTGCGGTTCGGCCAACGACCGTCCACGACCGATGAATTTGTACCGGTCTGTTTCGAATGTAACAGCTTGTTGATTCTTGCTCGAAACTTTCATCAAGTGGAACAGAAATGGTGGTCGCTCATCTTTAGAACGGGCACGACGGGTACATATAATAGCGTGTTGATGAGGAACGATCTCAGTTTGCACGAACAAATTGCTAAATGCCGGATGCAGTGCATCTGCCATGTGAGGCGCCAGCACCGGTTCACCATAACTGGTTACTTCTATGTGACGTTTTGTTCGTGATCGGCTTGTAAGGTGTATCCTGCGGATCTCGATGTCGTCTTCGGGTGACACGATGATCTCGGTATAGGTTTCGATCTCCTGGTCTTTTCTCCGGAATTCGACACGTCCTTGCGAGAATACTGCCGTATAATTATCCGATTCTTTTAATGTTGGATGATGTGTATTAGACCAAAAATGTTTTGTTTCGAGGTCGCGAATGTAGCAAAATGCTCCCCACGGGTCGCACGTACTATCTTCACGCCAACGCGTAACTGCAAGTTCTTTCCATCGGCTGTAGCCACCGCCTCCATTGGTGATCATCACGTGATACTTTCCGTTCGACAGCAATTGTACTTCTGGTGTTGTCGTGTCGGGAGTATGGATCACCCGAATCTGCGAATGAGAAGATACCGGTGTGATATCTTCCATTTCAGTTGAGGCAGAATAGAAGCCTGTCGTCTTGGGAACCTGTTCCTGAAGTAATAACAGTGATGTCTGAAATTCCACATCGGCCTCAAATCTCTTTTGCATCGGCTGATCGAGCAAGAGATAGGAGAGGGAGAGCAAACTCATGCCCTGGTGATGGGCCATGAAACTCTGAATGAGAACAGGAGACTGTCCGCGTGAAAGCCGTGAGGGGGTGTAATCTATAGACTCAAAAAACCCATACTTGCCCTCATAGCCAGAAGCACGTAACCGGTCGAGGTTCATGCATGCGGCTTTCGGGTCGACCATCAGCGCAAGTACAGTGGCATATGGTGCAACAACGAGATCGAGGCCAAGCCCCCGCTTGAAACCTAATCCCGGGACACCGAATGCTCGGTATTGATAGGTTAGACTTGAATCGACGATGTTGTAGCAGGATTCAGAAATGCCCCAGGGAACTCCTTGTTGTTTGGCGTATTCGATCTGCTTCTTAACGGTACCCTTATACGTTTCATCGAGCAGGGTATTGTCATACGACGGCATGACGAGCAGCGGCATGAGATATTCGAACATGGACCCGCTCCATGAAAGCAGCACGGGCGTGTTTTCAGCAGTAGTAAGCCTCCTTCCGAGGGCAAACCAGCTTTCCTGCGGGAGTTTGCCTTGTGCGATGGCGACGAATGTACTTAGCCGGGCCTCCGAAGCGAGCAGATCGTAGAAGCTTGAGTCGCGCTGGTGAGCATCTACATTGAATCCAATGGCGAGCAAGTGCTGGGTTTTGTCATAGAGAAAAGCATACTCCATGTCGGCAAATTCGACGCATTGATCAGCCAATACCTCTATCGTTGCGAGGCGTTCCCTCCCCGCGATGCTGGCTTGCTGCAGACTCGCCGCAAGCTGGTCAAGCCACTGCGACTCCTCATCTGATATATTCGACATTCTAAAGGTGTCAATCGCCGGGCTCATCGCCTTATCAATAGAGGTTAATTGGCTAAGTGTTGGCACTTCGCGATCAACGTTCAGGCTTTTAAACTTATCTGGAATCGGTAATAAGGTCAACCACGGGGCTACGAGATTGATTTCATTTAGTCCTTCGTTCAGTTGATTTTCGAAGATCTTCATCCAGTGTGCATAATCGGTGTTAGGCACCGACGCGGCTGAATTGAGTAAACCCAGTTCTGCAATCATTTGAGTCAGAAAGTCCTTCAGCTCTCCGAGCCGATACGGCGACAGTGGCCTTGCTTCTTCAAAGTGGTGAATGTATTTTTCGAGGCCTTCATCCTTGGTTTTTATTTGCTGACGCGCGATCCTCAATGCGTCGCGCAATCCTTCAACAAGACTGGAACAAACAACGGGTTCGCGGCGAAGCATTAACAGACCCTGCCTCAGTGTCAATAGGTGGCCTGCAAGATTTCCACTATCCACC
>Ga0193753_10002787_pt1 | contig 13473 bp, 8 predicted proteins | sample H1c2metaG_FD_144925 | JGI IMG/M metagenome (GOLD analysis project Ga0193753, IMG submission 144925) | Soil microbial communities from a riparian zone of the East river system, Colorado, United States - H1c2 | ecosystem: Environmental > Terrestrial > Soil > Riparian zone | place: USA: East River... | reverse complement strand
TCATGACGTAATCTTTATATTTCTGAATGGTGTCGTTCATAACAGTCTCCGTCGTTTCCGCTGGCGTGGCCCGCCTGGCTCGATTCGGCTGCCCCGCGGGCTGCCCCCGGCAGGGGGATGAAGCCGTCCACGCCACCGACTCGATGCCGGTCAAAATTTTCGCGAATGTTCTTTCGCCCAGCGCTCCACCACAACCTTCTTGTCGGTATAAAACTCGACCCCGTCACGACCTTGGGCATGCAGGTCGCCGAAGAAGCTGTTCTTCCATCCGCTGAATGGGAAGTACGCCATGGGTGCGGCCACGCCGATGTTGATGCCGATGTTGCCGGCAGGCGCTTGGTAACGAAATCGTCGCGCGGCGGAGCCACTCGAAGTGAACAAAGATGCCTGGTTTCCGTATGCGCTGTTTTCGAGAAACGCCAGGGCATCGTCCATGTCGTTGGCGTGAACCAGGCTCAGGACGGGACCGAAGATTTCGGTGTCGGTCAATTCGCTGGTGGCCGGAACGTTGTCCAGAATTGTTGGCATCACAAAGTTGCCGGCGTCAAGTTTTGCCGCCCTGGTTTTTCGTCCGTCCAGCAGCACGGTCGCGCCTTGCTTCTCGCCCGCTGCAATCAAGGACTCGATTCTGGATTTACTCTGCGGGGTGATCACCGGGCCCATCTGCACTCCCTCTTCGAGACCGTTGCCGACGCGCAAGGAGGCAGCGGCATCGGCAATCGAATCACGGAAGGTTTTCTGCGCTTCGCCGATGGTCACCGCCACCGAGACGGCCAGACAGCGCTGCCCAGCACAGCCGAAGGCGCTGTCGCTGATGATTTGCGTGGCCATGTTCATGTCAGCATCCGGGAGAACGACGACGTGGTTTTTGGCTCCCCCCTGGCATTGCGCCCGTTTGCCGTTGGCGGCAGCACGCGCATAGACATATTTTGCGACGGGAGTAGAGCCGACAAAGCTGATGGCTCGAACTTTGGGATGATCGAGCAGCGCATCCACCGCCGACTTGCCGCCATTCACCAGATTCACGACTCCCTTGGGCAATCCCGTCTGGCGCAACAGCTCGAATGCGCGCCGCATGGTGAGCGGCACCCGCTCCGACGGCTTCAGGATAAAAGTGTTTCCGGTGGCGATGGCATAAGGCAAAAACCAGAAGGGAATCATGCCGGGAAAGTTGAAGGGTGTGATCGCCGCCACCACCCCCAGCGGCTGCCGGATCATGAACTCGTCGATCCCTCTGGCCACGTCCTCGAGATTGTAGCCCTGCATCATCATGGGAATGCCGCAGGCGACTTCCACGTTCTCAATGGCGCGCCGCAACTCGGCCTTGCCTTCCGCCAAAGTCTTGCCATTTTCCTGGGTGATGATGCGGCCCAGCTCGTCGAGGTGCTCTTCGAGAAGCATCTTCAGTTTGAACAAGGGTTGGATCCGATCCGCGGCAGGGGTGCGGCGCCACTCCGGGTAGGCTGCGGCAGCGGCTTCGATGGCGGCATTGACTTCCGTGGTATCCGAGAGCGGGGTTTGGGCGATCACCCCGCCCGTGGCGGGATTGACGACGTCAATCCACTCGCGGGCGGTCGAATCCACCCATTCACCGTTGATGTAATTGGGGACATGATTCCGGGTTGCAATTGCAGTCGTCATAAATTATTTCCTGCTCTTCAGCGTGACACCGGCTGGGCAACCGTTCCGCTTTTCTCCTGCACCGCCTGCAGCGCCGACTCCAGGACATCCAATCCCTCATCCATCTGCGCATCGCTGGCAACCAGGGGAACGAGCACCCGAATCACGTTGCCGTACGATCCCGCGGTGATCGTGATCAGGCCGTGCTCATAGCAGTATTGCGTCACCTGCTTTGTCTGTTCCGGGGCCGGCTCGCGAGAGTCGGGAGATTTCACCAGCTCGATCGCCTGCATGCCTCCCAGGCCGCGAACGTCGCCGATCATGGACCAGCTCTGTTGCCACTCGCGCGCCCGTTTCTGAAAGCGATTTCCCAATTCATGGGCACGAGTCAGCAGATTTCCCCGCTCAAACAGATCCAGCACCGCCAGCGCCGCCGCACACGAAAGCGGATTGCCGGCAAAAGTTCCGCCCAGGCCGCCGATTCCTGGGGCGTCCATTATTTCTGCTCGTCCGGTGACGGCAGCCAGCGGCAGACCACCGCCGAGCGACTTGGCCGTCACCAGAATGTCGGGCTCGATTCCGTAGTGCTCGCAGGCAAACAGTTTTCCGGTGCGCCCGAAGCCGCTCTGGACTTCGTCGGCGATGAACAACACGCCATGCTTGTGACAAATCTCCATCAAGATGCGGAAGAATTCCGGCGGAGGGGCAACAAATCCACCTTCCCCGAGAACCGGTTCGGCAATGACGGCGGCGACATCTTCCGAGGCCACCACCCGCTTGAAGGTGTCTTCCAGGTGATGCGCGCAGAATATGCCGCACGAAGGATATTTCAGCGAGTACGAACAACGATAGCAATAGGCGTAGGGAATGCGGTAAACCTCGCCGGGCAGCGGCCCGAACCCAGCCTTGTAAGGATGGGTCTTGCTGGTGAGCGCCAGAGACATCAGGGTGCGCCCGTGAAACGCGTCTTCGAAGGCGATGATTCCCGAACGTCCGGTGTGAGCGCGCGCAATCTTTACCGCATTCTCCACGGCTTCAGCGCCGCTGTTCAAAAAAAATGTTTTCTTCGGAGACTTGCCCGGCGCAACCTGATTCATGCGTTCGGCCAGGCGCACGTAGATCTCGTAGGCCGTCACCTGCACACAGGTATGCAGGAATCGGTCCAGCTGATCCCGGAGCGCAGCCAGCACCGGCTCCTGACGATGCCCGATATTGAGGCAGCCAATTCCGCCGGCAAAATCAAGGTAGCGGTTGCCATCGACATCTTCGAGCCATGCGTCTTCGGCTTTCGCCACGTAAACGGGGGTGGCATGGGAGAGGCCGCGCGGCACAGCTGCGGCACGGCGCTCCGCCAGAGCCTTCGATCGGGGGCCGGGAACGGCCGTTTTCAGTTGGATTGTCTTCGCCATCTCACAACTTCCTTTGTATTTCCAGCATTCAATACCAGCCGATCGGTTGTTCGCTCAGATTGATGTGCACCTGCTTGGTTTCAAGATACTCTTCGATGCCCCACGGCCCCAGCTCCCGTCCGAACCCGGATTGCTTGTATCCGCCCCAGGGGGCTTCGACGTAGGTGGGCTGCATGTGATTGACCCAGACAATGCCGGCGCGAATCGCCTTCACCGTGCGAAACGCCTTGAAAATGTCGCGGGTCCAGACTGCCGCCGCCAGCCCGTAAGGCGAGTCATTGGCGATTTTCACCGCATCTTTTTCGTCTTCGAACGGAATCACCGAGGCCACCGGCCCGAAGATTTCTTCGCGGGCGATGCGAGCGCTGTTGTCCATGTCGTAGAAAATCGTCGGCTCGATGTAGTAGCCTTTGGCAAATTTTTCGGCTCGTCCGCCGCCCGACGCCAGCTTGGCTTCCTTTTTTCCGATCTCCTGATAGGAGCGCACGCGATCGTACTGGTCTTGGCTGATGACCGGCCCCATTTTCGTGTCCCGATCGAGAGGCGCGCCCAGTTTGATCAGCTTGGCCTTCTCGCTCATGGCGTCGACAAATTTCTTGTAGATGGATTTCTGCACCAGAATGCGGCTTCCCGCCGAGCAAACTTCACCTTGATTGATAAAGACGCCGAACAAAGCGCCGTCGATCGCGGCTTCGAAATCGGCATCGGCAAAGAAAATATTGGGCGACTTGCCGCCGAGTTCGAGCGTGACTCGTTTCACGGTGTCAGCCGCCTGCTTCACGATGATCTTGCCGACCGAACCGCTGCCGGTGAAGGCGATCTTGTTTACATCGGGATGCTGCACCAGCGGAGCGCCGCAGGTTTCTCCGAATCCGGTTACGATGTTCACGACTCCCGGGGGCAGACCCGCGTCGGTCAGCCAATTGGCCATCTCCAGGGCGGTGAGTGGAGTCTGCTCGGCCGGTTTGAGGACGCAGGTGCAGCCCGCGGCAAGAGCCGGCGCCAGCTTCCAGGCCGCCATCAGCAGCGGATAGTTCCAGGGAATGATCTGCCCGGCGACGCCGATCGGCTCTTTCAGGGTGAGGCTGAGAGCATTGTCCGGTACCGGGTTCACATAGCCCAGGACTTTCGTCGCCAATCCCCCGTAGTATTCAAAGCAGGTGGCGGTGTCGGCGATGTCATATTCTGCCTCGACAATCGGTTTGCCGCAGTTGCGGGCTTCCAGTTCCGCCAGCATGGTGGCGTTCTGACGAATTTTCTCGGCGAGGCGAAACAGAACCCTGCCCCGCTCCATGGCGGTGGTCGTGCTCCACGGACCCCCGTCGAAAGCAGCGCGGGCGGCAGCGACGGCGCGATCGACGTCTTCGCCATTCGCGTCCGGGACCTGGGCAAATACTTCTTCCGTCGACGGATCGTAAACCGGAAAAGTCTTGTTCGACTTGCCAGGAACCCATTCGCCGTTGATGTAAAGCTGATAAGTTTTGAGGTCTGTTTTCACGCCACCCGCCATACCATCCCCCTGATTTCCGCTTACGCGCGCGTCGCCACGGCCTCGGGCCCTTTGCGACGACCGTACACAAAAAAGAAAAATGCCGCCAACGCTAAAAAGACAAAAGTGATCCCGAACATCTTGGCCTCGTACCACCATATCGAACTGATTTGTTTGGCGGGGAAAAAAGCCAGCACAATGCCCAGTCCGGTCGTGACCAGGCCACTCGCCCCTGCGAAAAAAAGAAGGCCCCTGCCGTAGCGTCCCTTGCCCGCGGAGTCATCGAAGGCAAACTTCAGCAGCGCCGCGAACACATAGAGGAACGGCACCAGCTGCAGCACGACCGCCAGCGAGAGCATGGTCTGAAAGGTTTCCTGCACCCCGCCCGAGGCCACAAAGTTGATCACCACCAGCACCAGCGAAACGATTGCCTGGACGATCAGGGCGGCGTACGGAGTCCGGTAGCGGGGATGCACTTTGCCCAGCCAGCCGGGCATGTACGAATCCAGTCCGGCGACGAAGGGAATTCGCGCCGATCCACCCATCCATGCCGAGCCGATGCCCGCGATCGACAGGCTCAGCATGACCGCGAAGGGAGTGACAATCCAAAACATTCCCACGCTCCCGGCCATGTGACTGACCGCCTGCACGATGCCCTGCAGCACGCTGATGTCATTTTTGCCGACCGCAATCAGCAGGGTCAGCGTGGCTCCGATGTAAAACAACCCGGAGAGCACACCTCCCCAGGCGACCGCGCCCGGCAGGGTGCGCTGGGGATCGCGAATCTCATCTCCCATGACCGAGGCGAGTTCCAGCCCCACCAGACCAAAGCAAATCACGCCAAAGGAATTGAGCACAAAACGAGGATTGGCAGGGATGCGAAAATCGGCCGCAGTAACGGTAGTCCCGTAGCGGAGAAAGATCAGCAGGCCCAAGCCAATCAGGACCGCGGCGGCGATTCCCGTCCCCACCGCACCCAAATTGTTCAGCCACTTGCCCACGCCCAGCCCCACGATGTTCAGAATCGTGAGCAGCGCCAACAATATCGTGGACGTGGTGAGGGCAAATATTTTGTTGTCCGCCAATCCCTGGTGCCCGGGCCCGAGCGCGAACACCGATACGCCCACAAAGTAGAGCATCACCGTCGGCACATACAGCATGTTGTTGGTCCAGTAGCACCAGCCGGAAAGGAAGCCATGGAAGTCGCCGAAAACTTCCTTGGCCCACAAATAAACGCCGCCCTCCCCGGGATAGCGATGGGCGAGTTCGATGACCGCGATGCCCTGCGGCCAGAAAAACAGCAGCAGAGAGACCAGCCACAACCAAACGGTGACGCCGCCGTTGGCCGCGATCGAGGGCACCACATTCAGGTTGAACACCGCCACCACGAACAGCAATATCAGGTCCCGGCGGCCCAGGACCCGCTTCAGATGGGGCTGAGTGGACTCCGGATCAGTGACGGGCAAATCGTTCTCCCTGGTATCGGTTCTCGTCGTTGTCTCTTTTCTGCGCAACCTGTTAATGCGCGGCCGCGACCGGTTCCGGACTCTCCTGCTGGACTCTGGCCAAGGCTGGCGCCAGGTCTGCGAACGCTGCCAGATGCTGGTTGATGTCAGCCTCCGTATGTTGAACAGAAATCGTCCACTGTTCGTCCCACCAGTAGGGCTGGGCCATCACACCACGGTTCACCATGCCGAACCAGTAGAGCCGCCACAGATCGATATCGATCTTTTCCCAGTCGCGGTAGTTTTGAATTTCTTTGGGATAGAACATCAAGGCGCCGTTTGCGCCGGCGCTCATCACGTAGGCCTTCAACCCAACTTTGGCGACCGTCTTGCGATAGCCTTCGCTGAGCTTGGCGCTGAGCTTGTCAACCTGGGTGTAGTTCTCGCGGGTGAGCACCTCCCGGAAGGTCGCCAGGCCGGCTGCCATCGAGACGGGATTGGTGTTATAGGTTCCGCCGTGAAAAACCTTGTGGTCGGAGATGAGGCTCATCACCGCCTTGCTGGTGCCGAATGCAGCCAGCGGCAAGCCACCGCCGATCGATTTGGCCAGGCAGATCATGTCGGGCTTCACGCCGAAGTATTCTGCAGCCCCGCCCCATCCCAGCTTGGCCCCGGTCTTGACTTCGTCGAAAATCAGCAGCGCGCCGTTCCGGGTGGCGATCTCTCGCAATCCTTCGAGGAATCCGGCCCGGGGCATGCAGAGACCGACGTTCATCAGGATGGGCTCGAGGATAATGGCGGCGATCTGTCCGGGAAATTGCCGGAAGCGGTTTTCCACGCCGGCGAGGTCGTTGAAGCTGGCGATGGTCACGTTTTGCAGGCTGGCTTGGGGCACCCCGAGACCGCCGGGAACGGATAGGGGCGCGTTGACGTCGCCGTAGTCCGGCGCATGCGGCTTGACGCTGACCAGGGCGGCATCGTGCAGCCCGTGATAGGCGCCTTCAAATTTGAGGATTTTGTCGCGCCCGGTGGCAGCCCGGGCCAGGCGAATCGAATGCATGGTGGCTTCGGTGCCGCTGTTTCCGAAACGCACCATCTCGATGGGAAAGCGATCGCAGATCTGTTCCGCGAGCTCCCACTCCATGTCGTGGGGCATGCCAAACATGGTGCCGGTCGAAAGGCGCTTTTCGACGGCCTTCATTACGGCGGGATGGCAGTGTCCGGCCATGAGCGCGCCGAAGGTCAGGTTATGGTCCAGGTAGTCATTCCCGTCGAGATCGCGGAAATGCGACCCGCTGGCTTCTTTCACAAAGATCGGCCAGGGATCGTAGGCGCGATAGTTACTGGCCACCCCCAGGGGGATGCGCCTGAGATTTTTCTTATGGGCTTCGGCGGATTTCGGCGTACGGCGCTCGAAAGTATCGAGCTCTTTTTGCAGTTCGGGGTACATCGCGTTTCTCCGGGAAATCTCAGGCCGGTTGACGGCCATTAGAGTAGGCCGGGGCAGCCGCCCCGGCTTCGAACTAGAAGAAATATTTTAGAGCCAATTGCACCAGACGCGGATCCCGGGCCTGGGTCACCTGGCCAAACTGCGCCCCGTCGGAGAAATCTCCATCGGGATTGACGAAGCCAGTGCGGTTGAAGGCGTTAAAAATCTCAACCCGGAATTGCAAGTACTTGGTCTCGCTAAATGGGATCAGCTTGTGGACCGAGAAGTCCCAGTTGTTCAGACCGGGGCCGCAGCAAATCGAGCGGCGAGTTGTTGCCAGCTGGCCGGGAGGCGCGTCGCTAAAAGAGGCCGGGTTGAAGTAGTACCCACCATTGCTTTTCGGGTTTTGTACTTGAAACGGCCCCGTCAGTTGCGGTCCGGTGATCGAAGTGAAAAAACCGCTGCTTAACAATTCCGTATCGTCCTGCTCAGCAAGACGGATGGGAAATCCGGTCTGGAATTCGGTGATTCCCGAGACCGCCCAATCGTTGACCAGCTTCCCCATCCAGCCTTCATGTTTGGGAATCGGCAGATCCCAGAAGTAACTCACCACGAACCGTTGCGACGAGTTGAACAGGGAAAGCGCCCGACTCAGCGCCGGATTAAACGGGTTGACCGTTTCTTCAAAGCTTGACGCCTGGTCCAGAGACTTGCTGAGCGTATAAGCAGCCTGGAACTGCAGTCCCTTGGAAAAACGCTTTTCGAGCATCGCCTCAAAGGCGTTGTACCCGGAATTGGCGATCGTGTCCTCGGTGAAAATATTGCTGAACACCGGGACGCCGTCGGACGGACATCCGGCGCCGGTCAAGGGGTTGCAGTTGGGAGAGGAGTAGGGACGGATGCCCACGAACGTTAAAGGAGTTCCGCCCGGGGCGCCTGTGATCACACCGCCGCTGGGCATGTGAAACTTCATTCCCGCGGGCACAACCAAGGGATCGGTTACGCCGGCCAATCCGAAAGCATTGTCTTCGGCAAAAGGACCGCACGACTCGGGATTGGCTGATTGATCCCCAAGGATCGTGATGATATCCAGACAGGTCTGCGGATTGCCGGGATTCAGATCGCGCGACGCCAGCAAGCGATGGCCTTGGGATCCGACGTATCCGACCTGCAACAGCAAGTCCTTCACCAATTCACGCTGAATGGTGAAGTTATACTGCTCTGAATATTGGGTCCGCATGTGCGGCTGGAATTCACCAAAAAGCAAGATCGGCCGGAAGTTTGCCCAACCAGGGTCCTGGCCCTTGGCGGGATTCAGAATGCCGTTAAACGGATTCGGGGTCACGGATCCGTCCTGGCCCATATAGGGAGTATTGAAGAAAGACTGGAAAATGAAAGAACTCCCGCCGAAGGGTGGTTCGGCACTGAACTGTTCCATCACCAGCTGTTCCATCGGGTTATAGAACATGCCCCAGCCGGCGCGAATGCTGGTCTTGCCCGACGCTCCGGGGCTCCACGCCGCTCCGATTCGCGGAGCGAAAGCGTTGTAGTAAGTCTGGGTCATGCCGGGAGCGACCCCCTTATCTCCCGGAACAACCAGTCCCGTCGGGCAATCCGCAGGAAAGTCAGTCGTCACCGCAGGATTGCAGGGATAGACCGTCGAATTCTGACCGGGGCGGAAGGTCTGCACGTGACCGCTGATATCGGTCAGGGGCGTATCCAGTTCCCAGCGAAGCCCGTAGTTCAGGGTCAGGTTGCGCTTGACCTTCCAACTGTCCTGAACGAACGGATAAACCGAAGTGCTGCGCACGTGTTCACTCTGCGCGCCGCCCTGCCCGAAGCTGTCCACCAACCCCAGCAAATAACCAGCGTAGCTGTCGCCGTCGGAGGCAACCACCGCATTCGAGCCGCTGCTGTCGGCGGTCATGCTGCCATTCACGTTGAAATACAGAGTCTGGTCGAAGCGTGCGCGGCGCAGATCGAGACCAAACTTCATGGTGTGATTGCCCTTGATCCAAGTCAAGTTATCGGACCATTGAAAGCTGTTTCCGACCTGCGGAAGCTGGCCTTCGGAGTTGTTGCCGAACACTGCGCCCCCGGAGACAGTGACGAAGGGAACACCGGTGCGGTTGGAGGGCAACCCGGGGGTGATTCCGATCCGCGGGTCGGCGGTAATCGCCGACGAATCCGAAGTACCGGTGAAACAAAACGCGGCCAGGGCGGCTGAGCAAGAAGCCGTGACGGCGCCGGTGTTGAGCGCGGTCTGGAAGCCCAACTGTCCTTCTCTCATGTAAGTAAATCGGGCTTCATTCACGATGGCGTTGGTCACCGTCCAGGTATGGCTGAGATTCACCTGTTGATAGCGGGAATCAACCCCCACCCCGAAACCGGGAACGTTTGCGCCCGCGGCTTCGAAGTTGTCGAACGGAGAAGTGTTGGCGTCGTCGGTATAGTAGTAGTACGCGCTGAAATTCTGGTGGTTGTTGATCCGATGATCGAACTTGATGGTGAACTGGTCCTGATTGTCGCCTCCAGCCGGAACCGACTGAAAACCGTCAGCGCCCACATTGGCAGCCGGAACAAAGCGCTGGAGAAGGTCTTTGGCGACCGGGTCCTGGCAGGGTGTGGGAATGACGCCATTGGGGAAGATGTCTGACCAGTTCTCGCCCCCCGCAGGAGCCACGGCTCCGGGCACGGCGTTAATTGCGCTGGTGCATCCCGGCCGCCCATTCAAGACATCGGCCACGAACGGGTCACTGATCGAGCCCCCGAACTGCGTTCCGGCTGCTCCCAGCGCAGAGAAATCGCCATTGCGTTCATCCGCGGTTGGCACCGTCACCAGCGGGCTGGATTCGCCTTGACGAATGCGGCGGCCTTCATAGGAAACGAAGAAAAACGTATGGTCCTTCTTGATCGGCCCGCCGAGGGTGCCACCGAACTGGTTTTGATTGAACTGGGGCTTGCTGGTGTTGAAGTAGCCCTGGGCGTTCAGTACCTTGTTGCGGAAATATTCATAAACATTGCCATGTAGTTTGTTGGTTCCGGATTTGGTGATCACATTGACAACGGCTCCGGAATTCCTGCCGTACTCGGCATCAAATGTGTTCGTGATCACACGAAATTCCTCAATGCTGTCGGGACTCGGCTGGATGGTGGGCAGGTTGACGAACTGGTCGTTGGCATCGCCACCATTCACGCTGAAGTTGTTGGACCGTCCCCGGCCGCCATTCACCGAAACGGAACCGGCGGCGTCGGAACCGTAGAACAGGGTGCCGCTGCTGCCCAGTTGCGATTGCACGCCCGGCTGCAATTGCAGGAACTGATATGTATCCCGGGTATTCAAGGGTAGCTCGTTCACCGAACGGTCATTGATCACCGCTCCAAGCTGGGTGCTCGTCGTGTCCACTTGTGGAACTTCCGATGTCACCTCAACAACCTCTTGTTGGGCGCCGATCGTCAGCGTCGAATTGAGGGTGATGACCTGATTGACGTCGAGGATCACATCCTTCTGCACATTCTTCTTGAAGCCGGTCAGCTCAAACTCCAGCCGATAGGTGCCGGGCACAACCTCCACAAAGTTGTAATCGCCGTTGTCATTGGTCGTAGCCGTACGGGCCACGGCCGTCGCCTGGTTCGTCAGCGTGACCTTCACCCCGGCCAATACGGCAGCCGTGGGATCGGCGACCCGGCCTAGGATTCGTCCGCCGGTGCTCTGTCCTGATGAGCAAATCGCGAGGACCGCGAGGAGACTAAGCACGGCCAGACAGAAGGCCAAAGGACGGCGCCAGATTGACCAGGACATCGACTACCTCCGGGGAGTGCAGGTTTGAACCAACCGCCCATTGCGCGCTGGATAAACCTTGCTATAATCCCGCAAGGTTATGGGGGAGGTCAACTTACTGTCAAGGAAAAAATCCTTGATCCATTCCATAAGAAAAAGCATGGGGCACTTTCTAAAATGGAGCCAGGAAACTTCCAGCCTTATTTGAAGATCGGGGATGTTGCGCGCCTGGTGGGCATGTCCTCTTCCGTCATCCGCTCGTGGGAGAGTCTCGGCGTCATTCATCCCAAGCGCACCGCCAGCAAGTACCGGTTATATACCAACGAAGATGTGAAGACGCTCAAGCGCGCCCGCTTTCTCCGCAAAGTGCGCGGCTTGAACGCGCCGGCGATCGTGCAATTGCTGAAACGCGAAGGCAAGTTTGAAGCGGCTTCGAACGGCGCCGCGAAAGCGATCGGGGACCGCCTTCGCCAGCTGCGCGTGCGCGGCGGGTATTCCCTCGCCCAGGTGGCCAAAGTTGTCGGCATCTCGCTCGGGTTTCTGAGTGCACTCGAACGCTCCCACATGAGCGCATCGGTGGGCACGCTGCGCAAGCTGGCGCGCTTTTACAAGACCAACATCATCGATTTTTACGACACCGCGGAATCGAACAGCCCCCTGGTTCGGCCTGACCGGCGCAAGGTGATCGAAGCAGGCCCGGGGGTGCGGATGGAATTGCTGGCCTGGGGTAACGCCGTCATGGAGCCGCACCTGTTTCGCATCGCCCCGCAGGCCGGCAGCGGCGAATTCTACGCCCACGTCGGCGAGGAGTTTCTGTACATCCTGCGCGGCGAATTGCAGATTTCCCTCGAGAAAGAGCAATACCGGCTCAGGTCCGGAGACGGTTTTTATTTCGAGAGCGCGCTGCCGCACAGCTGGAAAAATCCCGGGCGCACGGAGACGGTGATCTTGTGGGTGAATACCCCGCCGACGTTCTGAGTGATTTCTTTATTCTGCCGGAGCGGAAATGTGCTCGTGCACGATCAGCCACTTCCCGTCCTGGCTTGCAAATACCACCGTCCAACGCAGGGTCGCCATATCCCGCTTCCCGTCCTGCATGACAAGATCTTCCTTCACCGTCGCCGTACCCCAGACATAATTGCCGGCGGGATGCAATTGTGCGTCCTCGTTCACGGTGAAAGTTCCGCTCTTGATGGTCCCGAGAATCTTGCCCACGCCGGCTTGAAATTCCGCCCAACTGTTGTACTTGAGCGGCGACTCATCATAGAAGGTGTTCGGCCCCTGCGCGTGGAACTGGGCCTGCTGCGCGGGATCGAGCGTCGCCCAGGTGTCCCAGATCTTTTGCAGGTAGGCTTTGTCGGGCATCGGGCCCGTCGGGGTGGAAGATTTCCTGCTTTGGGCGCCGCCGACCGGGCTGAGGCTGGCGACGCCAATCACGACCAGGCAAATCGAGCTGACCAGGAACCGCGTTTGCATAGACTCTCCTTTATGGTGTCCTAGAAAATCAGATGGCCGAATACCGGATTTTTTGCGAACCTTGCCCGGGCTTTCGCGGTGCTTGCAGTTAAAGGCTTTCCCTCTGCGGCTGACTCTGGAGATGCACCAAATGAGCGTCCCCCGCGGGCGCGATCCCGTGTTCATAGGGTTTGGCGGCCGTCATATAAAGGAATCCGGCGGCCAGCACGATGATGGTCGTCAGAATCATTCCATAATTTACGTACCAGGGGTCGGAAGGACTGCGCGGCCACACCATGTTCACAATCGCTCCGAGACCATAGATCAGGGCGGCGATATTCACCGGCCACGCCCAGGCGCCCAAACGAAACTGTCCGCTCGGATCCCATCCCTTGGAGCGCGCGTAGAGCGCGCCCAGCACGATCATTTGAAAGGCGACGTAGATTCCCGCCGAGCCGAACACGATGATGGTTCGCACCGCGTCTTCCAGGAACAACCCTGCAATGGCGATCAACGCCGGAGCCAGCCCAGCCAGCAGCAAGGCCCGCACCGGCATGTGTGTGCGCGGAGACAGGCGGCTCAATTGTTGGCTTCCAAAAATCATGCCATCGCGAGCATAGGCGAACAGCAGACGGCTGGTTGCAGCCTGCAAACTGAGCAGGCAGGAGAAGAACGAAACCAAAACGACCGCGATCACCGCCCGCAGTCCGATTTCGCCCAGGGCGCCGCGCAGGGCCGTCACCACCGGGTCAGGATCTTTGCCGGATATCGCAGCCCCCATATCGGGCACGGCGAGCACCAGGGCGAGGCAAACCAGAATCGCAGCCGCGCCTCCGATATAAATG
>Ga0193753_10002786_pt1 | contig 13476 bp, 12 predicted proteins | sample H1c2metaG_FD_144925 | JGI IMG/M metagenome (GOLD analysis project Ga0193753, IMG submission 144925) | Soil microbial communities from a riparian zone of the East river system, Colorado, United States - H1c2 | ecosystem: Environmental > Terrestrial > Soil > Riparian zone | place: USA: East... | reverse complement strand
TGGCGCGGGATGGCCGCGCGGGTCGCCGAGGCGGCTGCGCGAGCGCCTCCTCGAGCGCCTCCACCCATGCGTTCAGGTGCTCTCGGTGCAGCCCCCTGCGGCGCAGCAGTTCGCCCAGCTCGGCCTCGGAGAGCTGGCTGGCCTCCAGCACCACCTGCGCTCGCTCCAGTGCCGTCCAATCCTGCGGCCGCTTCGGCTCGATGATCGGTGCGGGCGGCGATGCGGGCGGCTTGGAAGGGCTCACATCCTTGATGCTAACCGCCTCCCGCAGCCACCGCGACAAGGTCGGCTGCGAGAGCCCGGTCTCGTCCGATAGCCTGGTCGCGCTCACCGCATTGGGACCCAGCATCCGCCGGACCATCCGCGCCTTCACACTCGCTGTGTACTCCATCGATCGGCTCCGCTATCGCCCCGCACAGGTCCTGGGATCATCAGGTCGAGGCGGCAACTACGCTGACACAGGGGGAGACGGTCAAGGAGTTCGTCGAGGGCTTCGAGGTGGCGGCCGTGGCCCTGTGGCAGTGGGAGACGGCCATCCTCGACGGCTATCGGGTGTTCCGCGCGCTTTGCGCTGGTCCGGGTGGACGCGTGACGCTTGACCTCGGCGCCCGCCAACTCACCTACGCCCCCAATGCTGCGAGCGACGACAGGCAGGGGCTGCCGTCAAGTTCCCGAGGAGCACCATGAGCAACAGAAACAAGGTCTTCGTCAGCTACCACCACGCGCGCGACGAGGCGTGCAAGACAACGTTCGAGCGATCCGGAAGCATCTTCGACGTCCTCATTCCGGGCTCAGTGAACGACGCGGACATCGACTCGAACCTGCCTGCTGAGACAATCCGCCAGAAGCTCCGCGACGAATACCGCCGCGACACCTCGGTGACGGTCGTCCTGATCGGCACCGAGACATCTCAGCGGAAGCATATCGACTGGGGGATCGGTTCGCCGATTCGACAGACGGAGTACAACCCGCGCTCCGGCCTTTTCGGCATCTTGCTGCCGACGTACCCGCGAGCCGACCCGACGAAGTACAACCCGCACACGATTCCGCCGCGCCTTACGACAACATCAAGTGCGAGTTCGCCACCATCTACAACTGGTCACACAACCCCACGACGGTCCAAGGCTGGATTCACGACGCCTACCTGCGGAAGAGCACGAAGCAGCCCGACAACTCCCGAGCGTCGTCTTGGCCTGACCCGCTCGGGCACCGAGTGGACGTACTGAGCATGCGAGCTGCCTACGAGATTCGGCTACCTGCCGGGCGCGCGCTCAAGACGACCCCTGTGTTCGACACGTACTGGCGCTTCGCCTCGGAGCGCCAGGAGATGTTCATGCGCCGCGTGCTGGGCAGCACGCCGCCGTGGACTGAGGATCCGATCCTCAGCGTGCATCGCTTCACGAACACGTACCGGGCGTCGGACCGTGTGAGCCAGTACCTGATTCGCCACGTGACCTACGAGGGCTCGCAGAAGGCCGAGGAGATATTCTTCCGGACGATCCTGTTCAAGCTCTTCAACAAGATCGAGACGTGGGAGAGCCTGGGCGCGAAGCTCGGCGCGTTGAGCTGGAAGGACTTCTCCTTTGACGCCTACGCGAAGGTGCTGGACGGGCTGCTCGAGGACGGCGAACGCGTCTACTCGGCCGCGTACATCATGCCGTCGCCGTCGTTCGGCAGTCCGCGCAAGCACCGAAACCATCTCCGTCTCATCGAGCACATGATGGCCGATGGCGCGCCGAAGAAGCTCGCGAAGGTAGGCTCGCTCCGAGGAGCGTTCGAGGTCCTTCGCGGCTATCCGTCGCTCGGCGACTTCCTCGCGTTCCAGTTCGCCATCGACATCAACTACAGCGAGCTAACCGACTTCTCCGAGATGGAGTTCGTCGTGGCGGGGCCCGGAGCTCGGGACGGCATCAGCAAGTGCTTCAAGGACACTGCGGGGCTGAGCGAAGCCGAGATCATCCGGGTCATGGCCGACCGTGCGGAGGCCGAGTTCCAGCGCCTCGGAATGAGCTTTCGGAACCTGTGGGGACGAAGCCTGCAGCTCATCGACTGCCAGAACGTCTTCTGCGAGGTCAGCAAGTACGCGCGGGTCGCCCACCCGGACGTCGAGGGTGAGTTAGGGCGAACGCGCATCAAGCAGAAGTACGCGCCTCGCACCGCACCCATCCCGCAATGGTACCCGCCGAAGTGGAGAGTCCAACCCGAGTCGCCCAACAACAGCATGCAGCGGACGGTCGCCTGCGGCGCCCGCCGCTGATGCTGAGCTGTTAGGACTTTTCATGGGACTGAGTGCCGAGCTGGCAGCGAAAGCGGTCCAGGCGTCGATCGCTGCAATTGAGATTTACAACAAGCCCGCATTCTCCTACCGCGAAGAAGCGTTTTCCCTCCTCATGTCGAACGCGTGGGAACTCCTACTCAAGGCGAAGTGGATTCGCGATCACGACGACACGATCGAATCCGTTTATGAGTACCGCGACGACGGTAAAGGCGGAAGAGAGCCTAAGCTAAATCGCAGCGGCAATCCGATGTCCTTGGGCGCTACCTATATCGCTGCGAAGCTGCGCGACGACTCGGCCTCGCACCTCGAGGCTGCCTGCCACGACAATTTACTTGCGCTGCTTGAAATCCGCGACAACTCAGCGCACTTCATAAACAAAGATCCGTATCTTGGCAGGCGCGTCCTAGAAGTCGGGACAGCTTCTCTCCGAAATTTTCTCACATTGGCCACCGAATGGTTTCGACTTGACCTGTCAACGTACAACTTCTTCCTGATGCCAATATCGTTCTATCACGGCTTCGAAGCGGCGGAACCGGCAACACGCGCTGAATACCCGGAACAAGTTCAGCGGCTGCTCGCGTATCTAGATCGTCTTGGGGAATGCGAAGTCGAACCGGGCGCGCAGCAGCACGTGGCTCTTCGAATCGAAACGAAGCTGGTCCGAGGGAAAGATCCGTCGGCCGTGGAGTTTCGTTGGACCGACGACCCCGCTGCGCCCGCGATCACCGTTCGCGAGGAAGACATCTTCAAGAATTATCCGATGACGTACAAGCAGTTGACGGAGCGGATGAAGGACCGATACGAAGATTTCAGAGAAAACACGAGATACCACGAGCTTCGCAGGCCGTTGGAAGTTGAGAAGAAGCTTGTGATCGTCCGAGCCCTGCATCCAGCGAACCCGACGAGCTCTCGGCAACGCTTTTACAGCCCGAATATCTTCAAGGAATTCGACAAGCACTATCGTCGGCGAAAGAAGTCCTAACTGGCGGTTGCAGCAGACTGCGGGCCGCCACCTGCGACACTACTTTCACGCTCTGCGCGCGGCCCGCAGCCGCTAAACCGCAAATGCGTTAGCCGGACCAGGAACATGACGACATCAAGCACCGGCCCACAACCGCCCCATAGTCCCGACAACACGCAGCTGGCTCCGCATTTCACGGTGCGAGACTACAAGACAGCTTGTGATTCGGCACCGCCAGGCCGGACAGCGATTGCGGACGCTCTCTATGCGAGGTTCAACCACCGTTACATCGAGCCGGTACGCGCGAAGCCGGGCGGGTTCACCATCATGGCCGTCTCTTGTCTCATGATCGAAGCGCTCGAATAATTCCGACAGGGCTGGGAATCAAGTGACCGCCAAAGCAAGGCCGCATTTTGCTTCTTTTTCGACGCCTCTGACGAATTCAAGGCGTTGCGTGGTCATGCACAAGTTTTCTACAAGCACATCAGGTGCGGAATTCTGCATCAAGCTGAATCCACCGGCGGGTGGCGAATCCCGGCGTGACGCCAGTCCGTTGTTCGACGCGGCCGCCCGCACGGTGAACGCCAGGCTCTTTCTGGACGCATTGGAAGCGGTACTCAGGCGGTTCTGCGACGACTCGAAGACCCTTCCTTGGGGCGGTCCGGAATGGACGAACGTTCGGAAGAAGATGAACGCGATCGTGAGGAACGTTGAAACTGCAGGCTAACAACCGGTTGCAGCCGACGGCGGCTGGTGGATCCCTGGCGGGATCCTGTGCCGTCGCGGCTGAAGCGGCGCGTTAGCCGGCGCCGCCGACCCGTAGGCCCCGTGGACCAACGAGACGAGTGGAGAGTGTTCGAACGCGGGCTGCTCGAGCGCCTTCGCTACGACCTTGCACCTCATGGGTTTCGCGTCGAGGGGACGACGGAGATGGGCCAGCACCGCGTGCTCGGCCGACACAGCGAGGCCCGCCGACAGCTCGACGTCGCGGTCTACTACGGCGGCGCGGGCAGACCCTTCTTCATCGCCGACGCGAAATGGCACGATCGCCCCTTGGACGTCGCGGACGTCGATGCCTTCGTTGGCCTCATGGACGATGTCGGTGCGACCGCCGGCCTGCTCGCGGCCCCCCACGGCTTTTCCGATGGCGCGCGGAGACGTGCCGCCGCCGCGGATGTAGCCGTGATCGTAATGTCCTTCGACGAAGCGTTGCGCTACCGCTGGATGCCAATGGCGTGGGAGATCTATCAATGGGATGCGGCGTCTCACCACGACATTGCGAGAGCGATCCAGGCGATCGCCGACGTCGACCTCCATGCGGCGGGCCACCCGAAGCTGTCCACGGCCGACGCCGCGAGCTCGAGGCACTCCTTGCCGGGTGTGAATCGTGTCGCGAGCTCGCTCAGGTGCTCGAGCCGGTGGATAGCGCGATCGCGTTCGCTGACACCAACGCGTCGGAGCCGCTGGCGGGCACGCACGGCGACACCGCAGCCGCTCGTCAGGATCACGACCTCGCCGAGGCCACGATACAACCTCGCCGAGGCCACGACCGACTGATATCGAATCACCGGCGAGGTGGTCGCGGCGGAATCGGTCGGGTGCTGCGTGCGCGGGATCGAGTCCTCGATCGGTCGGTGGCGCTCAAGGAGCTGTTCGCGGCGAGCGACCAGACACGCAATCGCTTCATCCGCGAGGCGGTGATCACCGCGCGCCTTCAGCACCCATCGGGTGCCGGTCCACGATGCGGGTCATCGCGACGGTCGGTTCGAGTTCCATGCGATGAAGCTGGTCGCCGGAAGGCCGCTCGACGAGGCGATCGCGGAGGCATCGACGCTGGCGCGGCGGCTCGCTCGTACCGCGCCGCCGGCCTCGATCAAACCGCTGCAGGCTCGCTGCTGGGCACGCCGGCCTACATGGCGCCCGAGCACGCGGCCGGCGAACCAGTCGACGAGCGAGCCGACGTGTACGCACTCGGCGCGATCCTGGCGAACAGGACGAACAAAGCGCCGATCCCGAGGGAACAGCGACTGTCGCGTGTGCTCGGATGGACGGCCAAGGGAAAGCTCGCGCCCTCCATCACCGTCGCGGATTGAGGACCATCGCAACTCCCTTGGCTCTGAGCTTCGTCGCACCGGGCCATGGATGCCACGGCGCCCCCGGCCTGGCCCATGGCGGTAGCAGAGCGCGGGTTTCGTCGTCGCGGCGACGTCCGAGCTGCATCGGCGCCTGGTCGCGCTGATGAAGGATTGCTTCGGGACCTGATCTGGTCGCTCTCGACCCCATCGACCGCGCCGGCCGGGTACCGGGATGGGCAGTCACCCCAGGAGGGTGGTCGACTCGAACGATCGACAGAAGCAAAAGCCCGCTGCCGGGCGCAGGTGGACCGATGGGGCCGCGATACGATGGTCATTGGCGGACGTCTGGTGGGGGGATGACAGCGCCGCATCCGATTCAGAGACGCTTGTGGGCGGAGGAGCTGGTTCGACTGCGTCGCGCGCGGGAACGCGAGCGCTATGCGGCGTCGCAGCGGCGCGGCCGGATCGATCCGAACCCGCATCAGATCGATGCGGTCATCTTCGCCTTGGAGCGGATTCCATCGGGCGGTTGCGTGCTGGCCGACGAGGTCGGACTGGGAAAGACCATCGAAGCCGGGCTGGTGATCGCCCAGCTGATGGCCGAAGGCACTCACCGCGTGCTGGTCATCGTCCCCAAGCCGCTGATGGGGCAATGGCAGCACGAGCTCTACACCCTCTTTGGGCTCGAGGCGCGGGACGGAATGGCCGGTGCTCTGGCGGGGGGCGGTGTCTTCATCGTCGGGCGTGAGTTCGCCGGCACCACGCGCGGGGCGAGCGCAATCGCAGAAGCCGAGCCGTTCGGGCTATGCGTCATCGACGAGGCACACGAGATCTTCGCTGGCATTCACCGCCGCTACGACCGCGACGGACAATATCGCGACGATTCGGAGGACGCGATGATCGCCCACCGGGTCAAGAGCGCGCTCGGCGGCACGCCAAAGATCCTGCTCACGGCGACGCCGATACAGAACTCGCTCACCGAGCTATGGGGGCTCGTCCAGTACGTCGAACCGACCGGCACGCTGCTCGGTGACCTGCCCACGTTCCGGGCGGTGTTCTGCGACGGCGATGACCGGACCCTCGCTGCCGGGCAGGAACACGAGCTACGCCGCCGGGTCGACCAGATCTGCAAGCGCACCCTCCGGCGACAGGCGCAGGAGTTTCTCGAGAGGCCATTCGTCCATCGCAGCGCGCTCCTGGTCGAGTACTCGATGAGCCCGGAGGAGCGTTCGCTGTACGAGGACGTCACGCGCTATCTTCTCGAGCCGAACCTCTGCGCGTTTCGCGGGCGCCAGCGCCAGCTCCTGCTCATCGGGTTTCATCGCCGGATGGCGTCGTCACTGCCGGCGCTGGCCGCGAGCCTGCGCAAGGTCGCCGAACGGCTCGAACGGATCCTCGCTGGAAAAGAGCCCGGGGCCGAGGCGGCCGAGGCGTTCACCGCCGATCTCGAGGACGACGAGCTCGCCGGATCGACGGCTGGCGAGGAGGACATCCCGCTCGATCCGGGCGCAGTCGCCGCGGAGCTGAGCCGCGTCAACAGCTTCATCGCACGCGCACGGTCCATCACCAGCGACACCAAGGCGACGAAGCTCCTCGAGGCGATCACGATGCTGCGAGCCCGCGGAGAGCGAGGCGAGGGCAGTGGGCGCGTGGTCGTCTTCACCGAGTCACTCACCACACAGGACTACCTACGCGCGGAGCTTCTCGAGGCAGGCATCGACGACCGGGACATCACGCTGTTTCGCGGCAACAACGACTCACCGCGCGCCCGCGAGGCGCTCGAGATCTGGCGCGCCGAAGTCGAGAAGGATCTGCCCGCATACACGCGCCCCACGCCCGACGTCGCGGTCCGGCTCGCCCTCGTCCACGAGTTCAAGACACGGTCGCACATCTTCCTGTCCACCGAGGCTGGCGCCAAGGGCCTCAACCTCCAGTTCTGCGACACCTTGATCAACTACGACCTGCCGTGGAACCCGCAGCGGATCGAGCAGCGGATCGGCCGTTGCCACCGCTACGGCCAGCGCCGGGACGTCGTGGTCGTCAACTTCTCGTCGACCGACAACGAGGCGCAGCGCCTCTTGCTCGACATCCTCATGACCAAGCTCGACCTGTTCGGCCGGGTCCTCGACGCCTCCGATGTGATTCTGCACGAGCCGACGACCGACACCCCGGAGTTGGTCGGGGACGCTCGCGCCCGACTTCCAGAGTCGGCTCGCCCGCATCTACGAACGGTCGCGCACGATCGAAGAGATCGAGGCGGAGCTGCGCAAGCTCCGGGAGGACGTGGCCGAGCAGCGTACCGCGTACGAGGCCGCGATCGCCCGCACACGGCACGTGATCGAGTCGCGGCTCGATGAGTCGGTCAAGAGCGTGTTCCTCCGGATTCAGGACGAGCTCCCGCTCAGTCTGGCAGAGCTGGACCAGCGCCTCGACCGGATACTGTCCGGGTATCTGGACGCAATCGGCGCGCGCCACGAGCGGCGCAAGACCGCGGGCCGCATCCACTACGCGATCGCGCCGTGTCCCGACCTACCCGACGAGCTGCGCGACGGGCTGTCGGTCGCGATCGGACACGCCAAGGGGCTCGAGGACACCGATCCGCTCCACCTCGGTCATCCGCTGCTGGCCGCCGCGATCGGCGAGGCGCGCGCGGCGACAATTCACAGTCGGCCGATCCGGTTGGCCCTCGGCGCCGGCGCGCCCGCGAGCCTGATCCCTCGGCGTGGCCAGCGCGGTCGTCTCGTCCTGGCAAAGGTCACGTACCGCGGTTTCGAGGTGATGGAGCACCTGCAGCCGGTCGTCGTGTTCGAGGGCGAGAGCTCGCCGCTCACCGCGGAGGAGGCTGGTGCGCTGCTCCGGCTGTCGCCGTCTGATGCTCCGGGCCTGACCTCGGTCGCCGTCGACGCCGACGTGATCGACGACGCGATCGACGAGATCCTGTTCTTCGACCAGGCGACGGTCGCCGAGGTGGAGCAAGAGCGGTTCGAGCGCTCCATCGAGCAGATCGAGCGCTTCCTGGATGATCGCCTCCTGGTGCAGCGACGGCTGCGCGAGTCGGCCGAGGCGAAGTTCGCGCGAGCGCAGGACCGCCGCGATGCTGCCCTGGGCTCCGACGCTCGCGATGCCGCGGAGCAGGAGTTGCGCGCGCTGGAGAAGAGGATCGACGAGCTCGACGCCGCGATCGACCGGCTCGAGCGACGGGACGACGAGAGCTACGAGAAGTGGCGGGACCAGGCGCATCAGCGCCGCTACGCGACGCCCGAGGTCGAGAGGATTCTGGATCTGGAGTTCGTTCTCGAATGAATGGCATCGAGGAGCAAGACGTGGCGCTCAAGATCCTTCACACGGCCGACTGGCACCTGGGCATGCAGTTTCGTGGCTTCGACGACGATTGCCGGCTGCGCCTCACTCGCGCCCGGCTCTCGGTCGTCAAGCGACTGCTCGATCTGGCCGAGCGGTACGCGGTCAACGCGGTCCTGTGCGCCGGTGATCTGTTCGACGACCCCACGCCCGAGCAGGAGTGGTGGGAGGGCCTCGCCAATCTGTTTCAGGAGCGCCACTGGAGCGATCGCCCCGTGTTCTTGCTGCCGGGCAATCATGATCCGATAACAAGCAAGTCGGTGTACGGCGCCGAGCACGCGTTCCGGCACGCGCTTCCGCCCTGGGTTCATGTCGTCGATCGCGACGACTTCTCGTACGAGATCAGCCCGGACGCCGTGCTCTACGCCTGCCCGTGCCGGTCCTTGGCTGGGGATCGTGATCTCGCGCTCGCCCTGCCGGACCGGCAGCCGGGTGACCCGCGCATCCGCATCGGTCTGGCCCACGGCTCCACCTTCGACATCCCGGGCTGCCAGACCAACTTTCCGATCGCCCGCGACGCCGTCGAGCAGCGCGGCCTCAACTATCTTGCGGTCGGCGATACGCACAGCTTTCGCGAGGTACCCCCCGGCGCCCGGATGCCGACGGTCTATCCGAGCGCTCCCGAGCAGACCAATTTTGGGGAGGAGGATGCGGGCTATGCGGCCCTGGTCTTCTTCCGCCGGAGCGGTGGCCGCCCGGCCATCCATCGCGAACGGGTCGGTCAATGGAGCTGGCGCGAGGCTCATGTGACCAGCCTCGACGAGCTGCGGCGACTGGCGACCGACGACGGCCTGCGCCAGACGGTGCTTCGCTTGACACTCGAGTTGCGGGTGTCGCTCGCCGAGTACGACGAGGCACAGCGGCTGATTCGCGAGCTCAAGGGAAGCTCCGCCGCGCACGGTCGAGTTGGCGTGCTCCAGCTCGACGATCAGAAGCTCGAGGTCGACACCAGCCAGCTCGGGGATCTCAAGGCGAGCTTGCCTCCGGTGCTGGCCGCGGTGGTCGACCGCCTCGAGCAGGCCCAAGCCGACGACCCGCAGGTGGCCCAGCGCGCTCTCTATCATCTCTATCGACTCGTGCGGGAAGGCGGGCGACGTGCGACTGGTTAGGTTGAAAGCGCGAAGCTTCGGCTGCGTGCAGTCGGCTGCGATCGAGTTCGGTCCCGGACTCAACGTCCTGTTTGGTCCCAACGACCTGGGCAAGTCGAGCCTCGCCGAGGCCATCCGGTTTGCGCTCCTGCTCCAGCACGGCTCGACCCACAGCGAGGCGTTCGTCCCGTGGCGTGAGGACGCCAGCCCCGAGGTCGAGCTCGTCTTCACGACGGAGCCGGACAAGTTCTGGCGCATCCGCAAGTCGTTCGGCAAGGGGACCCGCGGCTCGTCGACGTTCGACTTCTCCAAGGATGGCGTCTCCTTCTCCACTGACGCCAAGGGCCGCGAGGTCGACGGCGAGATCCGGAAGCACCTGCGTTGGGGCATCCCCGAGCCGGGCGGCAAGAGCGCGCCGCGCGGGATGCCGGAGAGCTTTCTCACCACCGTCCTCCTGGCGCGGCAAGACGGCGTCACCGAGCTATTCGGTCGCCATCTGGGAACCGATCAGACCGACGGCGGCAAGAAGCTGCTCACCGAGGCGCTCCAGGCGGTCGCGCAGGACCCGCTGTTTCTGACGGTGCTCGAGCGCGCGCAAGACAAGGTGGAGGAGGCATTCACGCCGACGGGCGCATACAAGCGCGGTAAAGGAGCGCCGTTTGCGCGTATGAAGGACCAGATCCGACAGGCGGAGGATGACTACCAGAGCTCTGTCCGGCTGGTCGCCGAGAGCGAGTCTGCTCGCGACCGCCTTCGCGAGATCAGCGAACAGCTCGTCTTCGAGGAGGACGAGCGGACGCGGGCGGGCGAGGCGCTCGCCCAGATCGATGCAATCCTGGCGGTGGATGCCCGGGTGCAGACCGCCCGGCTCGACGTCGAGCGAATCCAGCTCCTCCGCACGAAGGTGACCGAGACCCAGGCAGAGCGCGACGAGCTCGCCCATGCCCTCGTTCGCGCCGAGGCAGAGCTGCGCGAACGCTACGGCGAGTTCCGTGACATCGAGTCCTCCATCGCGCGCATCCGGCGCGAGATCGAGAGCCTCGAGAGCGGCGAGAGCGCGCATCAGCGGACAGTTCGTCAGGGAGTCCTCGAGAAGCAGATCGCCGATCTCGACGTCCAGCGCGAGAAGCTCACCAACCAGCAGCAGCGGGCCGTCGCGGTGCGAGACCTGGACCACCGGCTCGCGGCCCTGGGCGGCGAGGCAGCCTCCCTCGCCGCCCAGGTGACAAAGATCGAGGCAGGGATTGCCGCGAGCGACACCGCGGTCGAGGAGGCTCAGGACAATCTCAAGAGCCTCAAGGGCACCCGCCTGTGGATGTCGCGCCAGGAGCTGGTCGGCCGGATCGAGCGGATCCGCGACGCCGGCCGTCGCCACCAGGAGCTCGAGACCAGGGCCGAGGAGCTCGAGCGTCGAGCCCAGTTCCTTCGCGCGGAGCTGGAGGGGGACGCCCTTCCCGACCGCCGCGAGATGGATCGGGCTCGCGAGCTCGAGCGCGCGACGCAGATCGCCGAGGCCGCGCTCGACGTCGGCCTGGCGGTGGAGGTCCGCGCCCGAGCGGCGTGCCAGCTCGTGCAGGCCGTCTCCCCTGACAAGATGCTCCAGTTGGCCGCGGGCGAGACATGGATCCTCGAAGGTGGCAAGGAGATCGGATTCAGCGTGCCGGGCCTGGTCGAGGTCGTCGTGCGCGGCGGCCGTCAGGAGGCTCGTGCCGCTGCGGACCGCGCCCGTGATGTCTATGAATCGCTTGTGGCGCCATGGCTCTCCAGCAGCGGCGCCAGTTCTCTCACCGAGCTCGAGGCTCGCGTCCAGGCAGGCGCCGACAAGCGCCACGGGCTCGCTCGCTTGGAGGCGGAAGCCGAATCCGTGCGTGGTCAGGCTCGGGTTGTCGATACCGGCGGCGCGGATCTGGCTACGCTCGAGGCGCGCCGGGTCGATTGCGAGCGCCAGCTCGACGAATACCCACGCGACGTGCTCGAGGAGCGGGCCCGGGGGCTGGGCCCTGCGCAGCTCACCGCCGTGGAGACCCAGATCGCCGCGTGCGAACGAACCGTCGACCAGGCGAGGACACGAAGCGCCCAGCTCGAGGCCGACCTCGCGAGCCGGCGAGCGAGCGCCGCGGCCGCCGCAAACACTGCCGCCCAGGTCGAGCGCGCCCGCGATCACGCTCTCACCGAGCTCGGCCAGCCGTGGTTCGCCCTGCTCGAAGCCAGCGAGCGACAGCTCGCCGAGATCCAGTCCAGGCGCGATCAGGCGCGGGCCGAGCTGCAGACTCTCGGCGCCGGCGAAGAGGACCGATTGCGAGTCGCCCGCACCCAGCTAGGTCAGGCCACCGACGCGGCCGCGGCTGTCGTCGAACGCCGCTCCGAGACAGAGGGCCGCGTCGCATCGTTCCGCCAGCAGGCGGCCGAGCGAGCGGGCGAGGTCAAGGTCCGCCAGGAGACCTTCGATCGCGAGGACCTGCCGGGCGCCGTCCAGACTCTCGAGCGTCTGATTCGCGAGCGCGATGCGCTCCCGCGACCACCGGGGATGCCGACTCCGACCCTGGTCAGCCGCGAAGCCGCCACGCGCCGCGCCATGGACGTCGACGTCTCGGTTCGCGCCCTGCGAGCCGAGCTTCACGCCGCTGAAGGCGCACTCGGCCAGGTCGGCGGCGACGTCGCTCGCGAGCGCTGCCAGGCCAGCCAGGCCAGCCTCGAGAAGTATCGCGCCCACGAGCGTGGCCTCGAGCTCGAGTACAAGGCCTGGCGCCTTCTTGTAGAGACACTCAAGGAGGCCGAACGCGATCAAGCCTCTCACCTGGGCGAGACCATGGTTGACCCCATCGCCCAGCGCTTTGGCGAGCTGGCCGGCGCTCGCTACGGCGCCCTCGACCTCGGCCCCTCCCTGGAGACCGCCGGCATCCAGGCCGCCGGCGAGTCCCGCGACCTGGCCCGGCTCTCCGTTGGCACCCGCGAACAGCTCTCGACCATCTTCCGCCTGTCCCTCGCCGAACAGCTCCGCAGCGCGATCCTCCTCGACGACCAGCTCACTCAGACCGATCCGCAACGCATGACCTGGTTCAAGCAGCGCCTGCGCGAGCTCGCGCAGAACATCCAGATCATCGTCCTCACGTGCCGTCCGGATGACTATCTCCTCGACGGCGAGCGCCCCGATGGCCAGCCGTACTACGAGCTGGGCGCCCTGCGGGCACACGATCTCGAGCGTCTCGTTCAGCGTGCAACATGAGCTCCTCCATTGCGAAGAGGCCATGATCCTGTACGCCGCGACGATCGACGGCCTCTACTCGGTCTCGCGACCGGCGAGCTGCCAGAGGAGAAACGCCTGCACCTGCGCGAGGTCCCCGATGCGCTCGGTCATGGCCGTGCCTGCGCCGTGGCCGGCCGTCGCGCTGGTGCGCAGCAGGATGGGCGCCTCCCCGCGCTGGGCGGCCTGCAGGGCCGCCACCATCTTGCGCGAGTGCCAGGGTGCCACCCGCGGGTCGTTGGCCCCGGCGGTCATCAGGATCGCCGGGTACTCGGTCTGAGCTTCGTCGCACCGGGCCATGGATGCCACGGCGCCCCTGCCCTGCCCTGGCCTGGCCCAGGGCGGGCGGGCCGTCACCGGCGCGCGCGCAGGAGGCGGCGCCGCAGGGCCTGCTTCTGGGCCGCCGCCTTGGGCAGGCGGTCGAACCAGCCGAGCGCCCACGCGGCGCGCCCGGCCCGCAGGCCGACCTG
>Ga0193753_10002785_pt1 | contig 13477 bp, 15 predicted proteins | sample H1c2metaG_FD_144925 | JGI IMG/M metagenome (GOLD analysis project Ga0193753, IMG submission 144925) | Soil microbial communities from a riparian zone of the East river system, Colorado, United States - H1c2 | ecosystem: Environmental > Terrestrial > Soil > Riparian zone | place: USA: East... | reverse complement strand
AGATTTAATTTTGACTGTGGGCGGGTAAGGAGATTCGAAATGCGGTGCCGCTTCTGCCGGGGCGGACGCTGCTGCGCATACGTATTCTCCCATGGTGACGATCAATGATTCTCTTGGATAGAGCGAGGCCCAAGCCGGTACCGCGATCTTCTTTTGTGGTGAAGAATGGCTTGAATATCTTGTCGCAGTGTTCGCGAGGAATGCCGTGGCCGTTGTCGGCAATTGTCAGTTGAACTTCATCCCCTCTCTTTCGAAGACGAAGACAGATGGTGCCGTCATCCGGCAGAGCGTCGACAGCATTGACGATGAGATTCGAGATGACTTGAAGGATCTCTCCCTTGTGGACGTGGGCCACGACGCTTTCCGGGAGATCTTTGATGAGATGGACTTTCTTTTCCTGAATGGTTCGTTGATGGATGCGGAGTGCAGCTTCCGCCAAAGTGACTAACTCGCTTGGCTGTGGAGTGTCTGACCCTTTTGCGAAACCGAGCGTCTGTTTGACGATACGCCTGATGGTAACCATTTGCTCTTCGGCCAAATCCATGAATTCCCGTACCTTGTCGGGTTTGTCGGCCTCGAGAAACGCCAGATAGGTGAGATGGCCAAGGGCTTCGATGGGATTTTTGATCTCGTGCATGATCTCGAAGGCCAGTTGCCCCTCAAGTGCACGCTCTTCGGCCACTCTCAGTGCTTCGATAGCCGATGCCAAATCCGGCTGTAAATCGTGATTGAAAAGTACGTCCATAAGCGGCTCATCTCAGATTCTCTGGAGAGAACGCCACGTGACGTTTGAATTGGAGCGGGCCAACTCCGCAGACCAGGCATATACCTAACGTGGTCTGATGCTATTAAAACTCGTTATGTTGCAAATACGACATAGCAAGAAAATTTCTTTATTCGTCGGATCCTTTGCTGATGAGCCCAACTTGCTTCATTGCTCGTAGAACGATGCTGTGTTGCCGGACAACTTCTTCGACGGCTGAGATGAAGGTGGCGGTGGATATAAAACTGTTGAAGTCTTTGCCGCTGACGTCTCCACCATGAGCAGGAAACATTTCCGCCAGGGCAAAGTTGATTATGTGGGAATTCAGAATTTGAGCGATTGCCAAGGCTGCGGTTTGATCCTTCCGGGACACGGTGTGACACGTGATCAAGATATCGATGTTCTGGCTACCTGTGATGATTTCTACCTCTTTGAGGTCCAGGGCGGACCATACCTCAAAGCCGGATCTTTCCAATATCAGCCGACGCGTCATGAGGAGAACAGGGTCGTGTCCATAGAGCAGAATGACCGGAGATTCGGACATAGGAGTATTCCAGTCGTGAGTTGGGCAATAGTTTTGTAATACCGGAGAGCAGGATAACCAGTCTTTCCAATAAGTTGTGTCTGATAGCAGACAAACAACTGTTCGTTTAAAGTCGTATAGTCACTGACACCGGCGATGAATCTTGCCGATTCTTGTCAGAGACATAATCTTCCCCCGCTCCAATGGCGGTCCGTTACGAACTGATGTAAGGGACTGTGCCCTCATGTCTATTCAAAACCTGCTTTTGGCTTCCCTCTCGTCCGAGAGTCGAGAGTTCCTTACTGCGCGTTCGACCCCTGTAGCCTTGCCGCTAAGAACCGTTTGTATGTAGCGAACGAGATGCCTACGCATGCGTACTTCCCGACATCCGGTCTAGCGTCGGTCGTAACGTCACTGCCTGATGGTGAAACGGCAGAGGTAAGTTTTATTGGGCGAGAGGGTGTTGTGGGAGCGTTTCACCTCATCGGGCCGGCTGATGTTCCAACGAACTGCTTCATGCAGATGCAAGGCGCGGGTCTGAAGATTTCTTTATCCGATTTGAGAGCAGCCTTTGAATCTTCAGAAGAGATACGGGACCGGGTTCTGGAGGCTGTGCAGGAACAGGCGCTGACGATTGGACAGATCGCCGCGTGTAATCGGCTGCATGAGGCGGAGGAGCGATTGGCGCGGTGGCTGCTGATGGCGCGGGACCGTACACAGTCAGATGTTTTGGATATTACGCAGGAGTTTCTGGCGGTGATGCTGGGCGCTCGTCGCACTACTGTGACGATGGTTGCGGGTGCGCTGCAACGGAGCGGGTTGATTGAATATCGTCGGGGGAGGGTGAAGATTCTCGATAGTGAGAATCTTGAGGCCGCAGCCTGCGAATGCTACAAGGTGACGAAGCATTTGTATGACTGGCTGTATAAGGACGCCGCCGTTGTCGTTTCGACGAATGGGGATAGACGATAGCACGCATCATCCGGTGGGTTAGGCGGCGGGGCCGACGAGGGGAGCTGGTATGTTACGCGCCACTCGCCGGGTATCAGTGTGTTGTGCCGGGATGAAAGTTATTTTTTAGCGAATCGCGGCACGGTAGGGTCTAAACGATTTGCGCCCTGGAATGGCAACATCCAGCCGGGGTATTCGGGTGGGAGAGTGCTTACTTCGTCCAGTTGCGCGATCTCGTCTGCGGTTAGCTTGAGATCGACCGCGGCGAGGTTGTCTTGAAGCTGGTCCATGCGCTTGGCTCCAATGATGACGGAGGTTACGACGGGCTTGGCCAACAGCCATGCCAGCGAGATGCGGGCGGGACTGCAGTTGTGGGCCTTGGCGATGGGAGCCATCACGTCGAGTATCTTCCACGTGCGCTCCTTGTCGACGATGGGAAAGTCGAACTCGGAACGGCGGGAGCCTTCGGGCTTCTGGTTTTCGCGGCTGAACTTGCCGGAGAGCAGGCCGCCCGCAAGCGGGCTCCAGACAAGGAGGCCGGTCTTTTCGGCTTCGAGTAAGGGGACGAGATCGCGCTCGAGGTCACGGCCTGCGACGGAGTAGTAGGCCTGCAGGGTGTCGAAGCGAGCGAGATTTTTGAACTCGGAGATGGCGAGGGCTTTGGCGATCTTCCAGGCCTGCCAGTTGGAACAGCCGATGTAGCGGACTTTGCCTTGCTGTACCAGCGTGTCGAGGGCGCGGAGGGTCTCTTCGATAGGAGTGACGGCGTCGTTGCCGTGGATCTGGTAGAGGTCGATGTGATCGGTCTGGAGGCGGCGGAGGCTGGCATCGACGGCGTCCATGATGTGTCCGCGGGAGGCACCTACATCATTGCGGCCTGGGCCAACGCGACCGTAGACCTTGGTGGCGATGACGACATCTTTGCGGGCGATGTTGAGATTTTTGAGGGACTGGCCGAGCGCCTTTTCGCTCTCGCCTTCGGAGTAGACGTCGGCAGTGTCGAAGAAGTTGATTCCTGCGTTGATGGAGCCTTTGATGAGTTCGTCGGCTCCGGCTTGATCGACGGTACCGATGGCCTTGAACATGCCTGTGCCGCCGTGGAAGGTCATGGTGCCGAAACAGAGCGTGGAGACAAGGAGGCCGGTGTCGCCTAGGGTTTTGTATTGCATTGGGATGGTCCTTTGGCCGAGAGGGTCGGCGCTCAGGGGATTTGATGCGAAGAGAATGCGGGAGATTCAGTTCAAGCAGATGCCGGGTGGGGCTTTAATCCATTCCGTGAGATGTTGAGAGCTAAGGTTAAATTAATGAAGACTTCTTCGGAGTTCCACGACGGTGCATTCAATGGATTACTTATCGAAAAAGATGTGGCACACTTTTTTCTAGAAACGTCGCATCATGAAAAATTTGTGATCGTGGCGCAACAGATTCAAGCTTTGCGACTGCACGATGTTCTCGCGGGAAATATCATTTTCGATGTCGAAGTTTTCGATTCCACCGAGATTTCACTTAGTGATGTCCTCGAAGCACATCCATACTCAAACGAAGCTCAAGGTAAATCAATCCTGCAGAAATGTCGTGACCAAAACCTGTTGCTGCTTCGAATCAACCCCTCCTATGGCGCAAGCCTGACAGCGATAGCAAGCTCCGTTGAGGTTCGATCTCAAGAACAATGGGGCCGACTGCTTCCAGCGTAGGGTCCTACTGCGGGGTGATGATGCCTCCTACGGGGAGGCTGGTGGGGAGTTTGGGTTCGCCGGGGCGGCGGAGGTGCATGGCTTCGGCGACCATGTCGGTGTACTTGAGGCCAGCGCCGGTGTTGAAGAGGACTACCTTGTCGGTGGGCTTGAGTTCGCCTGAGGCGATGAGTTGGTCGTAGGCGGCGGTGGCGGCGGCTCCCTCGGGTGAGAGGAAGAGGCCTTCGTGTTTGGCCCAGTCGAGGATGCTGGTGAGGATGGCTTCGTCGGGTGAGGAGATGGCTTTGCCGCCGGACTGCGCGAGGATGTCGAGGATGATGTAGTCGCCGTAGGGCTTGGGGACGCGGAGGCCTGCGGCGAAGGTGGCAGCGTTATGGAAGAACTCGCTGGCGGGTTTGTGCTGGTCGAAGGCCGTGGTGATGGGGGCGCAGCCGGAGGCTTGCAGGGCGTACATCTTTGGGCGCTTGCCGGTGACCCAGCCCAGGGCTTCCATCTCTTCGAAGGCCTTCCACATGCCAATGAGGCCTACGCCGCCGCCGGTGGGGTAGAAGACAGCGTCGGGGTAGGTCCAGCCTAGCTGCTCGACCAGCTCGTAGCCCATGGTCTTTTTGCCTTCGACGCGGAAGGGCTCTTTGAGGGTGGAGATGTCAAACCAGATTTGCTCGGTGGGGGTGTTGGCTTCGCGCTGGGCCTTGATGTTTTCGCCTACAAGGCGGGCGCAGTCGGAGATGAGCCCGTCGACCATGGTGACGTCGGCTCCGTATAGGATGCCTTCGAGGTAGTTGGCGAAGGGGACATCCTGCGGCATGAAGATGTGGGCCTTGATGTCTGCAGCGGCGGCGTAGGCGGCGAGGGCTCCAGCGGCGTTGCCTGCAGAGGGGACGGCGAGGTGCTGGAGGCCGTAGTGCTTGGCCATGGTGACGGCTAGGCCGAGGCCGCGGGCTTTGAAGGTGCCGGTGGGGTTGGCGCCCTCTTCCTTGATGTAGAGGCCGGGGTAGCGCTTGCTATGGAGCATGGGCGTCCAGCCTTCGCCGAGGGTGACAGGGGTGACGTCGGGCAGGACGCTGGAGTAGCGCCACATACCGAGGCTTGCGGGAGAAGCGGCGGCCTTGGTCGCTATATCTTCGCGCCTCACTGTCTGCTTGAGCTTGTCCATGTCGTAACGGACGTAGAGAGAACCGGCGCAGACGGGGCATAGGGTCTGCGGGGTGTCAGCGGAGACGTGGTGGTGGCAACGAGAGCACTCTAGGTAGGCAATGGAAGGCATTACCTCCATCGTACTAAAGAGTTTTGAATTGTTGTCGCTAGTGACGCTGGAGCCAGCGGCGAGCGGAGAACTCCGTCGCGATGCTGGCTGCCAACAGCATGAGACTGATGGCGAAGGCGCTGATGACCCAGCCTAGCTCCATGCGGCCCTTGAGCATGAACCTGTCGAGCAGGGCCAGGACGAGGACCAGAACCGCTGCCTCGGCGAAAAACCCAGAACAACGATGCGCGGAGATGGCGATCAGGTCGCTCAGGGGTGAGGGGCGCTTTTGCGGGGTGCTTCCGCCGCCTGAGGGTACAAGGGCGAGACGGGCTGGGTTGTTTGGGGTCTGGATGGAACCGGGTGGGGCTAGGGGTGAGATATTTGCTGCATTCAAAACATTTTTGTGAAACATAAACAAGCCTTTGTGGTGCCTGTATTAAGTCTGACTGGGGATAGGGATTAAGTCTAGTGAATTTCCGGTAAACCATTGATAATCATGGTTTTATGGATATTTATGCACTCAAGATGAGAGAATATACACATGAATCGGATGCAGATGCGGATGCTTGCAGTGGATATGGATGGGACTCTACTGGGGCCGGATGGGGTGGTGAGTGCACGGAATCTTGCGGCGCTAAGGGCGGCGGAGGAGGCGGGCGTTGAGGTTGTGGTGGCGACAGGGCGACGGCATTGCTATGCGATGCGGCAGATGCGCGGACTGGGGTTGAGAGAGGAAAATGCGCTGATCAGCTCGAATGGCACGGTTGTGCGAACAATTGGGGCCACGCTGATTGAGCGGAAGCTGTTGCCGAAGGAGACAGCGCGGTGGCTTTGTGCGCATGTGGAGGAGTTTCGGAACTCGCTGGTGATGACCTTCGACATGGTGGGGCCGGATGGGGATGATTCGCGGGGAGCGCTGGTGGTGGAACAAATGGATGAGCTGACGGCGAGCATCGGGAAGTGGATGAAGGCGAATGAGCCTTATATCGCGCACGTCGTTCCGATTGAGAATGCGCTGGTGGGCGATGACCCGATCCAGATGATGCTGTGCGGGACAATTGAGAGGATGCGACGGGCAGAGGCTCGGCTGCTGGAGCATCCAGGGATTTCGGCTGTGGGGGTTACGCCGCAGAAGCATGCGGCAGGAGTAGAGGTTGCGCTGCATAGGACCGAGTATGCGGAGCGCGATTTGAGCATTGTCGATATTTTGCCGGCGGGGTGCAGCAAGGGTGCGGCGCTGCTGCGTCTGGCAGAGCTGCGTGGAGTGAAGGCTGAGGAGATTGTGGCGATTGGGGACAACTGGAACGATGTGTCCATGCTGGCGGTCGCGGGGCGGGCGGTGCTGATGGCGAATGCTCCCGAGGAGTTGAAGACTATGGCGGTCGAGCGTGAGTGGGTGCAGGGCAGAAGACATGATGAAGATGGGGTGGCCATCGCAGTGGAGGCGGCGCTGGCCGAGGGATTGCAGGAGCTTTCTTACCCAATTATGGGAGTGCTTTGAGCGAGTGGCGGTGATAGGCTTTTGAGAGTGATTATGCGATTAAATTCAGCTCGCATTGGGTTGATGGTGCTGGCGGTGTGTCCGCTGGGCTATGCGGCGGAGCATGTCACATTCAAGAATGGGTTTGAGCAGGAGTGCGCACGGCATGAGGTTGTCGGGGATAAGGTTCGGCTTTATTTTGCGGGTAAAGGGGCGGAGGCGAATTTTCAGGATCTCTCAGCTGACTCCGTGTTGCGGGTAGAAGAGGTTGCCGATGTTCCTGTGATTGCGGATGCTGCAACGACCACGGTTACGGCGAAGACACCGGATACAACGCTGACGACGGCAGAGATGAAAGAGATGCTGGCACATGCTGGCGATGCGCACAATATTGATGCGGATTTACTGGCAAGTGTAGTGCGAGCAGAGAGCGGCGGGCAAGTGAAGGCGGTTTCGCGGACGGGCGCGAAGGGCTTGATGCAGCTGATGCCTGGGACTGCCAATGGGATGGGTGTAGAAGATGCATTTCGGCCTGAGCAAAATATTGCGGGTGGAACGACTTACCTGGATGCGCTGCTGACGCGGTATCACGATAATGTTGCGCTGGCTCTGGCGGCTTATAACGCCGGGCCGGGCGCGGTGGATAAGTACCATGGGGTTCCTCCGTACCGGGAGACGCGAGCTTATGTGGCACGGGTGATTCGCGAGTTCAACCGGCGGAAGCAGATGGCTTTAGTAGCTCGAGCACAATAAAAACGCGCACAACGAATAGCATGGAGAGCGATGACTAAGCGGAATGCGGTTTTGTGGCTTGTCGTAGTTGCGGCGCTGGTGGCGATTGTTGTGGTCTTTCGCAACAAGGTGCAGTTCGACTGGTCGATGTTTATGCGGCAACTGCGCTTTGTGAGCATGGGACATGTGGTTGCCGGGATCCTGTTGATCTATCTGGCTTATGTTGTGCGAGCGGCAAGGTGGAGTGTTTTTCTTGCACCGACGAAGAAGGTGTCGACAGGATCTTTGATCGGCTCGCAGTACATCGGGTTTGCGGCGGTAGCTTTGTTTGGGCGGCTGGCGGATTTGACTCGGCCTTATCTGGTGGCGCGGCGTGTGGGGCTTTCGCTGAGCTCGCAGATTGCGGTGTATACGATTGAGCGGATGTTCGACCTTGGGGCAGCTGCGATTATCTTTTCCAGCGCGCTGGCGTTTACGCCGAAGGACCTTCCGCACCATGAAATCTTTGTGCGAGCTGGGGTGGTGAGTCTGGCGGTTACGCTGGCGATTGCGGTGTTTGCTGGTGTAGTGCGGGTGGCAGGTGGTGCGGTGGCGAAGGTTACCCGTGCGGTGCTGCAGCCGCTGTCGAAGCCATTGGCTGAAAGTATCGCTACAAAGATTATTGGGTTTCGCGATGGCTTGAATGTGATTGCATCGAAGCGAGATTTTGTATTGGCTGTTGTGCTGTCGCTGGCGATGTGGGGAATGATCGGCGGGGCATACCAGCAGGCGCTGCACTCGTTTACGAATACGCCGGAGTTGGCTACGCTGTCGTTTTCGCGGACGATGCTGTTGATGGCGGCAAGTATTGGTGGGTCGTTAATCCAATTGCCAATTATTGGGTGGTTTACGCAGATTGCGGTTTCGGCTGCGGCGATGCATGCGTTTTATGGGGCTCCGATTGAGGCGGCTACGGCGTGTGGTGCGGTGCTGCTGCTGGTGACTTGGCTGTGCGTGATTCCGCCGGGACTGATCTATGCGCGGGTGGAGCATGTGAGCCTGAAGAAAGTTGCTGCGGAGAGCGAGGCTGCGGGTAAAGACGCGGAGATTCCTGTAGGTGAGGCCGACCGCGGATGAGCGCGGATGGACGGCAAATGCGGATCTAAAACAGAAGCAAGGATAGTTATTTTCTACTTTCACTTTTGATCCGTGTTGATCCGCGATCATCCGTGGTCGGTCTTGTTGGTGGTTGCGCTGCTAGAATCGAAGTATTCCGATGAAGTGTCCCTATTGTGGTTTTGCCCAGGATCGAGTTGTTGATTCGCGCGAGAGTAAAGAGGCGGATTCGATTCGTCGGCGTCGTGAGTGTGAAGGTTGCAACAAGCGGTTCACGACTTATGAGCGGATCGACGAGATCCCTTACATGGTTGTGAAGAAGGATGGGCGCCGGGAGAAGTTCGACCGGCAGAAGGTTCTGAGCGGCCTGTTGCATGCATGCGAGAAGCGCCCCGTGGCGGCGGTGAATCTGGAAAAGATTGTCGATGAGACCGAGGCCTACGTTGTGGATTCGCCGGAGCGTGAGCGCTCGACGAGCGAGGTGGGCGAGTTGATTATGTCGCGGCTGAAGGACATCGATACCGTTGCTTATATCCGGTTTGCGAGTGTTTATCGGGACTTCAAAGATGTGCGCGAGTTCAAGCAGGAGCTCGAAGAGTTATTGAGCGGGAAAGACCCTAAGAAAAGGCGGTAGTGAAAGACAGGATGGCGATGACGACGAAGCGGACACACAAGGTTACGTTGATTCCGGGCGATGGTATTGGCCCGGAAGTTTCTGGTGCGGTAGTGAACATTCTCGAGACGGCGGGTGCGGCTACTGGGGTGGGATTTGAGTGGCATCGATATGCAGCGGGCGCGGAGGCTTTTGAGCAGACGCGGGAGTATATTCCGAAGGCACTGTATGAGTCGATTGAGCAGAACCGCGTGGCGCTGAAGGGGCCGGTAACGACTCCGATTGGCGGTGGATTTGCTTCGATCAACGTTACGCTGCGCAAGAAGTTTGAGTTGTTCGCGAATTTTCGGCCAGTGAAGAGCCTGCCTGGATTGAAGACAAACTATCCTGATATCGATTTGATTATCGTGCGCGAAAACATGGAGGACCTGTATGCGGGGCTGGAGCATGAGGTCGTTCCGGGGGTGGTGCAGGCGCTGAAAATTATTACCGATAAGGGCTCGACGCGGATTGCTCAGTTTGCGTTCGACTATGCGCGGAAGCATGGGCGGAAGAAGGTGCACGCGATCCACAAGGCGAACATCATGAAGCTGTCGGATGGTTTGTTTCTGCGCTGCTGCAGGCGGGTTGCCGAGGGTTTTCCTGAGGTGACTTACGCCGAGCACATCGTGGACAACACCTGCATGCAGCTGGTGATGAATCCTTACCAATACGACATTCTGCTGACGGAGAATTTATACGGAGACATTCTGAGCGATCTTTGCAGCGCGTTTGTGGGCGGCCTTGGCCTGGTTCCGGGCGCGAATTTGGGGACGGAGTGCGCGATCTTTGAGGCCGTGCATGGATCGGCTCCGGATATTGCCGGAAAAGATTTGGCAAATCCGACAGCTCTGTTGCAAAGCGCGGTGCTGATGTTGCATCACATCAACGAGCCGGAGACGGCGGAGCGAGTTCAGAACGGACTGGAACAGGTGTATCGCGAGGGCAAGGTCCTGACGAAGGACGTTGGCGGCACGAGCGGAACCAAGGAGTTTGCAGAAGCTGTGCTGAAGGCGATGGAGTCGCCTGTTGCGGTATCGGCGTAGATGGGCTTGCTGCGATAGCTTACGAAAGAACGGTGCGTTGATGAAGCGGATGTCCGGTTGGATGATGGCTGGTGTACTGGCGGGCGGTGCTTTGGTTGGTCTGGTAGGGTGCAAGCCGAGTGACGCGGTTCGACAGGGCCACCTGATCGGCAAAGGGACGAAGGAGGAGCCTGCGGCCCCAGTGTCTGTTGCTGCGCTGGATCCGGCGACGCTGGGCTCTGTGAGCGGAACGATCCACTTTTCGGGCAAGCCGCCGGAGCGAGTGAAGATCGACATGAGTATGGACCCGGTGTGCTCTATTACCGGCGGGGATAATTACTCCGAGCAATTCGTGGTGCACGACGGCAAATTGGCCAACGCCTATGTCTATGTGAAGGATGGTCCGCCAATAGCGATGAATGCTCCTATCCAAAGGGTCAATGCGGTGGTGATGGACCAGGTGGGCTGCCGGTACACTCCGCATGTGATTGCGGTGACGCGCGGAGCTGCGGTTGAGTTCAGGAATTCTGACGCAACGATGCATAACATTCATACGATGCCAACGATCGTAGGCAATGAAACGATAGACATATCGCAGGGAGCCAAGGGCGCGCCAGTGCAGAAGGTCTTCAAAGAGCCGGAGGTTATGATTCCGGTGCGATGCAATAACCATCCGTGGATGAATGCTTTTATCAATGTGTCGCCAACGCCGTTTTGGGCGGTGACGGATGCGAATGGGCACTTTGAGATTAAGGGATTGCCCGCGGGAACCTATACGCTGGCTGTTGTGCATGAGAAGATGGGCGAGCAAACGACGAAGGTGACGATTGCACCCAAGGAAACAGAGAAAGCGGACTTTACCTATTCGATGAAATAAACGGGAGGAATGGGGATGACGATTCTGGCGGTGGTTGTAGCAGGCGTGGCCATGCTTCAGCAGGTTACGGAGCGAGAGCTTACTCTTTCGCTCGTCATTCATCGGCTTCCCTTGTGGTTCCTGGTGTTCGCGTTGTTTCTGCCACGAGTTGCGCTGGCTGTAGCGTGGCTGCAGGGTGTTTTGCTGCCGTTTCATCTGCAGCGGCCGCTTCCTTTGATCGTCGCGATCCTGCTACCTCGTGTGCTGGTTCTCTATTTGATCTATCTGGACCAGGGGTTCAGTCTCTGGTTCATCATCCACCTGGTGGTCGCGCTGGTGGTCTGGGCCGGAGGTGGGACCCAGATTTCGCGGAGGACGCGGCACGATGTGGTGGTATAGAGGACTCAACACCATTTTGCACGGCTGACACCGATTTTGTTTGCAAAATGGACTCGTTTGCATCTTTGATCGGCCCCTACGGTGACGTTGCGGGACGGACCGCGTTATCCTTGAAGGCATGGAACGGCGCAAGGTTGGAATTCTTGGCGCGACCGGCATGGTCGGCCAGCGATTTATTCAGTTATTGAGCAATCATCCGTGGTTTGAGATTGCGTGGCTGGCAGCGAGCGATCGCAGCGCCGGCAAGACGTACGGCGAGGCGTGCCGTTGGAAGTTGGATACGCCACTGCCGAACAAGATCGCGGCTATGACGGTTCAACCGAATACGCCCGAGAGCTGCGAGGGTGAGCTGCCGAAGATTATCTTTGCTGCGCTCGATGCCGATATTGCGCGCGAACTGGAGCCGAAGTTTGCCGCGGCTGGATGCGCGGTAATCTCAAACTCGAGCGCGTTCCGCATGGTCGCGGATGTGCCGCTGGTGGTGCCTGAGGTGAACGCGGATCATCTGGCGCTACTAGAGACTCAGAGCTGGCGCAAAGCGAATGGCGGCAAGGGCGGCTACATCGTCACAAACCCAAACTGTAGCGCGATTGGGCTGGTGCTTGCCCTGAAGCCGCTGGAAGAGCGGTTCGGGATCGAGAGCATGTTCGTCAGCACGATGCAGGCGGTGAGCGGCGCGGGCTATCCTGGCGTGCCTTCGCTGGACATCCTGGGCAACGTGGTTCCTTACATTAAGAATGAAGAAGAGAAGATGCAGGAAGAGGTCGGCAAGCTGCTGGGCCGTCTGGATGGCAACAGGATCGAGATGCTGGATGCCAAGGTGAGCGCACATTGCAACCGCGTGCCTGTTGAGGATGGGCATACCGAGTGTGTGAGCATCAAGTTCAGAAAGAAGGCAACGCGCGAGGAGATTCTGGCGGCGTGGAGCGAATTTGCTCCGCTGCGACACTTTGTGCAGGACAAGCATCTGCCTACGGCTCCTGAGCAACCGGTGGAATTTGATGAGGCGGTAGATCGTCCGCAGCCGAGGCTGGACCGGATGCGCGGCAACGGCATGGCCGCGACGGTGGGCAGGCTGCGTGAGTGTACGCTTCTGGACTGGAAGTTTGTGGTGCTGTCGCACAATACGATTCGCGGCGCGGCCGGTGCGGCTGTGTTGAATGCAGAATGCCTGGCGTTGCTGGGGAAGCTGGATAAGTTGAGTGTAGCCGCAGTTGCGCAGCCGGTGGCGGTGACTGCTTGAGTACAGCGCGAGAACAACTGGTAGTGATGAAGTTTGGCGGCACTTCTGTTGAAGATGCCAAAGCAATTGCACGTACTGCCGCGATTGTTGCAGGACGCCGAGATCTTGGGCTGGAGACGATCGTCGTGGTTTCGGCGATGGCGAAGGTGACGGACCAGCTGCTGGCTGCGGCAAGCGCTGCGGGACGTGACGATCGAGCGGGATCATTGGCGCTGAGTTCAAGGCTTCGTCATCGGCATATTGATACGGCCGCGGAGCTGCTGGATGCCGAACGTTTCGCAAAGATACAGACGGTGCTGCACCATGAGTTCGATGCGCTGGACGATCTGCTGCGCGGTATTGCAGCAGTAGGAGAGCTGACGCCACGCACGAACGATCTGGTAGTGAGCTTTGGCGAGAGGCTTTCGAGCCGAATTGTGGCGGAGGCGTTCGATCAGCGGGGGCTGAATGGAGCTCACGTGGATGCTCGCACCTGCGTGATTACCGACAACAACTACGGCAAGGCTGCGCCGATTGAGAGCGAGATTGAGAAGAAGCTGACTGAGCTTGTGCTTCCCCTGATCGTGGGCGGAAAGACTCCGGTGATGGGCGGGTTTATTGGCTCAAATGCTGAAGGAATAACAACAACGTTGGGTCGTGGCGGAAGTGACTATACCGCTGCGTTGGTGGGCGGTGGACTTCATGCCGGAGCGATTGAAATTTGGACCGACGTCAATGGCATTATGACGACCGATCCGCGCATCTGCCCGGATGCGCTGCGGGTGAAGACGATCAGCTTCGAAGAAGCAGCCGAGCTGGCCTACTTCGGAGCGAAG
>Ga0193753_10002784_pt1 | contig 13477 bp, 7 predicted proteins | sample H1c2metaG_FD_144925 | JGI IMG/M metagenome (GOLD analysis project Ga0193753, IMG submission 144925) | Soil microbial communities from a riparian zone of the East river system, Colorado, United States - H1c2 | ecosystem: Environmental > Terrestrial > Soil > Riparian zone | place: USA: East River... | reverse complement strand
TTGCGCGAATTACCCTCGGGACCGAGCAGCTCGACCGCCTTCTGACACACCCACACCATGTCGCGGCCAGCTTTGCACTTGCAAATCGAAGCCTCGAGATTGTTGGGCTCACCCATGTCACTCATCCACGCAGCCTTCAGCGTCAACAACCACGACGCTTTGACCTTCGCTTCCATCAACATCAAGTCACGCTCGACTGCCGTGAGCTTGTTGCGCGCGACGCCATAACGCGGCTTCACGCCCTGCTTGTCCAAGTACTCCTGCGTGTACTCGAGCGAAGCGCGACCGACGCCGACCGCACTCGCGGCCACTGGCGGCCGCGTCGCATCGAACGTCGCCATCGCGCCTTTGAAGCCGGTCGAATCACCGGTCGGCTTCACGTCGGCCGAACCGAGTAGGTTCTCCTTCGGAATGCGGCAGTTGTCGAACACGATCGCAGCGGTGTCCGAACACCGAATGCCGTGCTTCTTCTCGAGCTTCACGACCTTCATGCCGGGCGTGTGGTGGTCGACCAAAAACGGCTTGATGCCGGCGCGACCCGCTTTGCGATCGACAGTCGCCCACACCACGACGAAACCTTCGGAGTCTTCGACCGCGCGCTTACCCGCGGTGACGAAGATCTTCTCGCCGTTGATGACCCATTGGTCACCATCGAGCTCGGCCGTGGTCTGGATCGAACCGGAGTCCGAACCCGAACCTGGCTCCGTGATCGCCATCGCGGCCCACTTCGGATCGCCTTCTTGGAAGCGCTTCAGGAACTGCTTCTTCTGCTCGGGCGTACCGGCCGCACCGACCGCGGCGCCACCGAGCAGCGGCATCGGCGTCGCCAAGTACATGCCGCAGTCGCCCCACGCCAGCTTCTCGATGAACACGACCGAAGTCACGTTCCCGGTGCGGCGCTTCTTCTCGCCTTGCTCTTTCGCACCCATGACCGGCGAGCTCATCGCGCCGCCACTCAGCTTCAGCACCTCGTACATCGTCTTGACGTACTGGTCGGGGTTGCTGTGCTCGTGCTCGTCCACTTCACGCGTGAACGGACGCATGTGGTCCTTGGCGATCTGTTCCACCGCCCCGGCCAGGTTCCTCAACATCTCGTGATGTTCGAAATCGATCATCGGAATTCTCCTACCGTGTTGTCAGTGGCTGAGCTCACACCATCGCCAGGCCTTCGAACACGGCAAAGCCGCGCCCGTCACGCAACCAGCGCTCGACCGGATTTTCGCGGATGAAGCCATGCCCGCCCATGATCATCACCGCTTCGTCGGTCACCTTCAAAACCATCTCGTCGGTGATCAGTTTGGCGAGGTACGACTCTTTCGTCGCCGCGTTGCCCTTGTCGAGCTGCCACGCGGCTTCCCACACCAACAAGCGTGCACCGTCGAGCTCCATCCGCATGTCGGCGACCGAAAATGCGACCGATTGACGCGTGGCGATCGGCTGGCCCCACGTCTTGCGCTCCTTCGCGTAGTCCACGGAGTGTTCGTACGCGCGGCGCGCAACGCCGAGTGCGAGCGCTGAGAGCGCGATGCGCGAGTAACTCATGATGCGCTCGAAGTCGCAGCCCTTGTCGCCACCGAGGCGAGCATCGGGCGGGAGGTGGACGTTCTCGAATGTCAGCTCGACCGAGTCGAGTGCGTTCAAGCCGAGGTTCTTTTCCTTGGCACTGACAGTCACACCCGCCGTGCTCTTCGGAACGAAGAACGCGGACACGGCACCGAAGCCTTCGCCTGAACCTTCACGCGCGTAGACCAAATACGTGTCGGCCAAGCCACCGTTCGGCACGCGGCACTTCTTGCCGTTCAAGACGTAACCCTTCGCATCCTTCGTCACTACCGTGCGGAGCGCGGTCGGATCGAAGTCGTAGTCGGGCTCGAGCAGCGCAGCCGTCAGCTTCGGAAACTCGGCGGCCGTGCAGGCGCGCAAGTACTTGTCCTTCTGTGCTTCGGTGCCGTAGTCGAGCACGGGGTAGGCGACGCTTGCCGGCGCCAAGAGCCCGAGCGCCATCGACAAGTCGCCGGCTCCGAGTTCTTCGAGGATCAGCGCGCCGGTCAAGGCGGACCGTTCCATCGACGCGCCGTCGTATTGCTCCGGAATCGCCGGACAGGCGATGCCGAGCTCCCACGACTTTGCGAGAAAGCCCTCAGGCGTGCGCGCGGCTTCATCGGCCTCGTGCGCCTTCGGATCCATTTCGTTCTTCGCCAACTCGCGGGCCGTCTGCACCATGAGCTGCTGCTCTTCGGTCGGTTCCAGATTGAACATCGTCTCTCCGTGTGAAAATGCGCGCCGCTCGCGCCGTCTTGCGAGGCTGGGAGCCTTCGCAGAGAACCTCGGTTTCGACCCAAGTCGAGGTTGGTATACACAGACGTATACCGGCGATCGGGAACTGGCAAGGGGACGAAGTCGGGCAAGCACCAGGACTTCGCACCGGGGTGCTTTTTGCGTCGACTGGGTGCGCCGTGCTCACCAGAAACGGCGCAGCTGGCGAATACACTCAACCAGCCATTTAAACGCATTGGCCGCCCTCGCTGGTAGTTGCGAGCGCGGCCATGCGCTGTCGGTTCTGTCTCGATCGATCAGGTCTTTGTGTCAGCGTTCGCGTTCGCGACTACGCCCGTGCCGGTGTTCACCACATACGAGTGATCGCCGTCGAGCGTCAACTTCGCGCCGCCATTGGCGTCGAAGGTCAGCTCGGCATCGATCGAAAAGTTCGCGCTCGACTCGCGGTCACCGTTCGTCGCCTTACGCTCGACATCGAGCGTGTAGTGGATGCTGCCGCCGAGCACCTTTGCCGGCGCGCGTTGCACCAGGAGGTCTCGATAGTCGGCGTCATAGCTGAGGTGATAGTCGCGCGTGGCGTCACGCAAGAGCGCGTCGAAGTGGGCGTCGACAGTCAGGCTGCCTTCGCCCGCGATCGTGACTGTTCCGCTCTTCAAATTCGACACTTTGATCATGCCGGTCCGTGTCACTGAACCTGACAACACGGCAGTATCGAGCTCGCCCGACCACTTCACGTTGACTGCGGCCGAGTCACTCGCGCTCGAGCACGGGTCGATCGGCGCTCCCGCGGCATCGGCGCAGGCCACGTCGTAGTCGTAGGTCAAGCCCAGGCGTGTGCCGCTGAACGAGCCCGACGCGGTCAGATCGATCCCGATTCGCGGTGAGCCGGTCGCGATCGTGCTCACGTCGATCATCGTCCCGATTTCACCACCCCCGTCGTCCGTAGCAGTCACTCCACCGAGCGCCTGCGCGACGCTATCGTAGTCGTTCTCGGTCGGCTTATCGCTGTCCGAACACCCGACTAACGCGAAGAGGGCACTACAGCCCACCAACATCCAGTCTCGCTTTGCACCCATGTGAAGCCTCCACCGCGAGCCAAAGCAAGCACCGCACCAACCCCGAAAAACGCTGGTTGTAACGCTCGACGCCCGCCGCTGATGGCTTCTGCTGCGACAGACCTGCCGCGCTTACGCCACTTGCTGTGACTAGTTTGCCACGCTCGCCTCGCTGGCCGAACGACAAAGCGAGTGCCGCTGTCAGCTGCTCCGGCGAATCGCCATGATCCTGAATTTTCGCGCGAGAGGTAGGTGTGTCTACTCGGGTGTATATTGCGCGCGCGTTCGCAACCAAGAGATGGCAATGGCTTCTGTCCGAATCGGTATCTCCGGCTGGAGGTACAAGCCTTGGCGAAAAGTGTTCTACCCCGAGCGGTTGCCCCAAGCGCGCGAGCTCGAGTTCGCGGCGCAGCACTTCCGCTCGATCGAGCTGAACGGGTCTTTCTACTCGCTGCAGCGTCCGGAGTACTACGCGCAGTGGTACGCGCAAACTCCGGCGCGCTTCGTGTTCGCGTTGAAGGGTGGGCGCTTCATCACGCATATGAAGAAGCTGCGCGACGTCGACGAGGCGCTCGCGAACTACTTTGCGTCGGGGGTGCTCGCGCTTCGAGACAAGCTCGGGCCGGTCCTGTGGCAGTTCCCGGAGAACATGCCGGCCAATCTCGAGCGGTTCGAGGAGTTCTTCGAGAAGCTGCCGCGGGACACCGAGAGTGCCGCTCGGATCGCGCGCAAGCATTCGGCGCTACTCAAAGGGCGCGCGCTGACGCGAACCGACAAGACCCGGAAGCTGCGTCACGCGGTGGAGGTTCGGAATCCAGCCTGCGCGACGCCCGAGTTCATCGCGCTCTTGCGCCGCCAGCGAATCGGCTGGGTGGTCGCCGATACGGCCGGTCACTGGCCGTACGCGGAGGATCTGACGGCCGACTTCGTCTACGTTCGGCTGCACGGCGACGAGGCCTTGTACGCGAGCGGCTATTCGCAGGAGTCGATCGCGCGGTGGGCGGGGCGCATCGCGAGCTGGAGCGGCGGTGAAGAGCCGACCGATGCGCGTCGGATCAGCGCCAAACCGGCGCAGCCGCGAGCGGCGCGCGACGTCTACGTGTATTTCGACAACGACGTGAAGGTACACGCGCCGTTCGACGCGCTCGCACTGCAGCGTGCTCTCGGCTTACCGGTCTGGCAGCCGGGTGCACCTCTGCTAGAAGCGAGGCACCCCGGCAAGCTCGTGATCGACGAGGAGCCGCGAGTGGGCGGGTTTCTGAAGCCACGAAACCCGTGAAGTTCGGACCTGACGCTTCTAGCTGCGGAGGTGCAGGCTAGGTCTCGCCGGCGGATCCGTGAACAACGCTTCAGTTGCCGTCTCTGGCACTATCGTCGTGTCTTCGGTGTCCGAGGACAGCGGCGCGACTTCGGCTGCCAGCTCCGGATTTTGCAACAACTCGAGCGCTCGCGCCTCGCGCATCAGCCGCTCGTACTTCGCGATCAGAGCCGGATCCGCTTGTGCGAGCCGATACTGCGTCGCGCACTTGCGCGCGTAACAATCGAACCCAATCGCGTCGTTCATCCACAGCGCAGTGCGGGCACGCGCCTCGTACACGAGCCCCAAGCTCGCTGGACCCATCCCGAGCGCTTCGCGAGCGGCAGCCGCCGCATCGAGCCGCGCACACGCCGCCGCAAAGTCACCGAGTTTCCCTTCCGCAGTCGCGAGCGCGACTTCGATGTGTTGTCGCATGATCCCGAGGCCAATCTCGTCGGCCGTGACGAGCGCGCCCATCGCATAGTCGCGCGCCTCGCTGTAGCGCTCGAGCCCGACCAACGTGTGCACCCGGCCCGACGCTGCCCACGGCCAGATCGGGTGCTCGCCCGGCCTCACGACGCTCAACGTTTGATCGAACCACTTCAACGCATCGGCATGATTTCCACACGCCCGCGCATGTGCGCCGCGCGTGAAGGGTACGAACGGCGCGAGCGACGGCTGCGACTTCGACACTGCTTCCATTTCCACGATCGCGTGCCGCAGACCGGAGATGTTGTCGAGCAATACGTACGCGTACACGTGCTGGTGCGCCGCGCCTGCGTACAGCGGCGGCTTGATCGGGCTCTGTAGCAAGAGCAGCTCGACCTGCCGGCGGCAACGCTCGGCCTCGCGCAAATTGCCCACGTTCATGAAGTAGAGCCGGCGGATGGTCCACGCCGGCACACGCCACACTGGCACGCGGTTCAGGATCTCCGCGTGCGTCAACGCGTCCTTGCGACCCAAGCCCGCTTCGATGCAACCGATTCCCCAGTGAAGCGCGCTGATCGCCCAGCCGCGGAGCTCCTCGTCGACTTCGCGCGACGTCTGCAACGCCTCGAGTGTCTTGATGTAGCCCTCGCGCCCGACTTCGTATCGCCCGGCTACGACAGCCTTACTCGCAGGCACAGCGATGTTCTGCACGCGAGCGATCACCGACGACAGCGGAAAAAATGCGTCGAGCTGCGGCAAGAGCGCGTACAGCGCGAAGTCACCGGCCTGCGCCGCGACTGAGATCAGATCCGAGACCAACCGCGACAGAGTGATGACCGCTTCGAGCGGTTGCAGTCCACGCTCGTGCTCCGGCGTGCGTTCCCAGCGCTGTTGTGCGATCTGGAGCGCGAGCTGTAGTCGTGGCAGCGCTTCGAGTTGCGGGTCCTGCTGTTCCCAGTCGTCGAGACCACTGTCCTTACGAAGCTGCGTGAACAACTCGGCCATCCGCGCCCGCATGTTCGGCAGGGCGAGATCATGGCCGAGCCGTACGATCTCGTGCAGCAACAAGAATCGTTCGCGTGGGCTGCGCGAGAGCTCGGTGCACGCAGCCGCCGCGACGTGCAACAACTCGGCGTAGTCGCGCGGACAGCGGTCCCGGCGCGAGCCGGCGTTCAGCTCCGCGATCAGCGTGTCGATCGCGCTCGCGCGATCCCCGGCGCGCCACAGGTAGCGAGCGATATCGAGCCGATCCGCGTCGCGCTTTGCGAGCACCGCGGCCATGCGCCGGTTGTACTGGCGCAAGCGATCGGGATCGATCGTCGCGAGTAACTCGTCCGGCCAGACTCGCGCTACGAACGCGTAGTAGGCGCCGTCGCTCCGCAGCAGCTTTGCGAGTGAGAGCTCATCGAGCGCAGCGCGCGTGCGATCGCGATCGGCGTGCGACGTGAGCTCGAGGTACGCATCCATGTCGAGCACGCTGCTTTCAGCGACCGCCAGCATCTCGGCGAGCTCGCGCGCGTCCGCGCTCAAGTGTTCGAGCTGCATGCGCCGGCCGTCCGAGAGCGTCGCGGGCAGCGCGCTGTGATCGAGGTCCGCCGGCAAGATCCAAGTGCCCATGCGGTAGGTTACGTAGCCGCCGGTGACGAGGTGTTGAATGAGCTGCATGCAGCCACGCGGGTTGCCTTCCGCGCGTTCGTGAATCCGTGCCGCGACTGCGTGGATGTACGGCACGTCGCCGAATACGGAGCCGAGCAGCGCTTCGGTATCGGCTGGGGTGAACCGCCGGAGCGCGATCTGCGTCGCTTTCTCGCGCAACACGAGAATTGCGCGCTCGTGTCGAGGCCGGCCGATCACGCTCACGGCCACCAGCAGCCGCTGGCGGCGAAACGCCTGCGCGACGGTTGCGAACGCGGCCTGTGAGGCCTCGTCGCAGCGATCGATGTCGTCCACTGCGAGCAGCAGCGGCTCCACCTTTTCGAACGCGGTCAGGAGCGCAACGAACGCGTTTTGCAGCTCTGCGCGGCGCTGATTGTCCGCGTTCGCCGGCACGTTGCCGATGAGCAGCAGCGCGAGCAATGAATCTTCGGAGACCTCGCCGCGATGCGCCTCGGGCAGCGCCGCCCACAGCTGCTGCGCGATCACGCTGACGGCACCGTAGCGTCCGCTCGCCGAATCCGCCGCACTCGCGCGTACGACCGTGATCCCGGAGAGCTTCGCGTCGAGGACGGTCGTGTCCAGCATTCGCGAACGGCCCGAGCCCTCCGCGCCTTCGATCAGCATCGCGCCGCCCTTGCCGCTATGCAGGCTCTTGATCCGCGTTCGAATGCGCGCTAGCTGCGAGCCGCGACCGACCAGCTCCGGAGTCGACACGTACGCGTGGGACTCGGCGCTGACCTCGGACTCCGGCAGATCCGCGATCGAGGTCAGCCGATCGATCACTTCGGCCGCGTTGCGAGGCCGCGCCGCGGGCTCGCGACTGAGCAGCGCGAGCACGAGCGCATCGAGTGCAGCCGGGACGGTGGGCGTGTAAGTGGACGGCGGCGCCGGCGGAGCTCGCCAAAACTCCGGCAGGTCCGCGAGCGTGCGCGCCGGATACGCATGCCGCCGCGTCAGAGCGAAGTAGATCGTACCGCCGAGCGCGTACAAGTCCGAACGCCCGTCGAGCGACTGCTGCAAGGATGCTTCGGGAGGAACGAACGGCGGTGTGCCGACGAGGGTCTTGGTCGGACCCATGACCGTCATCGCGCCGAAGTCGAGCAGCTTCGCGCGGCCGTCGGCTGTACGCTGCACGTTTTTGGGTGAGACGTCGCGATGCAACAACTGTCGTGAGTGCAAGAGCGCCAGCGCCGAACACGCGTCGCGTGCGAGCGAGCAAACTTCGCGCCATGGCAACGGCGAGAGCTCATGAAGTGCTCGACCCTCGAGCAACTCCATCGTGTAGAAGGGTCCGCGCTCGTCGCTGCCGAAATCGTGCGCACGCACGACGTTCGGGTGGGAGAGCCGCACGAGCACGCGGTATTCCTGATGAAACAGCTCGGTGAGCTTGCTCTGACGCTTTTCGTTCGCTTCGAAAATCAGGCGTTTCAACGCGATCGCGTTGCCGGTCACGCGGTCGATCGCGCGGTACACTGCGCCCATACCGCCTTGCCCCAACAGCGCGGTGACTTCGTAACGCTCCGTTCCGACGCCGGACAACGCATCGGTCGCGTGCTGCATGCATGTCTAGTCTAACAGGCCGGCGGACTTCGAAAACGTGACGCGCGACACGCTGCGTTAACCGAGTGTGTAGCGAAGCCAGGTGTGCGCCGAAGTGCTAGTGCCGGCCCGCGCAAACCTGCGAGATGGCTCGTGTGGGTGGCACGCCGGGGTGTGCCGCGCACATTGGAAGTAACTATGTCATACAACGGAGGCTCGGCTGCAGCATACTGCTCGTACAGCGCTACGAACGTCGTTGAGTCGAGCACACGTACAACGCGGAAACAGAACTAGGGAGCAACGGACATGGCCCAGGCAGTCAACCGCTACAAAGCGGACCTTCGTGAAATCGAGTTCGTTCTGTTCGAACAGCTCAAGCTGCAAGAGCTTCTCGGCAAGCCGCCGTTCGAGCAGTGGGGCCTCGACGAGGTCAAGCTCGTGCTTCCCGAGGTCTATCGTTTCGCGACTGAAGTGAGCGGGCCGATCAATCAGATCGGTGATCAAGAGGGCTGCAAGCTCGTCGATGGGCACGTGAAGACTCCGTCCGGCTTCATCGACGCGTGGAAGCGTTTGACGGAAGCCGGGTGGGGCGTGCTCTCGGTCGAACCCGAACACGGCGGTCAAGGTGCACCGCGCACGCTCGGCTCGGTCGTGAACGAGTTGATCAGCGGCTCGAACACGAGCTTTCAAATGTACAGCGGCCTGACGATCGGCGCCGCCGAGCTGATCATGAGTTTCGGTACTGACGACCAACGCAAGTTGTTCGTCGCGGACATGGTCGAAGGTCGCTCGGGCGGCACGATGTGTTTGACCGAGCCGCACGCGGGTAGCGACGTCGGCGATTGCACCACGGCCGCGGTCAAAAACGCCGACGGCACGTATTCGATCAAGGGCACCAAGATCTTCATCTCCGGAGGCGATCACGACCTCGCGCCGAACATCGTTCACATGGTGCTCGCACGTATCGAGGGTGCGCCCAAAGGTACAAAGGGGTTGAGCCTGTTCATCGTGCCGAAGTTTTGGGTGAACCCGGATGGTTCACTCGGCAAATCGAACGATGTGATCACCGCGTCGATCGAGCACAAGATGGGCATCTGCGGATCGTCGACCTGCGTGCTCAGCTTCGGTGAGAACGAGGCCTGTCGCGGCTTCTTGTGCGGCTCGGTCGAGAATCAGGGCATGCCGCAGATGTTCCAGATGATGAACGGCGCGCGCATCTTGGTCGGCGTGCAGGGCGTGGCTTCGGCGTCGAGTGCGTTCTTGAACGCGCTTCAGTACACGAAGGAACGCCGGCAAGGTTCGTCGACTGCGGCGATGAAAGATCCGAACGCGCCCCGCGTGCCGATCATCGAGCATCCGGACGTTCGCCGCATGTTGCTCGACATGAAGTCGCGCGTCGAAGGCATTCGTTTGCTCGGCTTGACTCTGACGAGCCATCTCGATCGCGTGCACGCGCTTGCAAGCACCGACCCCGATCGTGCGACCTATCACCGCGGTCAGGTGGACCTGCTTACGCCGATCTTCAAATCGTACGCGACCGATCAAGGCTTTCAAGTCGCCGCGACCGCGATTCAAGCCTACGGCGGCGCGGGCTTCTTGAAGGATCATCCCGCCGAGCAATATTGCCGCGACGCGAAGATCTTCTCGATCTACGAAGGCACGAATCACATTCAGGCGCTCGACCTCGTCGGCCGCAAGTTGCGCCAGCAGGGCGGAAAGCCGGCGCTCGACTTCCTCTCGGATGTCGCTCGGTTCGTCGAACAGCACGCGTCGCATTCGCGTCTCAGTGCGGCCGTCGAAGATCTGAAGAAGGCACACGCCGCAGCCGGGCAGGTGTTCATCAAACTGATGGAGTGGGGCAAGGCCGGTAAGGTCGACGTCACGGCGTTGAGCGCGAATCGCGTTCTCGATCTGATGGCGGAGTTGACTGTCGGATGGCTGCTGCTCGAGGGCGCGGCGATCGCGCACGACAAGTTAGCCAAACTGTCAGAGGGCCAGCCGGACTACGCGTTCTATCTCGGGAAGTGCCACGCCGCGATCTACTACGCGCGCAATGTGCTGCCCGGAGTCGCCGACAAAGCCGACATCATCGCGCGCGAAGACCGAAGCGCGCTCGAGATTCCGGAAGAGGCTTTTGCGACAGTTTGATCGCAAGCAAGCTGGCGTCTCGAGCGGGAACTAACGGACGGCCTAGACAATAAAGTCACAAGATCTTCGAATTCGGGCCTGACTGTCTGTGAATGCATCGAACAGTCAGGCCCGATGAGCCGTGACGGCGCCGTGATGGGGCCTGGGTGGTCGCAACGTTGAAACACCGTCGCAATCGCCGGTTCCTCCTGCAGCTACCAGCTGCACTCGAAACATCGCTCGTGATTGACCCTGCTGGGTGTGCGTGCTAGCCGATACCGGTATTCAGGATTCTCATGAGTCCTGAGCTTGGTATACAGCGCGAAGTTCCGCGCTTGGAGCACGATCATGAACGACACGGTGTATCTCGATCCGATCTGCGACGACGATGAACGCCGGGCTCGGCTCTTCGACGGTCAGTTGTTCGTGTACTCGCCACGCCCGAGCACCCTCGCGTTCGTGGAGCACACACGCAAAATGATCGAGGACGCGTTTGCGCCACTCGACCCGCGAACGGCTCAGCACGAGATGTCGGTCGAGCAGTATGCACAGCTGCTGACGCGGCTGAAGCCGGGCTTCATCCATCATCCGGAGTCGAAGCGTCACATCCAGACCCTACTCGCGGAGCTCGGCTGCGATCTGACGAAGACCTACTTCGACGTGCCGAAACTCCGAAGCTCCACGAGTGATGGGTACCTGACGACCGGCATCGCGTATGCCTGGCACCCGCATCGCGACACCTGGTACTCGGCGCCGGCCTGCCAGATCAACTTCTGGATGCCGATTTATCCGATCACCAGCGACAACGCGATGGCGTTCCATCCGCGGTACTTCAACGAGGCCGTCTCGAATACTTCGTCGGGCTACAACTACTATCTCTGGAACCAACAGCACCGGGGCGGCCACGTAGGGGCACTTTTGAAGTCGGACCCGCGGCCGCTGCCGAAGCCGACCCAAGCCATCGACATGGACCCGCAGGTCCGCCTCGTGATCCCGCCGGGCTCGATCCTGATGTTCTCGGCCCAGCAGATGCACTCGAGCGTGCCGAACACTTCAGGCGTCACACGCTTCAGCGTGGACTTCCGCACGGTCAATACGGACGACGCGGCGGCTCGGCGCGGGGCCCCGAACGTCGACGCGCAGTGCACCGGCACGACGATGCGCGACTACCTGCGCGGCACGGACCTAGGCCATGTTCCCGACGACATCGTCCGCATGTACGATGACGAAACTGTTGGACATGGCGGCTCTCTCTTTCAACCCACGAATGTTTGAACGGGCGGCGGCATGGCCGCGCTGACCGGGCACGTTGCGCTCGTCACGGGCGCGGGTAGCGGCATCGGCAAGGCGATCGCGCTCGCGCTGTCGAGCAACGGCGCGACTGTCTGTCTGGTCGGGCGGACTGCCTCAAAGCTGGAAGCGACGGCGCGCGAGCTCCCGCCGGGCCAAGCACGGGCGCTGCCCGCGGACCTCGCGAACGACGCAGAGATCTTGCGGCTGGCAGCTGCGGTGCCCGAGCTCGACATTCTCGTGCTCGCGGCCGGCGAGTACGCGACCGGTCCGATCGCATCTGCGCCGGTCGAAGCGTTCGACACGCTGTACCGCGCGAACTTGCACGCGAACTACCTGCTCGTGCAGGCGTTTTTGCCGAAGCTGAAACGCAAGCCAGGCCAGGTCGTGTTCATCAACTCGAGCACCGGGCTCGCGGCTCGGCCGGACGTCGGCATGTTTTCCGCGACGAACCACGGGCTGAAGGCGCTCGCGGATACGCTGCGCGCGGAGGTCAACGCGGACGGCATTCGCGTACTGAGCGTGCATCCCGGGCGCACAGCCACGCCGCGGCTCGAAGGGCTCTACGCGAGCAAGGGCCAGGTTTATCGGCCTGAACTCCTGCTTCAGCCGGAAGATGTGGCAGCTGTAGTCGTGCACACGCTGCAGTTGCCGCGGACCGCCGAAGTCACCGATATCAGCATGCGGCCGCTCGCGAAGTCGTACTGAGGAGTAAAGCGGTCGTGTCAGTGAGGGAGCACGCGCACTTCGCGATCGACGACTATCGTTTCTCGTGAGCTAGTCCCGCACTAGTCCCGCACTAGCGCGCGTGGGTGCTGAAGAACTCCCAGGCGGCGTCCGTGTTGTTCAATGTGTCACTGTTGGCGCCGACGATCTGACAGCCGAACTCTCCTGCACCAGTTCCGCAGCTATCGTTGCCGAACCAGACGTGTCCACCTTCGGCGACCGAACAAGCCGTGACATCGATCCCGGCCGGGCAGCTGTCGTACGTGACGCACGTCGTATCTCCGGCGCTCTTGGGCTGAGTTGCCGCGTGCGTCGTGACCGCGCACCCGTTCGCTTTCGCGATGCGCTCGAGCGACGGCTTCTGCAGACTGTACGGGATCAACGGGTCGGCGGTTCCGTGAAGGTCGAGCACCGAGACTTTCGCGGTTGGTGCGCATTCCATGAAATCGCTGGCGTCTGTCGTGCCACCACCGATGTCATTCATTCCGATCGCACCGGCACCGGGGGCCACTGCGGTAAACAGATCCGCAGCCTGGCAGGCCAATCGATAGCTCATGTACCCGCCGTTCGAGAGCCCCGTCGCGTACACGCGCGACTGGTCGATGTTCAAGTGAGTGGCGACCTCTTTGAAGATGGCGCGCATCAACGCGATGTCGTCGAGCTTCGCGTCGACCGCAGCGCCGCAACAGGTGCCGCCGTTCCAACTGTTCTGATAGCCATTGGGCATGACCAAGATGAAACCTGCTGCATCGGACTTCGCAGGCATGCCCGAGCCATCGACGCAAAACATCACTGCGTTTTGACCCAGACCGTGAATGCAGAAGACGACCGGCATCGGTGTGTCAGGGGTGTAGCTCGGCGGGACGTGGACTTTGTATTCGCGAGTATTGCCGGCTTGTCCGGTGACACCGGTGATCTGGAGGTACGTCTGTTCGGTCAGCGCAGGCGGATAGTCGCCCGCCTTCCAGTCGCCGGGACCTGTGCCGCGAGGTGCCGTCGCAGCACCGCCGGCGCTGCCACCGCTCGGTTGTGACGCGTCGGCCATCTGCGTGGAGCCCGCGTCATCGTCTGCGCCCGCGTC
>Ga0193753_10002783_pt1 | contig 13478 bp, 8 predicted proteins | sample H1c2metaG_FD_144925 | JGI IMG/M metagenome (GOLD analysis project Ga0193753, IMG submission 144925) | Soil microbial communities from a riparian zone of the East river system, Colorado, United States - H1c2 | ecosystem: Environmental > Terrestrial > Soil > Riparian zone | place: USA: East River... | reverse complement strand
GCCGCTTGGAGATGGCGCGCATCACCCGCGATCCATGGCCGCCGAACATAACCATGCCGGTGGGACGATCCGGGTCGAGTTGCAATTTGCGCATTTCGGCGCGCCGCTCCAGCTTCAAGTCGCGGTAAAAATTCGGACTGATGATCATCCCCGAGGTCTCGTGAACGGTCGCCTCCGGGCTCATCACGGCCTTCGCCTGCGCGAGCGCGCGCGGCGTTCCGCAGATGAAGTGCTGCGCCTGGTTCGGTTCGATCCAGAAGTGCGGCGGAAAGTCGGCCAGGTCCGTGAGAATGGTCGCGTACGGGGTAAGCGGGCGCGCCATGCACAACGCCTGGTACATGGCGCGATTGAAGTTCGGCACCAAGGACACGACCAGGTCGGGCTTGGATGCCTGCCAATGACGGCGCAGTTGCGCAACCAAGGATTTATGGCTCAGGCGAATCAGCATTTGCAGAATGCGCAATTCCTGCGCCAATCCCAAGGTCCAGCCGCGCGCCAGGCGCACGTTATAGTAGTCTTCCGGTTTGACGCCGGTGGTTCTGCGAAAGACGTCTTGCGGATCGAGGACTTCGAACAAATTGACCAGTCTGACCTGCCAGTCCCGGCATTGCTCGCGGATCGCCATCTCGAGGGCGACGGCCGCCGAGCGATGGCCGCCTCCCGCATTGACGTACACGAGGTCAATCGTAGTCATTCGCGTTCATTTTGAGCGGCAAGTGTGACCAACCGATGAAATCCTTCCTTTTTGTGACGGCATTAACGCTGTTGGGCGAAATGGCGACAGCGGATGCTGTGCACTTGAGCCATGGCCGTTTCAAAGATCTCCTGCTCTACGCCCCGGCTCACGCTACGAGCGTCGTGTTATTGCTGTCCGGCGACGAGGGCTGGGACCGCCGTGCCGACGCACTCGCTGCGCGGCTTGGGGAGCAAGGCGCCATGGTGGTCGGCATCGACTTGAAGAAATTCAAAGCCGTGCTCGAGGCGGACGGCAGCGACTGCGTTTTCCCGGACGGGGACCTCGAGAATTTGAGCCACTTCGTGCAGGCCTACTCGCACAACTCAACTTACCTTGCGCCGCTGCTGGTCGGGATCGGCTCCGGGGGCAGCATGGCCTACGCCGTGTTGGCGCAGGCGCCCAAGGACACCTTCGCCGGCGCATTGAGCGTCGGTTTCTGCCCGCACATGAATATGGACAAGCCGCTTTGCAAGGGTTCCGGCCTCGAGATGACGCACGCCGGCCGAGGCTTGGGGCTTGACCTCAAGCCGCTCAAATCCTTGAGCAACCCCTGGGTGACACTGCAAGGTTCCGAGGATTCGGCCTGCCCCGCCGCGGCCAACCGCGATTTTGTTTCCCGGGTGCATGGCGCGGCCATCGCGACGCTGCCTAGGTTAAGCGATCTATCCATCAGCGCCGCCTTTGCCAAGCTGGCAACGGCAAACTCGAATCGCAGCATCGCGCCGCCCGCGGAGTTGGGCGATCTGCCCGTGGTCGAAGTCGCCGCGAAGCCCGGCGCGCCGCCTTCCGATGCCTTCGCCATCATGATGTCGGGCGACGGCGGCTGGGCCGGCATCGACCAAGACCTTGCCGCTGCCTTGACCGCAAAGGGTATCCCGGTCGTGGGTTTGGATTCCTTGCGCTACTACTGGACCGCACGCACGCCGCAGGGTGTCGCGGCCGACACGGATCGTCTGATTCGCTACTACCTGGCGCACTTCGGCAAGAAACGCGCGCTGCTCATCGGCTACTCGCAGGGCGCGGATGTGCTGCCTTTCGCCGTGAATCGTCTGCCGGCGGCGAGCAAAGCCGTCGTGTCTTTGATGGCGATCCTGGGGATGTCCGAACACGCCCTGTTTGAATTTCATGTCAGCAGCTGGATCTCGGATGACAACTCCGGTCCGGAAACCCTGCCTGAGGTGAATCGGGTCGGCGGCATGCCCGTGCTATGCATCTATGGAGAAGACGAGCACGACTCGCTATGTCCGAAATTGGATTCCAATAAATTCAAGATCGTGAAAGTCAAAGGCGGCCATCACTTCGACGGCAACTATGCAGGTCTGGCAGACGAGATCCTGGCCGCCGCCAAGCCGTCTTCGCGGTGATGCAATGCATCTTTGGGTGAGATGCCGAATTCGTGCCGGAACGCCGTACTGAACTGCGACAAATTGGAATAGCCGCAGGCGGTTGCGACATCAGTGACGGTGGTGCTGCGTGCATCGGCCAAGTTCAACAGCTGCCGCGCCCGTCCCAGCCGCTGCAACTTCAGATACTCGTGCGCGGACCACGGTTCATTGCGAAACAGGCTGTGCAGATAGCGCAGTGAGATGCCGCATTCGGCGGCGACGGCAACCAGCGTTAACTCGGGGTCCGACAAACCCCGGGCGATGATGTGCTTGGCGCGGGCGAGCGCGCCGGCGCGAATCGACGATGAACTGGATTGCGCATCGGCTTCGCCTCCCAGGGCCAGCAGTACCAGCTCTGCCGCGATGCGCACCGCCGCACTGAACTGCTCTTTCTCGAGTCCCACCGCTTCTCGGTGCAAGGTGAACAAGGTGTCGCGCGCCAGCAGCCACAAACCGTGCTCGACGGAATGAACCCGCGGAAATGTGCGCGTCGCACCGATCAATCGGTGCTCGACGAAATCACGCGGCATGTTCAAGTAGACCGAGTCATACGAGTCGTCGGGCTTCGTATGTGTAAAAGGCGCAAAGCAGGCGACCAGCGCGGCGGTGCCGGGCTTGCACTCAATCTGTTGGCCGCGATTGAGAAATTCATGCGCACCGATGCGCGCAATCGTTACGCCGTATTCTTCGCGCCCGTCCGCCGCAACGTCGGCGGCGGTGCGGATCAGCTGGGTACGGCCTCCGACTGTGATGACGCGCGACAGCATGAAACCGTTGTCTCGATAGGCAGTCGCACTGATGCTGAAAGACGCCTGGCGGCGCAAATTCACCGTCATGTTGCCGAAGCTTCGGCTCGAGAATCTTCGGTATTCGGCGGCCATCCCGGGCCGGTCGGATATTGAACCGACCAATTCATCGCTCAACATGGCCCAATCCCCTCGCGAATCGACGCTTGGCTCATACAGCGACATCGCGCAGCCTTCGACGTTACTGAACGTTCGTTAAGAAGTGTGAATGTGCGCTCGCTGAAAAAACCTGTGCACCTTGGGTAAAGCATAGCTCCTTGCCGCCCCGTAATATATTAAGTATCAGGCTGGGCATTGGGCATTTCCACTACAAACAGAATGTACTTTTAACGTCCGAAGGAGTTGCAGTGAATAACACATCCGATCGAAAACCGGGTTGCGCGCGTGCGCGCTGGATAAGTATGAGTGTCGCGGCGCTGGCGCTGGCCGCTTCCTCCGTCAGCATGGCGCAAAATCTTTCCGCCTCCACCTGCAATTCGGGCGCCGACAATCCGCCCGCGTGCAATCCGGGCGTGGTGCGCGGGGATCGCGCCGAAGGCTGGCTCGCTCAGGGCCGATCCGAGGTCATGGCGCGCAACGGCATCGTGACGACGAGTCAACCGCTCGCCGCACAGGCGGGGCTCGAGATCTTGAAGCAGGGCGGTAATGCCATCGATGCCGCGGTGGCAACCGCGTCAACCTTGAATCTCATGGAACCGATGAACGTCGGCATGGGCGGCGATCTGTTCGCGATCATCTACATCGCGAAGGAGCACAAAATCCACGTGCTCAATGCCAGCGGCAAGGCGCCCAGTGGCGAGACGCTGGCCTTCATGAACGCCAACGGCTACGCATACGATCCCACCAATTGGGGACCGGGCTCGGGTATGCCGGGAGCGGGCATTCTCACCGTGACGGTGCCGGGTGCGACCTGGGGATGGCAGGAAGTCCTGGATAAATACGGCACGATGGGCTTCAAGCAGGTGCTGCAGCCGGCGATCGACTACGCGACCAACGGCTTCGCCGTCTCGGAACGCATCGCGCATGATTGGACCTTGCCGAAAGCTGAGAATTCTCCGGCGAATTCGGTGGCGAAGTGCTGCACGGTTCAGGATCCCGATTCGATCGCCACGTGGTACATCGATGGTGCGCCACCGGCCGCGGGGCAGATCTTCCGCAACCTCGAACTGGCCAAGTCATTCAAGCTGCTGCAGGAGCACGGCCGCGATGTGTTCTACACGGGCGAGATTGCGCGCGCCATCGTTGCCAAGTCGAAATCGCTCGGCGGTACCATGACTCTGGCCGACCTCGCCAACTACAAAGGCGAGTGGGTCAACCCCATGACGACCAGCTATCACGGCTTCCAGCTGAACGAGCTGCCGCCGCCCTCTCAAGGGTTCGCTGCCAACGAAATGCTCAACATCCTGCAGGCCTGCATCGGCAAGGTGTATCCGGGCCAGACGCTGGCCTCGCTCGGACCGACCGATGCGCGCTACTGGCACATGCTGGTGGAGGCGAAGAAGCTCGCCTATGCAGATCTCTACACCTACAACGGTGATCCGGACTTCAATCCGAATCTCCTGACGACGTTGAAGACCAAGCTGCTCACGCCGGCCTACGCACAGAGCCTGTGCTCAAAGATCAATCCCAGTCAGGCCTCGAAGACGCAGCCCGGCAACGCCACCGGCATCGGCGATACCATCGTGCTCTCCACCGCAGACCGTTGGGGCAACATGGTGGCGTGGGTCAACAGCAACTATGGCGGCTTCGGCTCCGGCATCACCGTGCCGGGATATGGATTCATCCTGCACAACCGAGGCGGACTGTTCACACTGAATCCGAACAGTCCCAATGTCATCGAGCCGCAGAAGCGTCCCTACAACACGCTTTCCGCGGGCTTCGTGATGCAGGGCAATTCGGATTCGGGCCAGCTGATGACATTGCTGCTCATGGGCGGCGACATGCAGTCGCAGGGCCATGCGCAGATGTTGGTAAACATGATCGACTTGGGCGCAAACCTCCAGGCCTCGACCGACATGGCGCGGTTCTATCACAACCAGGTGCCGAACGTGCTCGAGCTCGAGTCGCAGCTCTACAACTCGGTGGGCTCTCAGCTGCAGTCCATGGGACATACCGTGCAATCCATCAACGGATCACCCGTGGGCGGATACCAGGCCATCCTGTTCACGCCCGATTTGCAGGAAAAAGCACCGAAGCCCAATAACGATACGCGGCCCGTCGACGGCTTTTATCGGGCCGGCACGGATCATCGCAAGGATGGCCAGGCGGCCGGCTGGTAAGAGACGATTGACTGACCCGACATTGAATCGGCCGGGCGGGAGTGCGCAAGCACTCCCGCCTCGATGCACAGCGCTAGATGCGCCCCTCCGCCGCCATCCAGTCGTAGCAGTCCTTCACCATTTGCTTGAGCGGCAACACGCGATAGCCGAGCTCGCGCTGCGCCTTGGCGGAACTCGTGCTGACGCTCTTGGAAATGGTCGCGGCCATTTCCGGCGTGATCGGCGGTTGCTTACCGGTAAGGCGACTCCCCAAATCGCCCAAGGTTGCGACGATGCGCAACATGGCCGTCGACATGGCCTTGGCGGGCGCGGGTTTCCCAACCAACGGCGCGATCTCGCGCACCAGCTCCAGCATGGATTTATTTTCTCCGCCGAGCAGGTAAGAGCCGCGGTTCTGACCCTTGTCGGCAGCAGCGATGTGCGCAGAGACCACTTCCCGCACATGCGCGAATGTGAGCATCGAGGCGGGCACACCCGGCAATTTGTCGTCTCGAACCATGAGGAATAGCCGGGACCAAGTGCCGATATCGTAGGGACCCATGATGGCCCCGGGCTGCATGATCACCACTTCAAGACCCTTGTCGGCAGCCGCGAGGGCAATCTCCTGAGCCTGCCATTTGGTTTTCTGGTAGTTGATGCGTGAAGTTGCCGCAAGACTCGGCGTCTCCTCGCTGATCTCGCCCGAAACCATCCCGTACGCGGAAATCGACGAGGTCACGACCAGCCGCCGCACGCCCTTCGCCAACGCCGCGCCAACCACATTGCGCGTGCCATCGACATTGTCTTTGGTTTGCTGGGCGTTTCCGCCCCGCCACATATTGGTATTGCCCGCGACGTGAAAAACCGTGTCGGTGCCGGGCGGAATCGCCGCCAGCAGCGAATTGGGATCGCTCAATTCCCCGGCTGCGAGTCTGGGTTGAAACCGCTTCAGCAATTTTAAATCGGAGCTGCGGCGATGCAGGGCGGTCACGTCCCAGCCGCGAATCATCAGCTCCTTGACCATGTTGAGACCGACGAAGCCGGTCCCACCCGTGACGAATGCTGCCCGCCCCGAGCTAGGCGGCATCAGCCGTGTCCCCGGCCTCGGGTTCGTAGCCTAGGATCGGCGCCAACCAACGTTCTGCTTCACTCACGGTGAGTCCCTTGCGCTGCGCATAGCTGATGACCTGGTCGCGGTCGATCTTGCCCACGCCGAAATAATGCGCCTTCGGGTGCGAAAAATAAAACCCGCTTACCGCTGCGGTGGGAAACATGGCGTAGGACTCGGTAAGAGTGATCCCGGCGGTGCGGTCAGCATCGAGCAGCCGCCACAGCAGCGCCTTCTCGGTGTGGTCGGGGCAGGCCGGGTATCCGGGCGCCGGCCGTATGCCTCGATACTCCTCGCGAATCAGCCCGCTGTTGTCGAGGTGTTCCTGCGGGGCGTAGGCCCAAAACTCGCGCCGCACGCGCTCGTGCAGCCGTTCCGCCAGCGCTTCGGCCAGGCGATCCGCCAGTGCCTTGAGCATGATGCTGCTGTAATCGTCGTGCTGTGCCTCGAATCGCGCCACGTGCGCGTCGATGCCGACTCCCGCGGTGACGGCGAATGCGCCGACATAATCCGCGCGGCCCGTATGCGCAGGGGCGATGAAGTCGCTCAAGCACAGCTGTGCCTGATCTTGCGGCTTGGATTTTTGCTGGCGCAGATTATGCAGGCGCAGCTCCACGCTCTGCCGCGTATCATCGACGAATACATTGATGTCATCGTCGCCGACGCTGTTGGCGGGGAAGAATCCGACCACCGCGCGAGCCTTGAGCCACTTCTCCTCGATCAATCGGTTCAGCATGCGGGTGGCGTCGGCATACAGATTGCGCGCCGCCTCGCCGACGATCTCGTCCTGCAGAATGTCGGGGAACTTGCCGGCAAATTCCCAGGCGTTGAAGAAGGGCATCCAATCGATGTAGGGCACCAACTCCTGCAACGAGTAATCATCGAAGGCTCGGACGCCCAGGAAGGTGGGTACCGGCGGCGCATACGCCGCCCAGTCGATCTTGAATTTCTTGGCACGGGCGTGACTGAGCGACAGCTGCGGCGCTTTGACGCTCTTGTTGCGATGCTGCTCGCGCCGCCGCTCGTGCTCCGCCTTGATGGTGACCACATAGGCGTCGCGCGTGGCCTTGGTGACCAATTGCTGGCAAACCCCGACCGAGCGCGACGCATCCTTCACGTAGATCACGGCGCCCTTGTAGTGCGGATCGATTTTGACCGCCGTGTGCGCCGGCGACGTGGTCGCGCCGCCGATCAGCAGCGGCTGCTCGTACCCGAGGCGCTGCATTTCCTTGGCCACGTGCACCATTTCATCCAGCGACGGCGTGATCAGCCCCGACAGGCCGATCAAGTTCGCGCCCTCGCGCGTGGCGGCCTCGAGAATCTTCTCGCAGGAAACCATGACCCCCAGGTCCACGACCTCGAAGTTGTTACATTGCAAGACCACGCCGACGATGTTCTTGCCGATGTCGTGCACGTCGCCTTTGACCGTGGCGATCACCACCTTGCCGTTGGAGCGGCTCTCGCCGGATTTCTCCTTCTCGATATAGGGAATCAGGACGGACACGGCTTTTTTCATGACGCGCGCGGATTTGACCACTTGCGGCAGGAACATTTTGCCGGCGCCGAACAGATCGCCGACCACGTTCATGCCGTCCATCAACGGTCCCTCAATGACATCGAGCGGCCGCTTGGACTGCAATCGTGCTTCTTCCGTATCCTCGAAAACGAATTCATCCAGCCCCTTGATCAGCGCGTGCTGCAAGCGCGCCTCGACGGGCAGCTTGCGCCATTCCAGATCATCGCCGCGCTTTTGCGTGCCGCCGCCCTTGAAGCGCTCGGCGATTTCCAACAGCCGCTCCGTGGCATCGGCGCGGCGCGCCAGGACCACGTCTTCCACGCGCTCGCGCAGCTCCGGCTCGATGTCCTCGTAAATCGCCAGCTGGCCGGCATTGACGATGCCCATGGTGAGCCCGGCGCGGATGGCATGGTAGAGAAAGACCGAGTGCATCGCCTCGCGCACCCGCTCGTTGCCGCGAAACGAAAACGACACATTGCTCACGCCGCCGCTGGTGTGCACCCCGGGCATGCTCTGCTTGATGGCGGCGGTCGCCTCGATGAAGTCCAGGCTGTAGCGGTTGTGCTCTTCGATGCCGGTGGCCACCGCAAAAATGTTCGGATCGAAGATGATGTCTTCGGGCGGAAACTGGATGCGCTCCGTGAGAATCCGGTAGGCGCGTTCGCAAATGCTCACCTTGCGCTCGATGGTGTCCGCCTGGCCTTTTTCATCGAACGCCATCACCACCACGGCGGCGCCGTAACGCAGGCACAATCGCGCATGCGTCAGAAACGCTTCCTCACCCTCCTTGAGGCTGATGGAATTGACGATGCCCTTGCCCTGCACGCACTTCAAGCCCGCCTCGATCACGGACCATTTGGACGAGTCGATCATGATGGGGACCCGCGCGATATCCGGTTCGCCGGCGATCAAGCTCAAGAACTTCACCATCGCCGCCTGCGAGTCGAGCATGCCCTCGTCCATGTTCACATCGATGATCTGCGCGCCGTTCGCCACCTGCTGGCGCGCCACATCCACGGCCGCCGCGTAATCGCCGGCCTCGATGAGCTTGCGAAACTTCGCCGAGCCGGTGACATTGGTGCGCTCGCCGACATTGACGAACAAGCTGTTGGCATCGATGGTGAGCGGCTCCAAGCCGCTCAAGCGGCACGCCGACTCGATGTGCGGAACGACGCGCGGGGCAACACCGGCGAGCGCGGCCACAATGGCGCGAATGTGCTCAGGGGTGGTGCCGCAGCAGCCGCCCGCCATGTTCAAGAATCCGCTGGCGGCAAAGTCCCGCAAGATTTCGGCCGTTTCCTGCGCGGTTTCATCGTATTCGCCGAAGGCATTGGGCAGCCCGGCGTTCGGATATGCGCACACATAGGTATCCGCGATGCGCGCCAGCTCTTCCACGTAGGGCCGGAGCTGCTTGCCGCCCAACGCACAATTCAATCCCACCACCAACGGCTTGGCATGACGGATCGAATTCCAAAACGCTTCGGTGGTCTGTCCCGACAGGGTACGCCCCGAGTTGTCGGTAATCGTGCCCGAGACGATGATCGGCAGCTCCGTGCCGACTTCATCGAAGACCTGGCGCACGGCGAACAGCGCGGCCTTGGCATTCAAGGTGTCGAAAATGGTTTCGATCAGAATCATGTCGACGCCGCCCGCCATGAGCGCACGCGTGACATCCGAGTACGCCGCCACCAGTTCATCGAAGCTGATATTGCGGAAACCGGGATCGTTGACATCCGGCGACAAGGAGGCCGTGCGGTTGGTGGGACCCAGGGCTCCGGCAACGAAGCGTTGCACACCGCTTGCGGCGCCGACTTCATCGGCGACCCGGCGCGCCAGCCGGGCCGCTTCGAGGTTCAATTCCCCGACCAGAGACTGCATGCCGTAATCCGCCTGCGACACCGCCGTGGAATTGAAGGTGTTGGTGGAAATGACATCCGCGCCCGCATCGAGATAGGCACGATGAATGTCGGCAATGATCGCAGGCTGGGTGAGGCTCAGTAAATCATTGTTGCCGCGCACATCGCTGCGCCACTCCTTGAATCGCTCGCCGCGAAATTGCGCTTCTCCGAAGCGATGGCGCTGGATCATGGTGCCCATCGCGCCGTCGAATATCACAACGCGCTGCCCGAGCAGCGCGGTAAAGGCCAAGGCTCTCGGCGTCGACATCATGCCACCCGTGCTTCACTGACCCGCGGCCGGATTCCCAGCGCGTGACAGATCGCATACGCCAGTTCGGCGCGGTTCAAGGTATAGAAATGAAACTCCTCGACGCCGTGCTGGCGCAAACGCTGCACTTGTTCGATGGCCACATTCGCGGCAATCATGCGCCGCGTATCCGGATCATCATCGAGGCCATCGAAGCGGCTGCGCAGCCAATCCGGGACGCTGGCCCCGCAGCGCGCGGCAAAGCGCAGCAACTGCGGGAAGCGCGTGATGGGCAGGATGCCGGGAACGATGTTGGCCTGGATGCCCGCTGCCGCACAGCGATCGCGATAGCGCAGGAACAAATCCGTCTCGAAGAAGAACTGCGTGATGGCACGGCCGGCGCCGGCGTCGACCTTGCGCTTGAGATTCTCCAATTCGGCGTCGAGTCCGCCGGATTCGGGATGGCCTTCAGGGTATGCCGCGACGGACATTTCAAAATCGCCGACCCGGCTTAAGCCCTTGACCAAGTCGGAGGCGTAGGCGTAGCCCTCGGGGTGCGGCCGGTAGCGGCCCTCGGCGGTGAGGTTGGCGGCGGGCGCATCGCCGCGCAGCGCGACCAAGTGGCGCACGCCCAGCGCCCAGTACTCTTTCGCGATCTCGAGCACTTCTTGGCGGGAGGCGCCCACGCAAGTGAGGTGCGGCGCGACGCGCAGATCCGTTTCATGCAGCACCCGTTGCACAAATTCATGGGTACGCGTGCGGGTCGAGCCGTCGGCGCCGTAGGTCACCGACACAAAGCTGGGCCGCAAGGGGGCGAGCCGCTGCACGGACTGCCACAGCTGCTGAGCCATGGCCTCATCCCCCGGGGGGAAAAACTCGAACGATACGGCTGGATCGGACATACAGAACCCTTAAGGGACTACCTCGACATTCAGCATGCTAAAGCCTACGATTTGATTCAATCTCATTATTCTAATAGCAGGAATGAATTACGCTCATGTCGTCCACGGCCCTTGAAGTTCGGCACCTGGAGACCTTATTGGCCCTGGCCGAGTGCGGGAGCCTGTCAAAAGCGGCCGCGCGCCTGTTCCTGACCCAATCCGCCCTGTCGCATCAGCTGAAAACGCTGGAAACCCACTATGGGGCCGCGCTGGTCGAAAAGAATGTCCGTCCTTTGAGGTTTACTGCCATCGGACAACGCCTACTTGTCCTGGCGCGGGCGGTGTTGCCGCAAATGGCCGAGGCGGGGCGCGACGTGGCGCGTTTGGCCCAGGGCCACGCGGGGCCCTTACGGGTCGCGGTGCAGTGCCACAATTGTTTCGATTGGCTGATGCCGGCGATGGATGCCTACCGAACCCTGTGGCCCGAGGTCGAGTTGGACATCATTTCCGGATTTCTCATGAACCCGTTGCCGCTGCTCGATCAGGGCGATGCGGAGCTGGCCATCATCCATGACCGGCAAGAGGACCTCCCCACCATCACCTTCAGTCCGCTATTCCGCTATGAAAGCGTGGCGCTGATGAGTCCGCGGCATCGCCTGGCCGCAAAACCCTGGGTGGAGGCGGCCGACTTTGCCGCCGAGACGCTCATCACCTACCCCGTGCCCGACGAAATGCTGGATGTTATGAAGCACTGTCTCACGCCGGCCGGCGTCAATCCGAAGCGGCGAACCGCGGAGCTGACCGTGGCCATCCTGCAGCTCGTCGCCAGCGGCCGCGGCATCGCCGCGCTGCCTTCCTGGACCGTGGGCAATTATATCGAGCGGGGTTACGTGGTCTCGCGACCCATTGGCCAAGCGGGACTGCGCTGCGAGCTGTATGCCGCGACCACCCATGCCGGCGCCGGGGCCGCCTATATAAGAGAGTTCATCGCATTGACCCGAGCCCAGAGCCTCACCGAGCTCGCGGGCGTTTCGGCGCTATAGCTTTCTAACTCCTCAAGGAAGCACGGCCGGCGCGGCCATGTAGGCGCCGCTCAGCGATTGAAATTGTCCGCCGTCGGTGCCAATGCTGGTCTGTTGACCATCGCCGTTGCTGAATACAACGCCCAGGCCGCCGACCGCCACCAACTCGTCGGGATGCGTCAGAAAATAATGCACGCGGTTGTCGCGATAGTGATTGGGGGTGCCGCCCGGCGTCGTCGAGGGCACGCCCTCGGGCGTCTGCCACCAAATGAGGGGCAGATTGCCGATGCCGGTATGGTAGGCCTGCGCTTGTGCCAGATGGTCTTGGAAGTTCGGGTGGGTTTGATTGCTCTCATCCCAGTAGTAGCCGGTGCCGCCGCGCGCGCAGCCGGGCGGTAGCGGCGACACTTCGAAGCAGCCCGCATCGCGGTCGAGCGTTTCCTCGACGATGAAGTCGGCGTCCTGCGCGCCGAGGGCATTCATGAATGCCACGACATCGGCGTTGGTATTGCCGCCCCACGGTGACGGCGGGAAACCCACATAGGCATTGGATGCGTACTTACGCGCCATCGCGATCACGCAGCGCGCCAGGCCGGCAACCGTATTGGGCTGTGTCGCGCAATCGGGATTGCTGCTCACAACCGCCGCGAGCTTGGTCGGATCGTGCCCCGGTGCGTTGAGCTCGATGTATCCCCAGAAATCAGGCTCGACATTGACGAGCGCCGGCGTCTTCAATGCAGCAATGTCTTGGAACAAGACTTTCATGCGCGCCCAGTAAGTCGCCATGTAGGCCGAATCGTTCACGACGGAAATGTTTCCGTCGCCGTTGTTGGCCATTTGGTAATAGGTGTACATCGGAATTGCGCCAATCGACTTCGCCTGGTCGGCAACCACGCAGACATAATCGCAAGGCGGAGAATTCCAACTGGTCCAATCACCCGCGCCCAAGTACACATCGTAAATATCCACTTTGAGCACTTGCGACTGAACCGCAGAAATCGTGTTGACTCCGGCCTGCGATCCGAGTCCCACCAGCAGGCGCGATGGCAGGCCCAACTTGGCCGCCAGTTTGGCTGCGGGACCGCTGCCGCCCGCCGCCGGCGGCGCGCTGCTGCCGTTGATGGTCACCATGGCGTTTGCCGGTAGCCCTACGTTGGCGCCGCTGGCACTCGAAAGCGCGACGGAGAAGGTCTTCGAGCCCGAGAAGGGAGTCGTGCTCACCGCAACATTGAAGCTTTTGGCGCCCGCATCGCCGGCATTCCAAGATAATTTCCCGCTGGTCGCGGTGTAGTTGGTTCCGGAAGCGGCCGTGCCGTTGCTGGTGGCATAGTTCACCGAAGCCGCACTGCTAGAGCCGGAGCTGCGCACGACGCTGATCGTCACCTTGCCCGCGCTCTGTGCCACCGAGTAAGTCGATGCCGACAGCTGCAGCGTGAGCGGCTCGGTGGTGACGGGAGGGGGACTCGGCGCCGGAGGAGTCGGCGCGGGGGGATTCGGTGCCGGCGGCGTCGGTGCCGGCGGCGTGGGTGCCGGCGGCGTGGGTGCCGGCGGCGTGGGTGCCGGTGGAGTCGGTGCCGGTGGAGTCGGCGTCGGGGATGACGGCGGCTCCGTGCCCGTGGGA
>Ga0193753_10002782_pt1 | contig 13488 bp, 14 predicted proteins | sample H1c2metaG_FD_144925 | JGI IMG/M metagenome (GOLD analysis project Ga0193753, IMG submission 144925) | Soil microbial communities from a riparian zone of the East river system, Colorado, United States - H1c2 | ecosystem: Environmental > Terrestrial > Soil > Riparian zone | place: USA: East... | reverse complement strand
CGGTCAACACCTACTTCTACGCGCTGACATTCACCGACGGCGAAGGGGGCGAGACTCCCTATGGCGCCTCGCTTCAGGTCGAGCGGCCACCTGGGTTCGCCAGCGGGCGCATCCAGCTCTCCAACCTCACCTTCGGCATGGAAGCGGCAGGGGCAACCGGCTGGCGTCTCTACCGGGCCACGGGCGGCGCCGCCTACGGGCTCCTAGCCACCGGCGGTGCCGGCGAAGACACCTTCAACGACGACGGAGAAACGGGGCTCGACTGCTCTCAGCACCCACCGACGGATCAGAACACCACCGCGGGGATCAACCAGATCGAAATCCACCTGCCATCCGGGCTGCCGGCGGCGGCGGAAACGATCAACATCTACGCCTCGGTGACCGGGGACTTCTCCGGCGGCTCCCTGCTGAGGTCGGTGCCGGTCGCGAGTGGCGGCGGCGTGATGGTCTTCAGCAAACTGGAACTCGGGTCGCAGTCGCCCCCCGACGTGAATCTCTCGATCGGTGGCGCCCACAAGATCGATCCCGACACCGAGCTGCTCGACTGGCACTGGAAACGGCCGGTAGGTAAAGCCGCGGAACTGCCGCCGGGCGGGAACGAAGAAGGTGACGTGCGTCTCGTGGTGGAAGAGAACGCGCTCTACCAGTGGAACGAAGACGAAGAATGGACCGTCCTCGAATTCGCTGCCTCAGCCAAAGATGAACGGATCGAAGAAGAGGGTGTCGGCGTCGTGCTCTTCGGAGCTGACCTCACCTTCCCTCGTGGCACCACCGGATTCAAACAGTACATCTGGATCGGTGAAGCTGAAGGCGAAGAACCCGAAAATATGGCCGAATTCGACATCCTGGTAGACACCAAACCGAAACCGTAATGCCACACATTGGGCGCATAAGGCTGGACGGTACTCACAACCGTCCGCACTGGCTGGAGACCGCTGAAGAGGCTGTTCGTGTCTGTTCCGATGGTGATCACATCTTCTGGGCGAGCGGCCACGACGAAGAAGCCGGCACCGTGATCATCGGTCGGGCCAACGTTGACGGCACTGGTCTCGACGACTCCTGGGTGACGCTTGACGGACTCGCCCATGTCTTCTTCGCAATGGAGCTGGTTACAGATGGAACCTACGTCTATGTGATGGTGACGGAACTGGATGCGGAAGGAGGGAACGCTGAACGGGCGTTCATCGCCAGGATCAAAGTCGCTGATGGCTCCCTTGAACTCGAATGGCACACTGCGTCGATCGATGGCTTCTACCAACACCTGACTGTGGGTGGCGGACATCTGTACTGGACCCGTGAAATCAATGTCTCCGAATCCTGGGTCGCACGAATGAAATCGGACGGCACCGATCTCGAACCCGAATGGATCAAAGTCCCCGCAGGGTTCTACCCGCCCCTCACCGCTGACGCTAACTTCCTGTGGTCGAGAGTGGGCAACACTCTGTGGGTGGCCGACCTCGGTGAACCAACGCCGACGTTCGAAGAATTCGGTCCCGAAGGGGAATTGCTCGAAGCCTCGGGGAGGCTTACCACTTCCCATGTCTACCTCGGGCAGTTCCAGGAAGGACCGCCGAGTGGCCCGCCCACGGGGATCAGCGAGGAAGGCTATCTCTACTACTGCCTCACAGAATTCGAAGTTGAAGAAGAAGAAAAAGAAGAACGACCAATCGTGTCATCGAGGTTCGTTCGCCTGAAACGATCGGATGGCACGGTTGAAGGTCACTTTGACCTAGCGAGTGCTGTTGGCTCCTACGATGTCGCCGAGTTCCCATTCGAAATCGGAGAGCCCGGTGGAGAAGATGAAGAAGAAGAACCCACCAATGTGGTCAAAGTCAAGGCCGGCGGCGAACTCATAGACGGCCGGCGGTACGTGAAGGCTGGCGGCGAACTCGTCCCGACCTAATGGCGCTGTTCACCTTCCTCAACGGCTCCGAGGCGCAGAAGGAACACTGGCGCCTGGGGCCATCGCTGATGCACAATCTCACGGTCGGATCACTTCTGGTGGCGGTGACCGTCGAGTTCGTTCCCTACTCCGAGCTTGAGGACACGAGCTTTCTCGCTGAGACCTTCTGGACGGTTGGCGACAGTAGCTCCGAAACAAAGGTGCGCCTCGACTACCCGATCTTCGGCGGCGGCGATGGCAAACTGGAGTCCCTCGAAGCCGAGGCCGCGAAGTGGGGACTGGAATACAACGGCTTGCTCCACGCTAACGAGACACCGGTGCATGAGCTGGGTCACTCGATCTTTGCTGCACTGCCCGAGCCCGATCGCCTGGGGATCGCGAGGCTCTTCGGCGCCGAGAGCACGGACCAGGATGAGCTAGCCCCACCGGGCTCGGCGTGGGAGGATCGCATTGCGGAGGGGATCGCCGAGACGTTCAAGGAGGCGTTCTTACCTGCCCGTTACAGGGTCTTCCCGAATCGCACTAAGCGCCGGATCTCCTACAAAGACTTTCCGGAGTTCAGGCGGCACGTCCGCGGCGTCACCGGGGAAGGCAACGACAGCTACTGCTATCTCTACGGCTCTGGTGCCAATCGCCAGCACGACGTAGAGGAAAAGCTCCAAGACAAACTCCCTGTCCACAAATCGGATCGCGACCCCGAAGCCTTCGTCGAATATCAAGAGATCGAGAAATTTCAACTCGGCTATGGAGTGCATATGAGGCAGTTCAAAGAGTCGGGCAAACTCCCCTTCACCATTGAACCCGCCGGCGGGGGCGCGTCCTAATGCCTGACGAAAAACCGGCTGAAGTCAAGGTCAGGTTCTACGACAACTTCCATCAGGTCGAGTCCGGCCATGGTGTTTCTTTTGGCTTCCTCGGCACATATATCGACATCGAAGAAGTTCAGCACAGGCTCATACAGATCCGAGTGACGGCCGATGGTGGCAGCTATAAAATCGGTGTGGTCTCCGACGTGTACGTGCTGCCCGAAGATGAAGAGGAAACGCGTTTCACGTCGTCGATCGCCTGGGACGCCAGCGGCGCCTCAATCGCCGCGGCGCTCAACGCGATCTCGGCGATTGCCCTGGGCGGCAAATTCGAATGGACCTTCGTCGAAGACGGTCTACTCGGGCCAATCCTCGATGTCAAGGCGGCTCTGTTTGGCTCCGAACAGCGGTTGCCCGACGGCTTCGAAAGCGAAAACGATCTCTTCGGGCATCTGGTTTGGGACTGGGACGAAACCTTCTACGTCATCAACCTCGAAAAAGGTGGATGCGGATCGCCCGACCACAAAGGCGAGATCAACCCTGACGGCGCGCAGCAGGGTCGGCGGGATCTCGACCGGCCGATCACTGGCAACCGAGCCTAGACGCGGCGAGGGGCGCCCGTAGGCGCCCCTCTACCTGCCGCACGGCCTCCGACGAGACTAGCTGGTCGGCGGCGTCTCCGGCTGGGCCGGGCTCTCCGGTGCCGGGGGCTCGCCCTCGGGCGCGGCGGGCTCGACCGGGGCCTCCGGTGCGGGCTCGGCCGGCGTCTCGGGAGCGGGCGCCTCGGGGGCGCTGGGCTCCGTCTCCGGCGACTCGGCGGGAGCGGGCTCGGCGGGCGCCTCGGGGGCGGGCTCCGCCGGCGTCTCCGGGGTCTCGGGGGTCGGGGCCTCGGGAGCGGGCTCGGCGGGGGTCTCGGCCGCGGGGGAGGCGATGCCTGCCGCGGAAACGGGGTCGTCCATCAGGGGTCCTTTCGTACGGATTTTGCGGAACGGCTTCACTGTACCCGCTCGCAAGGTCCTGTTGGCGCGCTAGGTTGGCGCGGACACCGACGACGAGGGAGTTTGCGGAGGAATGACGGTCGAAAGAGCACTGAAACGGCTTGGGCGCGAGGGTAACCGCTGGGTCAACGAACAGCCCAGCGGCGGCGAAATCAGCGAGTGGTTCGCCGAGAACGTGCCGATCGCCGAGGGGCTCAGCGACAAAGATTACGTCGCCGGCGTCACCCTGATCCCGAACGAGGAGAAGGCCAAGACCGTCATCGGGTGGGACGGCAACAACCCGATCATCGAGAAGGTCACCGATCTCGTCTTCACCCCTTACATGCGGGTCGAGACCAGGGTCAAATATTTCCACGACCTGATGGCCAAAAAAGAGCTTCAGGGCTTCATCGAGCCCGTTCCTCTCCGCGAGCCGACCAAGGGTATGCCTCCCGGATTCTTCCGCCTGGTGGTCGGGATCGAGAACGGCGAAGTCCGCTACTTCGGCTGCGCAATGCGCGTCGTGGTCTATGAGAAAGGGAGCCTGGAGCTGGTCAAGATGATCGTCGATAAGCGGAACGGCGAGGAACGGATGGTCCGCAAGGGCAAGGTCCTCGTCGATGCTGTCGGCACCAAAATGGTGCCCACCCTCTCGTGGGGCAAGGCCGACGACAACGCGATCATGAAGGCCGAGACCGGCGCCGTCGGCCGAGCGCTGGGAATGGCTGGCATGCTCGTGATCCCCGGTACCGGGATCGCCACGGCCGAGGATATGCAGGAACTTGGCTCCGTCCCTGAGCCGATGATGGGCTCGGTTGCCGCCGAGCTGCCAGCGGAACTGCCTCCCGAGGCGGCAGAGGGATTGGTCAGCGCATCGTCACTCGCGCCGCCCGACCCGGACGCGAAACTGCGCGAGGAGGCGACGGCGATCATCGCTGCCATGGGTAAATTCCCGGAGACCTTGGCCGAGTTCAAAGCCTGGGCTCACGACCGCGGCTTCCAGCGTCTCTCCGAGGTCACGTCGCCGGCGCTTCGAGGGCTCGTGAAGCGCGCCAACGACATGCTCACCACGGCCGAGCAGGCGGCACCGGCGAAGAAACCCCCTGCAAAACCCAAAGCTCCCCACGAGGCTCCGGAGAAACAGTAAGGTTCTCGACCCTTCGAGCTAGGAGTACGGGTGAAGTTACCGGGAAACGCCATCGGCATCAGCGATGTCATGCAGTTTCGAGAGTGCCGGCGGCGATGGGAGTTCGACATGCGAAGGTGGACGGAGGCTGGCGAAGCCCCCGAAGCCGAGAACCCGAACAACGCTTACGGGTCCGCAGTTCACCTGGCGATTGCCACATGTGAGGAAGGGCGTACAGATGCGGAAGCGATCGACGTAGTTATCGACCGCTATGGCAAATGGTTCGACCCCGAGGAGATAGAGCAGCTCGAAGAGGATCTCCTGACCTATCACGAACGCGACTGGACCGGTGTACGCACCGTCGCCTCCGAGGACAATCTCAAAGTCCCACTGATGACATGGGAAGGCGAGACGATCTACTACCGCTTCACGCTCGACCGGCTCTATCAGCTCGTCGATCGGCCGACTGCGTTCATCCACATCGACTACAAGTCTTCGAAGCATCGGAAATCCGAGGAGGAGATCCACAAAGCCCCTCAGCTCTGGACTTACAACTGGGCCATCTACGAGTACTGGCCCGAGGTCGAGGATCTTCTCCAGTGGTATGACCAGCTCAACTTCGGAAAAATCCCGACGCGGAAGAATGATGAACAGCGCCGCAAAATAAAAGACTGGCTGGTGAAACAGGTCACCGCGATCTTGCAGTCCGATCACATGAACCCGAAGTTCAATCAGTGGTGCCCGTGGTGCCCAATCATGTTGGACTGCACCGAGCCCAAGAGGGTCTCCCAATTTGCGCAGTCGAGGATCTTGGAGCTTGCCCCACCAGGCTCAGATGTGAGTAGCCTGGCGGGCGCGGACATCGAGACTTACGTGCGGCACCTGGAGGAATTCGAAGTCGCCAGGAAGTGCATACAGAGCTTCGAGGACGCAGTGAAGGAAGTGATCCGGGAACTACCAGATGAGCGCCGGCGCCAACTCGGCTTCGGGCTCTTCCCCAGTTCCAAGGACGTGTGGTCTCCCGACGCACTCCGAGCGGTCGCGCACCAAACGGGAGAGGACTTCTACTTGCTGGTGAAAATGACCAAATCGAACATCAGTCGCTTCTACGGCAAAGATAAACAGGCCGCGGAGCGCATCCTGCAATTCGCAGAGAAGGAGCGGCAGACACCGCGGTTACGCCGACTGAATTCTTAAAAGCGAAGACCCCCGGAAACTTTGGCTAGTAGCGGGGGCCTTCACTCGGACGCAAAGCACATATGGGCTCCCTTCACGTTTCGCTTGAGGAGCGCGGCTTTGTCGTTCTGAGAACTATAACGAGGAGAACGGACAGATGCAACACCAGCAGCCCGATCGCCAGGGGCGCCGGCCGAAAAACCCGGCCGAGGCAGAATTTTTCGACATCGCTGACGCTGCTGGCTGGCATCTCGCAACGCGTGTCTGGCCCGATTTCTTTCTCCAGCGCGGCGACAAAATCATCGCCGTCGAGGTAGATATGCCGGGCCGAAAACTGCGACCAGAAAAGGCCCGTTTGCAGGCAATTCTTGGCCAGTTCGGGATACCAATTTGCCAATGGTCCCCCGGTGGGGGTCTCGTCCGAGAGGGAGGAGGGGCTGGGGAGGAGGGAGACGTTGTTGGAGGTTTTGAAGAAACCGTAAGAGCCCTACAGGAGTTTTCTGTCTCTCTAGAAGACGTAAGTAGTAACGGGAGGGGGTCCGGGGGAACCGAGGACCCCTTCGACTCCGAGCCAGCCGCAGCGGCCGAGGCAGCGCCTGCCATACCCAGCCGCAGTGAGACGGCTGAATTGATCGATCGCGTGGAAAGTTGCTTTGTCACGGTGATGAAGCCTCGGAAAACACCGCTGGGTAGCGACGATCGATTGATCATCCGCAACGCCCTCCGTGAGGCGAGCCCCGAGGAGCTGGAAGTCTGCATCAAGACCTGCGAGGCATCGGACTACCACATGAAACGCGGGCAGCATGTCCGGCGCAATGGTGGCAAGTACAACTCGCTGGGGAAGATCCTCAAGCCGCGCCCCCGACTCGGGGAGACGCAGAGATCACGGATCGAATGGTGGCTCGATCGAAACGAATCTTCCGGCGTTGCGGGATTTCCGTCCGCGGACGCTGCAATTGTCGGCCAGCGTCAGGTAGAAGTGCAGCGCGGCCACCAATCCGGTGACCCGGAGATGGTGCAAAAGGCGACTAACGCCGAGGCATGGCTGAAGGAACATGGCATCGAAACTGTACGAGACGCGCGGGGTTATCCAACTTTCCGCAGAATTGGGATTAGCGACACTGAATGAAGGCACCGCACTCACTAGATGCAGAGCGCAGTGTCATCAGTCAGATGTTGCGCGAAGGCGAAACAATCGCCGGCCGAGTGGTAGGAAGTCTCCTCGACCCGCGACATTTCTACGCCCCCGCGCACAAGGTGATCTTCCAGGAGTTGTACGACAGCTACTACGAAGATATGCCGATGGACCCCTTGTCGATTGGCGAGCGGACCTCGAAGAAGCTCGCGAAGGTTTGGTCGGTCGAAGAGGCGGTGGCCGTCGAGCGAGTCAGGGAGATCGCTACCGAGCGGCTCGGCGGCAATGTGCTCGACCACGCGGTGCTGATCAAGCGCAAATTCGACCTGCGGCTGCTGCTCGACCTGACCAATCAGGTCCAGGGGGAGATCGAGCGGGAGGACATGAATCCCGAGGAGATCGCTGGGCTCGCCTCACAGGGGGCCATGAAGATTGCGACCGACACTCTCCTCACCGCCGAGATCGTGAGCTTCGGGGATATGGGGCGCCGCTACTACGAGCAGGCGGTTCGAGCGAAGTCGGCCTACGAGAAAGGGATCGAGCTGGGTGTCCGGTTCGGCTTCAACTTCATCGACGACTACACCAAGGGCCTGCGGGGGACCGAGCTGTACCTCGGTGCCGGCGAGCCCGGAGTGGGGAAGAGCGCGGTATTCGCCAAGGCGGGGATGCGCTTCGCCCAGCGACAGCTCTCCAAGGAGAAAGACACCCGGATCGGCACGCTGATGCTGTCGTTGGAGATGGGGGAAGAACCGACCAACATGCGCCTCGCCTCGGCGGTCAGCCAGGTGGACGGCGGCAAACTCCGCGAGGGTCGGATCACCGACGGCGAGTTGGGCACGATCCTCAGGGAATGGGGCCGACGAAAAGACATACCTCTGTTCTTCAACTTCGCGTCGAATGCGCGCGCGAGTCAGCTCCGGGCTCTCGTGGTCGAGGGGATTCGCCGGCACAACGTCGGCCTGGTGATCATCGACCACTTCCGTCACTTCTCGATGGATCACCACTACCAGAACCAGCTTCAGGAAGACGAGGACAAAGTGAAATTCCTGAAGGAGTCGATCGCCGGCGACCTGGGCACGGCGGTCATCTGCATTTGTCACACGACCAAGGGAATCGGCGACTCGCGCAACGCGCGACCAAACCTTACACATATGCGCGGCAGCTATCAGGTTGCAGCGGCAGCAGATTTCGTCTCGTTCGTTCACCAACCTTTCATGTATGCGAGCGATGAGGCGAGGGAAAGCGGAGAAGTAACGGAGTCCCAGATGGAGATGATCTGGGAGAAGAATCGACACGGCTACAAGGGCATTGCACCGTTTGAAATGGAAGCGGCCCGCATGGACATAAAAGACTAGGAGAGTGTGAGATGGGTGACGACGTAGAGTTCGGAAAAGCTGACGACGTGTTCGCTGAGATCGAGAGCGATCCCCTGGCAGACGCGGGTCCGCCCCCGGGCGTCGAGGAGGCCGAGCTGCCGGGTGACAACCCGAGCACCGAAGAGCCGCCGGCCCCCGCGCCGGGCGAGTTCCTTGAGGAACCAGAGGAGACCGAAGCCGAGCTTCCCGGTGAGGCCGAAGCGATGGCCGCGGCGGCGGAGGCAGAGCCGGCTGCTGCCGCGCCAGCGGAGCCCGAGCCGGCGGCACCGGAGGCAGTGCCGGAGACCGCGGCTGCTGAGCCCCAGCCCGAGCCAGCCGCGGCGCCCGTGCCGGAGCCTGCCCAGCCCGAGCCCCAGCCGGAGCCTACCCCCGCGGCGCCGCCAGCGCCAGCGGCGCCCGTGGCTGAGGCGCCGGTGGAGGAGAAGCCGGCGGCGGAGCCCGAGGCGAAGGCCGAGAAACCGAAAGGCAAAGCGAAAAAAGCGGCGAAAAAAACCGCGAAAAAAGGTGGCAAAAAAGCCGCGGAGAAAAAAGAGGCCCGACCGGCGACCCGCAAGTACGCGGTGCTCTACGAGATCGAGGGCGGTTGGGGACCGTCGGAGCCGATCGTCGTCGAGGCGCGCAGCGTCAAGAAGGCATACGAAGCGGCCTTCCCGATTCTTGAGAAAGAGACCGGGCAGACGGAGTTCTCCAACGTCGTGGCCGTGCCGCTGACCAACTGGAAGCCCGAGCCGCTGAAGGGCTCCTCGGAAGTCCGCAGTGTCATCTCCATCGGAACGTGAGGAACTAGCGGGCCTCACATGTGAATGGTGCGACAGGCCCGCTCGTCTAAAGATCCCAATCCTGAAGAAGGCGAAACGGACGAGCGGGATGCTGAGCACCGGAATGTTCGTGCTCTGCTGCCTGGGGCACGAAAAGGTCGCCCGAGAGATAAGCAAAAACCACACCCATGGCAAAGACGGAGAGCTTCAAAACTAAGCTGACCATCGTTGGTCAAGAGCAGATCGCGTCTTTCGAAAATAAGAAAGGCGACGATCAGCCGATCTTCAAGGTGGATGCAGTCACCGAGGAAGGGACGCCGGTTGACAAACCCCTGCGCACCTTCCATGAGGATCTACCGACGGGCGAACTGATCGAGTTCGACGTGTCTCCGTACATGCATAAAGGCGAGATGACGTACACCCTGAAGCTTCCGAGCAAAGGTCGGGCGTCGAAGAAAGACATCTCCCGGCTGATGGCTCAGTACTCCGCTCTTGCCGATCGCGTTGGCGCCCTGGAGATCGAAGTGGGGGAGCTGAAAGGTGAAGTCAGCCGGCTCCGCGGGCTCGACAGCGGAGAGGAGAAACCGTTTTGAAGCCGCTCGTGATCATCCCGATGTTCTTGTCCCAGGATGAGGACGTAGAGGTCACGATGGAATGCATTCGCTCGATCCGCAAAACGGTCAGCGACAGTGTGGACATCCTCGTGGTGGACGACTGCTCGCCAATGCCCGACCTCGTGACCAAGATGGGGGGCACCTTCGATCGCTTCGAGGTCGAGCTGGTGCGCAAGCCGGAGAACTCGGGCTTCTCGAAGACGGTCAACGTCGGGCTCCAGCGTGCTCTCGACGAAGACAGGGACGCAGTGCTGATGAATGCCGACATGGAGATGCAGACGCCCGGCTGGGTCCGGGTCTGCCAGAAGACGAGGGATAGTAAGGACCGGCCGGCGGCGGTCGTCGGTGGACTTCTGATGTACCCGACGGGCCTGATCCAGCACGGGGGCATCTACTTCTCGATGCTGACCCGGGTCTTCAACCACCTGTATCGATATGGCCCGGCCAACCTGCCCGAGGCGAATCGCATCAACCTCTGCCCAGTGACCGGTGCCTTCCAGTACATCCGGCACTCGACCCTGGAGGCCGTCGGGATCTACGACGAGAACTTCCACATGGCGCACGAGGACGTGGACTACTGCGTTCGGGTCTTTCTGGCGGGCCTGCACTGTGTATATCAACCCAAAGTGCGGGCTTACCACTTCGAGGCCATGTTTAGGGGGAGGCCGTCGCCTAAGGTAGAGGAATGGGAGCAGAAGTCGTGGCTCTACTTCTGTGAGAAGTACTCCGAACAATCCTTTGCAGGACTGGTTCCAAACTTATGAACCGTGAAGAGAAAATCGCGGCGGTCTGCACACTTATCTTTACCGCGTGCATGATCGCCCTACTGTTGATTAGCAACAACTGAGGAGATCATTATGTGGTGGGAGTACGACGAGCTTCAGCCCCGCGGCCCCTACGACTGGTCGCCGGCGGTTCGCGGTGACAACGAGTGGGACACGATCGACTTCCACCTTGACCTCGGCTGTGGCACGGTCCCGAAGGCTCGTCTTGGCATCGATCGCCACCTGGCGCCGGGTGTGGATCTCTGCGTCGATCTGGAGCGCATGATCCCTGCCATCGTGCCGCCCGAGCAGGGCTTCAACCACGATCCCACCCTGGCGCTCTACCGCGAAAACAAGCCTGGCATCGGCGAGAAAGGGCTCCCGTTTCCGACCAGCTCGATCGAGTCGATCGTCAGCCACCACTGCCTAGAGCACATCGACGCCGGCTTCATCCCGTTGATGGATGAGATTTACCGGGTGCTCAAGCCGGGCGGCGTGCTGCGCGTGATTGTGCCGCTCTTCCCGAGCAAGGCCGCGGTCGAGGACCCTGATCACAAGCGGTACTTCATGGAGGAAACCTTCGAGACCTTCTGCGGTGCCGAAGACGGCAGCCATTGGCACGAATCCTTCTCGGTTCCCTACACGTCCTGTCGCTTCGAGATGGTCCACAAGGACATCACCGCGCGCCTTGAGGACCCGGCCGAGTGGTGGGGGCCGGAGGACGTTCGAGAGATCCGCGTTGCACTTCGCAAATATGGAGAGGAGGCCAACTATGGCCGGACTAGTAAACGTGACGTTCAAGAGGGACGGCAAAGTTCTGAGGACGATCAACAAGCTGCCGCTGGGGGATATCCCGAAGTTGGGGGAAACCATCAGCTTGCCGGGGTCCAGTAAGAAACACGAAGTGGCCCTGGTACACAAAAAGATCGGCGTCAAGCACGCCTTCGGGACTCACCTGAAGGCGGTCGTGGTCGAGCTGCGCAAGCCGGAGAAGTGCTGATGGCTGCCTCGGTTTGCGTGCTCTCCTTCGAACGGCTGAAGTTCCTCAAAGACTGCCTGTCGTCGATGATGATCCACGCCGACGCCGACTTCGAGCTGATCGTTCACGACGACGGGTCGAAGGACCTGGAGCTTCGCGAGTGGCTCCTGCAAATGTCGAACGATGGCGTGATCTCTACCCTGCTGATGAACTCTCCGGGTTGGAACGAGGGCCAGGGTATCGCCATGAACCGTATGGCTGCCGTGGCGAAGGGCGACCCGATCATCAAGTGCGATCAGGATCTGGTCTTCCAGCCGGGATGGCTGAAGAAGGTCAACGAGGTCCTCGCCAAGAACCTGAAGATCGATCGGACCGGGTGCTTCAACGGTGAGTGTGTTCACGACGATGATCCCTGTCAGATTGCCTGCGAGATGGCACCGCAACTGATCGGCGCCCTCGGGATCTTCAAATACCACCACCCACCGGTGGAGTTCGAGGAAATGCTGCTGCGAATGTACCCCGACTACTCGGAGGTCCAGGACTTCGTGGGTTCCTTCATCGCAATGCCGCGGGCGGCGTGGGAGATGTTCGGCCCGTGGGAGGAGCGCAGCGCGGCCTTCGCCGAGGACAACGCCTACAAGCTCGACCTGACCAAGATCGAGGGGTGGTGTTGTGCCCTGACCAATGAGGAGCTGGCCTACAACCAGGGCTTTGGAATCGGCCCCTCGACACTCGTGCTCGGACCGGAAGAAGTGAAGGAGATCAAACCCGGACCGCGCCTCTTCGAAATGCGAGGAACCTGATGGTCGCTGGAGTTGTGATCACGGTTGGCGGTGACCGAATTGAGAACCTCCGGATGTGCCTCGCCTCCCTGGAGGAGCTTGAGCCCCGGAAGCCGGAGTATGCGGTGGTGGTGCTCGACGGTCCGGTTGACGGCTTCCAGAAAGACGAGTGGGAGGCAGTTCGCCGGCCGGGCGGCAAACAGGTCCCCGTCCACATCGTCGAGGCACCGAAGCACGAGCCCGGGATGGAGCAGCCCCGCAACATCGGGGTGCGCAAGATCCAAGAACTGAACCGTCACAACGGGATGCTCCGTCAGGGCTACCCGGTAACGCATGCCTGGTTCCTCGACTCCGACATCATCGTCAGCCCGTCGGCCCTCGCTTCCTACGAAGCTGCGATGGAGGACCTCGATGTCGAGCGAGTCATGGTCGGCCCCTATGACTGGTTGCCCGAGGGGGTGCGCGAGCAGCTGCCGGAGATCCAGAACGACATCCGATGGGCTTCGTTCAACTCGATCCCGCCGACGGAGGCATTGGTCAACGATCTCTCTGCCGGCTTGGCCTGCCTCGGCGGCAATCTCGTATGGCCGATCGACCAGTTCGCGCGTATAGGCGGATTCTGGAGCGAGCTGCACCATGGTCGCTGCGAGGACGGCGAGCTGGGGCTCCGCGCAGTTGCCTGCGGCACGCCGATCAGCTACGTCGTCGGCGCCCGTGGTTGGCACCTACACCACCCGGAAAACATGCCTCTGAAGTTGGAGCGGAACGAACGGGACGTACCGATGCTCAACGAGCGACACCCGTGGGTCCAGGGCGCCGGGCTCTTCGTGGTCGAGGAGGACGGTAAAAGGTTCAACGTCCAATGTCCCTGCGGCTGGCAGGGCAACACTGCCGAGATTTGGGACCACAAGGGGAAGTGCGAGGAGGAGGGGTGGGGGGCAGTATGAACATCACCATGGTCATCTCCACCTATAAGCGGGCTGATCTACTCGCGCACAGCTTGGAGCGGCTGAAAAAGCTGACCCTTCCCGAGGAGATTATCGTCGTTGACGACGGCGGCTTCGATGACGAGACCAGGGAAGTGGTGAGGGC